>QFCS01005932.1_pt1 | contig 13511 bp, 14 predicted proteins | sample 3576561 | NCBI WGS metagenome assembly QFCS01 | reverse complement strand
GCGGTTGCACGACACGAACAGCGCGGAGAACTCGCCCGCCGCGTCGATCAGCGTCCGGCTGCGCCGCGTGCCGTCGCCGCTGATCGGCTCGATCTTCAGGACATCCGCGCCCTGATCCGCCAGGAACATCGTGGCGTAAGGGCCGGATACCACGGCCGTCAGATCAAGAACGCGAACACCATTCAATGGACCGGACATTGGCTTCTTCCCTGCCGCGAGGACGCTTCCATATTCGCCGGGCGCCGAGACGCCCGGCCGTCAGTCCGATTCAGGCTGACTTTGTCTTTGCCGCGCCGAGCTGCTCGACAATCGAATCCTCGACATCGCGAAGCTGGTCCTTGCCGAAGAACATTTCGGTGCCGACGAAGAAGGTCGGCGAGCCGAACGCGCCGCGATTCACCGCGTCGGTGGTGACTTCGATCAACTTCTTCTTCACATCGTCCTGCTGCGCACGCGCGATCAGCTTGTCGATGTCGATGCCCGACGAAATGAATGCCGCGCGGAAGGTCTCGACGTCGTCCATCTTCTTCGGTTCTTCCCACATGTGGTGATAGGCCGCGCGGAAATATGGCTCGAAGACATTCTCGAACCGGGCCGCCCAGGCGCCGCGCATCAGCATCAGCGTGTTGACCGGAAAGAACGGATTCTGCCTGAATTTCGTGATGTTGTGCCGGCGGATGAACCGCTGGGTTTCCAGCGCGTTGTATTCCGGCTTGTTCTTGATTCCGCGCAATGAATCGAACGGCGACATGTTGTTGGTCGCCTTGTAGATGCCGCCCAGGAGGACCGGAACATAGTCGAACTTCACGCCGGTGCGCTTCTCGATGCCCGGCAGCGCGTATTCCGCGAGATAGGCGTTCGGGCTGCCGAAATCGAACTGAAACTCGACCTTCAAGGGACTTGTCACTGCTTTCCTCCTGTTGCCACTCTTACCGGGCATATTTAAGCCGACGCCTTTATCCGGAGCGACGGCTTCTTCATAGAGTTCTAAAATCGAACTGTCAATTTCCGAACCGCTTCCAAGCCGGAAATTTCGACCAGAATGCCAAAAATAGGACTTTGGTCCAACTCAGTACCTATTTAGAATGGTGCGCCGGCGGGCTATATTCCAACCGAACACCCGCCTGCAAACCGGAGACGATTTTATGAGATGGGACGAACTTGAAGAAGAGCCGTGCTCCATGGCCCGCACCATCGGCGTCATCGGCGACCGCTGGAGCCTTCTCATCCTGCGCGAATGTTTTCTGCGCACCCGCCGGTTCGAGGCCTTCCAGTCCGCGCTCGGGATCACCCGACATCTTCTGGCCGAACGGCTGAAGAAGCTGGTCCGCCTCGGCGTCCTGCGCCGCGTCGTCTATCAGGAATCCCCCAAGCGGCACGAATATATCCTGACCCAGAAGGGTCTCGACCTCTACCCGATCATGATGGCGATCGTTCATTGGGGTGACATCCATATGGTCGACGAGCGGGGTCGCCCTCTCCTCCATGAACATCAGAAGTGCGGGCATATGTTCAATCCCGTCACGGTCTGTTCCGAATGCGGAGAGCCGCTGCTGGCCAAGGAAGTTCATGTCCATCCGGGACCCGGCGCGCGTCCGAAGATCGATTCTCCGAAGCCAGCCAAGACCGCGAAGGCAAAGACGCCGCGCAAGGCACGCGCCGCTTAAGCGGCGCGGCCCCCGCGCCAATCAAGCGCTCTTCTGCGACGTATAGTGACCGGCAAACCGGTTGCGCAGTTCCATTTTCTGCACCTTGCCGGTCGCGCCATATGTCAGCGCGTCGATAAAGATGATGTCGTCCGGCATCCACCATTTGGCGATCTTGCCTTCCAGAAACGCGAAGATCGACTTCGCGGTGGCTGGCTCCGATGCCGTGGGCACCACCACAAGCAGCGGACGCTCTTCCCACTGCGGATGCGGAATGCCGATCACGGCAGCTTCCGCCACGCCGGGGCAGCCGATCGCCAGATTTTCGACGTCGATCGAACTGATCCACTCGCCACCGGACTTGATGACGTCCTTCGCACGGTCGGTGATCTGGATGTAATTGTCCTCGTCCATCACGGCGAGATCGCCGGTATTGAACCATCCGTCTTCCAGAAGCGGTTTTTCATCGCGGTAGTAGCCGCTGAGAACCCACGGACCGCGCACCATCAGGCGGCCGCTGGACTTCCCGTCCCGCGGCAGTTCACGGCCCTTCTCATCGGCGATCTTCACATCGACGCCGTACAGCGGCTGTCCCTGCATCGTCTTGCGGCGGAGCTGTTCCTCGGCAGACGCCTTCGCCACCTTGCGCGACGGCTGCGGCGTTGTGCCGGTCGGGCTTGTTTCCGTCATGCCCCAGATGTGATTGACCGACACGCCGAGGCGCTCGAAGCCTTCCATCATGCTGGGTGCGGGCGCCGATCCCGCCACCGCGATCCGCTTGAGCGTGCCGGCGCCGCGTCCCTGCTCCGTGAAATGCTGCAGCAGTTTGGTGTAGAGCGTCGGAACGCCGGCTGTCAGGGTCACGCCTTCGCTTTCGATCAGTTCGGCGATGCTGGCGGCATCGAGCTTCGGTCCCGGCAGCACCAGCTTGGCCCCGACCATCGGCGGCGTATAGGTGAATCCCCACGCGCCGTTGGCATGGAACATCGGCGTCATCGGCAGCACGGTGTCTTGCGTGGTCAATCCGAAACTGTAGGCACCGCTCGAGGTCAGGCAGTGCAGCACGTCCGAGCGATGCGAATAGAGCACGCCCTTGGGATTGCCGGTGGTTCCTGACGTATAGAACAGCGACGACGCTGACAGTTCATCGAATTCCGGCCAGACGAAATCCGGATCGCCCGTGGCGATAAAATCCTCGTAGCACTGCAAATCTGGAATCGTGGTCGCGGCTGGCATCGCGTCCCGGTCGACCATCAGGACGAAGAGGCGAACGGTGGGAAGGTCCGGCGCGAGCTTTTCCACCAGCGGCAGGAACGAGCTTTCAAAGAAGAGGACTTTGTCCTCCGCATGGTTCGCGATGTAGAGGAGCTGCGCCGGAATGAGCCGGGGATTGATGGCGTGCCAGATCGCGCCCATGCCCGTGATGGCGTGCTCAAGTTCAAAGTGCCGATAGTTGTTCCAAGCCAGTGTCGCCACGCGGTCGCTGTGCCGCACGCCCCACTGCCGCAAGGCGCTGGCGAGCTGCCGGGTGCGGCGAGCCGCATCCCGATAGGTGTAGCGATGGATCGGTCCTTCCACCGTCCGCGACACGATTTCGGTCTCGGCGTGGAAGCGATCCGCGTGCCGCAACAGCGACGACAACAGCAGCGGCTGATTTTGCATTAAGCCCTTCACGCCAATTCTCCCTGAATTCCAGACTGTTTTCCGATTTACCCGCAAAAAAGCCGGCGTCACGAAGACGCCGGCCTCGTTTGAGTGAAACTATTCCGACTTCGCGTCGAGGACGTCGCTGAACTGATCCCAGTTCTCGCCGGTCCAGCGCTGCAGCCGCATCTGCGTGAAGTTCTGGTTGACCGTTTCGCTGGTGTTGACCAGCACACCTGGCAGAACCGTAGGCAGCGCGATGTTCTTGAGGTTCTTTGCCTGCTTCAGAATATTCTCGCGCGACAGATCGTTGCCGCATTGCTTGATGATCTGCTCGAGGATCATCCCTTGCGTGTAGCCAAAAATGTAGTTGGTGTCGGAGATGTCGACGCCGGGCATGTATTTGTCGACAAAGGCCCGGTAGTCCTTCATACCTTTGTCATTGTCCCATTTGGTATCTGTCGGGTCCTTGGTGAATGTTCCGACGATCACGCCGACGGATTTGTCCAGGCCCGCAGGCTTCAAGGTCGCACCCACGGAGCTCGACGGATAATTCAGCAACATCGTCGGCTTCCATCCGATTTCGGACGCCTTGCGAATCGCCTGAGCTGCAAACTTCGGCGTTCCGGCAACGAGAAGGGCATCGGCGCCCGTGCTCTTCAGATTCACGATCTGCGAATCCACCGTCGGATCGGCGATTTCATATGCCGCCGTAACGACGCGCTTGTCGAACTCGTCTTTCATGAACTCCTTGAAGGCGATCACATAGTCCTTTCCGAGATCGTCGTTCTGATAAAGGATCGCGTACTTCTTGCCCGGAAGCGTCTTGTTGAGGAACTTCGCGTAGATCTTTCCTTCGGTCACGAAACTGACAAGGCTTGTCGTGGTGACGGGAAAGTTCGCCACGTCGGTGAACTTGTTCGAGCCGCTCACGATCCCGAGCGCGGGAACCTTCCTGCTCGTCAGATACTTCGCTGTCGCGGTGTTTCCGGGCGTTCCCAACTGACCGAACATGAAAGCGACTTCATCGCTCTCAACCAGCTTGCGGACATGTTCGACCGCCTTCGGCGGACTGTAGGCGTCGTCATAGGCGATATAATTGATCTTGCGGCCATTGATGCCGCCCCGATCGTTGATGGATTGCACATAGGCGAGCACGCCCTTTCCGACCAGACCGATGGATGACGCCGGGCCGCTGAACGGAAACACACCGCCGACCTTGATTTCCGTCGCCGTTACGCCGGGCGCATCAGCCGCAAGGGCCGTGCCCGACAGCGCCAGCACCAGTGCCGACGCAAGCCTGAAGCTCTTCAACATCTCAATCCTCCCCTGGTGCAGCCGACGCGCCATGGTGGCAAAGCCGGCGTTGCTGATGGTTGCGCCTTTGGGCGACGTTTTATCAGGATGTTACAGTTCTATTTTTGAACTGGTCAAGTGCATCCTGCGCGGTCGCATTGACGCGGCGGGGCACAATGGCTGAAATTTTGCAGCAAGCTGTTGGATTAACGCCGGAATCCAAAATGCCAGCCGTCCAGAATTAAAGTTCTTTTATTAGACTTATATGAGAGAGACGCCATCGGACTCCCCGCGGCGGGGCCGCCGGAGGGTTGTCCCGTTCAGCGCTCTTGCGAAAGGGCGATCGGCGCTAGCGGTCTAGCGCGCAGCGGATGGAGGCACGAGGAGGGCCACAATCCGTACCGGAACACCCGCCTGCCCCACAAAATTTGGTGTCACGGCGAAGTCGAAGGTCACCGCAGCGGGCGCCGATGCCGCGACCTGCTTCAACCAGATCAGGCATGTCACCTCGTCCGGCAGACACATGCTCGCCCATCCACCTTGCAGCACCGCCGCCGGCGGCGTTTGCCAGACATAGTCCTGGCCGAACGGCACGGTGAATGCCGGATGATCCGGGGAATAAAACGCCAGCGCCATCGCCAGCTTGTCGCCGCTGACCGTCCTGAGAGGGGTTGGCGACACCTTCCTCCAGCGTTGCATGACTTCCGCCGCAGCAAGGCTGTAATAGTTTCGGCCTTCCCCGAAGGGATGACCGTTGCGGTACCAGGCATGGACGGGAGCAAGCAAAATCGCGCTCACGGACAGCGCGAGCACGCCGGCAGCGAGCCGCCGCGTCCCGGCTCGATCAACCCGAAACCGGGCCGCGCAGACCGCGACCAGCACGAACACAAACAGTCCCGGGGCCGCCCAGACTGCCGTCAGCGAGTTTTTCAGCACAAGGCTGACAAGAGGCGGAGCAATGATTGCGCCGATACCGGTCAACAGCAACAACGACAGACCGTCATCCAGCCGCCTGAGGTCCCTGACATAGGCTCCGATCCGCGTCCGGATCATGACGGCCCATATTGTCATCGGCAGCGCGAGCGTGGCGGCCAGCCCCAGCAGAAAATTCAGGCTGGAGACAAAAGCGCGTCCCCTGTCCAGGCCGCCATGGACCGCCAGAGCGTAGCCCAGCGGACTGGTTCCCGATGTCAGCATCCAGTGGAGATGCTGCGCGAGCAGGACCAGCCCGGCAAGCGCCGAAATCCATGGCGCGGCTGAGAAGAAGTAGGCGCGGCGCGCTGGATGACAGATCGCGGCAAAAGCAATCCCTCCGATCAGAAAGGCGGAATAATACTTCCCGAGGATCGCAAGCCCGCTCGCCAGACCGGCCGCGACAGCCCATGCGGCATGACGGGTCTCGAACGATCGCAGAAAGCAATAGATCGCCAGCGGCCAGACCGCGAACAAGACAGAGTTCGCGTTGAAGCGCTGCGCCTGAAACTGATAGACCGGCAGTAGCATCAACAGCAGCAGGATGATGGCGCGCTTGTCGCCCGTTACAAACCGCCGCGCGATGAGATCGACAATCCAGAGCGCGACCGCTGCGTTGACCATCGCCAGTAAATGGAATGACCAGTCGCGGACCGGAAAAACCAGCGTCCAGATGTGCGCCACCCAGCCCATCAACGGTGGATGCTTGGCCCCGCTCCAGTCCGGCACCCGCCCGGTGACCCAGGCTTCGATAACATCGGGATGCAGATCGGCATTCTGATAAGCGATGACGAGAAACGCGGTCCACAGGACAACGAAGCCCGCGAGCAGCAGAGGAACGCCCCACCCGTCCTCGACGCCATCGAGCCATCTGTCGAGAAGCGTGGCCACGGCGACATGTTGCGGCAGAGCGGGCAACGCAGCTTCCCCGTTATGGTGATTTTGCCTAGCTGACGCCATTTCACTTACCGGCGCCTCCAAACTCGTTCGGGCAAGAAACTTGCCTTGTTCGACAAAAATGGGTTCGTTCTGCAGCTTTGGAGTCGAGAGCAAGTGCCTACGTTCAGGATTGGTCGGATCGATAATGCAGCTTTTTTCGGATCGCATAAGCCTTTCCCTCGTAGCGCTGCAGTGCGGCAATCCTGCCTAGCACCTCGCTGTTATCGTTGGGGGATGAAGCCGCATTCAAGATTTGATCTGTCAGCCTCGTGCGCTCCGCGCGGATTTTCTGAAGAACTTCGAAATTTTCGGCCACCAGCCGTTCCCACGATTCTGAAGCGAAAGTCTTTTCGTTCCGATTGGATGCGTCAATCAAGTTGCTTGTGGCCAAGCCGTGGCGAAGCGCGTTCATTTTTGAACGCGCTTTGCCGTTTTTTGTGCGCGGCCCGGTGCTCTTGGCGGCATTTTTCCGGTTGGCGGCTATTTGCTTTTCTGATGCCATTTCCTTACGTCCCGGGGGTGCCGTCAGACATTTTAGCCGCAACCTTTGCCAGTTCTTTGGCGCGCGCTTCACACCGCTTCTCAAGATTGCCGAGGAACGACAGCAGGCGCTTCTGGGCCGATGCAATCAGACGTTCGATTGCGACGATCTCCGGCAACGCCTGTGCGAATGTCGCTGCTTCAATTGAATAGTCAACATTGTCGAAATCATTCACCGCCTGTTCACGGAACCGAGCATCGGAGAAGAAACGCTCTGTTTTCTCCGCGATTTCGTGCTTCAAAATGGCTTCTGGCGTTATCGGCGACCGGTCGGCGAGCATCACGCCGAATGCGTTCTTCACGGCCTGACGAGTGTGATTCCCGATCAGCTTCATGCGAGTTTGCTGGTAACGCCGAATCTCCCATGTCAGGATCGCTACATCATACACCTGATGGAATTCGATGACTGTTTCGGCACCAACCGCCTTGACGAGGCTGTCAAACAGCTCTTCGAAATCCTCCTCATTTTCATCCGGCAGCAGTGGCGGGAAGACGAAGTTCTTTTGAATGAACTTCGGCCACTTTGAGCGCGACGACTCAGCTGAGGGAGTAGTCTGTTTTACATCATTGCTCACGGTTCATCTCCTGCAAGTCACTGGTTGGATTCGCCAGCGACCTACAGAATCAAAAAATGTCCCGCAGAGGCGAGCATCCTTTATGGGAAAAACTGGGTAGACACTTCCGTCGGGACTCTAGCGCCGGTAGATCCGGGTGGCTTGACGCACAATCGTGAGCGGCGTTACTCGCGCCAGATCGCGCTTTCGCAATACCGTATTAAGCGGCGGAAGAACCGATTCGACAAAATCGAGGAAATCGCCGCGTTCTTTGGAGACGCTCCCCCCCGGCGTCCCAACGTCCGTTACTCGTGTGATACGAGATTGATACCGAAGGAAGATCGAACCGAGATTCGCGGCTAAAGTTTCGTGGGCATCAATCGGGGGGCGGCCTTTGCGTCGCCATTGTCGAACGGTTCCTTGCGCCCGAATGGCGGAATTCCTGAGTCCGAACTCAGTTGGCGGTTGGGGAGCCTCCAGACCCTTAGCAGAAATGCGTATTGCATCCTGCCAAAAAGTGCCTGGCTTTTCTTCGCCGCGTTGATAGTGGCATGCGAGCAACCAATCGACCGCTCCGGGTAGCGTGGCACTCAGTCCTAAAGCAGGTTGCTTTGCAATTTTGGCCAAGGTTGCCATCATCACGCCAACCGGCATGGTGTCCATCCGACAGAGGGCTTCGAACAGAATGCTCGAAATTTCCTCAAGCAAGTCGTTAGCGGCCTCTTGGATGTTGTCGTCGAATCTCCCCTCGAAATCGCCCAGCTTCCCGTGCTCGTCGTCAAAGTGGAGTATCCCTAAAACGTCAGCAAAATGTTCCGACAACCATCCGCGAATGTATACCGCGTCGGTTTCATAGGAAGATTTTTCGGCCAGTTGAGCTTTGTATAGCGTCGGCATCGAGCACCGATGGATTAGCGAGAATCAAAGGAGTTATTCCGAAGCAATCGTTCCGGCGTAACTTTGAATGGATTCTGTTATCCACATCATTATTTTGTGAACAGTCGATCTGTAAGACGTTATGTCTAAAGTTTTCCGACGGCCTGCCCTGACTATCCATCGGAATGCAACGTTCAAAACTGACTGCGGTCGATTGCATTGGTTCTGAGGTTTCCGTCCCTCCTTGAAATCAACTCGACCGTATAGCCTCGTGTCTCTGTAAACTCAAAGAGCCGATCTGCTTTGCTTGTCGAAGTTGATGGGCCAAACAACTCTTTTTCTCCGCACCAGATTTCTCCAGTAGCGTACTTCAGAATAAAAGTGCCCTCCGGCACATCCTGCTCAAAGTTCTCACCGCCGCGCAGATAGAATGTCATGATTGTTTTTGCGGTGACGGCATCCTCAAGTTTAATAAAATAGGACCCGCCCGGCCGCGTCCGAATAATGAGCGGAGAAACCCTAGCTGATCTGTCATAGCTTGCATAAAGTCCCCTGGGCGGTTGCAGATAGCTGGTGCAGGCGACAGAAGGTGTCGCGGTTTTTGTGGTTGACCCGTCTGGAATCCAATCTGTCAGAACGGACGGCTTCATGGTGACAAGCAAGCCCAGTCCAACCGCGATCGTGATAAAATATCGCATTGCATAGACTCGGCGCAGAAGGCGTTTTCTCAAGCCTTCTGGCAGAGCGGATCGACACTTGCCGCAATGAGGCAGCTTGGTCACACCGTAGGCACCAAGGCGGTTAACAGCCCCACACCTGGAGCAGGTTATTTCGCGAGTAGGAACGGGAAGCATTGGCAATTCTTCATTGTATGCAGTTCTGAACGGCGAAAGCGCATTGCTCACCACCAGTGAGGATGCCGCCAGTCGGTCCCGCGTAGTTGAGCTTTGATACCCGGCCGTCCGTCATCACCACGTTCACGGTGCAAAACCTTCGGCTGGAATTTATTGTGGCAAGGCTCGTCGTCGTGGCCGCACCGGTCGCTGAGAACTGATTGCCTCGCCGCTCGCCCGAGATCGAGCCATTGGTCTGCGCAAAGCCCGTGCCAATTGCGGTTGTGCGGTCATTGCCGGATCCGTATGACCAAACCTCCGTCGCTCCTTCGGCCGCTTTGGTTGAGGGCGGGCCCATACAAGCCAAGACTTGCTCCCGACTCAGGCCAACCATCTTTTCCTGCGCGCCCTGCGCGACGACCGCGCGCTGCACCGCGCAACCAGCTAGCGCGATCGCGCCGCTAACGAGCCATGCCCCTTTGAATAGCTTCATGCCATTTCCCTCGTACAATCCCATGAGCTTTACATATTATAGTTGGTAACATTAAAGTACATACCTCTTGCACGATGTCCGCATGGATATGCGCAAGCTGGTAGGGGAAAATTTCAAAAGGATCAGGCTTTCGAAAGGACTGACCCAGGAGGAATTCAGCGCGCTTTCCGGCTTCAGCCAACAATACATCAGTGGGCTGGAGGGAGGCCGCCGCAACCCGACTGTCGTCACGCTCTACGAACTGGCTACCGCACTTGGTATCAGCCATTTAGACCTGTTGAGACCGCCGGCGGGGCGCGGCCGCTAAGGCGAATTCTCTTATGGCGAAATATTACCGTGCCGAACCCGATTGGACTGCGACGAACGGGAAACCCGCCAAAGCTCTGTGGCTACCGAAAGCGGCTCGATCCCTTTGCTTTGCCACCAGATCTCTTCCCTTCCCGTACGGTGATTTTCCCGGTGATGAACTCGGCACAGCGGCACCGTAAACTCATCACTGGTCTTGCGCCCCATGGCCCGAGGTTGCGCAAACCTTAAATGATGGGCGTCGGAGGGAGATCGTTCACAGATCAGGCAAGGCTGCGAGGCGACAAACCGTAAATGGGCTTTGTTGCGAAGTCGTCGCGGCTCGCTCAGCGCAAGCTCGCTCTTGTCGATCTTTGGCTTTTCAGAAGTATCGACGAATGGAGCAGTCGCGATAGATTCAACAAGCTCTGGGCCGGGGGCCATGCGCTCTCCCCCTCCTTTTCTTTTTCCTGATTCTTTCCTTTTAGCCTTCGGAGGTTTGACAGACGCCGAAGTACGTCGGGACGTTAATTGAGTATCATCACTTGGTTTACTGTCCGAGATCGAAGTGTATGTATAAGTCTCAAGTGCCTGGCTTTGAAGCACAGCCATCTTATCGCTGAATGCTTGCTCTATGAGCTTGGCATCACTCGCCATAAGGCGATTTTTTGCTTTGAGAATCCTTGTTGCGCATGCCTGCAGGTCTTCGATCGTGGTCAACGCATCAATACCAGATTGAATTTGAAGCCGGGTTGAACATGAAGTGTCGACATCCAGCGTGTCCTGAGCAATAGCAGTCTTCTTTTCGCTTAGGGCCGGACGAACCAGAGAGCCACCAGTATTTTGAGAGCTTCCATTCCGATAATCGGAACCGGGTTCTATGTTTCGGTTTACTCCTGAATTCTGAAAATCGGGCGCATCTAGATCATCCTCTCCTGCGATGCCAACAAGCGTGAATAAGGCATACCGCCGCGCGTAGGTCAGTGCGGCTCCCATTCGGCGTGGCGCGGAGGTGTCCGACAGTTGGCAAACAGGCCAGTCCGACGAAATCCATTCTCCGGAGGTGTGAATCAAAGTCGTAGTCAGATTGACCAAACCATTCGCCCGATCAACTTCGGTGGTTTGCGCGACCGCAATCTGCTGACCACCTAAGGTTTTGCGAACGATCTCCAACCCACTTGCCAGCGACGCATAACGAAACGTCTGGGGGTTATCGCCGCGATTGTTGTGATGGATCATGCCAACCATGGACTTCTCCGGGTTGGAGAGTTCCGTCTGAGCCTTGGCCAGAGCGGTCGCGATCGCGGCCACGCTTTCACTGGAGCGGTGCATCGGCAGCCTCCATGTCGACCGGATCAAAGCTCACCGCTCCGGATTTGGAGCGTTTGGCGCGGATACCATGCCCTATAGCTTCTTTCGCATCCTCTGGCATCAACACTTTGAGTTCGGTCTTGGCCCGCTCGTGGTCGAGATGAGCCTTGCGTGTTTCAAGATAAAGGGATGCAAATTCAGCCCAGGAATTGGAGGTGTTCATATCGACTACCCGGACGGCTTCGATCCGCGGCTTGGGTGGTTCGCAGTCGAACAGTGCCGGCGGCTCACCGGTCTTGACCGCGTGCCAAAAAGCTTTTTCCGCGGCAATCAAGACGGTTTGGTAGATAGGATCGGCCTCGACCCTAAGTTCGACCCATTTTCCACCACCATTGATGATCGACAACACCGCCCTCTTGGTTTCGGCAACCAGCATGTTGTGCTGTAACTGGGCCATATGCTTCTCGGCGGCGGCTTGTTCCGAAAACGCCCAAGGCAACATGAATTTGGCCTCGAAGACAGCGCCGGTTGCTTCCACCAGCCCATCGAGGGTAGCTGCCATCCAGGGAAACGCCCGGTGAATGGCGTGGTGTTGGACGGCCACGACGCGATGTCCTGACTGACGCTCAAACCAGCGCCGATTGAGGTTCTCCGTCACAAGTCCCAATTGAACGATCAACTCACCGGAGAGATCAGGTCCAGCCGCTTCGCCGCGTTTTTCACGCCAGAGACGCTGTAAAACCTTATCGTCCCTGCCCATGATGATACGAGCATCCGATCCACCGATGAAATGCCGCCTATCGATAATGTGGACTTGCTTCTTTTTAGAGATTGGCACCGGTTAGCCTCCAAGTTCGGTTTGGGGTAAGAATGCAAAAACATGCACAGACCTTAAATCAACATTTAATGTTGAATCAAACAAACGACAACATGTCAACAAAAATTGCTCACGCAATAACGGCGGGCCAGTGCCGCGCGGCGCGTGCCCTACTGGACATCACACAGCCGACTCTTGCAGAAATGGCTGGCCTTGGACTGTCGACGATCGTGGATTTTGAGAGGTCCCGGCGTGATGTGTCGCGGGACGCTGTTCATGCTGTCCGGAAGGCGCTAGAAGCTGCCGGAGTTCAGTTTATTGCGCGAAACGGAGCGGGGCCTGGGGTACGTTTGCGTGAATAACTTACGACAACCGGGAAGGACGACCACCTTGCTTAGGCACCGTGGGGCATGGCAACGAAATCAAAACCAGCCCGGTGCGTCGGCTGCGATCTACTTCAGCTAGATCGGGCAGTTCCTAATCCGAAGGCCGGATGGTACGGAGAATAAAGTGCCAGCGTCATCGCCCGCTAGTCTCCGCCGAGCGCCCTGACGGGATCAGACGATAGCTGACGGCAACACTTCGTTACCTCTGCAACTGCAAGACCGTAGTACCTTCCGGTGCTCGCTTAATGGATGGCCGTTGCGGAACCCGGCGTAGGCAGCCCCCCGCAACCAGCGTCAATAAGAATGCCTGCAGCCAGCCTTCTCATCTCGATCCACCGTAAACAGCGCGAAGCAAACCGTGACCGGCATAAAGACAGACAGCAGGCATCGTTGATACGAACGATAGTATCATTCGCAAATGATACTATTAGAGAGCTAACGCACTCGCCTCGCAGGCGCGCCGACATACACCCCACTCTGCATGATCGGCTTCACGACAACCGTTCCTGCTCCCAATGTGACGTCATCACAAACGGAGCATTTGTCGATGATAGTGCTGCCGGTGCCGGCGAACACAAAGTCGCCCAATCGGCTTGCGCCTGCCAGCACCGTATTGACGGAAACGTGTGTGAACTTTCCAACGACGCAATCGTGCTCGACGATGGCGCCGGAGTTGAGAATGCAGCCCTCCCCGATCTCGGCCATCGGTCCGACATGGGCATGATGGCCGATGAACGTGCCAGCGCCGATAACAGAACCGACACCGATCGTCGCGGAAGGCCCCGCGGGTCACTTCAAATTCCTCCGGGTGTGGTCAGTCAAATTCCTCCACCCCGCGAGGCAGGACATGATGATTGTTAGTTTGACATTGTTTCCCGGGCAAGGGCTTCAGCGGCCTCTTTGAGCCGATAGCTTCGTC
>QFCS01002167.1_pt1 | contig 13533 bp, 9 predicted proteins | sample 3576561 | NCBI WGS metagenome assembly QFCS01 | reverse complement strand
GAAGGCCTCGATCTCGTCCGGCGTCTTCTGCTTGGAATGGACGAGGATCATGTCGGCACCCGCCGCTTCGTAGGCATGCGCCCTTTTCAGGGCCTCGTCCTGACCGAGCCCCGCGATCAGCGCCTCCGTGCGCGCGACGATCACGAAGTCCGGGTCGCGCCTCACGGAGCGCGCAGCCTCGATCTTGCCCTGGAATTCCTCGATGCGGACCATGTCCTGCCGTCCGCCGGCGACCAGACTGGTGACCTTGGGAAAGCTCTTGTCCTCCATGACGATGGCCGCGGCACCAGCGCGTTCGTACTGCTCGACGGCGTACAGCACGTTGATGGCATTGCCGAAGCCGGTGTCGATGTCGGCCACCACTGGCAGCCCGCAGCGGTCGGCCATGGCGCGCGTCATGTCGAGATGCTGCGTCATCGACACGATGCTGACGTCCGGCACGCCGTAGAGAGCCGACAATTCGAAGCCGGAAGCCCAGATGGCGTCGAAACCCGCCTCCGCCGCCAGCATCGCCGACAGCGGACTGTGCGCCGCCATCGCCTCGACAAGGCCCTTCCGCTTCAGGATCTCCCGGAACTTCCTGCCCGCCGTCATGTCGTTTCCTCCAGTCGATGCCGTTCGAGCAGCGCGAGGAAGCGTGCACCGGCGGCGATGTCTTGCCGGATGCCGGCATGCCGCTTGGCGGCGATCGGATCCTCGCCCCAACGCTCCAGCTGATAGAGCTCGTCAAGCTGTGCGGCGGTGAAGGCGTCTTCGGGGACGAGGCGGCCTTCCGAGATCGCAAGCGCGATGACGACCGATCCTGCGACGTGCGTGAGATTGTAGAGCGCCGCGAGCGCGAGAGTGCCGTGCGCGGCCACCGCGGCGTGCAGCTTGGCCAGCGCCTCTTCCGACTGGGTGACGAAGGCGGTGCCCTCGCCGACGAGCAGGGCCGCGCCGTATCGCTGAGCGGCCCAGTCGAGCAGCGGCTGCCACACGCGGTGCTGGCGCTCGACAAGGCTCGCCGGATCGCCAGCGCGATAGCACAACATGTCGGAGGCAGCGTATTTCGCGGTGTCCTCGATCACCCGTTCGCGCTGGGTCACGACCCGGTCGATGCCGGTCGCCGCCAGACGGGTCAGAGGAAGGTGCGAGACGTTGATCTCGGCCTTCTCCGGCACGTCTTGCCATTCCGCGGCGATCGCCTCGGCGAGGGCGCGTGTCGGCAGCACCATCACGGCCTTTGCCGGCGTGCGGATCGGCCGCCCGTCGAGCAGCACGTGATGGCCGCCCTCGGCCAGGCTGACTGCCGTTTCCTTGTAGAACCGCTTCATCGGGCCGAGGGCTTACACGCCCTGCCCGGCCCGCGACAAGAGCCGCGCCTGCACGTGGCGTGATGACATCAGCGCTGCTGGCGGCGCTGCGGCGCCGGCGTGCGAGCTGGTGTGCGGGTCGGCGGACGGCCCGGCCGCTGCCGCAGGTCGGCGGAAGGCGTCGGCATCTGGGCACGCAGTCCAGGCCGCAGACCGTCCACGCGTGGCGCCAGGATGGCGCAGGCATTCACGCCCTGCTGGCGGGCGGCCTGGTTGAGCTGGGCCGTCAGGCTGGGCACGACGCCGCCGGGAATGATCAGTTTGGCGAGACCGGGATCGAGCGCGCCGGACGTCTCGCGGCCGCTGCCGCCCTTGAGCCGCAGGGGCGAGGCCAGGCCGGCGTTCTGATGGTCGCGGGCCTCAGGTGCCAGGATCATCTCGAAGCCTTCCGTCCGGAGATGCAGGAACCCGCCGCCGACCATGGCGGCACGCGGCGTGTCGACGACCAGGCGGCGTAGAGACGCCACGCCGCCACTGACCTCGAAGCGGCCAGCAATGCAGTTGAAGGGTATACCGCTGTCGTTGCCGCCGAGCAGGCGCTGTGTCTCCGGCGGCCATCCCGCGAGGTCCGATCGCGGCCAGACGCCCTTGCCGATGGTGATATCGACCGAACCGCTCGCCGCGTTCAGCGCATCGCGCGTCGTACGGCCGCCCCCGCGCAGGCGCAGATCGATGTCGGCCACGGCATCGCGCACGCCCGGATCGAAGCCGAGCACGGTCCCGAGGTCTGCCAGCGACACCCGGTTGGTCGATGCCGTCAACGTTGCCTGGCCGTTCCGTCCCGTCGGATCGTAGACCAGGTCGAGCCCGGCCGAGCCCCCGCCTACCGTCGCGGCGACCCGGAAGGCGAAGCGCGAATCGCTCGACGTCAGGGTGACCGACGCGTTCTGGACCTTGCTGCCGAGCCCCACGACCTCGCCCAGCCGTACGGTCGCCGACAATGCGGACCGGCCCAGCCATGACGCCGAGAAAGGCACTGTCGGGATCAGGCGCGGCGTCTGCCCGGGCGGGCCGCCGGCCGGTGCGACGGCGGCCGTGCTCGGCGCCTTCTTCAGTTCGGAGATGTCCAGGCGGCTCACATCGGCATTCACGACCACGACGGGCGTGCCCTTGCGGTCGATCCGGAACAGCGCCTCGCCCGCGAGCTCGCTGGAGCCGACCTTCAGGGTCGTCACCTCGACCTTGAAGCTGTTGCGCTGGGTCGCCGCCCTGGCGTTCAGAACATACGGACCGCCTGCCGGCAGCGGCAGCCGGATGTAGGGACCGAAGGCCGAGATGTCCGGCCCTTCGGAGGTGATCTGCAGCGTGGTGCCCTTGGTCGCGATGGCTCCCTTGATGGCGATCCTGCCGCCGCCGAAGTCGCCCTGGAGATCGATATTGCCAGGCAGGCCGCGCATCCAGCCGTCGAAGGTACCCGCCGTTCCCGCAAGCTCGAGCGGCGTCGCCTGCGGTGCGCCGAATCGGCCCTCGATCTGCAACGGCTGGTTGGGCGCCGGCGACCGGAAGGTCGCGGCCGCAATATCGAGGACGACGGGCAGACGCCCGTTCTCGGCGACCGTCAGAATGGAGTCCTTGACCTCGATGACGTTGATCCAGGCGAAGGCCGGGGACGTGCGAAGTCGCAGCGAGCGGTGTTCGGAGGGATGCGGCCCCGAGCCGTCAGGCGGCGGCAGCATGTCGAGGTTGGCATCGCCGATCTCGTTGCGCTCGACGAGGATGTCGGCGCCCTCGAGCAGAACGCGCCCGATCTTGATCTCGCCCAGCAACAGAGAGAACGGGTCGAGGAACAGGGTGAGCTTGCGGACCCGGGCGAGATCGGGACGCGATCCCCAGGGCGCGTTGGACAGAGTGACGCCCTCCGCGACCATGGCCGGCTCACTGCCGAGCTTGACCGACAGCGGCACCTTGGCCGCCAGCTCACGGCCGGTCACCTTGCGCACCTGTTCCACCAAGCGCGCCTGGTAGGCCGAGAGATCGCGCGAGGCGATCCAGACGAGTCCGACCACGGCGGCCACCGGCACCGCCGCGATCAGCATCCAGGTCAACCGCCTCCAGGGAATGCGCATGCCCGTCGATTCTCGCTCAAACGCCGCCGATCGAGAAGCCGAATGCCTCAACCGTCCGGCGAAAGTGCGGCGGCGGTTCGGCTTCGACCACGAGCTGCCCCCTGCCTGAGGGATGTGGCAGCGCCAATCGGCGCGCATGCAGGTGCAGGCTGCGGGCATCGGCGACCGCCGACAGCAGCGCCTCCTCGCCGCCGTACTTGCCGTCGCCCAGGATCGGACAGCCGATGGCGGCGCAATGGACGCGTAGCTGATGGGTGCGTCCGGTGCGCGGCCACAGGGCGAGCAGGGCAGCGCGGCGGCCGGCGCGGTCCAGCACCTTGAAATGCGTCAGGGCCTTCTGGCCGTGTTCCTCGTCGACCTGCATCAGTTCGCGGTCGCGGGCGCCTTCCCAACCTCCCTGCCGCTTGGCGAGAGGCAGGTCGATGGTACCTTCGGATCTGGGGGGCGCACCGACGACCACCGCCCAATAGAGCTTCTCGGTTTCCCGGTCGCGAAACGACTCGCCGAGACGCCGCGCTGCCTGCGCCGTGCGGGCAATCAGCAGCAGGCCTGACGTGTCCTTGTCCAGTCGATGGACGAGGCGCGGCCGCTCCGCGCTCCCGAAGCGCAGCGCATCGAGCATGCCGTCGACATGCCGCTCGGTGCCCGTCCCGCCCTGCACGGCAAGGCCCGGCGGCTTGTTGAGCACAATGACCTCGTCATCTTTGTGGATGACCAGACGCCGGATCTCGGCGGCGTCGCGGTCCGAGACGGTTGGAATCTCCCGCGGCTTCGGCGGCGGGGCCGCCGTGACGCCGGGCGGCAGGCGGATGATCTGGCCGGGCTCGACGCGGTCCTTGCCTTCGGCGCGCCTGCCGTCGATCCGTACCTGGCCGGTACGCAGCAGCTTCTGCAGCGCGCCGTGGCCCAGTTCGGGGAAATGGCGCTGGAACCAGCGGTCCAGTCGCAGACCGGCCTCGTCGGAAGCGACGGCTCGGGTCTGGACCTGACCGCGGGAAGGGACGTGGCCGACGCTGGCGCTCATGGCAGGCAAACTACGGGACAAGGTAAACAGGGTCCATGGAATCGCTGTCGTTCGATACGCTGACCTTCGACCATCCGGCGGCCTGCCGACCGGCCCGGGTGACGGCGACGCTCCTTCTTCCGGAAGAGGCCGCGGCACCCGCCCCCTGCATGGTGCTGCTGACCAGCAGCGCCGGCGTCCAGCGGCACCGCGAGCACTACTATGCCGAGGCCCTCAATCGCGCCGGCACGGCCGCGCTGATCGTCGACAGCTTCACCGGGCGGGGCGTGCGCCGTACGGTCGCAGACCAGACGCTGGTGTCGGCCGCGCAGATGGAAGGCGACGCCTTCGCCGCCCTGGCGCTGCTGCGCGCCGACCCACGCATCGATCCGGGCCGCATCGGGGTCATGGGAGTGTCGAAAGGCGGCGGCGCGGCCCTCGGTGCCGCGATCGCGGTCCGCCAGCGCTGGCGGGCGGGCTTTCCCCACCTGTTCGACCTGCACGTCGCGATCTGCCCCGGCGCCACGGCGCAGCATCGTGATCCGACCACCCACGGCCGGCCGATCTTCTTCATGCTGGCGGCGCGCGACGACTACACGCCGGCCCCGCTGGCGGTGGAATACGCCGAACGCATGCGCGCGGCGGGCAACGCGCGCATCAAGGTCAAGGTCTATGGCGGAGCCCATCACGGCTGGGAAACGATCGGGCCGGTGTTCGACATCAAGGATGCGGAGAACTGGTCGTGCTGCCGCAACTTCATCGAGGATGACGGCCGGCACTTCGTGGTGGCGGCCGGCCGGGCGTTGAGCGAACCCGAATATCAGGCTTGGGCCAGACGCCACTGCGTGACGCGGGGCGCCCGGGCCGGCGGGGGCACCGCCGCCCTGAAGGAGCGGGCGACCGCCGATCTGTTGCATTTTCTGCACTCCCATGACTTCGCGCCTCATTGGACGTCCGGCCAGGTGCCTGCTAAATTACTCAAGTGATTCGCCTCCGCTTTTACGCCGTGTTGCTGGCTTTTCTGGTATCGCTCTCAGGAGCCGGCCCGTCCTTCGCCAACGAGACCCTGTGGGTCGGCTCCGCCGTCAGCCAGGGACGCGCCCAGGCTCTGTTGCAGGCCATCCGGTCGGCCGGCGACCATGGACTCGATCCCGCCTGGTACGGCGTCGCGGAGGTCGAGAAGGCCATGGCGCCCGGCGCGGACCCGGCCGCTGCCGAGACCCTGCTGACCGCCGTCTTCGTCGCCTATGCCGGCGATGTCTCGACAGGGCGCGTGCGCGCCAACCGGGTCGACAAGGACATCGACATCCAGCAGCGCAAGCTGGACCGCACCGAACTGCTCAAGGCCGCCGCCGCAGCCACCGATTTCACGGCCTTCCTTGCCGCGCTGCCACCCAAGGGCGACTACCCCGCCCTGCAGAAGGCGCTGGCGACATGGCGCGAGAAGCGCGCCAAGGCCATCTTCACGCCCCTGCCGCCGGGCAGCGCGCTGAAGCCCGGCATGACCGATGCCCGCGTGCCCATCCTGCGGACGCGGCTGGCCGAGCTCGACCTCGCCGTCCCGGATCCCACCGGCGCGCCCGACCTCTACGACGAGCCGCTGGTCGCGCTGGTCAAGGCCTACCAGGAGGCCAAGGGCCTGACGGTGGACGGCGTGATCGGCGCCAAGACGACGCAGTCGCTCAACACCACGATCGACGACCGCATCGAGCAGATCGTCGCCAATCTCGAGCGCCGGCGCTGGCTCCCGGAGGACCTCGGCACCCGCTACGTGTTCGTCAATGCCGGCGACTACTCGATGGTGTTCGTCGACGGCGGCAAGCCGGTCTTCCAGAGCCTGGTGATCGTCGGCACACCCAAGGACCCGACGCCCGAGATCCAGTCGACGATGCGCGGCTTCCAGACCAATCCCTACTGGACGGTGCCGCAGTCGATCTCCGGCGAGGAGTACCTGCCCATGCTGCGGCGGGACCCGTATGCGCTGCAGACCTCGGGCTTCAAGATCTTCGCGAGCTGGAGCGACGATATCGAGCTCGATCCCTCCTCCGTCGACTGGCATTCGGTCCATCCCAAGGCCTTCCCGTTCCGCATCCGCCAGGATCCGGGGGCCGGCAATGCGCTGGGCTACATCTTCTTCCCGTTCTCCAACAAGTACGGGATCTACATGCACGACACGGCCAGCCGCTGGCTGTTCACCGAGGGCAGCCGCAACTTCAGCCACGGCTGCATCCGCCTGCAGAACCCGCTCGACTTCGTCGAGAAGGCCTTCGACGGGCGCGCCGGCTTCAACAAGGAGCGCGTGCGCCAGGTCATCAATGAGGGGCAGCAGGCGCACTACACCTTCCCGCAACCGATCACGCTCTACGTCACCTATCGCACGGTGACAGCCAACGCCGAGGGCGTGCCGGCCTTCCGTGACGATGTCTATGGCCGCGACCGCCGCGTCGTGCGCGCCATGGCGCGTCCTTAGCGCCGGCCATCTAACGCTTCTTGGCGCGCAGCTTCTTCCAGTAGTCCAGGCGCTTCAGGATCTCGCGTTCGAAGCCGCGCTCGACCGGCCGATAGAACTCCTCGCGTGCCATGGAGTCGGGGAAGTAGTTCTGGCCCGAGAATCCGTCCTCGGCGTTGTGGTCGTACTCGTAGCCCTTGGCGTAGCCCAGCTCCTTCATGAGCTTGGTCGGCGCGTTCAGGATGTGCATCGGCGGCGTCAGCGAGCCGTGCTGCTTGGCTGCGCGCTTGGCCGCGCCGAAGGCGACGTAGCCTGCGTTCGATTTCGGCGCCGTGCCGAGATAGATCACCGCCTGGGCGATCGCGAGGTCGCCCTCGGGCGAGCCCAGCCGGTCGTAGGTCTCCCACGCCGCCAGCGTCTGGGTGAGCGCGTTGGGATCGGCCATGCCGACATCCTCGACGGCGAAGCGCACCAGCCGGCGCGCGATGTATTTCGGGTCCTCGCCGCCATCGAGCATGCGTGCGAACCAGTAGAGTGCCGCGTCGACGTCCGAACCGCGCAGCGACTTGTGCAGGGCGCTGATCAGATTGTAGTGCGCTTCCTGCCCCTTGTCGTAGAGCGGCGCGCGCTTCTGCAGAAGCGCCGCCAGCCGCGCCGGCGGCACCGGCTCCTTGTCCTTGAGCTGGGCGAGCTGCTCGGCGAGCGTGATCATGTAGCGGCCGTCACCGTCGGCCATAGCGAACAGCGCCTGACGCCCCTCCTCATCGATCGGCAGCTTGCGCCCCAGCGCCACCTCCGCACGATCCAGGAGCTGCGCGAGAGCAGCATCGTCCAGGCGACGCAGCACGAGGACCTGGCAGCGCGACAGCAGCGCGGCATTGAGCTCAAAGGAGGGATTCTCCGTGGTCGCGCCGATCAGCGTCACGGTGCCGTCCTCGACATAGGGCAGGAAGCCGTCCTGCTGGGCGCGATTGAAACGGTGGATCTCGTCGACGAACAGCAGCGTGCCCTTGCCGTCACGCCGCCGCTGACGCGCCGCCTCGAAGATGCGGCGCAGATCGGCCACGCCGGAGAAGACGGCCGACAGCGGCTCGAAATGCAGGTCCGTGGCCTCGGCAAGCAAACGCGCGATGGTCGTCTTGCCGCAGCCCGGCGGACCCCACAGGATCAGAGAGGCAAGCTTGCGCGCCGCCAGCATGCGGCCGAGCGGCCCCTCGGGGCCGAGCAGGTGATCCTGCCCCAGAACCTCGCCGATGGTCTTCGGCCGCAGCCGCTCCGCCAGCGGCATCGGGGCGAGCGAGGCGAAGAGTTCGGCGGGCACGGCGGCGCGGTCCGGCTCAGCGGAACTGGACGGTGTTCACCATGCCCTCGCGGCCGATGCTGACGCTGGAGACACCCTTTCCGATGCGCTTCTTCAGTTCGGCGACGTTCTTCACTTCCTGGCCGTTGACGGCGAGGATCATGTCCCCGGGCCGCACGAAACGGCCGGCATAGGAACCCGGCTTGATCTCCATCACCACCACACCGCCGCGCCATTCGACGAGGCCGAGCTCGTCGGCGACGGCGGGCGACATGTTGGACACGCCGGCGCCGGACAGGGGCTGGCGGCCTTCCAGGATCGAGTGGTCACGCGGCGGATCTTCCGGCGGCGCGGCGAGCTTGAGGTCGAAGACCATCTCCTTGCCGCCGCGGATGACGCGCACCGGAACGGTGGAATCGACCTGCAGGGTGGCCAGCCGGAAGCGCAGGCTGGCCTCGTCGTCGATCGGCTGGTCGCGCAGGGCGACGATGACATCGTTGCGCCGCAGGCCGGCTTTGGCCCCCGGCCCACCGGGGAACACTTCCTTGACCACGAGGCCCGCCGGGCGGGCCAGGCCGAAGCCCGACGCTATATCGGGCGTGACCCGCTGCATGTTGATGCCCAGCCACGGCCGCACGATGCGCCCGCCCTGCTCGCCGAGCGCCACCATGCGGGCGACGATGTTCGAGGGCGTGGCGAAGCCGATGCCGACCGAGCCGCCGGTCTGGGAGTAGATCGCGGTGTTGATGCCGATCAGGCGGCCGTCGAGGCTGACCAGAGCGCCCCCCGAGTTTCCGGGATTGATGGCGGCATCGGTCTGGATGAAGAAGTTCGAATCGTTGACCCCGCCGGCGCTGCGCGCGACCGCGGAAATGATGCCGCTGGTGACGGTCTGGTTCAGGCCGAACGGATTGCCGATCGCCAGCACGATGTCGCCGACCTCGATCGAGTCGGAATCCCGCAAATCGAGATAGGGAAACTTCTCGCTGCCGGTATCCATGCGCAGCAGGGCGAGGTCGTAGCGCTCGTCCTGGGTGATGAGCTTGGCCTCGAACTCACGGCGGTCGGCCAGTACCACGCGAATCTCATCGGCGCCCTTGACGACGTGAGCGTTGGTCACGATCAGCCCGTCCGGCCGCACCAGCACGCCCGACCCCAGGGAATTCTGCACCCGCTCGCCGGCCTGCGGCGGCAACGGCATGCCGGGGAACGGGAACGGCAGGCGGCGCTGCACCCGCGCGGTAGTGGTCGTGTAGATATTCACCACCGCCGGCGAAACGCGTTTGACCAGCGGCGCATAGGAATAGGCCAGCTCGCTGCGGTCGGTCGGCAGCGACTGCGCGCGACCGGGCGCGGGCAGTCCTGCCGCCACGCCGACACCTAGCACGATCGCTGTCAGGATCGCCCGCCGAACCATTCGCCCTCCACTAAACCGGCCCCGATCTGGGTCACTCTTATGTCAAAACAAGGGCCGAATCACGCGAATGGCATATCGCTCGCCGTGGAGGGCGCATCAACGGGGAGCGCCCGATGAAGCTGAATCGTCGCACCATCCTCGCCGGGGCCGACACCGCGCTGAAGCACATTCGTCGCTGAAGGTGCAAGCCAGAACCTCATCTCATCCCGCTCTAGCCACACCGCGAGTAGCCGCAGTTGAGACAGACGTCGCAGCCCTCCTGATGGGTGAGAGCAGCCGCGCCACAGTTCGGGCACTGGCCGAGCGACGTCACCCCTGGCCCCGGCCCGTCACTCCGCCCTTCCCCGGCGCCCGCGGCCAGCCGCATTCTCTGCTCGGAAGCAGCCGCGAGGCGTGCCTGCTCGGGCGAGGCCAGGAAACCGATCTCGACCAGATGCCGCTCGATCACGCCGCCGATCGCGGCCAGCAGCGACGGCACGTAGCGACCCTCCATCCACTGCCCGCCACGCGGATCGAACACGGCCTTGAGCTCCTCGACCACGAAGGACACATCGCCGCCACGGCGGAACACCGCCGAGATCATGCGCGTCAGCGCCACCGTCCAGGCATAGTGCTCCATGTTCTTGGAATTGATGAAGATCTCGAACGGCCGGCGCCGCCCGTCCTGAACCACGTCGTTGATCGTGATGTAGATCGCATGGTCGCTGCCCGGCCATTTGATCTTGTAGGTCCGACCCGGCAGATCCTCCGGCCGATCGAGCGGCTGGGCGATGTAGACCACGCTTTCGTTCGATACCTGCGACGGCTTGAGAGAAGGCGCCGCCGCCCGCGACTCCGCCGGTGCGGCGGCGGGCTTCACCTCGAGCACCGCGCCCGTCACGTCGTTGGGCCGGTAGGTCGTGCAGCCCTTGCAGCCGGTGGCATAGGCCTCCTCGTAGACGCCCTTGAAGGCCTCGAACGAAATGTCACGCGGCAGGTTGATGGTCTTGGAGATCGAGCTGTCGACATAGTCCTGCGCCGCCGCCTGCATGGCCAGATGGTCGGCGGGCGTCAGTGTCTGGGCATCGACGAACACGTCGGAGGGCACCGGCTCGCTGCCCTTGAGCCGGCGCCAGACGCGCAGCGCGTGATCATCGACATGCTCCTCGCGCGAACTGCCGTCGGGCTGCAGGACATGGCGCACGAAGCTGAAGGCGAAGACCGGCTCGATACCCGACGAGACATTGTCGGCGAGCAGCGAGATCGTTCCCGTGGGCGCGATCGAGTTGAGCAGCGCATTGCGGATGCCGTAGCGGCCGATCGCCGAGCGCACCTCGTCCGGCAGCAGCCTGACTGTCTCGCCGGCGAGATAGCGGGTGCGATCGTAGAGTGGGAAGCTGCCCTTTTCGGTCGCGATGTCGGCCGACGCGAGGTAGGAGAGCCGCTGCACCGCCCCCAGCCATTCGCGCGTCAGGCGTTCGGCCTCGGGCGAACCGTAGCGCACATTGCAGAAGATCAGCGCATCGGCGAGCCCGGTCACGCCCAGCCCGATGCGCCGCTTGGCCTTGGCTTCCTTCTGCTGCTGCGGCAGCGGAAAGCGCGATACGTCGATCACGTTGTCGAGCATGCGCACGGCGAGCGGCACCAGCCGCTCGAGCGCCGCGCCGTCGAGCTGCGCCTGCGGTGTGAACGGATCCTTGATCAGGGCAGCGAGATTGATCGAGCCCAGGAGGCAGGCGCCGTAAGGCGGCAGCGGCTGCTCACCACATGGATTGGTCGCATTTATGGATTCGCAATAGTGCAGGTTGTTGCGACGATTCACGCGATCGATGAAGATCACGCCGGGCTCGGCGACATCGTAGGTGGCGCGCATGATGCGCTCCCAGAGGGCGCGGGCCTTGACGGTGCGGAATACGCGGCCGCCGAACACCAGGTCCCAGTCGGCATCGTCCTTGACCGCCTGCATGAAGGCGTCGGTGACCAGCACCGAAAGATTGAACATGCGCAGGCGCCGTGCATCGCGTTTGGCGTCGACGAAGGCCTCGATGTCGGGATGGTCGCAGCGCAGGGTCGCCATCATGGCGCCCCGGCGCGAACCGGCACTCATGATCGTACGGCACATCGAGTCCCACACATTCATGAAGGAGAGCGGCCCCGATGCATCGGCGCCTACTCCCTTCACCGGCGCCCCCTGCGGCCGCAGCGTGGAGAAGTCGTGGCCGATACCGCCGCCCTGCTGCATGGTCAGGGCGGCCTCGCGCAGATTCTCGAAGATGCCCGACATGTCGTCGGGGATGGCCCCCATGACGAAGCAGTTGAACAAGGTGACGCTGCGGCCGGTTCCCGCGCCGGCGATCACACGGCCCGCCGGCAGGAACTTGAAGTCGCGCAGGGCCTCATGGAAGCGCTCGGCCCACTGGTCGGGATCGCGCTCCGGCGCCGCCAGGGCGCGGGCGATACGCCACCAGGTTGCCTCGAGATCGGCATCACCATGACCGGCCTCATCGCGAAACCGATACTTCATGTCCCAGATGCGCTCGGATACCGGAGCCCAATCCATCGCCAAACCCCAGGCGCCACGCTTCCCCCGAAGTCGGCCGGGGGATTTCCGCAATTAACGCTATTTCCGCTACCCGTTTTCCAGGCCTGCGGCCCCCGACGGAAGACGAATAGCCTCGCCAAACAGCCTCGACGGCCACCGCTCGCCTTCACGACGGCCGATCAGCTTATCAGAACATACCATGAACTCAAGCGTATTCGAACAAGCCCCGAGGAGCGTCACGGGCCGCGCCCGGCATCGTCGATCAGCCGCGCCGTCGCCTCCTCGACGCGATCGCGCAACGTGGTCATGAAGGTCTCGCGATCGAGTCCGGGCGGGATTGGCGGCAGAATCTCGACGTCGATGAGGCCCGGCCGCTTGATGAACTTCCGACGCCCCCAGAACAGGCCGGAATTGAGCGCCACCGGCACCACGGGCACGCCGAGTTGGCGATAGAGGGCCGCCGTGCCGGCGTGATAGGGCTTCTGGGAGCCGACCGGCGTGCGCGTGCCCTCGGGGAAGATCAGGATCGAGCGGCCCTCCGCCACGGCGGCCTTGCCCTGACGGAGCAGGCTGCGCAACGCCTTGGCGCCATCGCCGCGCTCGACCGAGATGTTGCCGGCACGCGCCATCGCCCAGCCGACGACGGGAATGAAGACCAGCTCACGCTTGAGCACGGTCGCCGCGTTCGGGAACAGCCGATGGAAGGCCAGCGTCTCCCATGACGATTGATGCTTGCAGGCCAGGATGACCGGCCCGGCCGGCCGGTTCTCGAGGCCGCGGACGCGATGCGTGATGCCGCAGGTGATCCTGAGCCACCACAGGCAGAAATCGATCCAGAGGTCGGCCCATGCGACCACGAAGCGTCGCGGCAGCAACAGGATCGGCATGCCGACGATCGCAATGATCGTCGTCCCGAGATACCAGCCCACATTGAAGAAGAGCGAACGCAGCCACAGGCCGAACATGACGATGTCTACACGACGTGAGTTTCTTGTGGCTTGGTTTTAGTGCCCTGGAGCGCAATCCATCCAGCTGATTCCGGCCGGCCGGGTGGTTGCCCGTGAACCAATTGCGGCGGCGGGTGCGACTCCAGTCGGCAGGAACAGTGAGGTTCCATCCGATCGGATTCCGCTCTAATGTCCGCCAGCTAGCACCCCTTGCGGGGATTCTCCCTCAGCCGATGCAAATCACCTGCCCCAACTGCCGCGCGCGATATGCCGTGGATCCGACGGCGATCGGGCCCTCAGGGCGCACCGTGGAGTGCAGCCGCTGTGGCCATCGCTGGCGCGAGAGGATCGCTCAGCCGGCGCCCGTCGTACCGTCCTCCCCGCCGCTGCCGCGTGCCATTCCCGATCTCGCGATTCGTCCTGCGCCGACCGCGCCCACCGCCGTTGCCAGCGGCGTGGACCGCGAGGCGACCGGCGG
>QFCS01001281.1_pt1 | contig 13555 bp, 11 predicted proteins | sample 3576561 | NCBI WGS metagenome assembly QFCS01 | reverse complement strand
GGATCGTCTTCACCGCGCAGTAGACTCGGCGGGTCCGACAGGGGAGCACGTCACCAGCGTGCTGAGAGTGCGGGGAAGGGCTTCGGCCCGGCAGCCGCCGACCCTCCGAACCTGATCCGGTTAGCACCGGCGAAGGGAGTCATCACATGCGTGCGCGCGTGCTCACCGGCCTCACGGCCCTGACCCTCGGCGGTCTCCTCGCCGGCGGCTGCTCGATGCTGGGCTCGGAGAACGAGTCCTCAGGCGGGAGCAAGGACACGGAGGTCACCCTCGTCACCCACGAGTCCTTCGCGATCCCCGACGAGCTGGTCGCCCGGTTCGAGGAGGAGACGGGTTACGAGCTGACGATCAGCAAGCTGGCCGACGCCGGCGCGCTGACCAACCAGCTGGTCCTGACCAAGGACGAGCCGGTGGGCGACGTCGTCTTCGGTGTCGACAACACCTTCGCCACCCGCGCGGTCGACGAGGGCGTCTTCGCGCGCTACGCCGCCGAGCTGCCCGCCGGCGCCGAGCGCTACCTGCTGCCCGGCGACGGCGACCGGGCGCTGACCCCGATCGACACCGGCGCGGTGTGTGTCAACGTCGACGACGCCTGGTTCGAGGAGGAGGGCATCGCGGCGCCCGCGACGCTCGACGACCTCGTGAAGCCGGCGTACCGCGACCTGACGGTGGTGCCGGGTGCCAGCACCTCCTCCCCGGGCCTGGCCTTCCTGCTCGCCACGGTCGGCACGTACGGCGAGGACTGGGCCGGCTACTGGGAGGACCTCGTCGCCAACGGCGTGAAGGTCGTCAAGGGCTGGTCCGACGCCTACTTCACCGACTTCACCTTCTCCGGCGGCGACCGGCCGATCGTGGTGTCCTACGACTCCTCGCCCGCCTTCACGCTGACCGACGACGGCGAGGAGTCGACGACGAGCGCCCTGCTCGACGGCTGCTTCCGCCAGGTCGAGTACGCCGGCGTGCTGCGCGGCGACGAGGAGGGCGAGACCAACGCGGCCGGCGCCCGCGCGGTCATCGACTGGCTGCTGTCGGAGGAGGTGCAGGCGGCGCTGCCCGCGTCGATGTACGTCTTCCCGGTCGCCGAGGACGTCGAGCTGCCCGCCGACTGGTCCCGCTTCGCGCGACAGCCCGCGAGCACCGTCGACGTCGACCCGACCGAGATCTCCGGCAACCGCCGGGCATGGCTGGAGGAGTGGACGGAGATCGTCTCGCGGTGACGGCAGCGGGCACCGTCGGCCGGCGGGCGGCGTATTTCGCCCTCGCGGTGGTGCCGGTCGCCGTCCTGGCGGTCTTCTTCGTCCTCCCGGTCGGGGCGATGCTCCAGCGCGGCGTGTGGCCGGACGGCTCGTTCGACCCGGGCGCGGTGCTGGACGTACTGGCCCGTCCGCGCACGGGACGGGTGCTGTGGTTCACGGTGTGGACGAGCACCGTCGCCACGGTCTGCGCGGTCCTGCTCGGCGTACCGGCGGCGTACGTGCTGCACCGGCTGCGGTTCCCCGGTCGCGGCCTGCTCCGGGCCGCGATGCTGGTGCCCTTCGTGCTGCCGACGGTGGTGGTCGGTCTGGCGGTGCGCGAGCTGATCTCCTCGTCGGGACCGCTCGGCGCGCTCGACCTCGACGGCTCGCCGGCGGCGATCGTCCTCGGGCTGGTGTTCTTCAACGTCGCGGTGGTCATCCGCACCGTCGGCGTCGCCTGGGAGGGCCTGGACCGGCGTCCGGCCGAGGCGGCCTCCGCGCTCGGGGCCTCCCCGGCGCAGGTCTTCCGGACGGTGACCCTGCCGGCGCTGCGACCGGCGATCGTGTCGGCCGCCAGCGTGGTGTTCCTCTTCTGCGCGACCGCCTTCGGCGTCGTCCTGGTCCTCGGCGGGGTGCGCTACTCGTCGGTCGAGACCGAGATCTACCTGCTCACCGCCGACCTGCTCGACCTGCCCGCGGCCGCCGCGCTGTCGCTGGTGCAGATGCTCGCCGTCGCCGTCCTGCTGGTCGTCGTCGGCCGCCTGCGCCGGGTCCCGGACCCCACGGTGCGCCGGGTGCTCGCGGCGCCGGTGCGGCCCCGCGCCCGCGACCTCCCGGCGATCGGGGTCACGGCGCTGGCGCTGGTGCTGGTGGCGCTGCCGGTGCTCACCCTCCTCCTCGGCTCCGTACGACGTGACGGCGCGTGGAGCCTCGTGCACTACCGCGCCCTGTCCGGCACGGCCGACGGCGTGGTCCAGGTCCCGGTGGTGGATGCGCTGACGGCGTCCCTGCGGATCGCGGCGGACGCGACCTGGATGTCGCTGACGCTGGGACTGGTCGTCGCCTTCCTCGTCACCCGGCGGGTGCGCACCCGCGCGGGCCGCCGGGCGCGCGGCGTGCTCGACGCCTTCTTCATGCTGCCGTTGGGGGTGTCGGCGGTGACGCTCGGCTTCGGCTTCCTCATCGCCCTCGACCGGCCGCCGCTGGACCTGCGCTCCAGTCCGCTGCTCGTGCCGGTCGCGCAGGCGCTGGTCGCGCTGCCGCTGGTGGTGCGGACCCTCGTGCCGGTGCTGGCCGGGATCGACGACCGGCAGCGGCAGGCCGCGGCCTCGCTGGGAGCGGGGCCGCTGCGCGCCCTGCTGACCGTCGACCTCGCGGTGGTCCGGCGGCCGGTGCTGGCGGCCGCCGGGTTCGCGTTCGCCGTGTCGTTGGGGGAGTTCGGCGCGACGTCGTTCATCGTGCGGCCCGCGGAGCCGACGCTGCCGGTCGTGATCTACCGCCTGCTCAGCCATCCGGGCGAGCTGAACTACGGCACCGCGATGGCTGCCTCGGTGGTGCTCGCGGCCGTCACGGCGGCCGTCATCCTCGTCGTCGAACGGCTGCGCGTGCCGGGAACAGGAGCGTGGTGACCATGCTGGAGCTGCGAGACGTCTCGGTGGCCCTCGACGGCACGACCGTCGTCACCGGCGTCGACCTCGACGTCGCCGACGGCGACGTGCTCGCGGTCCTCGGGCCGTCGGGCTGCGGCAAGTCGACCCTGTTGCGCGCCGTGGCCGGCCTCGAGCCGGTCTCCTCCGGCACGATCGCCTGGGACGGCGCCGACCTCGCCGCCGTCCCCACCCACCGGCGCGGGTTCGCGCTGATGTTCCAGGACGGCCAGCTCTTCGACCACCTCACCGTCGCCCGCAATGTCGGCTACGCGCTGCGCCTGCGGGGCGCGTCGCGCCGCGCCGTGCGGGCCGAGGTCGACGACCTGCTGGGCCTCGTCGGCCTCGGCGGGTACGCCGGCCGGCTCCCCCGCACCCCGTCCGGAGGCGAGCGGCAGCGGGTCGCCCTCGCCCGGTCGCTCGCGGGCAGCCCCCGGCTGCTGCTGCTCGACGAGCCGCTCAGCGCCCTCGACGCGGGGCTGCGGGTGCGCCTGGCCGCCGACCTGCGCCGGATCCTCACCGAGGCCGGTACGACGGCGCTGCTGGTCACCCACGACCAGGACGAGGCGTTCGCGGTGGCCGACCGGCTCGCCGTGATGCGCGCGGGGCGGATCGTGCAGGAGGGCCCGGCCGACGCGGTCTGGGCCGCGCCCGCCGACGCGGCCACGGCGCTCTTCCTCGGCTACGGGCGGGTGCTCGACGGCGCGGCCGCCGTCGCGCTGCGCGAGCTCGCCGGTGTCCCCGAGGACGGGGCCGCGGTCGCCGTCCGGGCCTCGGCGGTCCACGCCGGTGCCGCCGACGGCCGCGGTGGCGACGGCCGGGGCGGCGACGCCGCGCACGGCCTGGTCCGCTCGTTCCGCCCCGCACCCGACGGCGGGCGGCTCGTCGTCGACGTCCCCGGCATCGGCGAGCTCGACGCCGTCGGCGCCGCGGGATGGAGCGTCGCTCCCGGCGCACCGGTCGTCGTACGGGTCGACGGGCGGGGGCTGGCGCCGCTCCCGGCGGGCGCGTCGGACGATGGCTGAGCCAGGGTCGCCCTCCTCTAGACTCCCTCGGGTGTATCGCCGCGCCTACACCCTTCTCATCGGCACGGCCGCGCTCATGCTGGGACTTGCGGTGTTCGCCGCGATCAGGCTCGATCGTCGGCTGCTCGACCCGGAGGGCAGCTTCCTCGGACCGTCCTACATCCGGCTCCCGCTGCTGCTGATCGGCGCGCTGCTCCTCGACCTGCTGCCGCTGACGCTGTGGAAGGCCCGCGGACGGCCCGGCCGGGTCATGCCCGTGGTCCGCGAGCGGCTGCGCACCCACTGGACCAAGGAGCGCACGATCCTGGTCGCCGTCGGGGTCATCAGCTTCTACCTGACCTACGTCAGCTACCGGAACCTCAAGTCGTTCCTGCCGTTCGTGCGCTCGGACCCGTCGGCGGCGCCGGGCGAGGTCAAGGCGCTGTCCTACGACCGCGAGCTGCACATCATGGACCGGGTGATGTTCTTCGGGCACGACCCGAGCGACGTCCTCCACACGGTCTTCGGCACCGACATCACCGCGCACATCCTCTCGCCGATCTACCTGGCGTTCCTGCCGCTCGTGCCGCTGGCCGTCACGGCCTGGCTGGTGTGGTCGCGCAACATGTCGTTCGGCTACTGGTTCGTCACGGCCCAGTGCCTGGCCTGGTCGCTCGGGACGCTGTCGTACTACCTGCTGCCCACCCTCGGCCCGGGCATCGCCTACTGGCCGGAGTACACCTCGCTCGCCCACACCGGCACCACGGACCTGATGAACTCCATCGTCAACGCGCGCGGCAAGGTGCTGTACGGCGGGGTGACGGGGTCGGTGAACTCGATCGCCGGCTTCGCCAGCCTGCACACCGCGATCACGCTGCTGTTCGCACTGATGGTGCAGTACACGCTGCGCTCGAAGCTGCTGAAGTGGATCTTCTGGGTCAACTTCGCCCTGACGATCCTCGCGACCCTCTACTTCGGCTGGCACTACGTCGCCGACGACATCGCCGGTGTCGCCATCGCGGTCGTCGCGTTCTACCTCGGCGGGTGGGCCAGCGGGCAGAAGTTCGACCGGCACCTGCGCTCCCACCCCACGACGACCACGTCGAAGGTCCCGGTCGACGTCGACTGACCGACAGAGTGGTCCTTCGTTGGTCGAGTAGCCGTCGCGAGGGACGAGCGAGGGCGTATCGAGACCACCGGTGGTCTCGATACGCCCTCGCCTGGCGGCTCGGGCTACTCGACCAGCGGGATGACGCCGCGGAATCGAGAATGACAACGGTGTAGTTCGCAAGCCGACACGCCGGTGACACCTGAGAATCTTGAGGTTTTTGTTTCCTTTGTGACGAAAGCGCACTACGGTGACGCGAGTGCGCTCACCAACCCTCGGGACCGGACTGCTCGCCGCCGTACTGACGGCGGCGCTCGTGGTGCCGGGCGCGCAGGCCGAGCCCGGTGACCCGGAGGCCCCGTCCGCCGCCGACGTCCGCGCGGCACAGGACGACGCCGCCGACGCCGAAGACGACGTCAGCGCCGTCCGCGGCCGGCTGGCCGACGCCCGCGCCGAGCTCGACGCGGCCAGCGTGAAGGCCGCCAAGGCCGCCGAGGCCTGGAACGGCGCCCGGTGGGAGGCGCGGGAGGCGCGCACGGCCGCCCGCCAGGCGCTCGCCGACCAGGTCGCCGCCGACGAGACCCTCGCCCTGCACCGCGACGCCTACCGCGACGTCGTCCTGACCGCCGGCGGCACCGGGATGCAGGTCTCCGCGATCGGCGCGCTCATCGAGGCCGACGGAATGGAGGCCCTGCTCGCGCAGACCGCCACGATCGACCGGGTGCAGGCGCTGTTCGACCAGCGCCGCGCCGCCTACGACCGGGCCGCCGAGACCGCCGAGACCGCCGCGGCCACCGCCGCCGAGACCGCCGCGACCGCCGAGACCGCCCTGGCCACCGCCCGCGCGGCCCGCGACACCGCCCAGGCCGCCGCCGACGCCGCCAGCGCCACCGAGGGCCGCATCGAGCGGCAGACCGCCCGGCTCGTGCGCCGCCTCGCCCGGCTCGAGGGCGTCAGCGTGAAGGTCGCCCAGAAGCGCCAGGACGCGATCGCCGCCGAGCAGGAGGAGGAGCGGGCCGCCGCGGCAGCCGCTCCGGCGGCCCCGGCCGAGGATGCGCCGGCGCCGCCCGCGCCCGCCGCGGCCGAGGACGCGCCCGCGGACCCCGCGCCCGCCGACCCCGGCCCGGCGCCCGCCCCCTCCGGCGGCGCCCAGGCCGCCATCGCATACGCCCGCGCCCAGCTCGGCGAGCCCTACCGCTGGGGCGCCGCCGGCCCGAACGCGTGGGACTGCTCCGGCCTCACCGCCCAGGCCTGGGCGGCCGGCGGGAAGTCGCTGCCGCACTACTCGGTCGCCCAGTACCAGCAGTCCACGCCCATCACCGTCGGCCAGCTGCGCCCCGGCGACCTCGTGTTCTGGGGCGACAGCGCCAGCCCGTCCTCGATCTTCCACGTCGCCCTCTACGCCGGTGACGGGCGCATCATCCACGCCCCGCGCACCGGCCGCCCGGTGACCGAGGAGTCGATGTACTACTGGCGGACGCCGGACTTCTTCGCCCGCCCCTGAGGACGGGTCGGTAGGTTCGGGCCATGTCCGAGCAGACCCCCCAGGAGTGGCCCGTCCCGGTCGTCGACGTCGACGCCCTCACCCGCCTTCTCGACGGCCCGTACGCCGAGGTCCGCGGCGCCGTGCGCGACGCGCTGCCGGCGTACGCGTCGGTGCTCGAGGACGCCGAGACCCTGCCGCGCGCGGAGTTCCGCGAGCGGGTGCGCGACGTCGTGCTCGAGCTCGCCGGCACCGGCGCGACCGGCATGGGCTTCCCGGAGGAGTACGGCGGCGGCGGCGACATCGGCGCGTCCGTCGCGGCCTTCGAGACCCTCGGGTACGGCGACCTGTCGGTCCTGGTCAAGGTCGGCGTCCAGTTCGGGCTTTTCGGCGGCGCCATCCTGCAGCTCGGCACGCAGCGCCACCACGACGCGTACCTGGAGGACGTCGTCAGCGGGCGCCTGCTGGGCTGCTTCGCGATGACCGAGACCGGGCACGGCAGCAACGTCCAGGCACTGGGCACCGTGGCGTCGTACGACGCGGCGTCGGGCGAGTTCGTCGTGACGACCGCCGAGCCGGGGGCCAGCAAGGACTACATCGGCAACGCGGCGGCGCACGCCCGGCTGGCCGTGGTGTTCGCACAGCTGGAGGTGGCGGGGGAGCGGCACGGGGTGCACGCGCTGCTCGTGCCGCTGCGCGACGAGGACGGCACCGTCCTGCCGGGCATCCGGATCGAGGACGACGGCGCCAAGATGGGCCTCAACGGCGTCGACAACGGCCGGATCTGGTTCGACGGGGTCCGGGTGCCGCGCGAGGCCCTGCTCAACCGCTTCGCCGACGTCGGCGAGGACGGCGTCTACATCAGCGAGATCGAGAGCCCGGGACGCCGCTTCTTCACCATGCTCGGCACCCTGGTCCAGGGCCGGGTGTGCGTGGGGGCGGCCGGGCTGAGCGCGGCGAAGGTCGCGTTGACGGTGGCGGTGCGCTACGGCCTGCAGCGCCGCCAGTTCGAGGCGACCAGCGAGGACACCGAGGAGCTGCTGCTCGACTACGGGCTGCACCAGCGCCGGCTGCTGCCGCTGCTGGCGCGCACCTACGCGCTGCACTTCGCGCAGGAGGTGCTGACCGGCGAGCTGCACGACGTGTTCTCCGGCATCGCGACCGACGAGGAGTCCCGGCGGCTGCTGGAGTCGCGGGCGGCGGGCACGAAGGCGCTGGCGACCTGGCACGCGACCCGCACCGTGCAGGAGTGCCGGGAGGCGTGCGGCGGCGCCGGCTACCTCGCGGAGAACCGTTTCGCCGCGCTGAAGGCGGACACGGACGTCTTCACCACCTTCGAGGGCGACAACCACGTCCTGCTGCAGCTGGTCGCGAAGGGCCTGCTCACCGACTACGCCAGCGACTTCGAGGACCTCGACCAGCTCGGGATGGTCCGGTTCGTCGCCGGCGTGGCGGTCGAGACGGTGCTGGAGCGCACCCGCGCCCACCAGCTGCTGCAGCAGATCCGGGACCTGCTGCCCGGTGGCGGGGACGACTGGGACACCGACGCCGGCCTGCTCGACCCCGACTACCACCTGGCGATGCTGCGCTTCCGCGAGGAGCACCTCATCGGCGGCGTCGCCCGCCGCCTCAAGCGCGGTGTCGACAGCGGCATGAACGCCGGCGAGGTGTTCTCCCGCGTCCAGGACCACGTGATCGCCGCGGCCCGCGCCCACGTGGAGCGGCTGGTGCTGGAGGCGTTCGTCGCGAAGGTGGCCTCCCTGGAGGAGGGGGACCAGCGCGACACCCTCAACCTGCTGTGCGACCTCTACGCGCTCAGCGCCATCGAGGCCGACCGTGCCTGGTTCCTCGAGCACGGCCGGCTCACCAGCCAGCGGTCGAAGGCGATCACCCGCGAGATCGGCACCCTGTGCCGCCGGGTGCGCCCCCTCGCCCGGGACCTCGTCGACGCGTTCGCGGTGCCGGAGCCGCTGCTGCGGTCGGAGGCGCTGATCGGCAAGGCCCGGTGACCCCGTGATCCGGATTCCCGGCCTGGACCGGATCCCCGGCCTGGGCGGCTGGTCCGACGACCCGCTGTGGGCGTCGTTCTACGACTGGACCGTCGAGCACCCCCACGCCGGCGGCGCGCTGTGGCGCCTCGGGATCGGCAGCGACCTCGACCGGCTCTACCGCGCCGCCGCCGAGATCGGACGCCAGCCGGCCGGCAGCCGGATCCTCGACATCCCCTGCGGCGGCGGGGTTGCGCTGCGGGGCCTCGAGCCCGGCCAGGACGTGACCTACGTCGCGGCGGACATCGCGCAGACCATGCTGGACCGCACGATGCGGGCCGCGCACCGTCGCGGCGTCGCCGACCAGGTGGAACCCCGGATCGCCGACGTCGGCGACCTGCCCTTCGAGGACGGCTCGTTCGACCTCGTCGTCACCTTCACCGGCCTGCACTGCTTCCCCGACCCGGCTCGCGCCGTCGTCGAGATGACCCGGGTCCTCGCGCCCGGCGGGGTGCTCACCGGCAGCGCCCTGCTCAACGACACGGGGCTGCGGTTCGAGCCGCTGCGTCGTACGGGACGGCTGGCGGGGCTGCTAGGCCCCGGCTGCACCGGTCACGACCTGGAGCGCTGGCTGGTCGGCCAGGGGATCGCCGACGTCGCGCTGGAGACCAGCGGCGCGATCGGCTACTTCCGCGGGGTCAAGCGCGCCTGACCCCGCGGAGGCGGGAAGGGGTCAGTGACCCTCGACCTTGAAGCGCTCGAACGAGGCCTGGATCTCCAGCTCGGCCTCGGCGCGGCCGACCCAGTCGGCCCCCTCGACGGACTTGCCGGGCTCGAGGTCCTTGTAGACCTCGAAGAAGTGCTGGATCTCGAGCCGGTCGAAGTTCGGCACGTGGTTGATGTCGCGCAGGTGCTCCATCCGCGGGTCGCCCGCGGGCACGCACAGCACCTTGTCGTCGCCGCCGGCCTCGTCGGTCATGCGGAACATGCCGATCGCGCGGCACTTGATCAGGCAGCCCGGGAAGGTCGGCTCCTGGAGCAGCACCAGCGCGTCCAGCGGGTCGCCGTCCTGGCCGAGGGTGTCCTCGATGTAGCCGTAGTCGGCCGGGTACATCGTCGAGGTGAACAGGAAGCGGTCCAGGCGCATGCGCCCGGACTCGTGGTCGACCTCGTACTTGTTGCGGCTCCCCTTGGGGATCTCCACGAGGACGTCGAACTCCAGCACTGGCTTCCTCCACACTCTCGACCCGGACATCCGGACCCGGTTCTCGGGCGGCGCGAAGGTCCGAGCAGGACTCGCGAGGTCCCGCCCCGCGCCGAATGATCGCGCCATTGTCCCGCACAATGTCCCAGAACGCGCAGTCGGGGAGACTGCAACGGGAGTGCAACCAGACGCAGAGCCGGGACCGGTACGCCGCAGGCGGGCCGCGGCGGGGAGTGGGAGTCGTGGCGAGGAAGGTCCGGGAGCGCCGCTCCGGGCGGGTCGTGAAGGTGCTCGCCGCGCTCGTCGTGATGGCCCTCGTGGCGGCCGGCACGCTCGCCTGGCGCACCGGCTGGGCGGAGGAGCACTGGTCCGCGCTGCGCGGCGACGGCGACGACCCGTCGACCGACCCGGCCGCCGTGGCGCCGCCGCCGGAGGTCGACGTCCCCGAGGTCGTCGTACCGGGTGCGCTGGCCCGGCCGGCGGACGGCGCCGCGCCGCTGGATCGTGCGGCGCTCGCCGCCGCGCTCGCTCCCCTCCAGGACGCCGACCTCGGGCGGCACGTGATCGCGGCCGTCGGGCCGCTCGAGGGCACGGGGCTGAGCGCCGAGGTCGCGGAGGGTGCCGCGGTCGCCGTACCCGCCTCGACGACGAAGGTGGTGACGTCCGCGGCCGCCCTCTTCCTGCTCGGCCCCGACGCGGTCTTCGCGACCACGACGGTGCTGGACCGCTCCGGCAAGGTGCCGCGGCTGGTGCTCGTCGGGGGCGGCGACCCGCTGCTCGCCCGCGGCCCGGACCGGTCCGGTGGACCGTCCGCGACCTTCGAGCCGCCACGGGCCGACGTGCGGACCCTCGCGAAGCGCACGGCGCGTGCGCTGGAGGCCGACGGCGTCGGCGCGGTGCGCCTCGGCTACGACGACACCCTCTTCTCCGGCCCGGCGGTCAACCCGACCTGGGAGCCGGACTACGTGCCCGACGACGTGGTGTCCCCCATCAGCGCCCTGTGGGTCGACGAGGGTCGCGAGCCGGGCAGCTTCGCGCGGGTCGAGGACCCGCCGGCCACCGCCGCCCAGGAGTTCCGCGCGGCACTCGAGGCGGAGGGGATCCGGGTCCGCGGCGTGACCGCGGCGACGCCCGCGGCAGGCGGCGCCTCGCCGGTCGCGAAGGTCACCAGCCCCACGGTCGCCCAGATCGTCCAGCGGGTGCTGGAGGTCAGCGACAACGAGGCCGCGGAGGTGCTGCTGCGCCACGTCGGCCTGGCCGACCAGGGCGTCGGGTCGTTCGAGTCCGGCCAGCAGGCCGTCGAGCGGGTGCTGGCGGCGAACGGCGTACGCCTGGGCCGCTCGGTCCTGTACGACGGCAGCGGGCTCTCGCGCGCCAACCGACTCGCGCCCGCGGTGCTCGTGGACGTGCTGCGGCTGGCCGCGTCGGACGACCACCCGCAGCTGCGGTCGCTGCTGGCGTCGCTGCCGGTGGCCGGCTACACGGGGTCGCTGGCGAACCGGATGGACGCGGGGGCGCCGGAGGGCCGCGGCCGGGTGCGCGCCAAGACGGGCACGCTGACGGGGGTGACGTCGCTGGCGGGGATCGCGGTCGACCGGGACGGCAACCTGATGGCGTTCGCGCTGATGGCCGACCGGGTGCGGAAGCCGAAGGAGGGGCTGGCGCGGGTGGCGATGGACAACGCGGCCGCCGCTCTGGGTGCCTGCGCCTGCGGCGGGTGAGCCCGCGGCCGAGCCGGGCGGCCTCCGGGTGACCGGCCTCGGGGTGACCGGCCTCCGGGTGACCGGACACGGCCTAGGCTGCCTTGCATGACCGGACCGGAGCTCCCCCCGATGATCGACTGGGGCCTCGCGGTGTCCCTCGGTACCCGCCTCGCGGGCGACGGCCCGACGGTGACGCGGGCGGAGGCGGACGAGGCGGTCGCCGAGCTGCGGGCCGGCGCGGGACGCTCGACCGGCCTGGTGCGGGAGTTCACCGGGCTCGACGCGCCGGACGGCACGGCGCCCGTGCTGGTGGTCGACCGCGCCGGCTGGGTGCAGGCGAACGCGGAGGGCTTCGCCGCCGCGACCCGCCCGATGATCGAGAAGGTCGTCGCGTCGAAGCCGCCGAGCGGGATCGGCGTCAAGGTCGGCGCCAAGGTCACCGGAGCGGAGGTCGGGGGCCTGCTGGGGTTCCTGGCCGGCAAGGTCCTGGGACAGTTCGACCCGTTCCACGAGCCGTACGGCCGGCTCCTGCTGGTCGCGCCGAATATCGTCCACGTGGAGCGCGAGCTCGAGGTCGACCCGCACGACTTCCGGCTGTGGGTGTGCCTGCACGAGGAGACCCATCGGGTGCAGTTCACGGCGGTGCCGTGGATGCGCGAGCACCTGTTCTCCGAGATCCGCTCGATCAGCGACACCCTGGAGCCCTCCAGCCTGCTCGACGGCGGGCTGGAGCGGATCAGCGAGGCGATCAAGGCGGGCCGCAACGGCGGCAGCATCGTGGAGATGTTCTCCAGCCCCGAGCAGCGCGCCGTCATCGACCGGGTGACCGGGATGATGTCGCTGCTGGAGGGCCACGCCGACGTGGTGATGGACGACGTCGGCCCGACCGTGATCCCCAGCGTCGCGAAGATCCGCAGGAAGTTCACCCGGCGGCGCCAGGGCGTCGGCACCCTCGACCGGGTGCTGCGCCGGCTGCTCGGCCTGGAGGCCAAGATGGCGCAGTACCGCGACGGCGCCCAGTTCGTGCGCGCCGTCGTCGACCGGGTCGGCATGGACGAGTTCAACGCGGTGTGGGCGGGCCCGGAGAACCTGCCGGGCAAGGACGAGCTGAGCGACCCCGACGGCTGGGTCCGCCGCGTCCTCGGCTGACCCGGCGATGGCCCTGCACCCGGCGGTCGCGGCGGTGCGCCTCGGCGTACGCCGGGCGCTGGAGGAGGTGGAGCCGGGCGCGGTCGTGGTCGTGGCGTGCTCGGGGGGCGCCGACTCGGTGGCCCTGCTCGCGGCGACGGTCTTCGAGGCCCGCGGTGCGGGCGTGCGGGTCGTGGGCGCGACCGTCGACCACGGCCTGCAGGCCGGCTCCGCGGAGCACGCCGCGGACGTGGTGGCGCAGATGGCGGCGATGGGGGCCGACGAGACGGCCGCGGCCCGGGTGCACGTCGACCCCGCCGGTCTCGGGGTGGAGGCGGCCGCGCGGCGCGCCCGGTACGCCGTGCTGGAGCAGCTGCGCGAGCACTTCGGCGCCGCCCGGGTGCTCCTGGGGCATACCCGCGACGACCAGGCGGAGACGGTCCTGCTCGGCCTGGCCCGCGGATCCGGCGCCCGCAGCATCGCCGGCATGCGACGCGGCTTCGACCACTACGCGCGCCCGCTGCTCGACGTCGCCCGCGCCGACACCGTCGCCGCCTGCCTCGTCGAGGGACACCCCACCTGGGACGACCCCCACAACGCCGACCCCGGCTTCGCCCGGGTGCGGGTGCGGCAGCGGGTGCTGCCGGTGCTGGAGGACGAGCTCGGTCCCGGCATCGCCGCCACGCTCGCCCGCACCGCCGACCAGGTCCGGGCCGACGTCGAGGCGCTCGACGCGCTCGCCGCGACGGCGTACGACGACCTCGCAGGCCCCGACGGCCTCCTCCTCGAGGGGGTCGCGGCGCTGCTGCCCGCGCTCGCCACCCGGGTCCTGCGCCTGGCCGCGCTGGACGCCGGTGCCGTCGACGCGGAGCTGTTCCACGTCCACGTCACCGCCCTGCACCGGCTGGTCCTCGGCGCCCTGCGGGGCGAGGTCCAGCTGCCCGGTCGCGTGACCGCCCGTCTCGACCGCGCCCACCTCCGGTTCGGGCCGCCGTCTGTGGCCGGCTGACGGCATCCATGCCAGCGACCGCGCCGTCGACCTGGTCGACGTGCTCT
>QFCS01002166.1_pt1 | contig 13560 bp, 12 predicted proteins | sample 3576561 | NCBI WGS metagenome assembly QFCS01 | reverse complement strand
CCGCCTTCGGCAAGATCATCGACTCGATGGTCAACGACGTCATGATGCCGATCATCGGCCGGCTGTTCGGGGGATTGGACTTCAGCAACTACTTCATCGGCCTGACCGCCGCCTCAAGCGAGGCCGCGACCTACGATGCGGCCAAGAAGGCGGGCGCCACCCTGGGCTACGGCCAGTTCATCACCGTGTCGGTGAACTTCATCATCATCGCCTGGATCCTGTTCCTGGTGATCAGGGGCATGAACCGCCTGTTCCGCGAGGAGCAGGCTGCGCCACCGCCGCCCGCTCCGCCGACGAGAGAGGAGCAGCTCCTGACCGAGATCCGCGACCTCCTGAAGGCCCGCGGATAGCACTCCGCCGCCGGCTGCGCGCTCGGCGAAGGGCTACGCCGCAGCGCGCTCGGCGAAGAATGCATCGAGCCTCTGGGCCAGCCCGTCGGAGATGCGGGTCAGCGGCAGCCGGCACTCCGGCGAGGCGATCAGGCCCTGTCGCCAGAGCAGGTGCTTGATCGGCATGGGGTTGGCCTCGGCGAACAGCAGCGGCACGACCGGCGCCAGCGGCGCCCAAGCGGCGCGCGCGCCGACGACGTCGTTCGCGGCGAACCGCCGCCCCACTTCGGCGAAGCGCTCCGTCATCACATGGCTCGCCGCCAGAATGCCTCCTTCGGCGCCGTTGGCCATCATCGTGAAGTAGAGATTGTCCTCTCCGGTCAGCACCGAAAAGCCGGCCGGCTTGTGCGCCAGCAGGTCGAGCGACTGGGCGATGCTGCCCGAGCTGTCCTTCACGCCGACGATGTTCTTCACCTCGGCCAGCTCGATCAGCGATTCGTTGGAAAGGTTCACCGCCGTGCGATACGGAATGTTGTAGATCAGCACGTCGCGATCGGTTGCCGCGGCGATGGCGTGGAAATGGGCGACCAGCCCGCCCTGGCTCGGCCGGTTGTAGTACGGGCAGACCGACACGATACCCTCGAAGGCGAAGCGCCGCTGCAGGCGGTCGAGCGTCTTCGTCACCTTCAGGGTGGCGTTGCTGCCGACGCCGACGAATACCGGCACGCGGCCGGCCACGACGTCCACGGTGCGCTCGACGAGCGCGTCGATCTCCGCTTCCTCCAGTGTCGGCGCCTCGCCGGTCGTGCCCAGCGGGAACAGCCCGTCGATGCCCAGCGCGAGATAGTGTTCGATCAGCCGCTCGTAGCTCTCGAAGTCCACCGCACCGTCCTTGAACGGTGTGACGATGGGCAGCCAAAGGCCGGTGATCATGGTGTGCTCCTCCCTGTGGTGGAACAGACCCTAGCGATGCATTGTCGATAACAAAAACGAATGTTTTGTATATAATCGTTCGGAAATGCTTATGCGTCGTGATCTCGACATCTCGCTCCTGCGCGCTTTCCTCGCCGTCGTCGATTCCGACGGTGTGACCCGGGCGGCCGCCGTGCTGGGCGTCAGCCAGGCGGCGGCGAGCCAGCAGATCAAGCGCCTCGAGGAGGCGCTCGATTGCCGTCTGTTCGAGCGCCAGGGCCGCAAGCTCGCACTGGCGCCGGCCGGCGAGCGGCTGCTGGCACATGCACGCCGCATGGTGGCGCTGAACGACGATGTCTGGTCGGCGATGCGCACGCCGGCCTTCGAGGGCGAGGTCCGGCTGGGAGTGCCCTATGACATCATCGGCAGTGTCGTGCCGCCGATCCTGCGCCGCTTCGCCAAGGCCCAGCCGCGCGTGCGGGTCAGCCTCGTCTGCGAGGATTCGAGCGTCGTGCGCAGCGCGCTGCGCTCCGGCGGCGTCGACCTGGCGCTCACCACCGAGACCGAATGCGGCCGCCACGGCGAGACCCTCCGCACCGACCGGCTGGTATGGGTTGGCGCTCCCGGCGGCGCGGCGCATCTGCGGGACCCTCTGCCGGTATCGCTTGGTGCGCCGACCTGCGTCTTCCGTCCGGTCGCCATCGAGGCGCTGGGTCGCGCGAGGCGCGACTGGCGGGCAGTGTGCGAGGTGAGCCGCCTCGAGCCGGTCTATGCCGCCATCGAGGCGGGGCTTGCCGTGGCGCCGCTGCTGCGTTCATCGGTGCCGGCGCGCTTCGAGCTGTTCGAGGGCAAGGCGGCGCGCGAGGCGCGATTGCCGCCGTTGCCGGAGTTCCGCATCAATCTCTATGCGCCACCCGGCCTGTCGCCCGCGGCACGCGATCTTGCCGACCATGTCCGCGCGAGCTTCGCGGTGCGCTGACCGCGCCGCTGCGGAACGCGTTACACAATTGATACCATCGTTCGCTGTCGTGACGGTGCCTGTGAAACTATCATCCGGGCATGCGATTTCTTCTCGGATTGGCCGCGAAGCTCGGGTTCCTGGCCGTCATCGGCCTCGTGCTCACGGGCAATCTCCGGGTCCAGCTCCCAGCCACCGTGCTGGGCTACGAGGTGCCAGAGCCGGCCCGTCAGTGGGTCGACCGTAACGCGCAGATCGGCGACATCGCCGCCAGGACACAGGCCGGCTTCAAGCAGATCTCCGACAGCTTCAAGTAATCACCGCATGCCTAGAGGGGGCGTCGATGGACCCGGGCTGCCGATCTTCGGATCGCGCCCGGGTCCATTTTTTTTGTGGATCCCGCGGCAGGTGAATCGCAGTCCGGCCGTGCCATCGACATGAAACCTTCATCATCACGTGCTTGATCGGTCGCCTCATGGCAGGAGTTGACTTGGACACCACGGTTGCGGCTTCGGCTCCCATCACCGTGCGGCCCTCCGCCGAGGCCGACGTTCCCGCGATGGTGGCCATCTATTCCCACCACGTCAGTAACGGCCTGGGCACCTTCGATCCCGAGCCGCTGCAGGACGACGACATCAAGCGCCGACGGAAGAACATGCTGAAGCGCCGGCTGCCGCATCTGGTGGCCGAATGCGACGGCAAGATCGTCGGCTACGCCTACGCCGTGCCCTTCCGCAAGCGGCCGGCCTATCGCCATGCGGTGAAGCATTCGATCTACGTCCATCCCGACCATTTGCATTCGGGCATCGGCCGGCTGCTGCTGCCAGCCCTGATCGAGGCGTGCACCGCAGAAGGTTTCCGCCAGATGATCGGCTATGTCGATGCCGAGAACCTGCCGTCGCAGAAGCTGCATGAGATGTTCGGCTTCCGCCGTGTCGGCCTGCTCGAGGGCGTCGGCTTCAAGTATGGCCGCTGGACCGATGCGCTGCTGATGCAGCGCGCCCTGGGCGAGGGGGCGACCTCTCTGCCGCCAGAACGGCCCAAGCCCGAGCGGCCCGGATCCGGTCAACCGGCTTCCAGTCAGCCGGCATCCAGTGAACCGGCCTCCAGCCAGGCGGCATCGGGCGGCGGCTATTCGCGGACGACGTAGGTATAGAGCCGCACGCGGCCGTCCGCCTCGACCTCGCGATAGATGCCCTGGATCTCGACCTCGAAGCCGGGGAACAGGTTGGCTGCCTTCTCGAACATCTTGAGGTAGTCGAGCATCGGCTGAGCCCGTTCGTCGAGCCGTTCGCCGGGGACGATGCTGGCGATGCCGGGCGGGTAGACGACGAACAGCGTGGTGGCGATGCGGCCGAAGGCCTGCTCGATCGGCACGTAGTCGACGTCGTTGCGCACCAGGCACCGTACCGCCGCATGCGGCGCCATGACCGGCGTCGGCAGGTGTTCGGGCGCGAACTGCGCGCGCTGCAGAGCGCTCACGTCGCTGTCGCGGAAGAAGGCGTGCATGTCGCCGCACAGGTCGCGCAACCGCAGCCCGGCATAGCGCGGCCGCTTCTGGACGAACTCGCCGATCGAGTCCTCCAGCCGCGCATTGTCATCGTAGAGCTTCTTGAAGGCGACCAGCGAGCTCAGCAGCGTTCCGGCCTTGCTCGATTCGACGCCGGGCGTCAGCAGGAAGAGCAGCGAGTTGAGGTCGTTCTTCTCCGCCACGACCTGGTTCTCGCGTAGGTACTGCGCAACCACCGGCGCCGGTATGCCGCGGTCGACATAGCTGCCGGTGGCGCGATCGAAGCCCGGCGTCAGCAGGATCAGCTTGTTGGGATCCGTGATGGCATAGCCCTGCGCGACGTGGCGGAAGCCGTGCCAGGGTGCGTCGGGCGCCAGCTCCCAGTAGCGGGCGTTCGAGGCCAGCTCGTCGGTCGGCACGTCCTCCCAGGGCATGTTGCCGACCTTGTCGGGCACGAAGGCCTCGAAGAACCAGCGCCGGGCCGGGTCGCGCTCGCGTTCCTCGAACTCGCGCCGGATGGCGCGCACCTTCTTGCGCAGCTCGATGCCCAGCCGGATCGTGTCGTCCCACAGCACCTCGCCGGAGCGCCCCTTCATCATCTGCGCCCCGACATCGAGTGAGGCGAACAGCGGATAGAAGGGTGAGGTCGAGGCGTGCAGCATGAAGAATTCGTTGAAGCGGCGGTGCTCGATGCGCCGACGCTGGCCCTTGATGTGGCGGTCCTTGACGTGGATCTGCGACGCCTGGCTGAAGCTCGCGAGCTGCTTGTGCGTCGACTGCGTGGCGATGATGCCAGGATGCTCCGGACCCAGCCCGCTCAGACCCATGGCGAAGCGCCCGGCATAGATCGGGTGGAACTTCATGAAGCCCGCCCAGGCCTCGTCGAACAGGATATAGTCGCAGAGATGGCCGATCCGATCGACGATCATGCGCGCGTCGTTGATCGTGCCGTCGTAGGTGCACTGCTCGATCACCGCGACCCGGAACGGCCGCTCGCGCTTCCACGCCTCCTTGTCGGTGACCAGCGGGTGGGTGCGGATCTTCTCGCGGATCGCAGCCTCGTCGAACGCCTCGTGGAAGATCGGGCCGATCAGCCCGTGCGCATTGCGGTCGGTCTCGAGGTAGATCGGAATGCCCTGGCCCAGGAACAGCGCGCCGTGGTGCGCGGCCTTGTGATTGTTGCGGTCGAACAGGACGAGGTCGCCTTCGGCGATCAGGGCCTGCAGCACGATCTTGTTGGATGACGAAGTACCGTTCAGCACGAAGTAGGTCTTCTCGGCACCGAAGATCGCCGCTGCCTCTTTCTGGGCCTTCAGCGCCGGCCCTTCGTGCACCAGCAGGTCGCCGAGATCGAGCACCGAGTTGTCGAGGTCGTCACGGAACACCGCCTCGCCCAGGTGCTCGACGAAGATGCGGCCGATCGGGCTGCGATTGTAGAACACGCCGCCATTGTGGCCGGGGCAGGTCCAGAGCTGGTTGCCTTCCTCGGCATAGTCGACCAGCGCGCCGAAGAACGGTGTCTTCAGGGTATCGGCGTACTGCTTGAGCCGGCTCACCAGGTTGCGGGCGATGAAGTCGGGCGTCTCCTCGGCCAGGAAGATGTAGCCGTCGATGTAGTCCAGCACCTCGACGGGGATGTCCTCGAAACGCTTGCGCCGCACCAGGATGACGATCGGCAGCTCCAGCCCACGCTTGCGCATCAGGTTGATCAACGCCGCGGTCTTGCCTTCCAGGCCCTTCTTGCCCCAGTCGACCACCATGCAGCCGATCGCCGTATCGGTCTGGACGGCGATCTCGGCATCCTCGATCCGTCGCGCGCGGACCACCTGGAAGCCGAGCCTCTCGATGGCCTGCGCTATCTCGTCGAGGCGGCGGCCTTCGAGTGCGTCGGCGTCGAAGGCCGGGGCGCAGATCATGACCGTGAAGCGGCGAAAGAAGTCCATGGAGGGAATCCTTTGAGTGTCCCCCTGAGCGTCGCTCAGGGGGACATTGGGAGCTGTATGGCGGCTAGTACACTGCCGGGACGTACATGTCCTGCGGCACGGGGGTGCGCGCGTAGTCCGGTTTGTGATCGCGCTGGGGCAGCACGACGGGTTCGTGCGGCACGTCGCGATAGGGCACCTGCTGCAGCAGGTGATGGATGCAGTTCAGCCGTGCGCGGCGCTTGTCGTTGCCGTCGATGACCCACCACCGGGCCTCGGGGATGTGGGTGCGCGCCAGCATCTCCTCCTTGGCCTTGGTGTAGGTTTCCCACCGCCGCCGCGATTCCAGATCCATGGGGCTCAGTTTCCACTGTTTCAGCGGGTCGTGGATGCGCATCATGAAGCGCAGGTTCTGCTCCGGATCGGTGATCGAGAACCAGTACTTCACGAGGATGATGCCGGAGCGCACCAGCATCTGCTCGAATTCGGGCACGGACCGGAAGAATTCCTCGACGTCGGCCTCGCTGCAGAAGCCCATTACCCGTTCGACGCCGGCACGATTGTACCAGCTGCGGTCGAACAGCACGATCTCGCCGCCAGCCGGGAGGTGGGCGGCGTAGCGCTGGAAGTACCACTGCGTGCGTTCGCGCTCGTTGGGTGCCGACAGCGCAACCGTGCGGCAGACACGCGGATTCAGCCGCTGGGCGATGCGCTTGATGACGCCGCCCTTGCCGGCGGCGTCGCGGCCTTCGAACAGCACGACCAGCTTGAGCTTCTGGTCCACCACCCAGTCCTGCAGCCTGATCAGCTCGCGCTGCAGGGCCAGCAGTTCCGTGAAGTAGCGTCGCCGGTCGAAGCCGCTGCCGTGCGCCTGCGCGGCTTCGACGCCCGCCCCGCCGGCCTCGGCCGGCAGGCGGGACAGCAGATCGTCGCCCAGCTCCAGCTCGAGCTCCTCGTCGACATTGTCCTCCAGTTCCTCGCGGATCCGGCGCTCGAGGTCGTGGTTGGCGTCGGCGGTCATGGGCGTGCTCTCTCTTTCTCCTGGCTGCGGGCGTCCCGAAACTGCGCGGCACCGATGACAATTTCACGACAGGGATGCCGCGCCCCGTAACGCGTTTCTTCCCGCTATGGATGCCAGGATGCCCGCGGAAATGGTCACCTTCGCGGCAGCAGCCGTTTCGCCTGCATTTCCGCGAACGCCTTGCAGAACATCGCCTCGGTATCCATGACCTCGCAGAAGCCTGCCTGCATCAGCTTGACCGTCGAGACCAGTGCCGGCGGTCCGGGCTGGGTGCGGCCATGGCCCATCGTGTAGTCGGCGTACTCGAAAGACAGCCCGACGAGCTCCTGCAGCGTACCCGAGACGAGTCCGTGCTCCCGGCGAAGCTCCGCCCAGGCGGCCTCTTGTGGCCGGATTTCGCGGTCGAGCGACAGGGGCGCATGGTCGCCGGGCTCGAAGCCCAGGGCGTCGGCGATCGCGGGCCAGACATTCGGCCACACGAAGACATCGCCGTTGGTGACGTTGAAGATCTCGTTGCCGGCCTTCTCGGAATCGCCCGCCCAGGCAATGGCGCGGGCCAGCAGGTCGGCATCGACGGCCTGGGCGACTCGGCCGACGCCGCCCGGATAGTCGAGCCGCGTCTTGCCGGCGTGCCGCATCAGGGCGGCATAGACGCCGAGCGCCGGGATGACGTTCATCGCACTGCCGACGGAATCGCCCACGATCAGCACCGGCCGCAGGATGGTCCAGCGCCAGGCCTTGCCCTGCTGCAGTGCGCGCAGGTAGCGCTCCTGGTTCCAGTAGAAATTCGGCTGTTCGTGCATCTCCGAGCGGTTTTCGCGCGCCGGCACCAGCATCGGCCGTACATGCACGCCATAGGCCTTGGTGCCCTGCAGCAGGGCCACATGCCGCAGTCCCGTCGCCGCATGCTCCAGCGGCCCCAGCAGGTTGCGCAGCATCAGGTCGTTGATGCGGATCTGCTCCTCTTCCTGCCAACCCGCCACGAGGCCGGGCCGCTCGTGCAGCGCGGCATAGACGAGATGCGTCACGCCGCCCAGCTCGCGGGCGAGACGGGCGCAGGCGTCGGTATCCGTGAGGTCGAGCGGGACCCAGCGCGCGCCGAACGTCTCGTCCGGGCGGCGCCGCGACAGCGCAATCACCTCCGTATCCTTCCGTCCGCCGAAGTGCTTCATCGCGGCGTAGCCGACCAGACCCGTGGCGCCGGCAACAAGGACCGTCTTCGTCATGTCAGTGCTCGCGCCTGTACCAGAAGGCGTCCGGCATGCGCGGCATGCCGATCTTTTCGTAGAAGCCCACCGATTGCGGCACCGCCCCCAGGATAACGCTCACCGCCGGGCCAACCAGCCGCCGGGTCTCGGCGAGCAGGCCTCTGCCGATACCGAGTCCCTGCGCCGACTTCGAGACCGCGAGTTCCGAGAGATAGCAGCACCACGAGAAGTCGGTGATGGAGCGGGCCACGCCCAGCAGGTCGCCGTTGCCGCTTCGCCGCGCCGTGACGACGAGGTCGGCCTGGTCGAGCATCTGTTGCAGGCGCGGCGCGTCGTTGAGCGGCCGGATCGCGCCCAGGCCCGATTCGTCCAGCACGCGGCGGAAGGCGCCGACGTCGAGGCCGGGTTCGCGGGCATATCGTACGGAGCCGGTGTCGGTCATGTCCGCAGACTGCCCCAACTGTTCCGTTGCCGCCATCGGCGCGGTACAGGGGACGAAACGGGAGGTCGTCATCGTCAGGTTGCTCGTCGTTCTGATCGCCGCCGTCGCCGCCGGCCTCGTCGGCCACGGCATCGCGCATATCCTGCGCCGCCGCGGCTTCCTGCCGGAGGCGGCAGCCGGCAGGACCGTCGAAGGCTTCGGCGGGTGGCTGCTGGTGCTGGTCGCCCTTCAATGGCTGGCGGTGTTCGGCCTGCTGGCCTGGCTGTCGCGCGAGATGGGCGACTTCCAGCGGGCGGGCGCGGCCGGCACGCCGTCGTTGCTGACCGGCTATCTCGCCATCCTCGCCTTCGCGACCTGGACCGCCGTTGCCATGATGCGACGGCGACGCCTGTTCCTCGTCCTGCTGCGCATCGAACTCGTGCTGCTGGTCGTCCTGTCGACAATGGATCTCTCGATCTTCGGCTCCAGCTATGTGACCGAGCCGAAGGCCTGGCTGGCGACCCTGGCGCGCTTCGCACTTGCGGCGGTGATCGCGGCGGTGGGCTTCGCCTATTCGGCCGCATCGGTCCGCGTGCGCAACACCTTCGTTCGTTAGGGCGGAATGAGATGCGGTTCCACAGGCCATGACCGGTCCGGCTGATTCCAACCGGGCTCATCGTACTCCAGGGACCGGTCCACGATAGCCGCTGGCAATCGCAATGACTGATCCGCTACGGTACGGCTTTCCCGTTTCCGGAGAGACCGTGACCAGCCGCGCCCATGTCCTGTTGTGGACCGATTCGCCTGCCTTCTACCTCGAGGCCATCAAGGAGGCGGGGCTGGCGGAGCGCGTCGCCGTCGAGACCCTGCCGCGCAAGGAGAAGCCCTCGGCCGACCAGCTCGGGCGCACCGAGGCGATGATGGCGATGACCGTGCCGCCGGGCGTGCTGCCGGCCATGCCGCGGCTGCGTTGGGCCCAGGCCGTGACCGCCGGCGTCGAACATTGGCTGGCGATGCCGGACCTTCCGCCCGGGCTGACGCTGACCTGCGCGCGCGGCACGCACACCCAGTCGATGCCGGAGAACATCATCGGCGCGCTGTTCCACGTCGCCAAGCCCTATGCACAGGCAGTCGAGAACCAGAAGGCCGGCAAGTGGGTGCATACGGTGGCCCAGCCGCTGACCGGCAAGACGCTCGGAATCCTCGGCCTGGGCGCCGTCGGCCGCGAGGTCGCGAGGATCGCGACGGCGCTGGGCATGCGCGTCGTCGGCACGCGACGTCGGCCGGAGCCGGAACCCGACGTCGCCGAGGTCCTGCCGCCGGAGCGTACCGACGCGGTGCTGGCGCAGTCCGACTTCGTGCTGCTGTTGCTGCCGGCGACTCCCGAGACCGAGAGCATGATCGATGCCGGACGCCTGGCCAGGATGAAGCCGACGGCCTGGCTGCTCAATTTCGGCCGCGGCCATCTGATCAACGATGACGACCTGATCGCCGCGGCGAAGGAGAAGAAGATCGCCGGCGCCGTGCTCGACGTCTTCCGCCAGGAACCGCTGCCCGCCGATCATCCCTTCTGGCGTGCCGACGGCATCATCGTGCTGCCGCATATCGGCGGTCCGCATCCGCAGCGCGACCGCTTCGTGGCGAAGCTGTTCGTCGACAACCTCGGCCGCTTCCTCGATGGACGTCCGCTCAGGGAAGTGGTCGACCGCGCCGTGGGCTACTGACTTGGCCGCACGAACCGGGGCCCATGACCCGCAGGCAGTGTGCCCGCGGACAGTGTGCCCGCGGATCAGGGGCGCCGCATCCACTCATTCGACCTTCGCGCCGGACGCCTTGATCACCGGCGCCAGCCGCTTCTCGTTCTCGGCGCGGTAGGCCTCGGTGTCGGCATGGCTCATCCAGATCTGGGTGGCGCCCTGCTTGTCGAAGGCCGTCTTCACGGCCGGGCTCTGCAGCGCCTGCTTGGTCAGGGCCGAGAGCTTCTCGACCATGGCCGGCGGCAGGTTGGCCGGTCCGCATACGCCGCCCCACGACGTGATCTCGTAGCCCGGCAGCAGCTCGCCGATCGCCGGCATGTCGGGCACCGAGGGGTGACGCTCCTTCGACGTCACGGCGAAGCCCTTCACCTTGCCGCTGCGCATCAGGCCGAGCGGACCCGGGATGTTGTCGAACATCATGTCGACCTGGCCGGCCAGGATGTCCTGGTGCGCCGGCGCGCTGCCGCGATAGGGCACGTGCAGGATGTTGACCCCGGCCATCTGCTTGAACAGCTCGCCGCTGATGTGCGGGCTGGTGCCGGCGCCCGATGACGCAAAGGAGTACTTGCCGGGGTTTGCCTTGGTGAGGGCGATGAGCTGCTGGAGATTGTCGGCGGGGAAATCGAGCCGCGTCATCAGCAGGTTCGGCACGGCCCACAGCATGGCAATGCCGGTGAAATCCTTGCCGGCATCGAACGGCAGCTTGGTGTACAGGGTCGGCGCGATGGCGTGTGCGGCGACGGTGTAGAGTCCGATCGTGTAGCCGTCGGCCGGCGACTTGGCGATCAGGTCGGCACCGACCACGCCTCCCGAGCCACTCCGGTTCTCGATGATGAACTGCTGGTTGGTCAGCCTCTCGAGCTCGTGGCAGACGATGCGCGATAGGGTGTCGGTCGGACCGCCAGCGGGAAAGACGACGATGTACTTTACCGGCCGGCTCGGCCAGTCGTTGGATGCGCGTGCGACGCCCGATGCGATCATCGGGGCGGCCAGCGGGGCGGCGATGGCGCCGGCGGACAGCACGAGCGCGCGACGGCGCGGCAGGATAACTCCACTCATCTCGACGTTGCCTCCATTGCGTTTTCTTATGGATGCGCAGTCTATACGACCGGTTGCGGCCCGCATCTCCCGAATGGCGGCCGGCGGATGGAACGATTGCAACCATCGGCGCCTCCGGGGGTTGAGCGGGGATGGAATCGAAGCTCGTCTCCGAGAATGCCGGCGAACGGATCTACGTCCTGGTGCTCAGCCAGGGCGAGGAGGCGTTCGCCACCATCAGGACCTTCGCTGCCGAGAACCGCGTCGACGCCGCGTCCCTGGCGGCGATCGGCGCTTTCGAGAGCGCTACGGTCGGCTGGTTCGACCTCGCGAAGAAGACTTACAAGCCCATCGAGATCGACAGCCAGTGCGAGGCGCTGAGCCTGTTGGGCGATATCGCAGTCGGCGATGACGGCGAACCCAGCGTGCACATGCATGCCGTGCTCGGCCTGAGCGATGGCACGACGCGCGGTGGCCATTTCCTGCAGGGGATCGTGCGGCCCACGCTGGAGGTCACCGTCACCGAAACGCCGGCGCGCCTGCGACGGCGGCGGCGGCCCGATCTCGGCCTGGCGCTGATTGATCTCGCCGGCGAGTAGGCGAGGGCGGCTTTGTCGAGCCAGGTGGCACGACGTTCAAGCCCTTACTCGGAGCCCACGAAGGTCCTCACCGCCGCCACCGCTTCCGCGAGCCCGGTACGTTCGACGGAGACGCCCGCCGGAAAGGCCGTCAGCAGCCGGCTGGGCAGGCGTGAATCGAGCATCACGAAGACGCCGCGGTCGTCGGCGCGGCGGATCAGCCGGCCATAGGCCTGTTTGAGCCGCAGCCGCGCCAGCATGTCGTCGTAGGCATTGGCGCCGGCGCCCGCCTTCTTCCACGCTTCCTTGCGGGCGCGATGGAGGATATCGGGCCGTGGCCACGGCACACGATCGAACACGATCAGGCGCAGCGAGCGCCCCGGCACGTCGACCCCGTCGCGCACCGCGTCGGTGCCGAGGAGGCAGGAATGCTCCTCGGCGCGGAAGATGTCGACCAGGGTCGCGGCATCCATGCCGCCGACATGCTGGGCGTGCAACGGCAGGCCGGCTTCTTCGAGCACGGGGGCAATGCGCTGGTGGACGGCGCGCAGGCGGCCGATCGCGGTGAACAGGCCGAGCGCACCGCCGCCTGCCGCCAGGAACAGCTCGCGATAGGCGGCCGCCACCTGGTCGGCGTCGTCGCGCTTGACGTCGCGGACGATCAGCACGCGGGTCGCGCCGACATAGTCGAACGGCGAGGCCATCGCCGCGCGCATCGCCGGGGCATGGAGGTGGCGCGTGCCGGTGCGCGCCTCGGCGACGGTCCAGTCGGCCAGCGCCTCGGGTTGCTCGTCGTTGGCAGGCGTCGGCACGCCCAGCGAATCACGCAGCGTGGCCGAGGTGATGACCGCGCCGTGGGACGGCACCAGCACCGAGTTCACGAACGGCTCGGTCGGATCGAGATAGTGGCGGTACATGCCGACATCGATCTCGCGATTCTGGATGCGCTCGATCGCGAACCAGTCGACGAACGCCTCGTCTGGATCGTTGTGCAGGCCGCGCAGCATGGCGCGCCAGGCCTCCAGCGTGAGCTCGCAGCGGTTGGCCAGCGAACGCGCCACGCCCTCGATGCGTGCACGCTGGCCGGAATCGAGCCGGTCGGCCTCCGTCTCCAGCTTGACGCGCAGCGCCTGGCGCAGGCGGCGCACCGGCACCAGCATCTGTTCCAGCGTTGCACCCAGTCGATCGGCCGCCTCGACCAGGCCGGGATTGATGGGGCGGACGTCGCACTGCTGGCCGAAGCCCTGGTCGTCGCCGCTTGCCCGCGCGCGCACCTGCTGGCGCACCAGCGCCAGGAACTCCTCGGCCGGCCCCAGTACGGTGCCGTCAGCCAGTCTTGTCTGCCAGTTGGGCGAGGGCAGCTGCTGGGAGAGATCGAGCAGCCGGCGCAGCGCCTTCTGCGCCTCGGCGTCCTCGCCCAGAAGGTCGCTCAGCCGCCGTTCCAGGCCGCGCGCGCGGCTGCCGCGCCGCCCCTCGGCGCCGAGCAGCCAGCGCCGCAGGTCGGAGGCCTCGACGCCGCTCAGATGCGCGCCGAACGCGCCGTCTGCGGCGTCGAACAGGTGGTGGCCCTCGTCGAACACGTAGCGCAGCGGTCGCGTGCCGTCGTCGAGCCCGCCCATCGCCGCCTGCACCATCACCAGCGCATGGTTTGCGATCACGATATCGGCCTGCCGGGCCCGCCGGATGGTGCGCTCGACGAAGCACTTCCGGTAGTGCTCGCATGCCGAATAGATGCACTCGCCGCGCCGGTCGGCCAGCCGCGTGATACGGCCGCGGCCCAGCACGTCGATCAGCCAGGCGGGCAGGTCGCCGCCCACCATGTCGCCGTCGCGCGTGGCCAGTGCCCAGCGCGCCAGCAGGCCGAGTCCGACGGCATTCTCGGGCATCAGGCCGGTGCGCATCACTG
>QFCS01001280.1_pt1 | contig 13564 bp, 10 predicted proteins | sample 3576561 | NCBI WGS metagenome assembly QFCS01 | reverse complement strand
GTGCGCACCCATGGCTCCTTCGACCTGCGCGGGGCGCTCCTGCTCTCAGTCGCCCTCACCGCGATCCTGCTGGCGCTGTCGAAGGGCGGGCAGTGGGGGTGGGCGGCGCCCCGCACCCTCGGCTGCGCCGCCGGCGGCCTCGCCGTGCTGGCCCTGTGGATCCCCTTGGAGCTGCGGACCCCGCGCCCGCTGGTCGACGTACGGGTCGCGGCGCGGCGCTCCGTCGTCCTGGTCAACCTCGCCTCGGCGTTCGCCGGCTTCGCGCTGTTCGCGAACATGCTGGTCACCACGATGCTGCTCCAGCTGCCTGTCGAGACCGGGTACGGCCGCGGCCTCGACATCCTCCACACGGGGCTGTGGATGGTGCCGAACGCCGCCGCGTTCGGCCTGATGGCGCCGGTCTCGGCGTGGATGATACGCCGCGTCGGACCGCAGGCGACCCTCGTCGCCGGCGCCGCGGTGATGACCGTGGCCTACGCGTGGCGTGCGTTCTACAGCGACGACCTCGCCCAGATCGTCGTCGGCTCCGTGGTCGTCGGCGTCGGCACCGCCATGGCGTACGGCGCCCTGCCGACCCTCGTGATGCGCGCGGTCCCCGTCACGGAGACCGCCTCCGCGAACGGCCTCAACGTCCTGCTCCGCTCGCTCGGCACGTCCACGGCGAGCGCCGCGACCGCCGCGATCTCGACGGCGTCGGTCATCGTCGTCGCCGGCCGCGAGCTGCCCAGCTTCAACGCGCTCATGCTGGTGTTCTGGCTGGCGGCCGGCGCCGCGTTGGCGACCACGCTGATCGGCGTACCGATGCTGCGGATGCCGGAGTACGCCGAGGAGGCCGACCGCTCCGGGTCCGAGAACACCGCCCAGTCCCGCATCGTGCGCGGCCAGGTGCTGTCGATGAAGGGGCACCCGATCCGGCACGCCGTCGTCACCGTCCTCACCCCCGACGGCCGGGCGGTCGACTGGGGCCAGGCCGATGCGGACGGCCGGTTCACCGCCGCCGTGCCGCAGGCCGCCGACTACCTCGTCGTCACGGCCGCCGAGGGCTGGCGTCCGCGTTCGCGGATGATGGCGCTCGACAGTGCCGGGCCGATCCCTCCGATCGTGCTGCGCGACCGCCTCACCCTCAACGGCACCATCCGCGATGCCGCCGAGCAGCCGATCGCCGACGCGCTGGTCGTCCTCACCCGAGCGTCGGGGGAGCATGTGGCGTCGGTGCGCACCGACCACGACGGCCGCTACGACATCCCCCGGCCGGCCAACGGCCGCTACGTGCTCACCGCCACCGGTCCCGAGGAGTACCTCGGTGCCCGGACCCTCACGGTCTGGGAGGAGGCGCGCAACTTCGACCTCGTGCTCGGTACGCCGCTGGGGACCGTCGTGTGCGAGCCGGGCGACGTACCGGGGGACTGAGCGGGCCCGGCTCACCCCGCCTGCGCCCGAAACCCCCGCAGCCGCAGGCTGTTGGTCACCACGAACACCGACGAGAACGCCATGGCGGCGCCGGCGAGCATGGGGTTGAGCAGGCCGGCGGCGGCGAGCGGGAGCGCGGCGACGTTGTAGGCGAACGCCCAGAACAGGTTGCCCTTGATCGTGGCGAGGGTGCGTCGTGAGAGGCGGATGGCGTCGACGGCGACCTGCAGGTCGCCGCGGACCAGGGTGAGGTCGCTGGCCTCGATGGCGACGTCGGTGCCGGTGCCCATGGCGAGGCCGAGGTCGGCCTGGGCGAGGGCGGCGGCGTCGTTGACGCCGTCGCCGACCATGGCGACGACCTTCCCCTCGGCCTGCAGCCGTTTCACGACGTCGACCTTGTCGGCGGGCAGGACGTCGGCGATCACGTCGGCCTCGTCGATGCCGACGTCCGCGGCCACGGTCCGCGCCACGACGGCGTTGTCGCCGGTGAGCAGGACGGGCGTGAGTCCCAGCGAGCGCAGTTGGGCGATGGCGGTGGCGGAGGTCGGTTTGACGGCGTCGGCGACGACGACGATGCCGCGGGCGCGACCGTCCCAGCCGACGGCGACCGCCGTACCGCCGGTGCGCTGGGCGTCCTCCAACGCGGACGTCAGGGCGGGCGGGAGATGCTGGGACCACTCCTCCAGCAGCCGCGGCCGGCCGACGAGCACCGCGTGCGAGGTGTCGCCGTCGAGCAGGACGCCCTGCACGCCGCGCCCCTCGATGTTCGCGAAGTCCTCGACCGTGGGCAGGGCTCCGAGCCGCTCGCGAGCGCCGGCGGCGATCGCCTGGGCGATGGGGTGCTCGGAGGCGTCCTCGAGCGCGCCGGCGTACCGCAGCACCGCGTCGGCGTCCTCGCCGTCGGCGGCGATCACGTCGCGCAGGGTCATCCGGCCGGTGGTGACGGTGCCGGTCTTGTCGAGGACGACGGTGTCGACGCGTCGCGTGGACTCGAGCACCTCGGGGCCCTTGATCAGGATGCCGAGCTGCGCGCCGCGGCCGGTGCCGACCATGAGGGCGGTCGGCGTGGCGAGTCCGAGGGCACACGGGCAGGCGATGATGAGGACGGCGACGGCGGCGGTGAACGCGGCGGCGAGGCCGTTGCCGGTGCCGACCCAGAAGCCGAGGGTGCCGGCGGCGAGCAGGATCACGATCGGCACGAAGACGCCGGAGATCCGGTCGGCGAGGCGCTGCACCTCGGCCTTGCCGTTCTGCGCGTCCTCGACGAGCCGCGCCATCTGCGCGAGCTGGGTGTCGGCGCCGACCCGCGTGGCCCGTACGACGAGCCGCCCGCCGGCGTTCACGGTGGCCCCGACCACGGCGTCGCCGGGTCCCACCTCGACCGGGACGGACTCGCCGGTGAGGACGGAGACGTCGACGGCGGAGGTGCCGCGGTCGACGACACCGTCGGTGGCGACCTTCTCCCCCGGCCGTACGACGAACAGGTCGCCGACGGCGAGGTCCTCGACGGGCACCCGGGTCTCGGTGGTGCCGTCGGGGCCGAGCACGGCGACGTCCTTGGCGCCGAGCTCGAGGAGCGCCCGCAGGGCGGCGCCGGCACGGCGCTTGGAGCGCTGCTCGAAGTAGCGGCCGGCGAGGATGAAGGTGGTGACGCCCGCGGCGGCCTCGAGGTAGATGTTGCCCGCCCCGTCGGTGCGCTCCACAGTCAGCTCGAACGGGTGGGTCATGCCGGGTGTGCCGGCGGTTCCCCAGAAGAGCGCGTAGAGGGACCAGCCGAGGGCGGCGAGGGTGCCGAGGGAGATCAGGGTGTCCATGGTGGACGTGCCGTGGCGCAGGTTGGTCCAGGCCGCCCGGTGGAACGGCCACGCCCCCCAGACCACGACGGGTGCGGCGAGGGTCAGCGAGAGCCACTGCCAGTTCGTGAACTGCAGCGCCGGCGCCATCGCCATCGCGATGACCGGCACGCTCAGCACCGCCGAGATCAGCAGCCGGTCGCGCAGGGCGGCGACGGGGTCCGTCTCGGGCGCGGGCTCCCGGCCCGCAGCGGCGGGCGGCTTCGGCAGCGCGGCGCCGTACCCGGCGGCCTCGACGGCGGCGACGAGGTCGTCGGTGGAGACGCTGTCGGCGTAGGTCACCTTCGCCTTCTCGGTCGCGTAGTTGACCGTCGCGGTGACGCCGTCGAGCTTGTTGAGCTTGCGCTCGATCCGGTTCGCGCAGGACGCGCAGGTCATGCCCGTCAGCGCGAGCTCGACCTGCTGGTCAGTGTCCGTGCTCACTGCCCTCCCCTTCCGTGTCGGCGTGCTCTTCGGTGTGCGTCTCCCCTGCGCCGGCGTCTGCGGCGGTCCCGGTGACGGTGACGGTGAACGCCGCGGTGCGGACGACGCCGTCGTGCCGGAAGTCGAGGTACAGGTGGTAGGTCCCGGCGCTGGGGACCGCGGTGTGGAAGACGACGTCCGGGCCGGGCGCGGTGGTGCCGTCGCCGGGCTCGCCGTCGGGGTGGACGTGGAGGTAGGCGAGGTCGCCGCCGCGCAGGGCGACGAGGTGACCGTAGGCGCCGAGATAGGGTTGGAGGTCGGTCACGGGCTCCCCGTCCTTGCTGACCCGCAGGGTCAGTCGGGCGTCGCGACCGGCGCGCAGGTCCCCGTCGAGGGCGACCGCGTAGCCGTCGCCCGCGTCGGCGGTGCGGCGCTCGCCGGCCGGTACGACGGGCTCGAGGTCGCCGGCCACGCTCAGGTCGGCGCCGAGGGTCAGCGGTGCGGCGCCGGTCGCGGTGAAGTCGGCGAACAGCCGCCAGGTGCCGGGCGTCAGGTCGAGGCGCGCGGTCCAGACGCCGTCGTCGCCGAGCGTCGGGTGGACGTGCTGGAAGCCGCTGACGTCGCGGCGTACGGCGATCAGGTGCAGCTGCTTCTCGTGCGCGACGTCGTACGCGGTGACGGGCGTCCCGTCCGGCCCGGTGATGGTGAAGCGCACGACGCGGTCGGCTCCGGCGGCGGGACGCTGGTCGGCGAGGTCGAGGGTGTAGCCGTCCTGGGAGACGGTGAGGCCGGCGGGCATCGCGTCCGCGGGTGCCGCGTCGTCGTTCCCGGTGCCGTCGTTCCCGGTGCCGGCGTCCCCGGAGCCGTCGTCGTGGCTCTCGTCGTGGGCGGCGACCTCGGTGTCGACGGGCCCGACGGCCCTGCCGACGACGACGGCGAGGCCGAAGACGGCGGCCGCGGCGGCGAGGAAGCCGAGGAGCCGGACGGGGGTGCTCATGCGAGCTGGTAGCCGGCCTCCTCGACGGCGGCGCGGACGGCGTCGTCGTCGAGGGGTGCGGCGCTGGTGACGGTGACGGCTCCGGTCGGGAGGTCGACGGTGACGGCCTCGACGCCGGGGATCTCCTGGACCTCCTCGGTGACGGAGGCGACGCAGTGGCCGCAGGTCATGCCGGTGACGGTGTAGGTGGCGACGTTCTGGCTCATGGTGGGTTCCTTCGGGTGGTGGGAGGCACGGTGGCCGGCGAGGTGGCCGGCACGGTGGTCAGGAGCGGACGAGGCGCGCGATGGCGTCGGAGGCTTCCTTGAGCTTGATCTGGGCCTCGTCGCCGCCGGCGGCGACGGCGTTCACGACGCAGTGCGCCATGTGCTCGTCGAGCAGGCCGAGCGCGACGGCCTCGAGGGCCTTCGTCATCGCGGAGATCTGGGTGAGGATGTCGATGCAGTACTTCTCGTCCTCGACCATCCGCTGCAGGCCGCGGGCCTGGCCCTCGATGCGCCGCAGCCGCTTGAGGTAGTCGTCCTTGGTGTTGTTCGCGATGTAGCTGTGCTGGTTCTGCGCGTGGTCGGCGGTGCCGGGGCTGGCGGCCATGTCTTCTCCTCGTTCGGTGTCCGGATCTCCACCGTACCCCCCGTGGGTATCGGGGACCACACGGGGAACCATACCCGCCTAGGGTATCGATCGCAAGGCGTGCGGCACCGCCACGCACCCCCCCGCCCGGCCCCGAGGGGACTCAGCGGCCGACCAGGCGCGCCAGGGAGAAGGGACCGGCCGGTCCGGATCCCGTCCGGGTCGCGGCCACGACGGCACGACCGTCGTCGAGCGCGGTGACCTCGACCCGCCAGCCGTGCCCGGACCACGGGCCGTCCGCCGGCTCCAGCAGGTCCGTGTACGGCGCCGCGCCGCGCGCCACGACCTGGAGGCGTCGCATCGGGTCGCACGGCGTGCCACAGGACGCGGCGGTGGCGTCCACCCGCGTGATCGCGATCCCGGAGACGGGCAGGTGCCGGTCGAGGCCCTTGGCGACCAGCAGCTCGACGGTCAGTGCTCGCGCCTCGCCGAGCGGCAGGACGAGCAGGCGGGTGCCCGACGCCGATGCCGACGGGGCGAGGGTGGCGGTGGTCGTCGTACCGTCGGCGGGCGCGACCGCGACGTCGCCGGGCGGGATCCACCCGGACGCGAGCCGGTTGACGCCGAGGGTGCCGCCCGCGTGCAGCTCGTCGGAGTCGACGGCCCGGGGCGCGGTGCTGTCGCTCATCAGGTCCAGCGCACTGTCGTAGGAGCCGCCGCCCCCGGAGGAGTGCGGCCAGCCCAGCGCGTGGCCGAGCTCGTGCTCGACGAGGTCGAAGGCAGGGAGCGGGCCCCAGGCGGGGTGGAAGTCGCTGGCGCCGACGTACGCCCCGCGTCCCGACTCCCGGGCCGGGCAGGGCGACGGGGCGGAGGCGCAGGGCTCGCCGATCGTCCCGTAGCCGCCGTGCGTGTCGGCGCGGTGCTCGGCGTCGGCGATCGCCAGGACGGCGGTCGCGGACGCGGACGACGACGCGGCGGCCCGCGCCAGGCACGCGTGCGGCCCCTCGTCGGCGGTGAGCTCCAGCGCCCCGCCCGCGACGAAGGCCGGCCGGTAGACGCCGTTCGACAAGGTGCCGAAGTAGTCGCCGACGTGCTCGTCGAGGAGCGGCGCGAGCGCGGCCGGGTCGATGGCGACCCGCATCGGGACGGGGTGGTAGTCGGCGACCCGGGTTTCCTGCGGCACGTGGCAGGCCCAGACCTCGACGACCTCGCGGCCGGCGTACGGGTCGAACCGGGAGACGACGGCCCGCTCGGGCCCGCCCTCGCCGGAAGGAGCGACAGGGCCGCCCGCCGGGGCCGAGGCGACCAGCAGGAGCAGGCACGCGGCCGCCAGCGCGAACAGGTCGCGCCGGCGGCCGCGCACGGTGCCGTGAGGTGTCGAGGTCACCGCAGGGGCGGGCCGACCATCCAGCCGACGAGGGCGTACCGGACGCCGGTGGTCACGGGCGTGACCTGGTGCCCGACCGTGGAGGGGAACACGATGACCGATCCCTGCTCGCGTAGCTGCGGCTGGGCGAGGCGCTGCCCCGTCGCGTTCATGAACTCCAGGTCGCCGCCGGTGTAGTCGGCCGGGTCCGTGAGGTTCACCGTGACGCTGACCTTGCGCTCCAAGCCGGTGCCGAGGGCGCCGTAGTCGGTGGTGTCGTAGGTCAGCGCGTCGATGTGCCAGTCGAACCGGCCGGACTCCTCGTAGCGCAGGATGCTCAGCGTCCCCAGGCCGGAGACGTCGAACCTCCACAGCTGGTTGGCCAGGTGCGCGAAGTGCGACACCAGGCTTCCGGCCCAGTGCCCCGGCTCGATGAAGGTGTGCCGGGTCTTGCGGGACTCGGAGAGGAACTCCTCCGGACGCTGGTTGCTCTGCACCGTCGCCTCGTAGAGCTCCTCGCCGTCGAACGCGTCGACGACCGCGTCGCAGACCGCCGCGGGGATCACCCCGTTCCAGAGCCGGTAGACGATGCTGCGGGGCGACGGTGCCGGCGCGGCGGGCTGCACCGCCTCCGGCTCCGCCCGCTCGGCCCGCTCGGCCACCTCGGTCATGCGCCGTCCGTCGCCTTGCGGCTGCGCCGGATGACGACCACGCCGGCGGCCGTCATGGCCGTGCCGAGGGCGAGCATGCCGAGCGTCGTCTCCGAGCCCGTCGCGGGCAGGCCGCCCGAGCCGTCGGCGGCGTCGACGATGCCGCCCACGGCCGCGTCGTCTCCGTCGTCACCGCCGGAGCCGTCGTTCTCGTCCACCTCGCCGCCGACGGCGGGGACGCGGCAGTCCGGGAAGGTCTCGACGCCACCGCTGACCGGTGCCGCGGCGTGGACGACGCGGGACGATCCCGCACCCGGAGGACCGGGGTCTCCGGGAGCTCCGGGGGGCCCGGGAGGTCCGGCCTCACCCGGAGCGCCGGGTGCACCGTTGTCACCCTTCTCGCCGGGAAGTCCGTCGAGGCCCGCCGCTCCGGCCGGTCCCTGCTCGCCCGCGGGGCCCTCGGGGCCTTGGACGCCGTCCGGGCCGGGCTGGCCGACGACCGTCGCCACGCACGCCGGGTCGAAGCCGCTGCAGTCCTCGGCCACCTGGGCGTGGACGATGCGCGCGGCGCCGGCGCTCGGCTCTCCGGGAGGTCCGGGAGGTCCGGGAGGTCCGGCGGGTCCCTGCTCGCCCGGCGCGCCCGGGTCACCCGGCTGGCCCTGGACGCCGTCAGGCCCGGGGGCACCCGCCGGTCCTCGCGGACCGTCCGGACCCTTCGCTCCGGGCACGCCGACGGGACCGGCGGCACCGTCGGGCCCGGGGAGCACGACGACGCACACGTCGGGGGAGTCGATGCAGTCGATGGGCGCCGCCGAGGCGTGCACGAGACGTCCCGCGCCCCCCGGAGGTCCGGGCGGTCCCGGCTCGCCGGGCGCGCCCGCGGGCCCCGGCGGTCCGTCCGGACCCGGCGGGCCCTTGGGGCCGTGTGCGCCGGGAAGGCCGTCCGGACCGCGCGGCCCGGCCTCGCCGGTCTCACCGGCCGGGCCGGCGGGGCCGTCGGCCCCGGCGGCGCCGTCGGGTGCGACGGGAAGCACGCAGGTGACGCCGTCGGCGTCCGGCGCGGCCTGCGCGGTGGACGCGGCGTACGTCGGGCTCACGGCCATCACGCTCAGCGTGAGGACGCCGGAGACGGTCGCGAGGTAGCCCAGCTCGGAGCGTTGGGGCATGTGAGGTCCTCTCCTCGATCCGCGTTGCCGCGGGGTACGCGGGCGCGGGGGTGTGCGAGAACCTTCCGCGCCTCCCCCTGCGCAGTGCACCAATCCAACGGCGAGACGCCCGAAATGTCCCCTGCCCAGGGGGCGGGGGCGAGGGCATTTCGCCCGTCGACCTGTGGTCTGACCACATGCTACGGTGTGGTCTGACCACAGACACACGACCGAGGGGAGAGCAGCGATGGCCGAGACACCCCGCGCCTGGCGCACCGTGCTCGACCACCTCGAGCGCGAGCTCGCCGAGGGACGCCTCGGGCCCGGCGACCGCCTCCCCGGAGAGCGGGACCTCGCCGCCCGGCTCGGCGTCGGCCGCTCCAGCGTGCGCGAGGCGCTGCGCGTCCTCGACGTGATGGGCGTCGTCCGCACCGCCACCGGCTCAGGCCCCACCTCCGGCGCGATCGTCGTCGCCCGCCCCGGCGCCGGGATGTCCACGATGCTGCGGCTCCAGACCGCCGCCCAGGCCTTCGGCGTCGACGACGTCGTCGCCACCCGCGTCGCCATCGAGACCTCCGTGGTCGGCACCCTCGCCGGCTCCCCCGACTCCGCCGCGAAGCTGGCGCCCGCCCGCGAGCTCCTCGTCGCGATGGACGACGACGGCCTGGCGCCGGCGGAGTTCCTCGCCCTCGACGCCCGTTTCCACCTCGCCCTCGCCGAGGCCACCGGCAACCAGGTGATGCTCGCCGTGATGAGCGGCCTGCGCACCGCCATCGAGGCCTACGTCCAGCGGGGCATCGCCCGCATCGACGACTGGCCGGGCACCGTCGCCCGGCTCCGCGCCGAGCACGGCGCCCTCCTCGACGCCGTCGCCGCCGGGCGCGCCGACCTGGCCCGCACCTGCGTCGCCGACCACATCCAGGGCTATTTCGCCCAGCTCCGTCCCTGACCCGACCCGCCGCACCGCACCCCGACCGCCCGAGAGGACCCCGACCATGGTCGCCCGCCAGTTCCCGAAGCCCGCCGAGATCTTCGAGCTGCTCCAGTTCAAGAAGCCGGTGCTCAACCCCCGCAAGCGGCGGCTCGCCAGGGCGCTCACCATCGACGACCTCCGCCTCATCGCGAAGCGTCGTACGCCGCGGGCGGCGTTCGACTACACCGACGGCGCCGCCGAGGGCGAGCTGTCGATCATCCGCGCCCGCCAGGCCTTCCAGGACGTCGAGTTCCACCCCGACGTGCTCCGCCCGGCCGTCGACGTCGACACCTCCACGCAGGTCCTCGGCGGCCCCAGCGCGCTCCCGTTCGGCATCGCGCCCACGGGCTTCACGCGCCTGATGCAGACCGAGGGCGAGATCGCCGGGGCCGGCGCCGCCCGCGCCGCCGGCATCCCGTTCACCCTGTCCACCCTCGGCACCACCTCGATCGAGGACGTCAAAGCCGCCAACCCCGACGGGCGGAACTGGTTCCAGCTCTACGTCATGCGCAACCGCGAGACGTCGTACGAGCTGACCCGGCGCGCCGCCGCCGCGGGCTACGACACCCTCTTCTTCACCGTCGACACCCCGGTCGCCGGCGCCCGCCTGCGCGACAAGCGCAACGGCTTCTCCATCCCGCCGCAGATCACCCTGCGCACCGTCCTGGACGCCGCGATCCGGCCGTGGTGGTGGATCGACTTCATCACCACCCCGAAGCTCGAGTTCGCCTCGCTGTCCTCGACCGGCGGCACCGTGGGGCAGCTGCTCGACTCCGCGATGGACCCGACGATCAGCTACGAGGACCTCGAGGTCATCCGCGGCATCTTCCCCGGCAAGATCGTCGTCAAGGGCGTCCAGAACGTCGCCGACGCGCGCCGTCTCGTCGACCACGGCGTCGACGGGCTCGTGCTGTCCAACCACGGCGGGCGCCAGCTCGACCGCGCTCCGGTGCCCTTCCACCTGCTGCCCGAGGTGGTCCGCGAGGTCGGGCAGGACACCACGATCATGGTCGACACCGGCATCATGAACGGCGCCGACATCGTCGCCTCCGTCGCCCTCGGCGCCGACTTCGCCCTCATCGGGCGGGCCTACCTCTACGGCCTCATGGCCGGCGGCCGCCCCGGCGTCGACCGCACCATCGCGATCCTGCGCGACGAGATCGAGCGCACCATGAAGCTGCTCGGCGTCTCCACCCTCGCCGAGCTCGAGCCGCGCCACGTCACCCAGCTGGTCCGGTTGGCGCCCCGTCCGCTGGGCTGAGCGCGACCTCCCCGTCCGAACGCAGCGAGCCCCGGGTCGTCGACCCGGGGCTCGCTGCGTCGCGGTGACCGCTCAGCCGCGGCGTACCTCCAGACGGTGCTCGCCGGGGGCGAGCTCCAGCGTCGTGGCGACCCGGGCCGCGGCGTCGCCGGGTACGACGACCGCGTAGCCCTCGGGCGCCTGGTAGGCCGCCGTCACGCCCGCCGGTACGACGACCGTGTGCTCGACCCCGGCAGCGCTCGTGCGCCAGCGGCTCTCGACCCGACCGACCATGCCGTCGGTCGAGCCGCCGACGTGCTCGAGCCGGTCGGTGTACGTCGGGGCGATGGTGATCCGCCCGTCGTGCACGGCGCCGGTGGTGCGGATGCCGAGCAGGTCCTCGTAGACGAACGCGCCGACGGCGCCGAGGGCGCAGTGGTTCATCGAGTTCATCTCGGCGGTCGCCCGGGATCCGTCGGGGCGGATCGCGTCCCACTTCTCCCACACGGTGGTCGCACCGGCGGTGACCATGTAGAGCCAGCTGGGCAGCTCCTCGCGCAGCAGCAGGTCGATCGCGAGGTCGGCCTGCCCGTGGCGGGCCAGGGCGGGCAGGACGTGCTGGACGCCGTGGATGCCGGTGGTGAGGTAGCCGCGCTCCTCGATCAGGCCGCGCAGGTGCCGCGCCGCCTGGCGGGCGTCGTCGCCGGTGAGGAGGCCGAACCCGATGGCCTGCGCGTACGCCGTCTGGGTGGCGCCCTTGATCCTCAGGTCGTCCTCGACGAAGGCGTCGAGGTAGGCGGTGCGGATCTGCGCGGCGCGCTCGTCGAGTCGTCCGGCGTCCTCGGCGCGGTCCAGGCGGCGGGCGATCTGCGCGGCCTGCACGTAGGAGCGGTAGGTGTGGGCGGTGCCGACGACGTCCTTGGGGCTGGTGGAGAACGCACCGGTCCAGGTGTAGGCCGGGTCGACGTCCATGCCCTCCTGCTCCGGCGAGGGCAGCGAGAGCCAGTCGCCGTAGTTGAAGCCGACGGCGTTGCGGCGCAGGCCGTCGGGGTTGTGCCGGTCGACGAAGCGCAGGTAGCGCTCGACATGGTCGAAGTGCCGCTCGCCGGTGACGGTGTCGCCGTAGCCCTCGACGAGGAGACCGAGCATCCGCACGTAGCCGTCGGCCCAGCCGGGCGCACCCGGGCCGGTGTCACCGGGCGGGTACGACGGCACCCAGTCGGGGAGGTCCCCCTCCTCGCCCTGCGCGTCGGCGGCGTCCTGGCAGAACTTGGCGAGGAAGGCGGAGGTGTCGAAGAGGTAGCTCGCGGTCGGCGAGATCACGCCCGCGTCGCCGAGCCAGCCGCACCGCTCGTCGCGCTGCGGGCAGTCGGTGATGACCTCGAGGAAGTTGTCGCGCACCGTCCAGGCGATGTTCTCGACCAGGCGGTCGACCAGCGGGTTCGAGGACTCGAACGTGCCGACCCGCTCGTGGCCGGTCTCGATCGAGTAGGCGCTCACCGCGGTGCCGGGGACCATCTCGACGAAGCCGGACGGCGCGGCGTTGGGCAGGCCCCAGACCTCGGCGTACCGGAAGCCGTGGGAGGTGAAGGACGGCTCCAGGTCGACCTCGGGGCCCGACTCGGCGACGTACCGGTCCTCCTGGAAGGCGTGCCGCAGGGTCTCGCGGGTGACGAGGCGGTCGACGGTCAGCGTCTCGCCGTGCCGTACGACGACCTCGGTGCCGGGCACGGTCGCGGAGTGGATCTTGGTCCACCCGACGAGGTTCTGCCCGAAGTCGAAGATCGCCGGGCCCTGGGCGTGGGTGTAGACCAGCTCGCCCGCGTGCTCGCGGACGCGGCGGATGGAGTCGTGCGGCTGCGGGGCGATCTCGACCTGGTGCTCGGAGACGGCCGCGGGCTGCCAGGCGGAGTCGTCGAAGCCGGCGTCGCGCCAGCCGGTCGGCTCCTGGCGGTAGTCGACGATCTCGCCGCGCAGCAGGTCGGAGGCCTGGATCGCGCCGGTCGAGGCCCGCCAGCGCTCGTCGGTGGCGCACACGAGGCGGCGGGTGCCCTCGGGGGCGATCTCCTCGAGCTGCGCGAGGAAGGCGGGGTGCTTGCCGTAGAAGCCGGGCTCGAGCAGCAGGCCGAGCCGGCCGGCGTACCAGCCCTTACCGAGGGTGACGGACAGGACGTTCGTGCCGTCGACGAGGAGGTCGTCGACGGCGTAGGTCTGGTGGTGGACGCGCACGCGATAGTCGGTCCACCCGGGCCGCAGCAGGTGCTCCTGGGTGAGCTCGGTGCCGTTGAGCCACACCCGGTAGAGCCCCAGCGCGGTCGCGTAGAGGCGGTGCCGGGCGCGGTCCGTGCCGGCCTCGACCTCGAACTCGGTGCGCAGGTACGGCGCGGGGTCGTAGGTCTCGCGGGCGAACGGGAACGGCGTCGTGCTGATCCAGCGGGCGCTCCAGTCCGCCGGCCGCAGGCCGAGCTCGAAGGAGGCGCTCGCCGCCTCCGCCGCGTCCTCCGCGCCGCCGTCGGCGGGGGTCAGCGTCCAGGTGAACCGGCCGGCCGATGCCGCGAGGACGGCCTCGGGGACGGTCGCGCGGGGCGACTCCGCCCGGGTCTGCCACACCGTCTCGCCGCGCTCGTCGCGCACGGCGAGGTCGAGCGGTCCGGAGACCAGCGGCGTCCAGCTCAGCACGGTGCTGCGCAGCGGCAGGCCGAGCGGCTCGTCGCGGAATCCCGCGCGCAGGCGCTCGGCGCAGGGGCCGGAGGCGGCGTCGGTGGGGGGCGTCGTCATCGTGGGGCTCCTTGCGGTGGGGTGAGGGCGTGGGGCGTCCCACCGGCCCGCGCCGGATCCGCCGACCGTGGTGGTCGGGGTGGAAGAGCGCGAACGGCCGCGCAGACCGGGGCCGGGCGTGGTCGCTTGGTCACGCACATGAACTGTCGTTTACATGTGTCACCTATGCCTCCCCTCACC
>QFCS01001279.1_pt1 | contig 13569 bp, 16 predicted proteins | sample 3576561 | NCBI WGS metagenome assembly QFCS01 | reverse complement strand
TCGAGCGCCTGGTGACGAAGGCGGAGCGGGCCGGCGTACCGGTGGCCTTCCAGCGACTGGAGGGGCATTGGCACGTCACCCACCTGTTCGCCGGTCTGGCGCGCGAGGCGAGCGAGGCGGTCGCGCAGCTGGGCGGCTGGATGCGCGCGGCCCTGGACGACGCCGCCGCCTGACCAGCTGCGGCGGTCCCGGACAGGGGCCGGTCAGCGCCCCTGCCAGCGCGGCTCGCGCCGCTCGAAGAAGGCGCCGATCCCCTCCGCGACGTCCTGGGTGGCGAGGAGCCGCTCGTGCGCGGCGTGGCTGCGCTCCCAGTCGTCGGTCTCGTCGCCGTTGATCTCCCGGTGGGCCAGGGCGAGGGACGCGCGGACGGCGAGAGGCGCGTTGCCGCAGATCTGGGAGGCCAGGCCGAGCGCGACGTCGAGGGTCTGCCCGGGCTCGACGAGCCGGTTGACGAAGCCGAGGCGCTCGGCGCGCTCGGCCCCGACGGGCTCCCCGGTGAGCAGCATCTCGCGGGCGACGTTGGCGGGCAGGACCCGCGGGGCCCGGAACACGCCGCCGAAGTCGGCCATCAGACCGCGCTTGACCTCGGGGAACCCGAAGGTGGCGGTGCGGGAGGCGACCACCAGGTCGCAGCACAGCACGAGCTCCAGGCCGCCGCCGAGGGCGTAGCCCTCGACCGCGGCGAGCAGCGGCTTGGGCCGCTCCCTGCTGATGATCCCCGCGATGCCGCCGCGGGCGGTGGGCTCGCCGGGACCCTCGGCGAGGTCGGCGCCGGCACAGAACACCTGCGGCCCGCCGGTCAGGACGCCGCACCACAGGTCGTCGTCGTCCTCGAGGAGGTTGAGCGCGTCGTCGAGGCCGCGAGTGACCGCGCCGTTGATCGCGTTGCGCTTGGCCGGCCGGTCGATACCGATCACCAGGGTGCGGTCGACGCGGACGGTGCGGACCGCGATGTCGGCCGCCGCACCCGGGCGGGACTCGGGGGTGGGCTCACTCATGCGGGACAACCTACTGACCACCCGACCAGCCAGTGGGACGGCGCGTCGCCGACCGGGAGGATGGCCCCATGACGATGGACATGTTCGTCCCCGACGCCACGCCCACCGACGCGGTCGACCGCCGGGAGGAGGTCCTGTCGGCGCTGACCGACACGGTCCGCGACCTGGTCGACGCGACGATCCGCAGCACCGTCGCCGACGACGAGCTGCTCGCGGTCCGCGACGAGGTGGAGGCGCTGGTGGCCCGGTTGCGCGCCGAGCAGCTGCCCGGTCCTGCCGGCGTGCGCTACAACGCCGAGGGGCGCACCTGGAACTGGGGCAACGCCGTCGTCGGGCTGGGCAACGCGGTCGCCCCGCCGGTCACGATCACCCACGACGCGGCGACGTCCTCGGCGTGGGCCGACGTCGTCCTCGGCGCGGCCTACGAGGGCCCCCCGGGCATGGTGCACGGCGGCGTGTCCGCGCTGCTGCTCGACCAGATCATGGGCGAGACCGCCAGCGGGTTCCGGCGCCTGACGATGACGGGCACGCTGACGCTGCGCTACCGGCGGCCCCTGCCGCTGGGGCCGATCCGGCTCGAGGCGCGGATCGCGGACGAGCAGGAGCGCAAGATCACCGTCGAGGCCCGTCTCCTCGGCGCCGACGGCGAGGCGGCCGTCGAGGCGACCGGGCTGTTCCTCATCCCCCGTTGGGCGCCCGTCGACGACAACGGGCGCAGCCGGTCGCGCTCGGCGGAGGGCTGCGCGGCACGCGGCGGCTCAGTCCCCCGGCCGGTCGACCAGCGCCACGAGCCGCTGGGGCGCCTGCAGGCAGAAGGAGTCGGTGAGCAGCTCGGCGAGCTCCTCCCAGTCGGTGTCCTCGTCGAGCAGCATCCCGACGACGTTCCCGCCCCACTCGGTCTTGAAGTAGGGATCGCCGAGATGCTGGAAGGCCACCACCTCGTCCGGCTCGGCGCGGAAGGTGATCCGGAACAGCTGGTCCTCGCCGCCGAAGACGTGCGCGACGGTCGCGCTCGACCCGGCCACCCGCCAGCGCACGCCGGCCCAGGCATCCTCCTCGCGGCACTCCGGCAGCCGCGCGAGGATCGCGCGCAGGCGGGCGAGGTCCTCGCCGCGGACGTCGGGTCGGGTCGGTCGGGCCACGGCCGAGAATCTGCCACAGCCCGCCGACAACCAAGGACGACACCCAGCCCGTCCTGAGGGGTGGAGGTGAAGGCATGCAGGAGGCTGTGCAGGTGGCCGTCGAGGAACGCTCCCCCGCGGCGCCGCGCTTCGAGGAGTACGTCGCCGCGCGCGGCGCCGCCCTGTGGCGCAGCGCCTGGCTGCTGACCGGGGACCGGCACCGCGCCGAGGACCTGGTCCAGACGGCGCTGATGAAGTGCTGGCGCCGGTGGGACCGGATCGGCGAGGGCGGCGTGGAGGCGTACGTGCGCCGCACCATGGTCACGACGTACACGGACTGGTGGCGGCGGCGCTGGAACGGCGAGCTGCCGACCGCCGAGCTGCCCGAGACGCCGGACACCGACCGGGACCCCGGCGTCCGCCAGGACGTCGTCAACGCCCTGGCCCGGCTGCCGCGCGGCCAGCGCGCCGTCGTCGTCCTGCGCTACTTCGACGACCTCTCCGAGGCGCAGACCGCCGCCGCGCTGGGCATCAGCGTCGGCACGGTCAAGAGCCAGACCTCGCGCGCCCTGCGCACCCTTCGTGAGTCCGGACTTCTGGAGGCCGACGATGACTGACCCCACCGCACAGCTGCGCGACCTGATGGTGCGCGCCGTCCCCGACGACGCCCCCGCCCTCGACCCGCAGGCTCTCGCCGGCGCCGCTCGTCGCTCGCGCACCCGCGCCCGGGCCGTCGCCGCCGTCGCGGCCGTCGGCGTCGTGGCGGCCGGCGGCCTGACGACCGCGCTGGTCGCCGCTCCCGGCGACGACGGCGGCACGGTCGCGGACCGGCCCACCTCGGCGCCGTACGACGCGCCCCTGTGCCCGGCGTCGCTGCCCGAGCTCGCCGACGCCGCCACCGGCGTGGCGGGCCTGGAGGGCCTGAGCAGCGTCCGCTACTGCCCGGACCTGCGCCCCCAGGAGCCCGCCGGGTGGACCGCCACGCCGGAGGAGGAGGCGCTGCTGGCCCGCTCCGACGCGCTCGTGACCGGTCTGGACGACTTCGCCACGGCGGTGGCGGCGGCGCCGGCGTTCGACCCCGGCGCCTGCGCGGCGATGAGCGTCATGAACGACCGGACCTCGGTGCAGCTCACCTACGCCGACGGGCGCAGCGCGCTCCTCCCGCTGGGGACCTGCCTGGCGGTGGACGTCGGCGGTCTCCAGGTCGACGGCAGCGCACTGCGCTCGTCCCTGCTGGACGCCTTGGACGAGCAGCGCGACCGGCTGACCTACGCCGAGCCGCCGTCGCTGTCCACCGACCCGTCCTGCACCGACCCCGACCTCGGCGCCGCCCGGCCGGACCGCGAGGGGATCGTCGCGGGCGTGCTCTGCGACACCGACCGGCAGCCGGTCCAGGCGCTCGACGAGGACCAGGTCGCGACGCTGGCCGCCGCCTGGTCGCGTCCGGGACCCGTGCCTGCCGGCGCGGACGGCACGACCTGCGCCGAGAGGGAGCAGTACCTGACGCTGGTCGCGACCACCGACCACGGCGACGTCGTCCGGCTGCGGCCCGACTGCGGTCACCTGCGCTGGGAGTCCTGGAGCCCGGACGAGGCCGCGGCCGTGCCCACCACCCTGGCCGACCTGGGGATCAGCGTTCCGTGAGGAAGCGGAGGTGCGGCCCGTCCGGGGCGCGCTCCCCCACTGCCTGGCGGGCTCAGGCCTTCAGCTCGCCGACGCCCTCGACGCCCTCGCGGAAGTAGCTGTCGAGCAGCCACTGCGCGCGTCGCCCGCCCCACCGGCCCAGCCGCTCCTTGCCGCCGGGCAGGCGGCCGAGCAGGCGGTAGCGCAGCGAGTTGAGGACGACGAGGTAGGCGTGTGCCCACGGCGGCCGCACGGGCAGACCGAGCTCGTGCATGCTGGTGGTGCCGAGGAAGACGGTGAGCATGGACAGCAGGCGCTCGCGCTCGTAGCGGGCGCGCAGGCCCTGCAGCGGGCCGGGCCAGCCGCGGTAGTGGCGCTCGGCCTGGGCGGCGACGACGGCCTGGGCGAGCTTCGGCCCGGCCTCGGTGATGTCGGCCTGCGCGAGCAGCACGTGGTAGTCGATGCGGTGCCGCTCCCACTCGCTGTCGACGAGGAAGTCGTCGGCGACGCCCATCAGCCACCCGACGTACTTCCACAGGTGCATGACGGCGCGCGAGTCGCGCCCGCTGACCGGTACGCCGAGGGCCCGCGCGCCGAGCAGGAGGACGCCGTCGAACAGGCCGAGCGTCGAGGCCTGGTCGGCCTGGTTGATGGGCAGCCCCCAGGTGGCGGTGTCCCAGCTGTCCTCGAAGGAGTGGTTGACCAGCGCGTGCATGGCCCGCACGTGCACGGTCAGGCGCCACCCCTCACCGCCGGGACGTCCGTCGGCGGGGGCGTCGAGGGAGTGGGGGTCGGTGAGGGCGGCACCCCACTTCTGGGTCTCGGCGAGGCGGCGCAGGGTCTGCCCGCCGGTGAGGCCGCCGGTGGCGACCAACAGGTCGGTGGGCCCGCCGAAGCGGTAGCCGCCGACGAGGGAGAGCTGGAGCAGGACGTCCTGCGCGTTCTGCCCGAACCGGCGGAAGACGCGGGCGCCCTCCTCGAGCAGGTCGCGATCGAGCCAGGCGGGCTCGGTCTCGACGACCTCGAAGAAGTCCCGCAGCGCCGGCGCGGCGTCGGGGACCGCGACGATGCCCTGGGCGAGGGCCGTGCGGAGCTGGGCCATCGAGACCCGGCCGGGGTCGCCGGCTCGCAACCGCATCGCTTCCGCGAGGCGCGCGCCGAGCTCGTCGCGCTCGTTCATCGCGCGGCCGATGCGCTGCAGCAGCGCGTCGTCGACCTCCTTGACGCGGCCGACGACCTTGAGCGGCCGTCCCAGCCGCCGGTTGCGGTCGCCGCCGGCGCCGAAGCGGGTGGGGAAGGGTGCCTCGCCGGGCGCGGCGGTGACGGGAGCGGCGTCGATGGTCATGCTCCCACTATGACGCGAGTGATCGCTCGCATTCAACTCGCGATCCGGCGACCTCCCCGCCGCGCCCGCGCGCGACGTCCTAGGCTCGGCACGTGCGCAAGGCTCCCCGACAGGCCCGCTCGCGAGAGATGGTCGAGCGGATCATCACCGCCGGCCGCGCCGTGCTCGTCGACGACGGGTACGACGCGTTCAGCACCAACCGGGTAGCGGCCGCAGCCGGCATCAGCCCCGGCTCGCTCTACCAGTACTTCCCCGACAAGGCCGCGATCCTCGACGTCGTCATCGACCGCTACTGGGAGGAGGTCACCGAGCGGGTCGCCGCCGCGCTGGCCGACCGGATCGGCGAGTTCGGCCCGGCGATGGTCCGTGCCACCGCCGACGCGCTCGTCGCCGCGCTCGAGGCCGACCGCGAGCTGCTGCGCGTCGTCGCCGTCGAGCTCCCCGCCCAGCGCAGCAGGGAGCGCCGCGCCGCCCTCGAACGGCGGGTGCGCGAGCTCGCCACGACGTACCTCGCCGCGCGACCGGGCAGCAGTCGGCGCCCCTCCCCCGCCACCACCGCCTGGGTGGTGGTGCTCGCCGTGGAGAACCTCGCCATCCGCTGGGTGCTCGACCAGCCGGCCGCCATCAGCCGCGACGCACTGCTCGACGAGGTGCTCGCCCTCGTCAGCGGCTACCTGCAGTCCTGAGGTCGCCCCGCCGCGTCAGTGCGGGCGGCCGGTGAGCGCCATGCCCACCCCGAGCCCGATCATCGACGTACCGCCGACGGCGCCCAGGGCGCTGCCGCGGCGCTCCGAGGCGACGAACCAGTCCCGGGCGCGTCCCGCGGCCAAGGCCCACACCGAGTCGCACACCAGGCCCAGCACCACGGCCACGACGCCGAGCGCGAACATCTGCGCCGGCACCGACGCCGCGGCCGCGGAGCGGTCCACGAACGGCGGGAGCAGCGCGGCGAAGATCATGAAGGCCTTCGGGTTGCTGATCCCGACCACGAAGCCCTGCCGGACCGCGCGCCAGCCCGACAGCGGGACGCGCACCCCCTCCTCGCCCATCCGCAGCTCCTTGCGGTGACGCAGCGCCTGGACCCCCAACCACACCAGGTACGCCGCCCCGGCCAGCTTGATCACCGTGAACACCAGGACCGACTCGGCCACCACGGCTCCCAGGCCCAGGCAGACCAGGCTCATCACCAGGAACAGCCCCAGCGTGTTGCCCAGGACGCTGGCCAGCGCGACCCGCTGGCCGTAGGACACCGCGCGTCCGATCACGAAGACGACGCTCGGCCCGGGGATCACGATCACGACCAGCGCCGCGAGACCGAAGCCGAGGAGCTGATCGAGACCGATCATCACTCCGCCTTCGGGGCCCCGGAGTCGGCGGAGGCGTCGGCGTCGGTCGTCGCCGGGTCGTCGCCGTACACGCCCTGCTCACGCGCCTTGCCGGCCTTGCGCAGCTGACGCACCAGGCTCCAGCCCAGCAGCGCGACCGCGAGGATCAGGAACAGGAAGACCGCGAACCCGGTCCAGCCGGCGACGACGTCCTCGTCGTCGGGTGCCTTCTCCTTGGCGGCGAGGAGGGCGGAGAGGACCGGGGTGGCGAGGGCGAGCATGGGACCAGTGTCTCAGGCGTCCGCGGAGACGCCTGCGAAGAGGTCGTCCTCGGGCAGCGCGGACGTGACGTGGCTCGTCACCAGCTCGAAGTCCTCCGTCGGCCAGACCCGCTCCTGGACCTCGCGGGGGATGGCGAACCAGTGCCCGTCGGGGTCGATCTGCGTCGCGTGCGCCAGCAGCGCCTGGTCGCGCACGCCGAACCAGTCGCTGCACGGGACCCGCGTGGTGATCCGGGCGTCCCAGTCGGGCTCCGGCTTCCACTCCTTGAGCCGCTCCTCCCACGGCGACTCCAGCCCGTGCTCGAGCATCGCCTCGTGCAGCGCCTGCATCCGCGGGCGGTTGAAGGAGTGGTGGTAGTAGAGCTTCGACGGCTGCCACGGCTCGCCCGCCTCCGGGAAGCGCTCCGGGTCGCCGGCCGCCTCGAACGCCGCGACGCTGACCTCGTGGCAGCGGATGTGGTCGGGGTGCGGATAGCCGCCGCGCTCGTCGTACGTCGTGACCACCTGCGGCCGGAACGAGCGGATCTCGCGGACGAGGCGCTCGGTGGCCTCCTCCAGCGGGGCCAGGCCGAAGCAGCCGTCCGGAAGCGGCGGCTTGGGGTCGCCGTCGGGCCACCCCGAGTCGACGAAGCCCAGCCAGGTCTGGCTGATGCCGAGGATGTCGCGCGCCCGCTCCATCTCCTGGCGGCGCACCTCGGTGATGTTCTCGAGGATGTCCGGGCGGTCCATCTTGGGGTTCAGGATCGACCCGCGCTCGCCGCCCGTGCACGTCACCACCCGCACCTGCGCGCCCTGGGCGACGTACATCGCGGTCGACGCGGCCCCCTTGCTCGACTCGTCGTCGGGGTGGGCGTGGACGTGCATCAACCGCAGCCCGGTGCGGTCGGTCGCGGGCGCGTGCGAGGTGGGCATGTGCCCATCGTAGGAACACCGGCAGCAGATCCCGCCTCCGGCGTCGCCGCCGCGACCACCCGCCGGAGCGCTGGCTCCCCGTGGGACCATGGGACGGTGAGCACCTCGGCCGACTCCCTCGCCCAGCGCTACGGCACGCCGTCCCGCGGACGGCGCCGGATGCTGGTCGTCGTGGCCGTCGCCGTGTGCGCCGCCTTCCTCGGCTGGCTGCTGTGGGCGATGCTCTTCCACGCCGCTCCGGCGGTGTCGTCGGCCGAGATCGGCTTCGAGGTCGTCGACGACCACACCGCGACCATCAAGGTCCGCGTCGAGTACGGCGACGAGCCCGTCGACGCCACCTGCTCGCTGCGCGCGATCTCCCACGACAAGGCGATCGTCGGCGAGCAGGCCTTCTCCCCCGATCCCGCCGAGGGCCCGGTCTACGAGCTCACCGTCAAGACCGAGCGCCGCGCCACCACCGTCGAGTGGATCGGTTGCACCACCGAGGGCCAGCCGCGTCCCCGCTGAGGCGCCCGCTTCCCGCCACGTAAAAGCGCCGGATCACCCCGTGCCCGGTAGAGTTGACCGTTCTGTACCCGAACGGGTGCGAGACGAGCAGCACAGGAGTTGTCCCATGACGCAGACGGACCAGAACGGCCAGAACACGATCTGGCTGACCCAGGACGCCTACGACAAGCTGAAGGCCGAGCTCGACCACCTCAAGGGCCCCCGCCGGGCCGAGATCGTGGCCGAGATCAGTGCTGCGCGCGACGAGGGCGACCTCAAGGAGAACGGCGGCTACCACGCAGCGCGCGAGGAGCAGGGCAAGAACGAGGCCCGCATCGTGCAGCTCGAGGACATGCTGCGCCGCGCCGAGGTCGGCGAGACCCCTCCCGACGACGGCGTCGTCGAGCCCGGCATGGTCGTCACCTACAAGTTCGAGGGCGACGACGACGACGAGGCGGAGTCCTTCCTTCTCGGCGCCCGCGAGATCGAGACCGAGGGCCTCACGGTCTTCTCGCCGCAGTCGCCGCTGGGCCAGGCCATCAACGGCCGCAGCAAGGGCGAGACCGTGACCTACGAGGTCAACGGCAAGAAGCAGACCGTCGTCATCCTCGACGCCACGCCCTACAACGGCTGAGAGCCGGACCGCCGCGAGGCCGCTCTCCCGTCCGGGAGGGCGGCCTCGCCGCTTGTCGCGGAGTCTGACGGGCTGCCCGCAGACTCAGGCGGGGCCGGGCGCCGGCTCGGCCACCTCGGCGGCCGCATCCGCCTCCTCCTGAGCGCTGACCGGCTCGGCGAGCTGGGCCAGGTGCAGCACGACCGCGTTGGCCGCGGCAGCCAGCGGCACCGCCACCAGGGCCCCGGCGATGCCGGCGACCAGGACGCCGCCGGCGATCGCCACGATCACGCCCAGCGGGTGCAGCGCGACCCAGCGGCCCATCAGGAAGGGCTGCAGGATGTGGCCCTCCAGCTGCTGGACACCGATCACGACCGCCAGCATCAGCAGTGCCGTGACGGGGCCCTGGTCCACCAGCGCGACGAGCACCGCGACGCTGCCCGCGACCGTGGCACCGACCATCGGCACGAACGCACCGAGGAACACCAGGACGCCGATCGCCAGGACGAACGGGACATCCAGGACGGCGGCGCCGATCGCGATGCCGATCGCGTCCACCAGCGCCACCAGGACCGTCGCCCGCACGAACTGGACCAGCGAGATCCACGCCACCCGGCCCGAGCTGTCGACCCGCTCCCGCGCGGCCCGCGGCGCGATCCGCACCACCCACGACCAGATCCGGTCGCCGTCGGCGAGGAAGAAGTACGTCGCGAACACCGCGATGAAGAAGCCCGCCACCACGTGCCCGAGCGCGGCGCCCACCTCGGTGACCTGGGTGATCACCTCGCCGTTCTGCGAGCGGTCCCGGATCATGTCCTGAGCGCTCTTGATGTAGTCGTTGATCTGCGAGTCGCTCGCGTTCAGCGGCCCGTCGCGCAGCCAGTTGCGGATCTCCTGCAACCCCTTGACCGTGGAGTCCGCCAGGTCGTTGGCGCCCGCCGCCACCTGCTGGCCTGCGAAGGTCAGCAGCGCGCCGACCATGACGAAGCCGCCGATCACGACCACCAGCGCGGAGAGTCCCTTCGGGACGCCGACCCGGGTGAGGAAGCGGACGAACGGCGAGGCCAGGGCGCTGATCAGCAGCGCGATCGCGATCGGCACCGTCACCACCGCGAAGAAGCCCACCAGGAACATCAGCAGGTACGCCGCACCCGCGATCCCCAGCAGACGCCACGCCCAGCGCGCCGCGAGGTCCAGCCCCCACGGCACGTCGGCGCGCCGCACGTTCGAGGGGCCGGTCGCGATCGCCGCCGGCTCCGCCCGGCGCTCCTCCCGCACCATCGCCCACTGATGGGCGAAACGGCGCAGCAGCGTCTCGTCGCGCTCGCGCTGGGCGCGCTCCTCGGCCGTCTCCTCCGCAGGGTCGTGCTCGGCCCAGGGCCGCAGCAGACGCCGCCGGCGCTGACGGGCGCCCGCCGCCGCCTCCCGGTCGTACTCGTTCCACGCACCGGGCGGCACGTCGCCGAGGTCGCCCGGGTCCGTCGCGCCGTCGGGACCGTCGTTGCTCTGAGGGGGGTCGGTCGTCACGCCGCCAGGCTAGACGGTGGCCGCGAGCGCCCGGTCGAGGTCCGCCAGCAGGTCCTCGGCACTCTCGATACCGACGCTGAGCCGCACCAGGTCCGCCGGCACCTCCAGGTCGGTGCCCGCCACGCTCGCGTGGGTCATCCGGCCCGGGTGCTCGATCAGCGACTCCACGCCACCCAGCGACTCCCCCAGGGTGAACACCGAGGTCGCGGCGCACACCGCGAGCGCCCGCTCCTCACCGCCCTCGACCCGGAAGGACACCATGCCGCCGTACCGCTTCATCTGGCGCGTCGCGACCTCGTGGCCCGGATGCTCGGCCAGCCCCGGGTAGATCACCTCGGTGACGGCCGGGTGGTCGGCGAGGAAGGCCGCGACCCGCTCCGCGTTGTCGCTGTGGCGCTCCATGCGCAGGGCGAGGGTCTTCAGGCCGCGCAGCACCAGCCAGGAGTCGAACGGGCCCGCGACACCGCCGATCGCGTTCTGGTGGAAGCCGATCGACTCGGCCAGCTCGGCATCGTCCACGACGAGGGCACCGCCGACGACGTCGGAGTGCCCGCCGGCGTACTTGGTCGTGGAGTGGACGACGATGTCGGCTCCCAGCGCCAGCGGCTGCTGGAGGTACGACGAGGCGAAGGTGTTGTCGACGACCAGCCGGGCGCCCGCGTCGTGGGCCACCTCGGCCAGGGCGGCGATGTCGCCGATCGAGAGCAACGGGTTGGTCGGCGTCTCCAACCAGACCAGCTTCGTCTCGCCGGGACGGATCGCGGCGGCGACGGCCTCGGGGTCGGTGACCGGCGCGGGACTGTGGGTCACGCCCCAGGCGGTGGCGACCTTGTCGAAGAGCCGGAAGGTGCCGCCGTAGGCGTCGTTCGGCAGCACGACGTGGTCGCCGGGGCGGCACAGCGCGCGGATGAGCGTGTCCTCGGCGGCCAGGCCGGAGGCGAAGGCGAAGCCGTGCCGCGCCCCCTCCAGGGCGGCCAGCGTCGACTCCAGCGCCGTGCGCGTCGGATTGCCCGAGCGGCTGTACTCGTAGCCGTTGCGCAGCCCGCCGACGCCGTCCTGGGCGTAGGTCGAGGTGGCGTAGATGGGCGGGATCACCGCGCCGGTGGTCGGGTCGGGCCGGTAGCCCGCATGGATGGCGCGGGTCTCGAAGCCTGCTGCGTCGATGTGGTTGTCGCTCACCGTTCGAGCCTACTCACCGCGGGCCGTCAGCCGAAGGTCGCCGACTCCGTGACCTGGTCCAGGTGCTCCGCTATCGCGGTGACGTCGGCGAGCCCCCCGGTGACGACGGCGATGATCAGGTCGTAGGCACCGTCGTTGTCGAGGGTGAGCCGCCTGCCGTTGAGGCCGAGGAAGGCGACCAGGCTGGCGAGCGCGAGGCGCTTGTTGCCGTCGACGAGTGCGTGGTTCAGGGCCACGGACTGCACGAGCGCGGCCGCCTTCTCGTCGAGGCGCACGTAGGCGTCGGCCCCGAACACCGTCGTCGCGGGTCGCGCGACCGCGGACTCCAGGAGCCCGATGTCACGCACCTCGACGGCACCGATGGTGCGGCGCGCGATGTGCAGGACGTCCTCGATGTCGAGGTACCTCACTGGCCGAGACGCTCGAGGGCGTCGGCGTAGCGCACCAGCTCGCTGTCGAGCACGGCGTCGAGATCGTTGCGCTTGCGCGTCTTCGCCGCCTCGTCCAGCACCAGCTGCCGCACGAGCGCCTGCTTCGAGACACCGCGGGCCGCGGCGAGCTCCGCGAGTGCGGCGTCGAGCTCGGCGTCGGTGCGCAGCGTGAAGGCCATGACCGCCATGATAGTCCCTCCTGTATCAAAGTGATACCGCCGATCCTCCACGATCCCGGATCCGCCGTCGAACGGATCTCCACAACCTCGGACCGACGGCTTCCGTGACAAAGCGAGCATCCGCTCGTTTCCGCAGATGTGACCCCCCTCACGCGCGCGCCCGCCACCCTCGCTCCGCTGGCCGCCCTGATCGCGGTCCTGCTCACCACCGGCCTGCTGACCGCGTCGCCGGCCCGCGCCGAGGAGCCCGCCCCGTCGCCTCCGGGCGACCCGGACCCGGTCCGCGGCCTGGTACTGCCCCCGCTGGACGCACTCATCGGCCTCCTCGGACCACTCCCCGTGCCCGCCACGACGTACGCCGGGGCGATCTGCGCCGACGGCGCCGACGCCTGCATCGACGACGTCGTCGTCCGGATGCGGGGGCGTCTCGACCGGCTCGCCGGAACCTGCAGCCACAGCGCGATCTTCTCGCTGGCCTACCTGCGGGTCACCGAGAACGTCCGGGACGCCGTCCGCACCGGCTACTTCGCCGACCGCGCCTGGCTCAACCGCGTCGACGCGGTGTTCGCCGAGCTCTACTTCGACGTCACCGAGCGGTGGGAGTCCGGGAGCCGCGCCGGCATCCCCGCCGCCTGGCGGATCACCCTGCAGGCCGAGGACGACCGCGCGATGAGCGGCCTGGGCAACTTCCTGCTCGCGATGAACGCCCACATCAACCGCGACTTCCCGCACGTGCTCGCCACGGTCGGACTCACCGGGCCCGACGGCAGCCACAAGCGCGACCACGACCGCTACAACCACCGGCTCGACAGCCTCTACGCCCCCGTCTTCGCCGAGGAGGCGCGCCGCTTCGATCCGACCTTCGACGACCTCGACCTCGGCACCGTCGAGGAGACGATCGCGGGCGTGATCATGCGGGGCTGGCGCGAGATCGTGTGGAGGCACGCCGAGGGGCTGACCCTGGCGCGCACCCCCGCCGCCCGCCGCCTGGTCGAGCAGCAGATCGAGGCCTACGCCGCCCTGCAGGCCCGGCTGATCCGGGCGGTCTTCACCGCGAAGCCCGCGCGGCGCGACGCCTGGTGCGCCGCGCACGGCCGCGACGGCTGATCCGCGACCCCCGAGCGGTGCGGCGGGGCTTGCGCGCGCGGAGACAATGGAGGCATGTTCACCCGCCGCAAGACCGAGATGGTCGACCCCGCCGAGGCACTGCCCGGCCGGGACGCCCCCGCCTTCGCGCTCCCCGCCCTCCACGAGGTCCTGCACACCCCGCTCGTCACCGACGAGGTCCCCGACGGCCTCGAGGTCGCCGTCTTCGGCCTCGGCTGCTTCTGGGGCGCCGAGGAGATCTACTGGCAGGTCCCCGGCGTCTGGTCGACCTCGGTCGGCTACGCCGGCGGCACCAGCCCGAACCCGACGTACGAGGAGGTGTGCAGCGGTCGCACCGGGCACACCGAGGCCGTGCGCCTCGTCTTCGACCCGGCGAAGGTCTCCTACGCCGACCTGGTCAAGCAGTTCTTCGAGGTTCACGACCCCACGCAGGGCATGCGCC
>QFCS01001278.1_pt1 | contig 13572 bp, 11 predicted proteins | sample 3576561 | NCBI WGS metagenome assembly QFCS01 | reverse complement strand
GGCGCTTAGAGGGCACGTGGGCCTCCATGGCCATCACCGAGCCGTCCTTCGGCTCCGACTCGGCCGCGATCTCGACCACCGCCGTCCTCGACGGCGACGAGTACGTCATCAACGGCGAGAAGATCTTCGTGACCTCCGGCGAGCGCTCCGACTGCATCGTGGTCTGGGCGACGCTCGACAAGTCGCTCGGTCGTGCCGCGATCAAGTCGTTCGTCGTCGAGAAGGGCACGCCCGGCGTGAAGGTCGAGCGGCTCGAGGAGAAGCTCGGCATCCGGGCCTCCGACACCGCCGTGATCACCTTCACCGACGCCCGCGTGCCGAAGGAGAACCTCCTCGGCTCGCCGGAGATCAACGTCGAGCAGGGCTTCGCCGGAGCCATGGCGACCTTCGACAACACCCGTCCGCTGGTCGCCGCGATGGCCGTGGGGTGCGCCCGCGCCTCGCTGGACCTGACCCGCGACCTGCTGAAGGAGGCGGGCATCGAGGTCGACTACGACCGCCCGGCGATCCTGCAGCACGCGGCGGCGGCGAAGTTCCTGCAGCTGGAGTCCGACTGGGAGGCCGGCCGGCTGCTGACCCTGCAGGCGGCCTGGATGGCCGACAACCGCAAGCCGAACTCGCTGGAGGCCTCGATGGCGAAGGCGAAGGCCGGGCGGGTCGGCTCCGACGTGACGCTGTCGTGCGTCGAGCTGTGCGCCTCGATCGGCTACAGCGAGGAGGAGCTGCTCGAGAAGTGGGCCCGGGAATCGAAGAGCCTCGACATCTTCGAGGGCACCCAGCAGATCCAGCAGCTCATCGTGGCCCGCCGGCTCCTGGGACTCTCGAGCGCCGAGCTCAAGTGAGCACCCGGGCCCCCGCGGCCGGCACCACGCGATGGTGCACCGGCCGCGGGAGGCCCGCCGCCGCGTAGGCCGCGTCGATGCCGTCCCGTACGGCGTCGGCGCGGCCTTCGTGCATCACGGCGATCGTGCAGCCGCCGAACCCGCCACCGGTCATCCGGGCGCCGAGCGCACCCGCGGCCAGCGCCGCCTCCACGCTCAGGTCGAGCTCGGGGCACGACACCTCGTAGTCGTCACGCAGGGAGTGGTGGGAGGCCGTCAGCAGCCGCCCGACCTCCGCCCAGTCCCCGGTCCCGAGCGCGGCCACGCATGCGCGCACCCGGTCGTTCTCGGTCCGGACGTGGCGCAGCCGCGGCGCCATCCCCGCGGCGGCCTCCGCGCGCCGGCGGGCGTAGCCGCCGCCCCCGTCGGCGAAGGCATGACGGACTCCGGTGTCGGTGACCACGAACGTCAGTCCGGCGGAGGCCGGGTCCAGGGGGACGTGCGTGGCGACCGGCGCGATCGGGTCGGCGAAGTCCACCAGCACCCCGTGGCCCGGGGTCGCGAGCATGCTGGCGAGCTGGTCCAGGCCCCCGGTGGGCGCGCCGACGTACTCGGTCTCGGCGCGCCGGCAGGCCTCGGCGATCGCCACGCGATCGAGCGGTCGGCCCAGGAGGGCTCCGATCGCGACCGCCACCGCGCACTCCAAGGCCGCCGAGCTGGACAGTCCGCCTCCCAGGGGAAGCATCGTCGTGACCCGCACGTCGACACCGGGCACGTCCAGCCGCCCTGTCGCAGCGCCCACAGGACCCCCGCGACGTACGACGCCCAGCCGGCCGGGCGCTGATCGAGGTCGCCCTCCCACGGCTCGCCGTGGTCGCTGGTGACGCTCAGCCGCCTGTCGGCACGGGCGGTGACGCTCGCCGTGGTCGCGAGCGGGATGGCGAAGGGCAGGCAGAGGCCGCCGTTGTAGTCGGTGTGCTCGCCGATCAGGTTGACCCTTCCGGGAGCGACGGCGCGGGCGGTGGACACCGCCCCATCCTCACCGATGGGCGCGGCATGGCGGCCAGTAGGTTGGCGCCGTGCCTCGCCCTCTCATCGTCGCCGCCGCCCGCACCGAGGTCGCCCACGTCCCCGACGGGATCGACGTGGTCGTCACCGGCATCGGCAAGACCGCGGCCGCGACCGCCCTCACGCGCCACCTCGCGGGCCGCAGCGACCTCGACGACCTGGTCGTCGTCAACCTCGGGACGGCCGGCGCCCTGCACGACGGTCCGGAGGACCACGACGGCCTCTTCGAGATCGGCACCGTGCTCAATCACGACATCAACGGCGACGCCATCCGCGCCCTCGGCTACGACCCGCGCGACCACTTCGTCATCGGGGACAGCCCGACCGTCCTCGCCACCGGCGACGTGTTCGTCAACGACCCGGCCGTGCGGGCCCGGCTGGCCGAGCGAGCCCAGCTGGTCGACATGGAGGGGTACGCCGTGGCGTACGTGGCGCACGAGTTCGGGGTGCCGCTGCGGATGGTCAAGCACGTCTCCGACAACGCCGACGAGGGCGCGATGGAGTGGGTCGCGCTGGTCGACCGCAGCGCCCGTGTGCTGGGGGACTGGGCGGCCCGGAACCTCGGTTGACGGGGCCGCCTCAGCGGCTGCTCGACGCCTTGCGGCCGCGCACGACGCCCACGAAGTCCTGGTGCACCGGGCTGTCGGCATCGCGCAACCAGAGCAGTCCGACCGTGGTCGGCGGCAGGTCGACCGGACGCTGGACGACGTCCTTGCGGTGGTGCAGGCGGGCGATCGACATGGGCACGATCACGATCGCCGTGCCCGAGGCGGCGACCTCGATGGCGTCCTTCTCGCTCATCGGCGGGAACGGGAGCTGCTCGGCGTCGGGCGTCCACCCCGAGGGGTGGGGGAGGGCGAGCTGCTCGTCGGCGAGGTCGGCGGGGTCGATGGCGACCTCGTTGTCGGCGGCCGCCACGAAGTGGTCGAGCCCGGCGACGACGACCGGCAGCTCGTCGTACAGCCGCACGCAGTGCAGGGGTGCGGGCCGCTCGAGGTCGACGGGGAGCCGGGCCAGGACCAGGTCGGCGCGGCCGTCGTCGAGCACGGCGCGCTGCTCGTCCTGCTGGATCGGCAGCAGCTCCAGGGGGAGGCGGGGGTGGCGCTCGCGGCAGACCCGGGCCCACTTGTCCGGCGTGACCCCGGCGACGAACGCGACCCTGAGCTGCTCCATGGCTCCAGCCTCCCAGACCGGCCCCGGGGACGACGAAGCCCGGACGCCACGGCGCCCGGGCTCCGGTGTCGATCCCTCAGGCTTGCGCCATGAGGCCGAACTGCACGCCGCCGGCGTCGTCGACCCCCGCGTCGAGCACCATCGTGTCCAGCTGCTCGGCGACGTGGGTGTCGAGGTAGACGGTCGCGCCGTCCTGCTCGACGACCTGGTCGCCGTCCGCCGGGCCGAGGGCCGCGCTCACGGCGAGGCCGGCTTCGGCCTCGGCGATGCGCAGCCCCGCGCTCTCCGGGGCGTCGGGGGTGTCGGTCATCTGCTTGACGATCGTGCAGGCGTTCTCAGTCAGGGTGAGCATGATGTGCCTTCTCGGTTTCGCGGTCAGAGACCGTCCCCACGGTGTCAGGCGTCCGAGGGCCGTTCAAGGCGCCGGGCGTGTCGCGCTCCGGGCGTCGCGCATCGCCGACCGACGGAGTGGCCGTCCGAAAGTGGCTCCCGATGCGGTGCCCGGCCCCAGGCTTTGCTACGGTTTCTCCGCACTCGTCCGGGTGGCGGAATTGGCAGACGCGCTAGCTTGAGGTGCTAGTGCCCGTATTAGGGCGTGGGGGTTCAAGTCCCCCCTCGGACACCATCGCGAAGGCCCCAGGCACACGCCTGGGGCCTTCGTCGTCTCCGGTCAGCGACCGACGACCGGTGCCCGCCCGCGAGGGTGCGCAAGTTCCTGCGGCCCGAGGTGTCGGCCCACTAGCGTGCCGTCATGCGTCCGACGACCCACCCCCGTGCCTCCCTTCGTCAGCGAGCAGCGCTCGCGATCGCTGCCGTCGCCGCCGTACCGATGATGGTCGCCGTCACCGCCCCCGTGGCAGCGCAGGCCGTCGAGCACAGCGCGCCGGCGAACAGCGCGCCGGCGAACAGCGCGCCGGCGAACAGTGCGCCCTCGACCGCTGCCCCCGAGGCGCTCGATCGTGCCGCCGCGCGCGCCAACTGGGCGACGCGGTACGGCAGGAAGTTCAAGAACAAGGTGAACGACCGCAAGTGGAAGTGGGTCTCCCGACAGCTCCACGACAGGTACACCGTCAAGGGGCTGAAGGCGCTGCGCAAGAAGGGCCGCATGATTCTCGACCCGAAGACCTGCTATGCGGACGGCACCGACGGCTCCTGCGACTTCTCCCGCACGGGCAGGAACGTCGGTCAGGCGGGCGACTACTTCTCGCTCTACCTGACGTTGCGGCCGTCCGGAAAGGTCACGGCCAGCGGTCACTTTCCGGACTGACCTGAAGCGGAGAACCAGGCGACACGGTCTCGGTGTTGACACCGCGCGCCATGCTGGTGCCATGACCACCGCCTCCCTGGCCACCTCCCTGCTCGACCTGCACCGCGCTCCCTCCCTCCTGACGGTCGTCAACGTCTGGGACAGCATCTCGGCGAAGGTCGTGACCGACATCGCGGGCACGACGGCACTCGCGACCGCCAGTCACTCGATCGCCGCGTCCCGCGGCTACGAGGACGGCGAGAACATCCCGGTCGACGAGATGATCGAGGAGGTGCGCCGCATCGTGGCGGCGACCTCGCTGCCCGTCTCGGCCGACCTGGAGGGCGGGTACGGCGACGCGGCCGAGACCGTCCGGAAGGCGATCGGCGTGGGCGTCGTGGGCGCCAACATCGAGGACCAGATGAAGCCGTTGGCGCAGGCCGCCGCCCAGGTCGAGGCGATCATGGCGGCCGCCGCGGACGCCGGCGTCCCGGACTTCGTGCTCAACGCGCGCACCGACGCCTTCGTCAAGGGCGTGGACGATCCACTCGACGAGGCCGTACGACGCGGCAGGGCGTTCCTCGACGCCGGCGCCCCGGTCGTGTTCGTGCCCGGGCGGCTGGACGAGGAGCAGGTCTCGACGCTGGTCGAGGCCTTCGGCCCGCAGCGGCTCACGCTGATCGGACTCCCGGGGATCCCGTCGCTCGCGCGCCTGGAGGCCCTGGGAGTGGCGCGGGTGTCCTACGGACCCCTCTCGCAGCGGGTCGCGCTGACGGCGCTGGCCGAGCTGGTCGAGGACGTCCACGAGGGTGGCGGCGTGCCGGAGGGGACCCGCCCGCTGAACTGACGCTCCGCCGTCCGGGACGGCCGGCGGTCGGCGCACCGAGTCTGCGATGATGACCGTCGGGACTCAGTGCCGCCATCACGGCATGCAATACGATGTCCCGGAATACGAGACATCCTCGCGGAACCTCCCCCGGGCCGCGCGGGGACGCCACGATGGTCGGACTACCGACCGAAGGATGTGGTGTGTTGTTCTCGAAGGTTCTGGTCGCCAACCGCGGTGAGATCGCCATCCGTGCGTTCCGCGCCGCGTACGAGCTGGGGGCCACGACCGTGGCTGTCTTCCCGTTCGAAGACCGTGGATCCGAGCACCGGCTGAAGGCAGACGAGGCGTACGAGATCGGCGATCGCGGACACCCCGTGCGCAACTATCTCGACCCCGAGGCGATCGTCGCGGCAGCCGTCGCGTGCGGCGCCGACGCCGTCTACCCCGGCTACGGATTCCTGTCCGAGAACCCCGCTCTCGCCGAGGCGTGCGCCGCGGCGGGCATCACGTTCATCGGGCCGTCCTCGGACGTCTTGGAGCTCACCGGCAACAAGGCGCGCGCGATCGCCGCGGCCAAGGCCGCCGGCGTGCCGACGCTGCGCAGCGTGGCGCCGTCGACCGACGTCGAGGAGCTCCTCGCGGCGGCCGGCGAGATCCCGGCTCCGCTGTTCGTCAAGGCCGTCGCCGGCGGCGGCGGCCGCGGGATGCGGCGCGTGGACGACCCCGGGCCGGACGGCGCCGCGCTCCGGGAGGCGATCGAGACCTGCATGCGCGAGGCCGAGGGCGCCTTCGGCGACCCGACGGTGTTCGTCGAGCAGGCAGTCGTCGAGCCGCGCCACATCGAGGTGCAGATCCTCGCCGACGGCACCGGTGACGAGGGTGGCGTGATCCACCTCTACGAGCGGGACTGCTCGGTGCAGCGCCGGCACCAGAAGGTCGTGGAGATCGCGCCCGCGCCCAACCTCGACCCCGACCTGCGAGACCGGATGTGTGCCGACGCGGTGCGCTTCGCCCGGGAGATCGGCTACAAGAACGCCGGGACGGTCGAGTTCCTCCTCGACCCGGCCGGCAACTACGTGTTCATCGAGATGAACCCGCGCATCCAGGTCGAGCACACCGTGACCGAGGAGGTCACCGACGTCGACCTGGTGCAGTCGCAGATGCGGATCGCCGCGGGGGAGACGCTGGCCGACCTGGGCTTGACCCAGGACTCCGTGCGGCTGCGCGGCGCGGCCCTGCAGTGCCGGATCACCACGGAGGATCCGGCCAACGGGTTCCGCCCCGACACCGGCACCATCACCGCCTACCGCTCGCCGGGCGGCGCCGGGGTCCGCATCGACGGCGGCACCACGTTCACGGGTGCCGAGGTCAGCCCGCACTTCGACTCCATGCTGGCCAAGCTGACGTGTCGCGGGCGGACCTTCGACGACGCCGTACGCCGTGCCCGGCGTGCGGTCGCGGAGTTCCGCATCCGCGGGGTCGCGACGAACATCCCGTTCCTCCAGGCCCTCCTGGACGACGTCGACTTCGCCGAGGGCCGGGTCACGACGAGCTTCATTGAGACCCACCCCGAGCTGCTCACCGCCCGCGCGTCGGGCGACCGCGGCACGCGGCTGCTGAACTACCTGGCCGACGTCACCGTCAACCAGCCCCACGGCGAGCTGCGGGTCCACGTCGACCCCGTCACCAAGCTCCCCGCCGTCGACCTGGCGGCGGCACCGCCCGACGGGTCGCGCCAGCGCCTGCTCGCGCTCGGCCCCGACGCATTCGCCGCCGAGCTGCGCGCCCAGCGTGCGGTCGCCGTCACCGACACGACCTTCCGCGACGCCCACCAGTCGCTGCTCGCGACCCGCGTCCGGACCCGCGACCTGCTCGGCGTCGCCGGACACGTCGCCCGGACCACCCCGCAGCTGTGGTCGCTGGAGGCCTGGGGCGGCGCGACGTACGACGTGGCGCTGCGGTTCCTCTCCGAGGACCCGTGGGACCGGCTGGCGCAGCTGCGCGAGGCCGTACCGAACATCTGCCTGCAGATGCTGCTGCGCGGCCGCAACACGGTCGGCTACACGCCGTACCCGACGAGCGTCACCAACGCGTTCGTCGAGGAGGCCGCGGCGACGGGCATCGACGTGTTCCGCGTCTTCGACGCCCTCAACGACGTCGAGCAGATGCGTCCCGCGATCGAGGCCGTCCGGGCCACCGGCACCGGGGTCGCGGAGGTCGCGCTGTGCTACACCGGCGACCTGTCCGACCCGGGCGAGGAGCTCTACACCCTCGACTACTACCTGCGGCTCGCCGAGCGGATCGTCGAGGCCGGGGCGCACGTACTGGCGATCAAGGACATGGCCGGCCTGCTGCGCGCGCCCGCCGCGCGCACCCTCGTGACCGCCCTTCGCGAGCGCTTCGACCTGCCCGTCCACCTGCACACGCACGACACCGCAGGTGGCCAGCTCGCCACGCTGACCGCGGCGATCGGCGCCGGGGTCGACGCCGTGGACGCAGCCGTGGCGGCGATGGCCGGAACGACCTCGCAGCCGCCGCTGTCGTCCCTCGTCGCCGCGACCGACCACTCCGAGCGGGCCACCGGCCTGGACCTCGGGGCGGTCAACGCGCTCGAGCCGTACTGGGAGGGTGTCCGGCGGGTCTACGCACCCTTCGAGTCCGGACTCCCGGCGCCGACCGGGCGGGTGTACCGCCACGAGATCCCCGGCGGGCAGCTGTCGAACCTGCGCCAGCAGGCGATCGCGCTCGGGCTGGGGGAGAAGTTCGAGCAGGTCGAGGACATGTACGCCGCGGCCAACGGCATCCTCGGCCGCGTCCCCAAGGTGACCCCGTCCAGCAAGGTCATCGGCGACCTGGCCCTCGCCCTCGTCGCGGCCGGCGCCGACCCGGAGGCGTTCGCGGCCGACCCGTCGTCGTACGACATCCCGGGCTCGGTCATCGGCTTCCTGCACGGCGAGCTCGGCGACCCGCCGGGCGGCTGGCCCGAGCCGTTCCGGTCGAAGGCGATCGAGGGCCGCTCCTGGACCCCGCCGGATGCCGAGCTGAGCGCCGAGGACGAGGCCGCCCTCGCCGACGCGGACGCCGAGGTGCGTCGTACGACGCTGAACCGGCTGCTCTTCCCCGGTCCGACCCGCGACTTCGAGGAGGCGCGGTCCCGGTGGGGCGACATCTCGGTCGTCCCCACGCGGGAGTACCTCTACGGCCTGCAGTCCGGCGAGGAGCACGTGGTCGAGCTGGCCGAGGGCAAGCAGCTCCTCGTCGGCGTCCAGGCGATCAGCGAGCCCGACGAGCGCGGCTACCGCACCGTCATGTGCACCCTGAACGGGCAGATCCGCCCGGTCAGCGTCCGTGACCGATCGGTGTCCGCCGAGGTCGCCGCCACGGAGAAGGCCGACACCGCCCAGCCCGGTCACGTCGCGGCCCCCTTCCAGGGCGTCGTCTCGGTGAGTGTCGCCGAGGGCGACCAGGTCGCCGCGGGCGACACCGTGGCGACCATCGAGGCGATGAAGATGGAGGCCGCGATCACCGCGAGCATCGACGGCACCGTCCAGCGCATCGCGCTCGCCGGCCCCCAGGCCGTCGAAGGCGGCGACCTGGTCGTCGTGATCGGCTGAGCGATGGGCGTCGCGCTGCTGTCTCCCGAGCGCGCCGCCGTCCTGCGCGCGGCGCCGTTGACCTACCCGGTCGGCGGCGCCGACGCGCCGGCGGGCTATCTCCGCTTCTCCCGCTCCCGGGTGCTGCGCTGCGGTTGGGAGGAGGCCGCGGAGGCGCTGCTGACCTGGCAGGTGCATCTGCGCTCCGGGCTGTCCGTGTCGGCGTCGGCGACGCGGATCGGGCTCGGCGAGGTGGTCGACCTGCGTCTCGGCCCGCGCCCCGTCGGAATCGTGATCCCGTGCCGGATCGTGCGGGTGGACGAGGAGGACGAGCGTCGTGGCTTCGCCTACGGCACGCTGCCCGGCCATCCCGAGTCCGGCGAGGAGACCTTTCTGCTGACACGCGGTCCGGACGGCACGGTGACCTTCACGGTCAGCGCCTTCTCCCGGCCGGCCAGCAGGCTGGCGCGTGTCGGCGGACCCGTGACGAGGCTCGCTCAGCGCGCGATGACCACCCGCTACCTGCGAGCGCCCGACCGCTGAGAGCGCTGAGAGCGCGGCGTCGTCCCGGTCCAGCGGCGGTAGGCCACCAGGAAGCTCGACGCCTCGGCATACCCGAGGCGTCGGGCGACGTCCTCGAGCCGCAGGGCGTCGTCGGCGAGCAGTGGCTCGGCGGCCGCGGAGCGGACGTCGTCCAGCACCGCCCGGTACGACGTCCCGGCCTCCTCCAGGCGGCGGCGCAGCGATCGCTCGCTCAGCCCGAGGGCGGAGGCGACCTCTCCCATGGGGGCCCCGCCCTCGAGTCGCTGGGCGACGAGGATCCGGACGTGCTCGGTGATCCCGTGGCGGCCGCGGCGCGGTGCGACGAGGTCGCGGCACCTCGCCTCGGCGCGCGCGGAGGCATGGGCGGTCGCCTGGCGGAGCGGCTCGCGCAGCGCCGCCGCGTCGAACCGCAGGGTCGCGCGGGTGCCCTCGGCCTGCCAGCGCGGCGCGACCCCGAAGGCGGCGCGGTAGTCCTCGGGGTCGGTGGCGGGGAACGGCAGCGCCACGGAGCGGGCGCGGGGACGGCCCCCGGCGATCTCACGCAGCACCGTCCAGATCGCGGCGAGGTCGCGCTCGACGAGGAAGCGCCGGACGTCGTCGGGCACGCCGCGGTCGTCGACCCCGACGACGACCTCGTCGCCGTCGAGCACGGCCGAGGGGATGGTGAAGGAGAAGCTCAGATCGATGAACCGCAGCGCGAGGTTGGCGGCGTCGCCGAGGGTGGGGCTGCTCAGCAGGGCGAATCCGAGGGGCCCGAAGGTCGACGCGTGGTAGTCGGCACCGATCTGCGCGCCGGTCGTCCCCGGCGCGCTCGCGAGGAGGTTGCGGATCACGCGGAGCTCCTGGGCGGCGGTGACCTCGCGCTGGTGGTCGGCGATGTCGCGAGCTCCCAGGCCCGTGCCGCGCAGCAGCACGGCGGAGTCGACACCGGCCCGCTGACCCGCGGCGACGAGGAGGGCGGTGCCGGCGACGAGGCGGGGGAAGTCCCACGAGCGGGTCGCGGCCTGCTCGAACACCTGCGCGGGCATGTCGGACGTCATGGCCGGAATTATGGATGCTCTGGCCGCTCGTCGCTGGCACCGGGCCCCCGGAGTTCCTACCGTGTCGCCATGCAGAGCTCCCAGCGACCGACGCCGCCGTCCGTGATCGTCATCGGCGCCGGCTTCGGCGGTCTGGCCACCGCGCACCACCTGCGGGAGTCGGGCGTCACCGACATCACCGTCCTGGAGCGCGCCGACGACATCGGCGGCGTGTGGCGCGACAACACCTACCCGGGAGCCGCGTGCGACGTCCCCTCGGTGCTCTACTCCTGGTCCTTCGCCCCCAAGCGGGACTGGACCCACCGCTACGCCCGGCAGCCGGAGATCCTCGGCTACATCCGCGAGCACGCCGAGCGCAGCGGCCTGCGGGGGATGGTGCGGACCGGCGCGGAGGTCGCGGCCGCGACCTGGGACGCCACCGCGGCCCGGTGGGAGGTGGCCCTGATCTCCGGCGAGACGCTCACCGCCGACGTACTGGTCTCGGCCGTCGGCCAGCTCTCGACCCCGGCCTACCCCCGCGTCCCCGGACTCGACACCTTCGCCGGGCCCTCCTTCCACTCCGCCACCTGGGACCACGACGTCTCCCTGATCGGCAAGCGGGTCGGCGTCATCGGCACGGGCGCCAGCGCGATCCAGTTCGTCCCGGCGATCGTCGACGAGGTCGGCTCGCTGACGCTCTTCCAACGCTCGGCGCCGTACGTCGTGCCCAAGCCGGACGGCGAGTACTCCGCGCGTCAGCACCGGCGCTACGACCGCCACGGACAGCTGCACCACCTGACCCGGCGCGGCGTCTTCCACCTCTCCGAGCAGCTCAACAAGACCCTCGACTCCGACGGCCGGCTCATCGACGTGATCCACAAGGCATGGAAGCTGCACCTGCGGCGCCAGGTCCCCGACCCGGTGCTGCGCGGCAGGCTCGTGCCCGACTACCCGCTGGGCTGCAAGCGCCTGCTGTTCTCCAACGACTGGTACCCGGCCCTCACCGAGCCGCACGTCGAGGTCGTGTCCGACACGATCACCGGCGTCGAGCCGGGCGGCGTGCGAACCGGGGACGGTCTTCTGCACGAGGTCGACGTGCTGATCCACGGCACCGGCTTCGCGGCCACCGACTTCCTCGTCCCGATGGAGGTGCGCGGCCGGGGCGGTCGCCTCCTCGCGGACGCCTGGGACGGCGGCGCGCGCGCCCATCTCGGCATCACCGTGCCCGACTTCCCCAACTTCTTCGTGCTCTACGGTCCCAACACCAACCTCGGCGGCAGCTCGATCATCGGGATGCTGGAGGCGCAGGCCGGGTACGTCGTACAGGCCGTGCGCGAGATCGGCGCGACCGGCGCACCCATCGAGGTGCGGCCCGACCGTGCCGCGGCGTACGACGCGGAGATGCAGCAGCGTCTCTCGGGGAGCGTGTGGGCCTCGTGCGCGAGCTGGTACCGCGACCCCAGCGGGCGGATCACCACGAACTGGCCGGGCACGGTGGCGGAGTACCAGCAGCGCACCCGCCGGCTCGACGTCACCGACTTCCACGCGGTCCAGGAGGCCCTGCGATGACCCACTACGACGTCCTGGTGATCGGCTCCGGCTTCGGCGGGAGCGTCACCGCGCTGCGGCTCTCCGAGAAGGGCTATCGGGTCGGGGTCGTCGAGGCCGGCCGCCGCTTCGAGGACGACGAGCTGCCGACCACCTCCTGGAAGGTGCGCGACTACGTCTTCAACCCGCTCATCGGCAGCTACGGGCTGCTGCGGATGACGCTGCTCAAGGACGTGCTGGTGCTGACCGGCGCCGGGGTGGGCGGCGGGTCGCTGGTGTACGGCAACACCCTGTACCAGCCGCCGCCGGCCTTCTTCGACGACCCGCACTGGGCGGGCATCACGGACTGGGCCGACGAGCTCGCGCCGTACTACGACCAGGCCCGGCGCATGCTCGGCGTGACCGCCTACCCGCGGATGTCCCCGTCGGACCACGTCATGAAGGCGGTCGCCGACGACCTCGGGGTGGGCGAGAGCTTCCATGCCACCGACGTCGGCGTGCTGTTCGGCGAGCGACCCGGCGAGCGGGTCGCCGACCCGTTCTTCGGCGGCGCCGGCCCCGAGCGCACCACCTGCACCGACTGCGGGGCGTGCATGACCGGGTGCCGGGTGGGCGCGAAGAACACCACCGTCAAGAACTACCTCTACCTCGCGGAACGAGCCGGCACCCAGGTGCACGAGCTCACCACCGTCACCGACGTCCGCCCCCGCCCCGGCGGCGGCTACGAGGTGGTCACCCGACGCACCGACGGCAAGGTACGACGGGGGCGGCGCACCTTCACCGCCGACCAGGTCGTCTTCGCCGCGGCCTCCCTGGGCACCCAGCGGCTGCTGCACCGGCTGCGCGACGGCGGCAGCCTGCCCGGCGTCTCCGCCCGGCTCGGCGAGCTGACCCGGACCAACTCCGAGGCGATCCTCGGCGTGCGAGCGCGGGGCGAGGAGGTCGACTACTCCCAGGGCGTGGCGATCACGTCCTCGATCCACGTCGACGAGCACACCCACGTCGAGCCGGTCCGCTACGGCAAGGGCAGCAACCTGCTCGGACTGCTGATGGCGAGCATGACCGACGTCCCGGCCGACGGGCGCTCCCGCCTGCTCGCGGGCGTCCGGCAGATGTGGCGGCGGCGACGCGACCTGCCGCACCTCCACGACCCGCGCAAGTGGTCCGAGCAGACCATCGTGCTGCTCGTCATGCAGAGCCTCGACAACTCGCTGACCACCTACCTGCGGCGACGCCCCTGGGGGCGAGTCCTCACGACGAAGCAGGGAACCGGCGAGGCCAACCCCGTCTGGATCCCGCAGGGACACGACGTCGCCCGCCGCATCGGCGAGGAGATCGACGGCATCCCCGGCGGCACGTGGGCCGACCTCGTCAACATCCCCGCCACCGGGCACCTCGTCGGCGGCTGCCCCATCGGCGAGAGCGCCGCCGAGGGCGTCGTCGACCCCTACCACCGCCTCCACGGCTACGACGGCCTCCACGTGATCGACGGCTCGACCGTCGCCGCCAACCTCGGCGTCAACCCGTCGCTGACCATCACCGCCATGGCCGAGCGGGCCGTGGCGATGTGGCCCAACAAGGGTGACGCCGACGCCCGGCCCGCCCTGGGGGAGCGCTACCGCCGGGTGGCGCCGGTCGCGCCCGCACGGCCCGCGGTCCCGGAGGGCGCGCCCGCGTCGTACCGGCTGCCGTTGTTCGTCGCGCAGCGCCCGGTCACGTCGCACTCGTAGGC
>QFCS01001277.1_pt1 | contig 13585 bp, 11 predicted proteins | sample 3576561 | NCBI WGS metagenome assembly QFCS01 | reverse complement strand
TCATGCCGCTGTACGCGCGGATGGGCGCCTACGACCCGGACCTGCTGCGGCGCGCGGCGTCGGGGCGGCAGCGGCGCGTGGTGGAGTACTGGGCGCACGTGCAGGCGTTCATGCCGGTCGAGCTGTGGCCGGTCATGAGGCACCGCATGGACTTCTACCGGGCCCGGCGCGGCAAGTGGTCGCTCGTGCCCGAGGACCAGGCCCTGGAGTCCGCCCTGCTGGCGGAGATCGCCGAGCGGGGGGCCAGCACGGCCCGCGAGCTCGACGACGGCCTGCCGCGCCGCAAGGACCACTGGGGCTGGAACTGGTCGCGCACCCGCCGGGTCCTCGACCACCTCTTCACCGCCGGCGTGCTGGCGATCGAGGGGCGCACCAGCCAGTTCGAGATCCGCTACGACCTGCCCGAGCGGGTGCTGCCCGCGGCGGTGCTGGACGCCCCCGCGCTCGGCGAGACCGACGCCCACATCGAGCTGGTACGACGTGCCGCGCGCTCCCACGGCGTCGCGTCCGCCTCCTGCCTGGCGGACTACTACCGGCTGCGGGTGGGCGAGGCGCGGGTGGCGATCGCGGAGCTGGTGGCGGCCGGCGAGCTGGCGCCCGTGGAGGTGGAGGGGTGGGCCCGTCCGGCGTACCTGCATCGGGATGCGCGGCTGCCGCGCCGCGTGGGCGCGCGCACGCTGCTGAGCCCGTTCGACCCGGTGGTGTGGGAGCGGGACCGGGCCGAGGCGCTGTTCGACTTCCGCTACCGCATCGAGATCTACGTGCCCGCGGCCCAGCGGGTGCACGGGTACTACGTGCTGCCCTTCCTGCTGGGGGACCGGATCGTGGGGCGGGTCGACCTGAAGGCGGACCGGGCGACGTCGCGGCTGCTGGTGCAGGCGGCGTGGTCGGAGGGGCACGCGCCGCCGGAGACGGCGGCGGAGCTGGCGGCCGAGCTGGACCGGCTGGCCGGGTGGCTCGGGCTGGCCGAGGTCGAGGTCGCCGCGAAGGGCGATCTCGCCCCGGCACTGCTCGGCGCTCTGCGGTGACCTCGCGGCGGCCGGCGCCTTTCGACGCTTGACATGATGTGAATCCAGGTATCTACTGTGGGGACGGGCGCTCGGGCCCTTGAGTATCTGGGGGGAACATGGCGATATTCTCGCGTTTTCTCATTCTCTGTCTCCTCGTCGCGGCGCAGGTCGTGATCGGGCTGCCTTCGCAGGCAGATCATCGTCCGTGGCCGGATCGTCTGCGTTCTCCGGATCGAGGAACGCATACGTTCTGCTTTTCGACGACCAACCCGATGGGCTCAGCTGCGATGAGTCGGGCGCGCTATGCGATGGACTTCAACGATGGTCTGGCTGCGCAGACGGTCGTGAACACGGACGAGGACGCTTGTGGCGCGTCGACCGACGTACTTTTCAGACAGGTCGACGTCGGAGCGAATATGTACGGTGACACGTACTGCCTGGCGAGCAATGATGTCGGCAACTGCGACCAATGGCGCGTGCGCATCAACGTGGCGGAGATCAATCGCGATGCGGTGAACGACGGATATGCGATTCGACATACGACCTGTCATGAGATCGGGCACACGGTCGGGATCTGGCACTACGGAAATGGCGATCCCTACCTTGCTTCGGCCGATTTCAATGGCGCGAACAACTGCATGAGGAGTGGCATCGAAGACGGAGGACAGGCGTGGACACGAGCGCTGGGATCGCACGACCGGCAAGCCATCAACGAGAGTTGGTGAACTGATGATGAGAAAGTCGATTATCGCTGCCGTGGCGGGCACTCTCCTCCTCGTCACCGGATGCGCCGGCGAGTCGTCCACCACCAGCCAGGGCGCTCGGCCCGTGTTCGGCAATGAGGACGTTCTCTACCGCACCGGCGAGTCGAACGGCGCTCGCGAGGACACCCCGTCCGCCGTCGCAGCGTCGGCGGCGTTCGTCGTCGAGGGAGTGGTGGACGGTTTCGAGGACGGGCACAGCGAGACGGTGGTCAACGAGATCGGCAACACCGAGACGGACCGGTTCGTCGTGATCCGCGTCAAGGTGACCTCCGTCCTGAAGGGCGCGCCGCAGTCCTTCGAGGGAGGCTTCGCCTACGCCACGCGTCCTCGTGGCGTGCAGACCTTCGATGCGGCGGGGGTGTTGATCGAGGGGCGGGATCTCGCGGTCCCGGTCGAGGAGATCGCCGCGGAGATCCCGCCGGGAACCCGGGTCGTGCTGATGGCGTCTCCCCGCGCGGGGGCAGGCGGGAAGGCGATCGATCCCCGCGCCGGAGTACCGGAGGCGACGGCGCCGATCCTGGACGTGACCAGCCCGCAGGCGATCCTCGTGGACGGGGGCCCGGACAGCACGCTGTACGGCTGGCAGCAGGATCCCGACCTCACCTTCGCCTCCGCCCGCGAGGAGATCCGCGACGCGCTCTGAGCCGCCCCTGCCGAGGTCGGTCGAGGTCGCCCCGAGGGGCGACCTCGACCCGGCACTGCTCAGCGCACGCGCAGGCGCTTGAGCAGCCGCAACTGCGCGTTGCCGAGTCCGACGAACCTCTCCAGCGTCATACCCGCGGGAGGGCCCAGCGGCATCAGGCGCTGGGTGGCGATGGTCTGCGACTCGGTGTACTTGCGCATCCCCTCGGCGCCGTGGCGGCGTCCGAGTCCGCTGTCGCCCATCCCGCCCATGCCGGCCTCGATGGAGCCGGCCGCGGCGGCGGCGCCGTCGTTGACGTTCACGGAGCCGGCGCGGATGCGGGTGGCCATCGTCTCGGCGGCGCCGGTGTCGCGCGACCACACGCTGGCGGAGAGGCCGTAGCGACCCTCGTTGGCCTTGGCGAGCGCCTCGTGGTCGGTGGCGACCCGGTAGAGCGAGATCACCGGGCCGAAGGTCTCCTCCAGGCACACCGCCATGTCGGGCGTGACCCCTTCGAGGACGGTCGGCTCGTAGACCAGCGGTCCCAGGTCGGGGCGTGCCCGACCGCCGGCGAGCACGGTGGCGCCGCCGGCGACCGCGGAGTCGACGTGCGCGACGACCGCGGCGAGCTGGGCCTCGGAGGCCAGCGAGCCGACGTCGACGGTGTAGTCGAAGGTCTGGCCGAGCCGCAGGGCGTTCGTGGCGGTGACCACGGCGTCGCGGAAGGCGTCGTACACGTCCTCGTGGACGATGACCCGCTCGATGTGGATGCACATCTGGCCGGTGTTGGCGAAGGCCGCCGCCACGCAGCCCGCGGCCGCCTTCGTCACGTCGGCGTCGGCGAGCACCACGAGCGGGTTCTTGCCGCCGAGCTCCAAGGACGCGGCGATCAGCTGCTCGCCGGCCCGGCGGCCGACACTGCGGCCGGTCGCGGTCGAGCCGGTGAAGCAGATGTGGTCCACGGCGGGCGACTCCGGCGTCCCGATGAGCGCGTCGCCCACCACCGAGCCGGGACCGACCACGACCTGCCACAGGTCGCGCGGCAGGCCCGCCTCGGCCATGAGCGCCCGTGTCCACAGCAGGGTCAGCGGTGTCTGGGAGTCGGCCTTGCTGACGACGCCGTTGCCGGCGAGCAGCGCCGGCAGGACATCGCCGACGGCCAGGTAGAGCGGGTAGTTCCAGGGCGAGATCATGCCGATCACGCCCTTGGGCACCCGCACCTCGCGGACCTTCGTCAGACCCGGCATCGCGCCGCGCACCTTGTTGTCGCCGAGGTAGTGGCGTCCGTGCCGGGCGTAGTGGCGCGCGATGGTGGCGACCTGCAGGATCTCCTGCCAGGCGCTGAAGCGGGCCTTGCCCATCTCCCACTGGATGAGGTCGATCACCTCGTCCTGCCGCTCCACCAGCAGGTCGTGGAAGCGCAGCACGATCGCAGCGCGGGTGCTCCACGGCATCAGCGCCCACGGCCGCTGCGCGGCACGCGCGCTCGCGACCGCGCCGCTGACGTCCCCGGCACTGCTGAGCGGTACGGCGGCGGTCGGCCGGGCGTCGTACGGCGCCGTCGCGGTGCTGGTGCCGGTGGTCGCCTCGCCGCGGAACACCCACCGGTTCCAGGAGTCGACGCGCTCGTCGGTGACCCAGGCGGGGCGGGCGGAGGTGGCGGTGAGGGTGGCGGTCACGTGTAGAGGCCTTCCAGGACGTCGGAGTACTTGGTGTGCACGACGCGGCGCTTGAGCTTCAGCGTGGGCGTCAGCTCCTCCGACTCCGCGGTCCACTCGACGGGCAGCAGGCGCCACGCCTTGACCTGCTCGGGGCGCGAGAGCCGTTCGTTGGCGGCGTCGACGGCCTGCTGGGCGACGGCGAGGATCGCGGGGTGCTCGGCGAGCTCGGCGAGCGAGGTGCCGGCGGGGATGCCGAGCTGGGCGGCCACGAGGGGCGCGATCTCGGCGTCGAGGGTGAGCACGGCGACGACGTATGGACGTCCCTCGCCGAACACGAGCGCGTGCCCGACGACGGGGCTCTCCTTGAGGTAGTTCTCGATGTTGGAGGGCGCGATGTTCTTGCCGGAGGAGGTGATGATCATCTCCTTCTTGCGGTCGACGACCTTGAGGAAGCCGTCGTCGTCGATCTCTCCGATGTCGCCGGTGTGGACCCAGCCGTTGGCGTCGATGAGCGCCGCGGTGGCGTCCGGCTGCTGGTAGTAGCCCTTCGAGGCGACGGGTCCGCGGGCCAGGATCTCGCCGTCCTCGGCAAGCCGGATCTCGATGCCGGGCAGTGCCTTCCCGACGGTGCCGAGGCGGAACTGGTCGGGGCCGCAGGCGGTGACGGCGGCGCAGGTCTCGGTCATGCCGTAGACGTCGTAGATGCGCAGGCCCAGGCCGGCGAAGAACCTCGCGACCTCCAGCGGCATGGGGGCGGCGGCGGACGCGGCCCACTCGCAGCGATCGAGGCCGAGCAGGGCGCGCAGGAACGCCAGGAGTCCGGCGTCGGCGGCCTGGAAGCGGGCCTCGAGCTCGGGGGTGACGGTGCCGCCGTGCTGCTGCGCCTCGACGTACTCGAGGCCGATGGCGAGCGCGGCCTCGACCTGCGCCCGCTTCTCGGGGTCGGTCTCGGCGGCGAGCTTGGCGGAGACACCGGTCTTGATCTTCTCCCACACCCGCGGGACACCGAAGAAGCGCGTCGGGTGCACCTCGCCGAGCGCGCCGAGCAGCAGCGCCGGGTCGGCGATCAGGTGGATGTGGGCGCCGTTGACCTGCGGGATGTACATGCCGAGGGTGCGCTCGGCGATGTGGGCGAACGGCAGGTAGGAGATGAAGTCGTTGTGCTGCGTGGGTGCGGCCACGCGCAGCGAGCAGGCGCACTCGTAGAGCACGGCGTGGTGCGTGAGCACGACGCCCTTGGGGTTGCCCGTCGTGCCGGAGGTGTAGAGGATCGTCAGCGGGTCGTCCGGCGAGATCCCGGCGATCCGCCGGTCCAGCTCGGCGGCGTGCTCGGCGCGCCAGGCGGCGCCTTCGGCGAGGAAGGCGTCCCAGGCGACGAAGCGGTCGTCTCCGGCCGGAGCCTCGGCGTCGATCACGACGACCTTGCGGATCGAGGTGCTCTCGGCCAGCGCACGCTCCCAGCGGGCCAGGTGGTCGGCGCTCTCCAGGACCACGACGGTCGGGGTGGCGTGCCCGGCGACGTAGGCGACCTGCTCGGGGGACAGCGTGTTGTAGACCGACATCGACACCGCGGCGGCGTGCACGGCCCCGAGGTCCGCGACCACGTGCTCGATGCGGTTGCTCGCCATCAGTGCCACCCGGTCGCCGGCCGCCACGCCTGCGGCCACGAGTGCACCGGCGGCGTCGAGCGCCCGCTCGCGCAGGTCCGCCCAGCCGACGGTGCGCCAGCCCGGTGCGTAGCCCGCGGACAGGTCGAGGCCGACCTTATCGGAGTACGCGGGGCTCTCGCCCTCGGCCTGCGCGGTGCGGGCCAGCGCGGCCGGCAGGGTGAGTCCGGCGATCTCCTCCTCGATCTCGGCGCGGATCGCCAGGGTGTCGGTGCTCATCGGGGTTCCTCTCGGTCGGGGTGGTGAGGGGTCGGTGGCTGCTGCTCGGGGGAGTACGGGTGCTACTGCCGGGGGACGCGGGCCGAGCCGCGTCCCTGGGTGCCGCGCGGCGGGTCGGTGCAGCGCACGTCGGTACGCGGCTCGCGCCGGCTGACGTCCTGCACGTCACGCTGGACGCTGCGGTCGTAGACGCAGTCCTTCAGGATGCGGGGGACCAGCAGGACGCGGCCGCTGCCGTCGCGGGTGCTGCCCGCCATCACGTCGGCCTGCAGCGGCACCCAGTCCAGCCAGTGGTGCAGCCCGCGCAGGTGCCCGGCCGCCATCTCCGTCAGCGGTACGCCGGCGCGCAGCAGCCGGCGCAGCTCGGGCGACGCGTCGCGCCACCAGCGCTGCAGGCGCGGCAGCAGGTCGATCGAGGTCGTCACCGTCCGCCGGATCGCGGGCGTCGCCTCCGCCAGGGACGCGGCGATCGCCTCCAGGTCGCCGGCGAGGCGGCGTACGTCGGGGGACAGGTCGTGGAGCGTCGCCAGCGGCCGCTCGGCGCGCCGCGCCAGCACGGTGAGGTCGGGCTCCAGGCGGCGCAGCATCGCGAACGCCGTCTCCAGCTCGATCGCCAGCGCGCGCAGGTCGACGTCCTGGTCGCCGTCGCCGAAGATCGCCGACGTCTCCCGGGCGATGGTGCGGATGTCGGCGACGTCGAGGTTCGCCATCAGGCCCTGTGCGTGCGCGAGCACGTCGGGGACGCCGACCGGCACGCTGGTGTCGCCGACCTCCACCGTCGCACCCGCGGCCAGGTAGGGGCCGCCGTCGCTGCGCGGCCGTACGTCGAGATACTGCTCGCCCACGGCCGACAGGTTGCGGACCTCGAAGTCGCTGTCCCGGGGCACGTCGACGCCCGACTCGATCTCGAGCCGCGCGAGTGCGCCCACGCCGGGCTCGTCGCCCAGCCGGACCTCGACGACCTCGCCGATCCGCTGCCCGCGGTAGGTGACCACCGAGCCCTCGTGCAGCCCGGCGGCCTGGGGGAGCTGCACCGTCACGTCGTACGGGTTGCGGAACAGGGAGCCGCCGACGACGGTGTCGGCGACGTAGATCAGGCCGGCCACCATGATCGCCAGGATCAGTGCCTGCGCGGTGTGCACGCGGCGGCGCCACAGCCGCGCCCCGGCGGCGGCGCGGTCGACGGGGGAGGTGGTCGCGCTCATGGCCGTCCCGTCGCGGTCAGGGCCTTCGGATCCAGCAGGAACGTCAGGTCGAAGTTGGCGTAGTCGCCGGGAGCGGCGCGGTCGCTGCCCTCGGCGAAGGCGACCAGACCGGCCATCACGCCGTCGATGTCGTCGCGCCCGTCCAGCAGCGTCCGTACGACGGGCCGCATGTCCTCCAGCTGCGCGACCAGGTCCTCGCGCACCGCGTCGGTGAGCGGTGTCGCGACCACGTCGAAGCGACGCAGCGACTCCATCGCCGTGACGAGGGTGGTGCGCTGCTCGTCGAGCGAGACCACGAGCGCCGACAGGTCGGTGAGTCCGTCGGTGATCTCCGGCAGGTCCGCGACGAGCCGGCGCGAGAGCCGGTCGAGCGCGGCGGTGAGCCGGTCGACCCGCGGGAAGTCGTCGTCGAGGTCGGTCACGACGCGGTCGAGGCGCCCCAGCAGGCGTCGTACGTCGCCGGCGTTGCCGGTGAGCGCGAGGTTGAGCTGGCCGATGATGGTGGAGATGTCGGCGAAGCTGCCGCCGGTCACGACGGTCGACAGCGCGCTCAGCAGGTCGGTGACGTCGGGTGCCGAGCCGGTGGCGGCGACGGGCAGCACGGCGCCGTCGGCCAGCAGCGCGCCCTCCTCGCCGGGGAAGAGCTGCACGAACGCCGTCCCCATCGGGGAGGTCAGCCGGATCTCGGCGCGGGAGGAGTCGCGCAGCGCGACGTCGGTCGACACGGCGAGCTCGACCTCGGCCACGTACGCGCCTGCCTCGACCGCGCTGACCTGCCCGACCGTCGCGCCCTCGAGCTTGACCGGCGCGTCGACCGGGAGGTTGAGGGCGTCCTCGAACTCCACCGTCACCCGGTACGTCGGCCCGTCGACCAGCCGGGGGAGCGGGACGTCGTCGAGGGCGAGGCCGCAGGCCGTCGCGGTCGTCCCCACGCCCACGACGAGGGCGAGCGCGGCGGCGCCCCTGCGCAGGAGGCCCGTCACGGGAAGCCTCCGGGCAGGGCGTCGTACAGGCCGTCGAGGAGGGGGTCGAGCAGACCGGTGCCCTGGCCGTCGAACAGGAAGCCGCACAGCCGGGTGCCGGTCTCGCCGGCCAGGGACTGGGCGAAGACCCGGCAGGTGTGGTCGCGGAAGGCCGCGGAGAACGGGCCGACGCTGAACGCGAACTGCACCCGGAGCCGACCGAGGTCCCAGTCGTAGGCCCGCGCGAAGTTCTCGGCCATCGTGGGCATCACGTCGAAGGCCTCCTCGAGCGAGTCCTGGTGGTGGCGCACGATCCCGACGACGTCGCTGAGCCCGGCGAGGTCGTCGGCGAGGACGTCGCCGTTCTGCTTCACGAAGGTGTCCGCGAGGCCGGTCAGCTCGTCGAGGGCGTCGAGGGTGGCGACCAGCTCCTCGCGCTGGTCGGCCAGGACGCCGCCGGTCTCCGCGGCCGCGGCGGTGAAGGTGCGCAGCAGCCGGTCCCGCTCGCCGAGTGTGGTCACCAGCTGCACCAGGTTCTCGGTGACGGCGGTGAGGTCGGCGTCCTTGGCGTTGACCGTCTCGAGCGCGTCGCGGCTCTCGGCCAGCGCGCGGCGCAGGTGCGGACCGTTGCCGTCGAGGGTCGCGGCGGTCGTGGCGAGCACGTCGCCCAGGCCCCTGCCGCCGCGGCCGTTGCCGAGATCAGCGTCGAGGGCGAGGACGAGGTCGTCGATGGCCATCGCGATCTCGTCGACGGTGGCGGGGGAGCGGGTGCGCTCGGCGTCGATGTGGGCGCCGTTCGCCAGGGTCGGCCCGTCGGACCAGGCGGGGCCGATCTCGATGAAGCGGTCGGTGACCAGCGATCCCTGCAGGATCTCGGCTCCGGCGTCGCGGGGGAGCCGGGTGCCGGGCGCGAGGTGCATCTCGACGCGCATCGTCGTACCGCGGGGGTCGATGTGCACGATCTCGCCGACCTTCACGCCGAGGTAGGTGACGTCGTTGCCGACGTACACGCCCGTGGTGTCGGCGAAGTCGGCGGTGACGACGAGGTCGTCGGGGTCCTCGCCGCCGAGCCAGCCGGTCAGCCGGGCGCCGGAGACGACGAGCGCCAGCAGCACGGCGGCGCCGAGAGCGAGGAGGAGGGGACGTCGGCTCACCGGCACTCCTCGGGGGTGATCGAGCAGATCAGGTCGTCGGGCAGGATCGCCCACGGCGCGTTGACGCCGAGCCACGGGCCGTCGCCGGTGGCGTTGGTGAAGACCCGCATCGTCGGCCCGGCGAGCTCCATCGTGCGGTCGAGCTGGTCGCGGTGCTCGTCGAGCACCTTCAGCACCGAGCGCAGGTCGCGCAGCGCGGGCCGCAGGTGCGGGGCGCTCTGTCGTACGACGGCGGTGAGGCCGGTGACGAAGCGGTGGGCGTCGGCGGGCAGGGCGCGCAGGGTCTCGCGGCGTTCCTGCACCATGAGCAGGACGGCGGTGCCGTTGCCGAGCACCTGGTCCAGCTCGTCGGTCTGGTCGAGCACGAGGTCGGTGACGGCTCGCGTCGAGGCGAGCAGGTCGTCGAGCTGCTGCTCGCGCTCGGTGACGATCGCGGAGACGCCGGCGATGCCGTCGAGGGCGTCGCGCAGCTGCGTCGGCGCAAGTTGCAGGTCGGTGGCCAGGACGTCGACCGCGCGCTGGATCCGTTGCAGGTCCAGTGCCTCGACCTGCGGCGTGGACTCCAGCCAGAACCGCTCGATGGTGTAGCTGTCGACGGCGTGGTCGACGGCGATGGTGGCGCCGTCGGCCAGGGGGCTCCCGGCGCCGGGGGTGAGGGAGAGGAAGCGCTCGCCGAGGATCGAGAGGAGCTTGACCTCGACGGTGCTGTCGCCGGTGACCCCGAGGTCCTCGGGTGAGCGGGACAGCGCGAACGTGACGTCGACCTGGTCGCGGTCGGCTTCGACGGCGATCACCTTGCCGACCTTCAGCCCCGCCATCCGTACGTCGTCGCCGGGCTCGATCCCGGCCGCGTGGCGCAGCCGCGCGTGGTAGGCGGGGTCGCCGCCGAGGGCGCGGACGCCGAGCACGAGCAGGCCGAGGACGGCGGCGACGGCGACCAGGCGCAGCGGCCAGCCGAACCGCGTCGGGGCGGTCGGGGCGCTCATCGACACCTCCGGGAGTGACGGTCGCCGGTGACGCCGAGGTCGAGCGAGGCGGGGACGCCGACGACGGCCGCGGCGAGCGTGCAGACGTAGACGTTGAGGTAGCTGCCGTAGCCGAGGGTGCGCAGGTAGGTGTCCAGCTGCTGGGGCACGGCGGCGCCGGTGCGCACCAGCAGCTTCTCGCGGCTCGCGAGGTAGCGGAACCACGGCTCGCTGAGGGCGGTCACGTCGACCAGTGGCGAGCGCACGTCCTCGACCAGGCCGGCGGTGGTGGCGCTGAGGCGGGCGATCGCGTCGAGGCTCGTTGCGATCCGGTCGCGGTCCTTCGCCAGGCCGGTGGTGAGGGACGCCAGGCCGTCGACGAGGGAGGTGATCTCGGTGCGGTGGGCCTGGGTGGTCTCCAGCACCAGGGTGATGTTGCCGACGACGCGGGCGAAGGTGGCGTCGCGGTCGACGATCCCGGAGGTCAGCTCCGCGGTCTGGTCGAGCAGGTGGCGCAGCGTGGGCCCCTGCCCCTGCAGCACCTGCACGATGTTCGTGGCGAGCTGGTTGACGTCGCCGGGTTGCAGCAGGTCGAAGATCGGCTCGAACGCGTTGAACATGGCGGTCAGGTCCAGTGCCGCGCGGGTGCGGGCGAGGGGGATCAGGTCGCCGTCGGCGAGGCGGGCGGCCTCGGCGTCGCGGTCGGGTCGCGACAGCGCCACATAGCGCTGCCCCATCAGGTTGAGGTAGTCGACCGACGCCACGACGTCCTCGTGCAGGCCCTGCGCGGCGTCGACGCGGAGGGTGACGACGGCCAGGCCCTGCTCGTCCCCGGTGCCGACGCGCGCCTCGGCGACGCGGCCCACCCGCACCCCCGCGACCCGTATGTCGTCGCCGGCGCGCAGCCCCGTCGCGTCGCGGAACAGCGCGGTCACCTCGATGGTCTCGCCGCGCTGGGCGCGGGACAGGGTGCCGGCGACCATGCTGGTCAGGAGGAGGGAGACCGCCGCGAACGCGACGACCCCGACGAGGGCGCCCTTGTTGCGGCGCAGCTCGCTGAGCTGGCGGCTCACGGCGCACCACCCCCGCACGCGCCACGCAGGCCGCGGTACGACGGGCAGTCGTCGGGATCCGCCGGGTCGTAGGGGTCGAGGAGCTGCGGCGCCAGGACGCCCTCCATCTGGATCCGCCCGTTCCGCACCGCGTTCGCGCCGTTGCGCAGCAGCACCGGGACCTTGCGGAGCATCAGCGCGAAGGCCGGGTGGCGCTCGGCGAACGCCTCGACCGTCGCGGCCGTCGCGTTCAGCAGCCGCGCCACGTCGGCGCCCTCGGCCCGCAGGAACGCCGTGATCCCGGCGTCGCCGTCGAGCAGCGCGGTCGCGCCCGTGAGCAGCGTGCGCAGGTCGCCCTCCTGGCGCACCAGGGCGCGGGCCAGGGGCCGGGTGTCGCGCAGCGCGGCGACCAGCTGCGGCTCGACGTCGGCCAGGAGGTCGGCGTCGCGGGCGAGGAGGTCCAGGTCGCGTCGTACCTGGGGCTGGAGGTCGGTCCACCGGCCGAGGAAGGCGCCGCCGTCCTCGACGAGCCCGGCGAGGCGGGTGCCGCGGCCGTCGAGGGCGTCGGCGAGCTGGGAGAGCGCGAGGTCCCACTGGGCGGGGTCCACGGCGGCGAGCAGCCGCTGCGTGGAGGAGAAGGTGTCCATCAGCCGCAGGGTCGCGGTCGAGGTGTCGGCCGGTACGACGTCGCCGTCGGCCAGGTGGGCGGGGCCCGCGGCGCGGACGGCGGTGCCGGTGGTGCCCGTGGTGCCGGTGGTGGCGGTCGCCTCGGAACGGAGGGCGACGAGGTCGACGTACTCGTTGCCGAAGAGGGTGCCGGGCAGCACGCGGGCGTGGACGCCGGTGGGGATCAGCTCGGCGTGCTCGGGGGCGACGAGGACCTCGGCGGTGGGGTGGTCCGCGCCGTCGGGCAGCGGGTCGACGGTGACGACGCGGCCCACGCGCAGGCCGTTGTACTTGACGTCGGAGTTGACGCCGAGGGTGTCGCCGACGGTGGGCAGCTGGACGGTGACGCGGACGTCGTCGCTGAGCACCCCGAGGGTCTGCAGGCCGAGAACGCCGCCGAGGGCACCGAGGGCGAGGAGCCCGGCCAGGCCTGCGGCAGCCAGGCGCAGCCGCAGGGTGCGGGCGGAGACCCGGGTGTGGGGGAAGAGGAGGTCGCTCACCGGCTCACCCCGATATCTGGACCTGCTGGTCCGCGCCCCACAGGACGAGGGTCAGCAGGATGTCGACGACGGTGAGGGAGATGATGCTGGAGCGGATCGCCCGGCCGGTGGCGCGTCCGACGCCTTCGGGGCCGCCGGTCGCGGTGAAGCCGTGGTAGCAGTGGACGAGGGTGACCACGGTGGTCAGCACGAGCACCTTGATGCCGGAGTAGAGCACGTCGATCGGCGCGACGAAGGTGCGGAAGTAGTGGTCGTAGGTGCCTGCGGACTGGCCGTAGAAGGTGGTCACCATGAAGTCGGTGGCGATGTAGGTGCCGACGAGCCCGATCAGGTAGAGCGGCAGGACGACGATCCACGCGGCGACGAGCCGGGTGCTGATCAGGTAGGGGATCGGGCGGATCGCCATCGACTCCAGCGCGTCGATCTCCTCGCTGATCCGCATGGCGCCGAGCCGTGAGGTGAAGCCGCAGCCGATCCGGGCGGCGAAGCCGAGGGCCGCGACCATGGGCGCGAGCTCGCGGGTGTTGGCGTAGCCGGAGATGAAGCCGGTCAGGGGCGCGAGGCCGATCACGTCGAGGCCCTGGTAGCCCTCGAGGCCGACCTCGGTGCCGGTCAGCGTCGACAGGAGCAGGACCACGCCGACGACGCCGCCGCCGACGAGGAAGATGCCGGAGCCGAGGGTGACCTCGGCCAGCACGCGCCCGATCTCCTTGCGGTAGCGGGTCACTGCCACCGGCAGCGCCGCGAAGGCACGAGCGGCCATCACCAGCTGCAGGCCGATGCCGGCGAGAGGTCCGACGACGGCGCGATCGGTGGCCCTGGCGATGGTCCGGGGCGGGGCGGGGGAGGTGGCCGTCATCCGATCGGACCTCCGGCGAGCGTGCTGTGGATCTGGGAGATCACGAAGTTCGCCGCGAAGAGCAGCACGAAGTTGGTGACGACCGAGCTGGTCACGGCCTCGCCGACACCCGTCGGTCCGCGCTCGGCCCGCAGCCCCTTGAAGGAGGCCACCAGGGCGCAGATGACCGCGAAGATGCCGGCCTTGGTGAGGGAGAGCCACAGGTCGGAGAGCTGGGCGAGCGTGGTCACCGACGCCAGGTAGCTGCCCGGAGGAAGGTCCTGCAGCACGAGGCTGACC
>QFCS01002430.1_pt1 | contig 13587 bp, 14 predicted proteins | sample 3576561 | NCBI WGS metagenome assembly QFCS01 | reverse complement strand
GCCGACATCGACTTCACCAAGATCGCGGTCGTCCCGGTCTGGCACCGGCCGGGCATCGCCGAGCGCTTCGGCACCAGCGAGAACGAATTGCGCCGCACGCTGTTCGAGCAGACCGGCGGCATGTATCCCGAGCTGGTGACGCGGCCCGACCTCAAGGTCTTCCTGCCGCCGATCGGCTCGATCACCGCCTATGTCATCGGCGAGGTCGGGGCCATCTCCGATCCCAGGCGCAAGCTCGCCTGCCGGGTCCATGACGAGTGCAACGGCTCCGATGTCTTCGGCTCCGACATCTGCACCTGCCGGCCCTATCTCGTGCACGGCATCGAGGAAGCGGTGAAGGAGGCGCAGGGCGGTGGTGTCGGCCTGATCGTCTACAACCGCAAGGAGGGCAGGGCGCTCGGCGAGGTCACCAAATTCCTCGTCTACAATGCCCGCAAGCGCCAGGAGGGCGGCGATTCCGCCGCGACCTATTTCGAGCGCACGGAATGCGTCGCAGGCGTGCAGGACGCTCGCTTCCAGCAATTGATGCCGGACGTGCTGCACTGGCTCGGCGTCAAGAAGATCGACCGGCTGATGTCGATGTCGAACATGAAGTACGATGCCATGGTCGAGAGCGGCATCGAGATCGGCGAGCGCGTCGCGATCCCGCCCGAGCTGATTCCGCCCGATGCCTCGGTCGAGATCGAGGCCAAGAAGGCTGCGGGCTATTATTCGCCGGACGGCGCGCCCGGCGACAATGCGCTGAAATCCACGGTCGGCCGCGACCTCGAGAAGTTCTGAGTGCCATGCCCGATCGCGATCCCGAAGCCGTCCGCCAACTGCTGAAGCCGGCCGTCATCCGCGAGCGTGCGCAGGAGATGCTGCAGCTCGGCTTGGATGGACGGCTCTCGCATTTCACCGTGCATCCCGAGCGGCTCGAAGCCTGCGCGGACTATGTGCTGGCGACGATCCGCCGGAATTATCCGACGCTCGAGATTCCTTTCCATGCGCGCTGGCGGCATTTTTTCGTTGCCGGCACCGATCGTTGGCGCGCCCTCGACGAAGCCGCCGGTTTCGCCGATGCCGGTGCGCGCGGCCGTGCAGCCTATGATCTCGCCATCGTCAGCGTCCTCCTCGATGCTGGCGCCGGTCCCGCCTGGCGCTATCGTGATGCCCTGACCGGAGAGTTCATCGCCCGTTCGGAAGGGCTGGCTCTGGCCTCGCTCGACATGTTCGCCGCCGGCCTCTTCTCCGGCGATCCCGCCGACCCGCTGCGCGTCGACAGCGCCGCGCTGAAGCGGCTCGACGCGGCGGCGCTCGCCGAGGGTTTTCAGGCCGGCCCCGACAATCCGCTGGTCAGCCTCGAAGGTCGCGCCGCCCTGCTCAACCGGCTCGGCGAGGAGCTGGAGAAGCACGGTCTCGACCGGCCGGGCGGCTTGTTCGACCGGCTTTTCGCCGCGGCCGAGGGCGGCACGCTCCGCGCCAGCTATATCCTGTCGCAGGTGCTCGAGGTGCTCGGAGGCATCTGGCCCTCGCGCCTGAGCTATGCCGGCATCCCGCTCGGCGACAGCTGGAAGCACCCGCTGATCGCCCAGGGCAGCATCACCGCCGGCATCGTGCCGTTCCACAAGCTCTCGCAATGGCTGAGCTACTCGCTGATCGAGCCGCTGCAATGGGCCGGTGTCGACGTCGTCGGCATCGACGAACTCACCGGCCTGCCGGAGTACCGCAATGGCGGCCTGCTGCTCGATCTCGGCGTGATTGCGCTGAAGCACGAGCAGGATCGCTCCGGTGCCCACGAGGTCGGTTCCGAGCTCGTCGTCGAATGGCGGGCGCTGACCGTTGCTTTGCTCGATCGGATCGGCGAGCTGGTGCGCGAGCGCCTCGGCCTGACGCGCGAGCAATTGCCGCTGGCAAAGGTGCTCGAAGGCGGTACATGGGCAGCCGGCCGCCGCATCGCAGCCGAGAAGCGCGAGGGCGGCGGGCCGCCCTTGACCATCGTCAGCGACGGCACGGTATTCTGAGTTCAGGGCCAGCGACATCATCGGCCCTCATCCTTCGGGCGCAGGGCTTTCGCCTGGCACTTCAGGGTGAGCGTCGAGACGACAAATGAGGGGCTACTAGAATGGCAACGCACTCCGACGGCGTGACCGTCGTCGACCACCCGCTGGTGCGGCACAAGCTGACGCTGATGCGCGAGAAGGACCGTTCGACCAAGAGCTTCCGCCAGCTCCTCAACGAGATCGGCATGCTGCTCTGCTACGAGGTGACCCGCGATCTGCCGACCGAGATGATCGAGATCGAGACGCCGCTGCAGAAATCGATGCAGCCGGTGATCTCGGGCAAGAAGCTGGTCTTCGCGCCGATCCTGCGCGCCGGCGTCGGCTTCCTCGACGGCATGCTCGAACTCGTTCCGGCCGCCCGCGTCGCCCATATCGGCCTCTATCGCGATCCCGAGACGCTGCAGGCGGTCGAGTACTACTTCAAGGCGCCCTCGGACATTGCCGACCGCATGATCGTGGTGATGGACCCGATGCTGGCGACGGCGAACTCCGCGGTCGCCGCCGTCGACCGGTTGAAGGAGCGCGGCGCCCATGATCTGCGCTTCGTCTGCCTTCTCGCGGCGCCCGAGGGCATCGCCCGCATGCGCGACGCCCATCCCGATGTCCGGATCTGGACGGCGGCGATCGACGAGCGCCTCAACGATCACGGCTACATCGTCCCCGGCCTCGGCGATGCCGGCGACCGGATGTTCGGGACGCGCTGAGCGCCGGTTCTTGTCGTTCCGGCGATATGCCCTTATCTTGTAGGCATATTGCCAAGGAGGCGATGGTGACGACGATCCGTGCAGTGGATGTGGTTGGCGGCCCGGAGGTGATTGGCGCTCCGCTCGACAGCGCTCGCGCGATCATCGCTGCGGTCCGGCGCGGCTTCCCGGTGGCGGCGGTGGAACACGTCATCGCCAGCGGCCGCATGACGTTGGCCGAGATCGACGAGGTCGTGCTGCCGCGCAAGACGCTCAGTCATCGCCGCAAGATCGGCACCCTGACCAGCGAGCAGTCCGACCGGCTGGTCCGGGCTGCCCGCGTCATCGCAGAAGCGGAAGAGACCTTCGGCTCGCAGGAGAAAGCCGGCAGGTGGCTGCGCCGGCCGACCGAGGCGCTCGGCGGTGAGAAGCCGATCGCGCTGCTCGACACCAGCGAGGGGGCGGCCGAGGTGGAGACGCTGCTCGGCCGTATCGCGCACGGCATCGCTGCCTGATGCGGGTCTGGCGCGTCTGCCGCGCCGCCTTCGCCGATCTCAGCGGGGAGGGCGCGAGGCTTTATGGCGGGCGCTGGAACTCGCCGGGGCGGCCGGTCGTCTACACCGCCGAGAATCCCGCCCTCGCCATCCTGGAAGTCAGGGTCCATCTCGATCTCGAGCCGGACCTGATCCCCGACGACTACGTCCTGGTCGAGATCGACCTCGCCGAGACCGCTTGTGAGGAGATCACGGTCTTGCCGGAGAACCCGAGACAGCTCGGCGACGCCTGGCTGGCCGAAGGGCGTACGCCGGTGCTGAAAGTTCCCTCCTTTGCGGCGCCGCGTAGCGCCAACTTTCTGATCAACCCTGCGCATGTCGGCGGGCGTTCCGTCGCGGTGATCGGGCAACAGACGTTCAGCTTCGACCGTCGCCTCTGGCTGCCGCTGTCCGGTACGAGCTTGTAAGCGCGACGCTCCTGTCATGCGGAAGGCCCGCCCATTGCTGGGCGGGCCCCCGCTGCCGGCTTTCACTCAGGCCGCGATGGCGCGAGCTGAGCCGGAGCGTTGAAACTGCTCGCTTATTCGATGACCTGGACGATGCGGCGGGTCTGCGGGTCGACCAGGACGGTGCGGTTGTTGACGACCGTGTAGCGATAATCGGTCACGCCGTATTCGCGCGGGACTTCGTAATAGCGGACGCCCTCGCGCGGCAGCGTCGCGCCGACCACGACCGGCTCCGCATAGGTGTAGGACGGAACGCGCTGCTCGACGACATAGGTCTGGAAGCGCGGGGTGTTGTCGCCGATGATCGCGCCGACCACGGCACCGCCGACGCCGCCGACCACTGCGCCGACCGGGCCGCCGACCACGGCGCCGCCGACCGCGCCGGCCGTCGCGCCGCCAACCGCGCCACCCTGGGCGCCCTGCGGGTTCTGCTGGGCAAAGGCCGTGGCCGGAACGATGGCGAGGGCCGCTACGAGAGCAAGCTTCTTGAACATTTCCGTTCTCCTTCTGAGGGAAACCTCGGCAGCAAGAACGGCAAAACGCCCGGCAAGTTCCGCCGGTCCGGGTCACGAGCTGTGAACGTTCGTGAACGGCTTTAGGGATTGTCCTTGTCGATCAGCGGTTTCGTGGCGATCACGATCTTAGTCCCGGCTGCGGCGAAATCGAAGACCTGGGTCCGTTGCGGCGGCCTGCCGGCATTGGCGAAGAGCTCGTCGACGGTCGCTTCCTCGGAGAGGAACAGGAAGTCGACATGCGGCCCGGCCTCCGGGTAGGCGTCGATCGCGTGCCAGGTGCCGCGATTGAACATCACGCCCTGGCCGTCGAGGCCGAACGCGCGCAGCGCCTCCGGCTCCGGCGGCATCTCCGATGGTTCGGCGACCACGATGATGGCCGGCGGCCCGCCGAGCGGCAGGCGCGCCTCGGTGACGTGGAAATGGCGCTCGATCACGGCGACCACGAAGGGCCGAGCATGGTAGCGCACCAGCTGCAGGCGCGGCCTGGTCTCGGCGGCGAAGGGCTGGACCCAGATGTCGTAACCATCGCGACCGGCATCGCGCGGCCCGGAGGGAGCGAGAACGCGGCCATAGGGGGCGAAGGCCTCCGGCGTCAGTGGCGCTACGGGGATACGGATCGTCCGGTTCATGCTGCATCCTCTGTGAGATCGCGAGCCCTGCGGTAGCCCGAAAGCAAACGGCGGGCCTTGCGGCCCGCCGTGACGATGCGATGCTTCAGCGCCCGGAGATTACTTCGGCGCGGCCGAGAGCACCGGCGAGAGCTTGTCGGCGTCGCGCTTGATCAGCGCGGCGAAACCGGCCGGCTTGCGCTCCTCGGCGGTCGGGATGACCGTGCCGAGGTCGAGCAGGCGCTTCTTGACGTTCTCGTCGTTCAGGGCCTTGTCGAGCGCGTCGACGAGCTTGTCGACGACCTCCTTCGGGGTGCCCTTCGGCGCGGTCAGGCCGTTCCAGGCCTCGATCTGGTACTCGGGCAGCCCGGCTTCCTTGGTGGTCGGGATGTTGGGCAGAGCCGGCGAGCGCTCGGCCGAGGCAATGGCGTAGGCCTTGATCGTGCCGGCCTTGACCTGCTCGGAGACGGAGACGATCTGGTCGCACATGAAGTCGATCTGGCCCGAGACCAGGTCGTTCAGCGCCGGGCCGGTGCCGCGATAGGCGACCGAGTTGAGCTTCGGCACGCCGAGCTGGCCCTTGAGCAGGGTGCAGGTCGTCCACGAGACCGAGCCGACGCCGGCATGCGCCTCGTTGAGCTTGTCGGGGTTCGCCTTCACGAAGGTGACGAACTCCTTCAGGTCCTTCGGCGCGAGATCCTTCTTGGCGACGATCAGGATCGGCGTGCCGCCGGCAAGGCCGATCGGCTGCATGCCGTTGATCGGGTCGTATTTCAGCCCGGGATAGGTCGAGGGGGCCGCCGAGAAGGTGCCGAGATGGCCCATCGCGATGGTGTAGCCGTCCGGCGCCGCAGTCAGCGCGCGGGTGATGCCGGTGGTGCCGCCGGCGCCGGCGACGTTCTCGACCACGACCTGCTGGCCGAGCGTCTTTGACATGCTCTCGCCGACGATGCGGGCGATGATGTCGGTCGGCCCGCCGGCCGCGAAGGGCACGATCATGGTGATCGGACGCTCGGGGTATTTCGTCTGGGCCTGGGCCGGGGCGGCGAGCGCCAAAGCCGCGACGACGCCAAGGGCGAGCTTCTTCATGCGTATTCCTCCCAATGAACAGTTGCTGCGAGCGTTGCGATGTCCGGGGGCGCGAGGCAACCCCGTCATTCGGTGAAGACCTCGTCGCGCTTCTTCGCCATCGAAGGCAGCAGCGCGATGACCAGGATCGCGACCGCGACCACCAGCAGGCCGGCCGAGATCGGCCGCTCGATGAAGGTCATGAACGAGCCGCGCGAGATGATCAGTGCCTGGCGCAGCTTCTCCTCCATCAGCTTGCCGAGCACGAAGCCGAGCAGCATCGGCGCCGGCTCGAAGCCGAGCTTGATCAGGAGATAGCCGAACAGGCCGAACAGCGCGGTGAAGGCGACGTCGACCGGCTGGTTGTTCACCGAGTAGATGCCGATCGAGCAGAAGATCAGGATCGCGGGGAACATCAGGCGGTAAGGCACCTGCAGCAGCTTCACCCAGACGCCGACCAGCGGCAGGTTGATGATCAGCAGCATCAGGTTGCCGATCCACATCGAGGCGATCATGCCCCAGAACAGCTCCGGGTTCTTGGTCATGACCTGTGGACCGGGGATGATGCCGTGGATCGTCATCGCGCCGACCATCAGCGCCATAACCGCATTCGGCGGGATGCCGAGGGTGAGCAGCGGGATGAAGGCGGTCTGCGCGCCGGCGTTGTTGGCCGATTCCGGCCCGGCGACGCCCTCGATCGCGCCCTTGCCGAAGCGCGACGGATCCTTGGCGATCTTCTTCTCGAGCGTGTAGCTGGCGAAGGGGCCGAGCACGGCGCCATTGCCGGGCAGGATGCCCAGAACGCCGCCGATGAAGGTGCCGCGCAGGCAGGGCGCGGCCGATTGCTTGATGTCCTCCCAGCTCGGCAGCAGCCGGCCGATCTTGGCCTTCACGACGTCGCGCGCCTCGGGATTCTCGAGATTGCGCAGCACTTCGGCGAAGCCGAACACGCCCATCGCCAACACGGCGAAGTCGATGCCGTCGGCCAGCGGCGGGAAGCCGAAGGTCATGCGCTCCTGGCCGGTCTCGAGGTCGGTGCCGACGGTCGAGAGCAAGAGGCCGGGCATGATCATGCAGAAGGCGTTGAGGATCGAACCGCGCGCCAGAACGACCGCGAAGCACAGGCCCATCACCATCAGCGAGAAGTACTCGGCCGGGCCGAACAGCAAGGCGGGCTTGGTGAGCGGGGCGCCGAGCGCCGCGATGATCAGCGTCGCGAAGCAGCCGGCGACGAAGGAGCCGATCGCCGCGGTACCGAGCGCGAGGCCGGCGCGGCCCTGCTTGGCCATCTGGTGGCCGTCGAGCGTGGTGACGACCGCGGTCGCCTCGCCGGGGATGTTGACCAGGATCGCAGTGGTCGAGCCACCGTATTGCGCGCCGTAATAGATGCCGGCGAGCATGATCAGCGCGCCGACAGGGTCGAGCCCGAAGGTGATCGGCAAGAGCATGGCGATGGTGGCGACCGGGCCGACGCCCGGCAGCACGCCGATGAGCGTGCCGACGAGGCAGCCGACAAAGGCGAGGGCGATGTTCTGCAGGCCGAGCGCGACGGAGAAGCCGAGCCCGAGATTGGCGATCATGTCATGCATCGTGTCAGATCCCGAAGAGCCAGGGCGCCAGCGGGATCGGCAGGCTCAGCGCGTATTTGAAGAGGAGGGCACAGGCGATGGTCATCGCGATCGCGAAGATCGCCAGCTCCTTGAGCTTGACGTCCTCCGCAGCAAGGCCGGAGACGAAGACGACGAGCGGCCCGGATACCAGCATGCCGAGGGCCGGCACCTTCAGCGGGCCGATCTCGAAGCCGCGGATCGTCAGGCCGAACAGGCAGGCGGCACCGAGCACGAACAGGACGCCGCGCCAGGACCAGCCGGCCAGCTTCTCGCCCTTGTAGCGCAGCGAGTTCACGCTCAGCAGCAGGCCGAGGGCCGCGCAGATCACGGCGAAGGACTTCGGCAGCATGCCCGGTCCGAGCTGCCGCAAAGTGCCGGCTGCCAGATCGCGTGACAGGAACAAGGCGAGCCCGGCGAGGCCGATCATGAACAGTCCCGCCGCGAAATCCTGGGTCGATCGGATACGCAGCCCCTGCGCCGACTCGATCTTGTTCAAACTCATCAGTAACCTCCGGCTTGGGTCGCGACGGCGCGCATCGCGGGCTTTCGGGCGTGCACCGGCACAGTGAAGGGCAGGGTGATACGCTCGTCGATCAGCGTGACGCTCTCTCGCAGGATGGCGAGAAAATCGTCGCGCGCGGAAAGCTTCTGCTGCGGCCGCCAGGCGACGCCGACGAGCGCGCCGGGCGGCGGCGGGTCGAGCAGTGCGCCGCGCAAGCGGCGCATGGTGACGCCGGGAAAACTCAGCCGCGAAACCCAGTCCGGGGCCAGCGACATGCCGAGCCCGGCCGCCACAGCCGACATCATGGCCGGCTTTTCGGTTGCCTCGATGATGACGTTGGGAACGGCGCCGACGCTCTCGAAATAGGCCATGACGAGGTCGTAGGCGAAGGGACGGATCCGTTTCGACGGCACCACGAAGGGCTCGCCGACGAGGTCCTGCATGGTGAGATCGTCGCGCGCGGCCAGGGGGTGTGCGTCGTTCAGCACGACGATCGGGCGCTCGACCCGCAACACCTCGAAGGCGCAGTCGGTCGGCTTGCGCGGCGGGCGCAGCAGCGCCAAATCGAGCTTGCCGGCCTCCAGCATCTGCACGAGCGGCGCGGTCATCGCCTCGACGAACTTGATCTCGATGCCGGGATGGCGGGCGCGGAAGGTGACCAGCGCCTCGGGCACAAAGCTCGACGAGGCTGCGTCGATCGCCCCGACCCGCAGCACACGGCTTGAGGCCAGAGAAGCCTCCCGGACGGACCGCGAGGCACGCTCCATCCTGACCAGGATGCCCTTGGCTTCCTCGAGCATGATCAGGCCGGCGCGCGTGAGTGCGACCTGACGGGTCGTGCGCGTCAGCAGGCTGACGCCGAGTCCATCCTCCAGCGCGCTGATCTGGCGCGAGAGAGCGGGTGGCGCGAGGCCGAGCCGCTCGGCCGCTCGGCCGAAATGAAGCTCCTCCGCCACCGCGATGAAGCATCGCAGTTGCCGCAGATCCATGGTTGTCGCGTCTCCCCTCTGGCGTATCGCTTTTTGTGATATCGTCCAGTGATTTCTGTTATGCCCCTTTAGCGTCAACCGCTTAATTTGCGACCCTAGAGCAATTCATAATTTATTGGCAACAAAGCTCATTGCCACGGGGGCGGCATCCACAGGGTGAAAGCCGCTCCCATAGCCGGGCGATGCTGTAATCGATTGAATCGAGCAGGATGGCGCTGACCGGGATCAGGAAGGTCACGAGCATGACGTTGCTCGGCCCGGCGGTGCGCATGATCCGGAAGAAGATGATGTAGGCCAGGGCCGTCGAGATCAGCGCCAGGCCCACCGCCGCGAGGACGGCCTGCTGCGAGGGGACCGGCAGCGTCCAAGGCGGGTGCAGGAAAAATACGATCGGAACGATCATGATGGTCGAGGCGGACAACTGGCCGGTGGCGGCGACGAGCGGCGGGAGGCCGCGGAAGCGCCGGCCGAACAGGCCGGAGAAAGCGTAGGAAACGGCAGCAAGAACGCAGGCGAGCTGCGCCGCGAGATTGGAGCCGAGGCCGCCGAGCGCATCGGGCCCCATCAATATGCCGACGCCGATGAGGCCGGCGAGGACGCCGCCGAGCTTCAACCCCGTCGCCTTCTCATTGCCGAAGCAATGCATCACCAGCACGGCGAAGATCGGCGTCGTGGCGTTCAGGATCGAGGCGAGGCCGCTTGCGATCTGCTGCTGGCCCCAAAGAAAAAGGCTGAACGGGATCAGGTTGTTGAGGACGCCCATGCCGAAGAAGGCGAGCCAGAGACTGCGTCCCACCGCCATGGATTGCCCGGTGATCCGGACCACCAGCAGCAGCGACAGCGCGGCAAGGCCGACGCGCACCTGCACCACCGCGAAGGGCGGCCATTCCGCCACGGTGAGCTTGTTGAAGAAGAACGAGCCGCCCCACAGGACGGATAGGACGACGAGCAGGAGCCACTCGGTCGGGCCCATGCGCAGCGCGGGAGCGGAGGTCGGCTGTGTCATGGCGCAATCTATCTTCGCAGGGCGGGTCAGCCTGCGTCAGTAGGCGGCCGGGCTTTGCCCGGCCACCCGATTTCCGCAAGGCAGGCTCAGGCGGCTTCCGCCTCGCGCGCCGCCCACATCGCCTTGAAGGCCGGGCGGGCATGGCAGGCCTCGAGCCAAGCCTTGACGTTCGGGGCGGCGTCGAAGAGCTGCGCCGCCGGTTTGGCGTAGCGGATGATCTCGGCGACGTTGATGTCACTGACGGTGAAGCGCCCGCCCATCACATAGCCGCCGCCTTCCGCCAGGGCCTTGTCGAGCACCGCAAAGGGGGCGGGCAGGGCGGCGAGCGCGGCGGCGACGATGGCCGGGTCGCGCTTCTCCGGCGGGTAGGCGGCGAGGTGATAGGTCAGGTTGAGCGCATGCGTCTCGCATTCGGTCGCGGCCCACAGCGCCCACATTGCCGCGAGCCCTTCCTCCTGCACGTTCTTGGGCGCGACCGGCCCGCCATGCTTGCGGGCGAGGTAGAGGTTGATCGCCAGCGATTCGTGCAGGACGAAGCCGTCATCGTCGATCGACGGGATGTGCCCGTTGGGGTTGACCTTGAGGAATTCGGGGCTGCGGGTATGGAGCGGCGCGCCGGGCGCGTCTGGATCGGCGAGGCGGTAGGCCTGAATCACCGGAACCTGCTTGAAAGAGATGCCGAGCTCGTTGGCGAGCCAGACATTGCGCGTCGCGCGCGAGCGGTGACAGCCATAAATGGTCAGGGTCATGGGCGGAATTCCGGCGGGCGGGAGGAACTCCGGATCGCAGGTAACCGGAGCGAGCCCACTCAGGTAGCGGATCGGATCAGGCGATTGTCAAGATCGCTGCGCGCGGGCCGGCGCGGCCCGGGACTCCCTTGCTCACATGGTTCTCAGTTCACAGCGCGGATGGCTGATCGAGATCGAGCGCGCGACCGCCCTTTCGCCGTTGGAGAGCCGCCGGTAGCGATACTCCGTTTCGCCCGGCTGCAGTGGGTACTGGACCTCGATCGAGCAGCGAGGGCCATCGATGGTGAGGTAAATGACCCGCGTGAAGTTGGTATAGGCCGTATAGTTCGCCAGTCTCTTGTCGCTGATCACCTTCCAGAGCTGCCTGGTGCCCGGTCTTCCCAGGGTGCTGGATCGGTTTCCGGAAGATGCGGCGCGCCCGCTGGCCCGGTTTTCCGCGACGCTGACCTGACCAGTCGATTTGATCGCGGCGCTGATCTCGACCTTTGTGTGGCTGAAGCCGCGTGAGGGCGCGATCCGCTCGTGCTGCTCGATGAACTCCACCTTGGCCAGCAGCTCGGACGGGTAGGCACGGGAGACGGGCCCGAGGGAAAGGCACAATCCGAAAACCAGTGCCCTCGACACGATCGCCCCCTGACGCTGTCCTGTGATCGCCGTTGCAGCCCGTAGCCTTCTGCCGCTCCGCTCCCGCCCGAATTGTGATGTCCACCGCCGGCATTGTCGACGCAGACCTTGTTCAGCCGAGCTGGCGCAGGGTCTCGCGGGCGATGATCAGCCGCTGGATCTCCGAGGTGCCCTCGTAGATGCGAGTGATCCGGGCGTCGCGGGCATAGCGCTCGACCGGGAAGTCGCGGCAATAGCCGGCGCCGCCATGGATCTGGATCGCGGCATCGGTGCAGCGATGCGCCGCCTCCGAGGCGAAGAGCTTGGCCATCGAGGCTTCCCTGGCGAAGGGCTCGCCGCGATCCTTCTTCGCGGCGGCGTCGAGGATCAGCAGGCGCGAGGCGTGCAGGTCGAGCTCGCGATCGGCGATCAGCCATTGCAGACCCTGGAATTCGGTCAGCGCCTGGCCGAACTGCTTGCGCTCGCGGGCATAGGATTTGGCAGCGTCCATCGCCGCGCGGGCGATGCCGAGCGAAACCGAGGCGACGCCGATGCGCCCGCCGGCGGGCTCGCCCACCGGGACGCGAAAGCCGTCATTCTCCTTGCCCATCAGCGCGCTGGCGGGGATGCGGGCGCTCTCGAATCTGATCGTGTTGGTCGCCGAGCCGGTCTGCCCCATCTTCTTCTCGGCCTTGCCGACGCTGACGCCCGGCGTGGCGGCGGGGACGAGGAAGACCGAGATGCCCTTGCCCTTCGGTGCGTCCGGGTTGGTCACGCCCCAGACGACGAAGAGCCCGGCATACTCTCGGGATGTGATGAAGATCTTCTCGCCGTCGAGGACATAGGCGTCGCCGTCGCGGCGGGCCCGCAACTTCATGCCGCCGGGGTCGGAGCCGGCGCCCGCCTCGGTCAGGCAGAAGGCGCCGGCCGGATAGGTCCCGTCGGCGAGCTTGGGCAGATGCTCGGCCTGCTGCTGCGAGCTGCCGACGGCCTGGATCACCTCGCCGACCATGTTGGTCACCGAGGTCGTCACCGCCGTCGAGGCGCAGGCCACGGCCAGTTCCTCCAGCGCCAGGGCGAAGCAGACAGTACCCGCTTCCGAGCCGCCGAAGCCGGCCTGGATGTTGAGGGCCATGAAGCCGTTCTCCGCGAGCAGCTCCAGGTTGGCGAGGAATTCGGCCCGGCCTTCGCCGCGGTCGAGCGTCTCGGCGAGCGGAGCCAGCCGGTCGGTGGCGAGCTTGCGGGCGCTGTCGCGGATCAGCTCTTCCTCTTCGGTGAAGGCAAATTGCATGCGGTTGCGCTCGCTGGACTGGACGGATGACGGGGAGCTTAGAGCGCGCCGTCGTTGGCGCCAACGCGAAGCTTTGCCCGGCGGGTTTTGCGCTGGCGGGCGCTCGCCCGAGCCCTGAAATTTCGACTTGACGGCGCGGATCGCGAGGCGCATGTGCCGCGCTGTTCGCCGGCTCGCGCCTTCCGCTCGTCCGGCGACCTCACAGGAACCTTTGAACCCCATGCCAAGCGACAGTCCCAGTCGACAGTCCTTGCCGTCGCCGGCCCGCCCGGGCGCCTGAACCCTAACCGGCAGGCTCGCCCGCGTTCGGCCGATCGACGGCCGAACGAAAGGAAGCGGGCCATGAACGCCGCTGTTACCGAAATCCTGCCCACCGTCGGCTTCGCCGCGTCGGCTCTCGCCGTCACGCTGAGCCGCGCCCATGTCGCCGACATCGTCGAAGCGCTGAACGAGCATCCGCCGGCCTATGCCGCCGATGTCCTGCTCGATCTGCCGAAGGCGCGCGCGGTCGACGTGCTCGACCAGCCGGAATTGCGCGAGCCGGGTGCGATCCTGAAGGCGCTCCCGCTCGAGCGCGCGGTCGCCTTCATCCAGGCGATGTCGTCGGACCGCGTCGCCGACCTGTTCCGCAACGATCTCTCCGAGCCCGAGCGGCATCGCTATGTCGCGAAGCTCGACCACGAGACCAAGGCCGCTCTCGCCTCGCTGCTCGCCTATCCCGAGCACAGTGCCGGCGCGATCATGACCACCGAGTTCGTCAGCGTGCCGGCCGACTGGACGGTGGCGCGCACGCTCGACCATGTCCGCACCGTCGAGAGCACCCGCGAGACCGTCCACGCGCTCTATGTGCCCGATTCCGTCCCCGGCGGGCTGCAGCAGGCCGTCCCCCTGCGCCCGCTGGTCCCGGCCGCGCCGGGGGCT
>QFCS01002165.1_pt1 | contig 13592 bp, 13 predicted proteins | sample 3576561 | NCBI WGS metagenome assembly QFCS01 | reverse complement strand
TCTGCGAGCCAATGGTCCGCCTCGGCGCGAACGTTACGGGCCTCGACGCCTCAGAACGCAACATCCGCGTCGCTGCGCTGCATGCAGAAGGACAGGCGCTTTCCATCGACTACCGGCAGGACACCGCCGAAGCCTGCGTCGCCACGGGCCGGCAATACGATATTGTGCTGGCCCTCGAGATCGTCGAGCACGTGGCGGATGTCGACCTGTTCCTGCAATCCTGCGGCCGTTTGGTGGCCCCGGGCGGTCTCCTTTTCCTTTCCACACTCAATCGCACGGCCAAGGCCTGGGCGCTCGCCATCGCCGGTGCCGAATATGTGATGGGCTGGCTTCCCCGCGGCACGCACGACTGGAAGAAGTTCCTGAAGCCCTCGGAAGTCGTCAGAGGCCTGCGCGGCGCCGGAATCGAGACGCAGGAGATCGCCGGCCTGGTCTACAGCCCGCTCAGCCGTACATGGTCGCTCAACAGGAATGACCTCGACGTGAACTACATCCTGGTCGGGACGCGTTCCTAATTGCCGCGTGGGATCCAGGGCAGCCGGCCGAACTCGATACCTTCTTCGACGAGAGACTGCGCTTCCTCTTCCGTGGTTTCGCCGTAGATGCCGCGCTTGTCGCTCTCGCCGTAGTGGATCTTGCGGGCTTCCTCGGCAAACTTGTCGCCGACATGCTCGCAGTTCTTCTCCACCTCGGCGCGCACCTTCAAAAGCGCTTCGCGCAGTTCCTTCGGCATCTGGCGTGCCAACGCAGCCATCTGCTGCTGATCCGGCGACGGAGGAGGCGATGCAGCCGGCGCAGCTACCTCGACCTCGACCTTCCTGCCGCCCTTGCCCAATCGTGGTGCCATGGGGGCACGTACGACCTTGGCATTGCCACACACGGGACAGCCGATCAGGGACCTCTTCTCCTGGCGCTCGTACGTCTTGCTGTCCTTGAACCAGCTTTCGAATTCGTGGCCTTTAGAGCAGCGGAGGCGATATAAAATCATGATTCTACGACGAAATTCCAGTTGGCACTCCCTGACGGGGAGTGCCAGAGATGATGGGGTCTGATCGTGTCGGACGCAAGAGGGCTACCGTCGCCCTGGATCGTGCAATGGGCGGGCCTGATTGCGGCTGGCGCTGCGGTCCTCGATGTCGCAGCCGGCAGCGGCCGACACAGCCGCTACTTCGCCGAACGCGGCTGTGTCGTAACTTCCATCGATAAGGATCTGTCGGGACTGGCGCCTCATCCGGCCATCGAAGCCATCCAGACCGATCTTGAGGACGGATCACCCTGGCCTCTGGGCGGCCGCACATTCGATGGCGTAATCGTCACGAACTATTTGCACCGTCCACTGTTTCCCATGCTGCTCGCCGCCATAGCGCCGGCAGGCGTACTCCTCTACGAGACCTTCATGGAGGGCAACGAGCGCTTCGGCCGTCCAACTCGGCCTGACTTTCTGCTGAAGGACGGGGAACTCCTGGAACTGGCGCGCGGCACCCTCTCGGTCGTTGCTTACGAAGCGCGGCTAATCAGCGAGCCCCGCATGGCAATGGTTCAGAGGATCGCGGCGCGCCGGCCGTAGCTACTCCGCTGCCCTGGCGACGGCGGGCGTGTGAAGAGTCGGCTCCGCGTACTTCCGGTCATGCGTCAGCGACGGCACCATCTTTCTGGCCTCATCGACCTTTCCAAGATCGATATCGGCCACCACGAAGCCGGCCCTCTCGCCGCCTGCATCAGCCAGCACTTCCCCCCAAGGCGCGACGGCAATCGAATGGCCGTAGGTCTTGCGGTTGGAGCCCTTGTGGGTTCCGACCTGCGCCGGCGCCAAGACGAAGCAACCAGTTTCGATGGCGCGGGCACGCATCAGCGTGTGCCAATGCGCCTGCCCCGTGGGTACCGTGAACGACGACGGAATGGCCAGCATGGTGGCGCCCGCATGCGCCAAATCGCGGTATAGATAGGGAAAGCGCAGGTCGTAGCAGATCGTCATGCCGAGCACGCCCCATGGCGTCTCAGCGAGCACCGACCGCTCACCGGGCCGGAAGGTCGAGGATTCGCGATAGCTCTCCCCGCCGGCCAGCTGAACGTCGAACATGTGGATCTTGTCGTAGCTGGCGACCACGCCGCCGGCCGCATCGATCAGATAGGAGCGGTTGCGGATCTGCTCTTCACCGGGGATCCGTACATGAATCGACCCGAGCAGGAACCATGCACCTGTGTCCCGTGCGCTGGCTCGAGCCGCCGCCAGCATGGCATGCTCATCCTCGGTTTGCGCCTTGGCGAGCGTCTCCGTCCTGTTGGCCCCGATAAGGCCGGTATTCTCTGGCGTCATGATGAAGTCTGCGCCAGCGTCTCGCGCAAGCCGAGCCTGCTCGCGCACGAAGGCCACATTCTCGGCCATCTCGTTGCTGACGCTGGTCTGAATCAGACCTGCCTTGAACGCAGTCCCCATCTTGCCAGCTCCTCAGCCCGGTTGCGCCAGCAGGGTGTCGAGCTTGCCCGCCCGTTCCAACGCGGCAAGGTCGTCCGAACCGCCGATATGCTGGCCGTTGATGAAGATCTGTGGCACCGTGGTCCGCTTCGACCGCTCGCGCATCTCGGCGCGCTTCTTGTCGTCCATCATCACGTCCATTTCCTCGTATGCCGCCCCTTTGCCGTCGAGCAGGCTCTTGGCGCGGGCACAATAGCCGCAGAACGGCGTGGTGTAGATTTCGATCCTGGCCATGGCGATCACCTTTCGCGAAACTATACTGCCGGCCGCACGACCCGCGCCAGCGTCAGCACGTCGACATGCCGGGCGCCGGCACGCAACAAGGTCCGGGTGCAGGCTTCCACCGTGGCGCCCGTCGTGAGCACATCGTCGACCAGCAGCACGGTCTTCCCTCCTACCTCCGCAGCCCAGCGGGGATTCAATGCGAAGGCCTGCCGAACGTTGGCGCGGCGCTCCTTCGGCGTCAGACCGCCCTGAGAGCCCGTCCAACGTCGTCGCAGCAGCAAATCTGGTATCAGCCGGCCAGGCGACACCGGCGCAGCGCCCAAGATCACCCGGGCCAGAAGCTGCGCCTGATTGTACCGCCTGGTGAACAGCCGTCGCCAGTGCAACGGCACCGGCGCGACGATCTCCGCGTCAGCCAATAGCTCCGCGCCTGCCCGCGCCATCCAACGCCCGCAAGCCCGCGCGATATCGGTACGATCACCGTGCTTGAGCGGCAGGACGAGCCGTCGGCTGCGCTGATCGTAGACCAGCGCAGCCCGCGCTCGACGGTAGAGAGGTCGCCGGGCGAGGCAGGCTCCGCACAGGGCTTCAGACCCCAGGTCCTCGGTGAACGGATGGGCGCAGCATGCGCAATGGGGTGGAGCGACGAAGACGAGTTGCTGCCAGCAAGCCGCACACAGGCCGCCCGGTTCATCGACGATCTCGTTGCAGGCCAAACACAAAGGAGGCAACACCGCATCGAGCACCGACCGGCCGGCACCGAGACCCAAGCGCCCCAGAACGCTCATTTTCATTCATTCATTCGGCGGCGCAAATGTGCCAACAGCATGGCGGCTCCCCTACCGGCCGCCCCGCTTTGCCTCTACATAGGCTGTGTGACGGGCCCGGACCCCCTCCTGATCTTCGACCGTACCGTCTTGCGCCAACGGCGCGAGCGGGCAGCGCGCGACTGGCCGCCACGCGCCTTCCTGAAGCGCGAAATCGCAAGCCGCCTGGTCGAGCGACTCGATGACGTGCGACGGCACTTTCCCGTCGCCCTGGACCTTGGTGCCCACGGCGACGAGTTCCACCAGGCTCTGGCGGATCGCCGGTCGGTAGGCTGCCTGGTACGGGCAGACCTCGGTTATGGCTTCGCACGACATGCGCAAGGGCCTGCAGTCGTGGCCGACGAGGAGCTCCTCCCCTTCGCAGCCGAGAGCTTCGATCTCGTGGCGAGCAGCATGGCGCTGCACTGGGTGAACGATCTGCCCGGCGCCCTGATTCAGATTCGCCGCATCCTGCGGCCCGACGGCCTCTTCCTCGGCGCCATGCTGGGCGGCGCCACGCTCTGGCAGCTGCGTCAGGCGCTGGCCCGGGCCGAGAGCGAGATCGAAGGCGGCCTGAGCCCGCGCGTTTCGCCGTTCGCCGGCCTCGCCGACGCGGCAGGCCTGCTGCAGCGCGCCGGCTTCGCCCTGCCTGTGGCCGATAGCGAGACGATCGAGGTTGAATACGCCAATGCCCTGGCGCTGATGCAGGATCTGCGCGGCATGGGCGAAAGCAACCTGGTGCTCGACCGCCGCAGGGGTGCGACACGCCGGGCGACGCTGCTGCGCGCGGCCGAAATCTATCATGAGGAGTTCGCTCTCGCTTCCGGCCGCGTCGTCGCAAGCTTCGAGGTGCTCTTTCTGCACGGCTGGTCGCCCGACCAGTCGCAGCCCAAGCCGCTCAAGCCTGGCAGTGCCTCGTTGCGGCTGGCCGACGCGTTGGGCAGCGCCGAGCTCAGCGCCGGCGAAAAGGCAGGACGAGGCTAGATCGTGGCTGAAAGGAAAATGACATCGGGGGAAGTCCTCGCCGAGGGCTTCAGCTTCTTCTTCGCCAACACGCGGCTGTTCTTCCACCTCGTGACCATTCCCTGGATCATGTCGATCGCCATCCGCGCCATCGGCTCCCTCCTCGGGGCGGACACGCCGGTGACCGTCCTCGCGGAGAAGGCGATCGATGTGCTGCCAACCGTCATGTTCCTGGTCGCCTGGCAGCGGGTCGTTCTCCTCGGACCGCAGAGCCTCGACGGCGTTCCGGGGCTGCGGTGGTCACCACGTGAATCGGCCTATGTCGGACATCTGATCAAGATTGCCGGCGCGGCCTTCGTACTGATCGCAGCATTCATGTTCATGGTCTGGCCGATCGAGCCCGGCGCGCTACAGCCTGGCACCCATCTCGATCCCGAGACGGCGCAGCGCTACTCCCTTGCCGGGCCGCTCGCCGGCGGCTTCATCGTTTCCATGCTGCTGGCGCTGCGCGTGAGCTGGGGCCTCGCCGCCACGGCGATCGACGTGCCGTTCTCTCCACGACAATCCTGGGCGTACAGCCGGGGCAGCGCATGGTCGATCGTTGGCGCGCTGTTCCTCACCTATTTCCTCGGCGCGATCGCGACAGCCGTGACGGCGCTGTTCTCCGGCGCTCTCATGCGCGGGCTCCTGGGAGCCGAAGACGCCGCCACGGTCGTCGCCTGGACGGCAGCCATCCTGGTATCCTACGCGGCGACCGCCGTCACGGCGACGGTGCAGGCGGCAATTTTCCGTCGCCTGACCGGCTGGCGGGATGGGACGACGCTACCCGCCGTTGTCGGCTCATAGGAGGTCGCGCAGCAGGCCGACCAGCGGCAGATCTGCCGGCGGCATGGGGTAGCGCGCCAGCTCGACCGGCAACACCCATTTCAGGACCTGCCCTTCGCGCGGGCGAGGCACACCCTGCCACTTGCGGCAGGCGAAGACGGGCATCAGTAGATGAAACTTGTCGTAGCCGTGGCTGGCAAAGGCGATCGGCGCCAGGCAGCTGGTCGCCGTCTCGATGCCGAGTTCCTCCTCCAACTCCCGCACCAGCGCCTGTTCGGGCGTCTCCCCGGCATCGACTTTGCCCCCGGGAAACTCCCAAAGCCCGGCCATGGTCTTGCCGGCCGGACGCTGGGCGATCAGGACCCGGCCATCGACATCGACCAGGGCAACGGCCGCCACAAGGACGAGGGGACGATTGCCGAGTGGGGGTGGCCCGCCCGGACAGTCGTCATCGAACGCCGCGGTCAAGTCCGGTAGCTGCCGTTGATGTCGATGTAGCCGTGGGTGAGATCGCAGGTCCAGACGGTGGCACGGCCGCGGCCGATGCCGAGATCGATATCGATCACGATGTCGGTACCCTTGATGTGCTGCACGACCGGCTCTTCGTCGTAGTTCGGCACGACCTGCCCGCCATCGGTGATCCTCACCCCGCCGATCGAGATCCTGAGCTTGTCGCGGTCTGCCCGCTCGCCCGACTTGCCGACCGCCATGACGATGCGGCCCCAGTTGGCATCCTCGCCGGCGATGGCCGTCTTGACCAAAGGCGAGTTGGCCACCGCCAGCCCGATCTTCCGCGCGGCGCCGTTGGACGAAGCGCCGCCGACATTGATCGTTACGCACTTGGTAGCCCCTTCGCCATCGCGCGCCAGGAGCTGCGCCAACTCGATCAGCACCTCATCAAGCGCCCGCTTGAAGTCGACGAGAACCGGATCGTCCGCCTCCTCGACCGGCGCGTGACGGGCCGCACCGGTCGCCACCATCAGAAGTGTGTCGCTGGTCGACGTGTCGCCGTCCACGGTCACGCAATTCAGCGACTTATCTGCGGCATCCGACAACAGCTTCTGGAGGACACCGCCCGGAATCTTGGCGTCGGTGAAGACGAAGCCCAGCATGGTCGCCATGTCCGGGGCAATCATGCCGGAACCCTTGAGGAAACCGTTGATGGTCACCGTGCGCTCGCCGATCTTGGTCCGTCGGGTCGCAAGCTTGGGAAAGGTATCGGTCGTCATGATGGCGGCCGCCGCCTCCGACCAGCCATCCTCACGCGCCGACTTGATGAGCGTCGGCACGACGGCCGCGATCTTCTCCCAGTCGAGCGGCTGACCGATCACGCCCGTCGAGGCCATGAACACCTCGTTGCGCGGGCAGCCCAGCGCCTGGGCGACGGCACGGGTGCTCTCCTCGACCGCCTTGTCGCCCAGCTTGCCGGTGAAGGCATTCGCGTTCCCGGCATTGACGATGATCGCCCGCACTTTGCCGCGTGACAGATTCTTGCGGCACCAGTCCACCGGGGCCGAGCAGGTCTTGGATCGCGTCAGGACTCCGGCAATGGTCGCGCCCGCTGGCACCACGGCCAGCATGACGTCGTCACGATCCTTGTAGCGGACCCCCGATTGCGCTGCCCCGATCTTTACCCCTGCGACGCGCGGCAACGTTGGCGTCGATTTCGGGGCGAGCGGCGATACGGCGAGCTTGACGGCCATGAGACTCCCCTTGCGGACGACCGGATCGCACCCGGCCGCTCCGAAGCGCGGAGCCTACACCAGAACCGCCCAAGAACGTGAGACGATTTCCTCTTTACTTCGTTGTCCCGGCCGGCGCCGCAGGCTTGGCGGGCGCAGCGGGAGTTGTCGGTTTGGCGGCCGGCGTCGCCTCCGCCTTGCTCCCATCCATGGCGAACTTCTCGACCTTGGCGCCGGCGCGCAGCCCGTCGAGCTGAGCCCTCACGACTTCATGGGCCATCTCCTCGCGGAGTTGGTCGACAAGTTCCTCGAAGGCCGGGGGCGGCGCCTGGCGGCGGTCCTCCACCTTGATGACGTGGTAGCCGAACTGCGACTTGACGGGCGTCTCGGTAAGCTCGCCTTTCTTGAGACCGAAGGCGGCGTCCGCGAATTCCTTCACCATGTCGGACTTCTTGAACCAGCCCAGGTCGCCCCCTTCGGCGCCGGACGCCTTGTCGGTCGACTTCTCCTTCGCGAGCTTGTCGAAAGCGGCCCCCTTCTTGAGCTCCGCGATCAGCGCCTTGGCCTCATCCTCGGTCGCGACCAGGATATGGCGCGCGTGGACCTCCTCTTCGGCCGGCATCGACTTGAGGCGCTCTTCATAGCGCTTCTGCAGTTTCTCTGCTGTCACCAGGCGGGCGATCTCGCGCTGGATCCAGAAATCCTGCAGCACCTGCTCCTCGACGAAGGCCATGCGCCGCTTGAAGGCCGGATCATCGGTGACCTTGTTCTTCTTTCCCTCCTGCACCACCAGCTTGCTGTCGATCATACGGTCGAGCAGAGCCGGAAATACCGCCTGCAGCGGCATCGTGCGGTACTGGGGAGGGAGCGACTGCTGCGCCACTTCGAGCTCCGACAAGCGGATGGGCTGTCCGTTGACGGTGGCCACCACCGGATCCTTCAGGGCCGGGGGCTGCGCGGCCTGCGCCGGCGGCTTGGCGGCAGGGCGTTGCTGGCCCTGCGGCGCCCCTTGCTGCGCTATCGCCGGAGCGGCGATCGCCAGGGCGGCACAGAACAGGATGATCGGGCGCACGGGACGCCGGCCTTGGCTCATGAAACGCTCCGAACCTTGTCTTGAAGTGAAACTGCAATTCAACCCGTTTACACACGGCCGCGCCGCGCCCGCAAGCGCCGCTCTCCTCGGTGAGGCGGTTGGTGACAGTGGATTGCGGCACTTTTTCGTGAGGAGGGTGTCGGTGCCGAGGCCGCGACGCGCTACACTGGCGCACCACACGGGTCCGCCGCCACGGCGCCAGTCGCCGCGTTGACACTGGCCGGGGCGCTCTCTATCTGTGCTGAGAGGGCGGGCCTGGGTGCCCGCCTTAAGTCTTTATTTCACCGAGGTTTTCATGCTGGGGGCGCTGGCCCGGAGCCTGTTCGGCACAGCCAATGACCGCTTCGTCAAAGGCCTCGACAAGCCGGTGGCGAAGATCAATGCGCTCGAACCGGAGCTGACCAAGCTCTCCGACGAGCAGCTGCGCGCCAAGACCACGGAGTTCCGCGAGCGACTGGCGAAGGGCGAGACACTCAACGACCTCCTGATCGAGGCGTTCGCCGTCGTGCGCGAGGCCGCCAAGCGGACGCTTGGACAGCGTCATTTCGACGTCCAGCTCAAGGGGGGCATGGTCCTGCACCAGGGCAAGATCGCCGAGATGCGGACCGGCGAAGGCAAGACCCTGGTCGCCACCCTGCCGGTCTATCTCAATGCTCTGGACGGCAAGGGCGTCCATGTCGTCACGGTGAACGACTATCTCGCCCGCCGCGATTCGGAATGGATGGGCCGCGTGTATCGCTTCCTCGGGCTCACCGTGGGCGTGATCATGCACGAGATGGACGATCAGCAGCGCAAGGATGCCTATGCCTGCGACGTCACCTACGGCACCAACAACGAGCTCGGCTTCGATTATCTGCGCGACAACATGAAGTTCCGCCTGGATGCCATGGTCCAGCGCCCCTTCAACTTCGCCATCGTCGACGAGGTCGATTCGATCCTGATCGACGAGGCGCGCACGCCGCTGATCATCTCCGGGCCGGCCGAGGATTCGTCGGAACTCTACCGCCGTGCCGACACGGTGATTCCGCGGCTCAAGCCCGACGCCTACGAGAAGGACGAAAAGAACCGTACGGTCGTCTTCACCGACCCCGGCGTGGAGCAGGTGGAGGAGATCCTGCGCGGTGATGGGCTGCTGCCCGACGGCATCAGCCTCTACGCGCCGACCCAGGTCACCCTGCTCCACCACGTGACGCAGGCACTGCGCGCCCACAAACTCTTCAGTCGCGACGTGGACTACATCGTCAAGGATGGCCAGGTCGTCATCATCGACGAGTTCACAGGCCGCATGATGTCGGGCCGCCGCTATTCCGAGGGCCTGCACCAGGCGCTCGAGGCCAAGGAGAAGGTGGAGATCCAGCGCGAGAACCAGACGCTCGCCTCGATCACCTTCCAGAACCTCTTCCGCATGTATCCCAAGCTGGGCGGCATGACCGGTACCGCCATGACGGAAGCGGCGGAATTCTCGGAGATCTACAAGCTCGAGGTGATCGAGATCCCGACCAACCTGCCGGTCGCGCGTAAGGATCACGACGACGAGATCTATCGCACGATGGCCGACAAGACGCGCGCCATCGTCAAGCTCATCAAGGAATGCCAAGAGCGGCATCAGCCGATGCTGGTCGGCACCGTGTCGATCGAGAAATCGGAGATGCTGTCGGAGGAGCTCAAGAAGGCCGGCGTCCCGCACAGCGTGCTCAATGCCCGCTACCATGAACAGGAAGCCCTCATCGTGTCCCAGGCCGGACGGCCCGGCACCGTCACGATCGCCACCAACATGGCCGGTCGCGGCACCGACATCCAGCTCGGCGGCAATGCCGACATGCTGTTGCGCCAAGCCGAGGAGCAGATCACGGCGACGGTTGCCGACGAGGCCCAGCGGCAAGCCGAGCTCGATCGCGTGGCCGCGGAGATCAAGGCCCAGGTGGAGCGCGACCGCGAGATCGTGCGAACGGCCGGCGGCCTGTACGTGGTCGGCACCGAGCGCCACGAAAGCCGTCGCATCGACAACCAGTTGCGCGGCCGTTCCGGCCGCCAGGGCGACCCCGGCGCATCAAAGTTCTTCCTGTCGCTCGAAGACGACCTGATGCGCATCTTCGGCAACAACAAGGTGCTCGACTGGGTCCAGAAGAAGGGCATGACCGACGACGAGGCCCTGACCCATCGCTGGCTGAGCAAGGCACTGGAAACCGCGCAGGGCAAGGTCGAGGCGCGCAACTTCGAGATTCGCAAGAATCTCCTGCGCTTCGACGACGTCATGAACAGCCAGCGCAGGGAGATTTACAAAGAACGCATCGAGCTGATGGCCACCGAGGACGTGTCGGAGACCATCGCCGGCATGCGGCGCGACGTCATCGACGGCCTGGTGAAGCGAACAATCCCTGAAGGCGTTTATGCCGAACAGTGGAAAGTGGGAGAGCTCAAGGAAGAGGTCCAGCGCGTGTTCGGTCTCGACCTGCCGATCGAGGCCTGGGCCAAGGAAGAGGGCATCGCCGAGGAAGAGATCAGGACTCGCCTGGACGACGAGGCCGAGCGGCTGTTCGCCCAGCGCGCGGCCATGTACGGCCCTGAGGTGTGGCGCCAGGTCGAGAAGAGCGTACTGATGCAGCTCTTCGACCAGAGCTGGAAGGAGCACCTGCTCCATCTCGACCATCTGCGGCAGGGCATCGGCCTGCGCGCCTATGGCCAGAAGGATCCGCTGAACGAATACAAACGCGAGGCCTTCAACCTCTTCGAGGATCTGCTGACCGGTCTGCGCGAGCAGGTCGTTGGGCTGCTCGCCACCCTGCAGCTGCGGATGGAGGAGCCGGCAATGCCGGAGACACCGTCCAACATGCATGAGGTGCATGAGGATCCGCAGCTCGCATTGGCGATGAGCGACGATCCGGCATTCGATCCGGCAGATCCCGACGGTGGCGGCGTCGCCACGCTGCCGCGCACGCGGCCGGACAAGGCGGCCCGCGACCCCAACGATCCCGCGACATGGGGCAAGGTCGCGCGCAACGCCCCCTGCCCCTGCGGTTCAGGCCGGAAGTTCAAGCACTGCCACGGCCGAGTCTGAAGGCCTTTCCTCCGGCGCGATCAAGCGGCGTTATTTCTTGTAGATGACGCCGCACTTGTTGCCGACGATCTTCGGCGTGATGGCGCGTTCCTGGCAGAATTCCATGTAGGCCTGATAAGCGCCATCATAGGTCATCGAGTTGAGCACGTCGTCGACCAGGATCACCCCGCCATCGACGAGCACGTCATAGAGCTTGGGCAGAGTCTTCTTCGTCGGCAGATAGAGATCGACGTCCAGGAAGGCGATCTTGATCGGCGCGAGCCGCGAATAATCAACGGCGGAACAATCGGCTTGAATCGCCTGTACGAACGGATACGCCGTGAAATTCCGGCGCCACACGTCGTAGTCATTGTAGGCGAAGCCGCGCATCTCGCGCATCGACTTGCCACGTGCCTTGACCTCGTAGTCGAGATCCGCCGGCACGAACGAGGCGAAGGTGTCCACGGCATACAGCGTCAGCGTCTTGTCCAACCGCTCGTTGACGAGATGCTGACAAAGGAAACGCGTCGTGAGGCCACGGGCGACGCCGATCTCCACGATGTTGCCTTTCACATCGCGCAGACGATCGATCTCGTTCACCAGCAGAGCAAGCTGGGCCGGCTCGATGTTGTAGGAGTACTTGGGAGCCCCGAAAGTCGTGTACCTGAACACGAGCGTCTTGGCGGCTTCCTTGAGCGGCTTGACCGCAAGATCGAGAAAATTGCCGGTCACCGGGGCCACTCTGAAATGCAGTCCGGACACATCACACGAAGAAATTATCATGAACTGCACAGCGATGACAATCCGCAGCGCCGCCGCAATTTTCCGTATATAGTGAGATACATGCACGCATCCGCGTCCCCACGATGACCACGCTGTTCCAATACGATCCAGACATCGGCTACCGATTCGTACCGCATCTCAAGACTCGCATCGCGACAGCGGATGGGGGCTACCTGATCCGGACGAATGGTCTCGGGTTCCGCAACGACCGCGAGTTCGACCGCGACGACGGAACGACCTCGCGTGTGCTGGTCTTCGGCGATTCCTTTACGGCCGGCGACGGCGTTTCCAACGGAAAGCGCTATACCGACGTTCTGGAATCGCTGCTCGGCCCTATCGAAGTGCATAATTTCGGCCTGCCCGGCACAGGCACCGACCAGCAATACATCGCCTTTCGCAAGTTCGCCGAGGGAGCTCCCTGTCGTGCAGTCGTCATCGCCGTTCTGGTCGAAAACATACGGCGTGTCGCCAGCGCCTACCGCGCATCCCAGGACGACCGGGGAACCGTCGAGTTCCTGGCAAAGCCCTATTTCGAGCTGCACGGCGGCGAGCTGGTGCGCTTCAACGCCCCAGTGCCGCGGGAGCGCGTGAGCGCTCACGAACTCGAAGACGGCGCCAAGGTCGACAGAGGCGGCCGCTTCCCCGCCCTGCGCAAGCTGGTTCGAGCAGCCGGCCTGCAGCGCCTCGTACAACAACTCACGCAGTATCAGCCGACTCCCGAATATGACCGCGTCGATGACCCGGCCTGGCTACTGCTGCGTGCCATCCTGCTCGCCTGGCGCAGCACCATCGACCGACCGACCGTGCTGATGCCCCTGCCGCTTTATCAGCATATCGAAGGTACAGCCGATCCGAGCGCATATCGCGCTCGCTTCGTCGAGCTGGCTCGCGACGGCAACTTCGTCCTGCACGATCCGCTCGACGACCTCCTGTCGTACGACGCCGTGACCCGGCGCGGATTCCGTTTCGAGAAAGACGTTCACTTGACGCCGGCCGGGCACCGCGCAATAGCGGAATCCCTCTTCAAGACGCTGGATCCGTTGGTGGCACGGACCGCGCCCGCTTCGGGGACCGTCGGTGGCTGACCCGCTCATCCTGGGAATTTCCGGCCTCTACCATGATTCGGCGGCTGCCGTGGTCCGCGGCGGCGATATCGTCGCCGCTGCGCAGGAGGAGCGATTCACGCGCAGGAAGCATGACCGGCGCTTTCCAACCAATGCCATCAACTACTGCCTCGCCGAGGCCTTCGTCGAGCCGTCCGATCTCGACTTGGTGGCCTACTATGACAATCCGTGGCTCACGCTGGACCGCGTGCTGCGCAACTTTGCCGCCGTCGCTCCGCGAGGCCGCGAGGCCTTCCGCGCAGCCATGCGTTCCGTGCTGGGCGAAAAACTTCGCGTGACCGACACGATTTCGGCCACCCTGGGAGAGAAGCGTCCGATCTTCTTCGTCGACCATCATCTCTCGCATGCCGCCTCCGCCTACTACCCATCGCCTTTCGACGATGCTGCAATCCTCACGATAGACGGCGTCGGTGAGCACGCCACGCTCACGATCGGTCATGGACGCGGACGCGAGATCACGCTCCTGCGAGAAATCCGGTATCCGCATTCGCTCGGACTGCTGTACAGCGCCATCACGCAGTATTGCGGCTTCAAGGTAAATTCGGGCGAATACAAGCTGATGGGGCTCGCGCCCTACG
>QFCS01000738.1_pt1 | contig 13593 bp, 12 predicted proteins | sample 3576561 | NCBI WGS metagenome assembly QFCS01 | reverse complement strand
TTTGGCGACTACCCGGGCGTCGTGTTTCACGATCTGCCCGCCAGCGACCTGGGGCGCATCCGCATGGAGCTGGTGTGGGACGAGCGCCGCGGCGCCTCGCTCGCCCGCACCTTGGCGCAGCGGCTGGCGCCTCGGTTGGCCGAGGCGCTCGGCACGCTCAGGCCGCCGGCCCCTTGACGCGCCCGTCCACCAGTTGCACCAACACCGGGTGGTAGTTCAGGCCGAAACCCGCGGCCTTCACCTGGCCGAGCATGTCGTGCGTGTAGGTGGCGATGTGGGGTTCGAAGCCCCCCTCGCGCGCCAGCGCCAGCGCCAGCGACGCATCCTTGATCGCGTAGTCCACCGGGAAGATCTTCTCGGGGAAGGTATCGGGCACCATGTATTTCATGCCGTGGTTGCGCAGCACGAAGCTGTCAGCCGATCCCTTGGACAAGGCCTCGAAGAGCGCCTTGCCGTCCATCCCGGCGCGCCGCCCGATGGTGATGACCTCCGACAGCGCGTTCACCGTCATCATCACCGTGATGTTGTTGAGGATCTTCACGATCTGGCCACAACCGGTCTCGCCGCAATGCAGCACGTCGCTGCCCATGTGGGACAGCAATGGCAGCAGGCCATCGAACAGGTCTTGCGTGCCGCCCACGGTGATGAACAGCGTGCCCTTGACCGCGGCCTCCGCGGTACGCGCCACGGGTGCGTCCACGAAGGCCACGCCAGCCGCTTCGAGTTTCTTTGCGAGGGCGCGAGTGCGCGCCACTTCGCTGGTGCTCATGTCGACGATCAGGCGCGGCCGCGGGTTCGCGGCCAGCAGTTCCTCGCACACGCTCTCCACCTGAACGATGGAGGGCAGCGAGAGGAACACGATGTCGGCGCTGGCGCCCACGCCCGCGATCGAACCGGCGTCGCGCGCGCCCGCTGCCACGGCGGTCGCCACGGCCTCGGCGGAGCGGTCATTCACGTGGACGGGCAAGCCCGATTTGCGCACGAGGTTGGCGCACATGGGGCTTCCCATGACGCCGAGGCCGATGAAGCCGATGTTCTTGGGGGGAAACAGGTCTTTGGTGTTCACGGTGTGCTCCTTCACTCGTTCACGCGGATCTTGGCGGTCGCAATGACCTCCTTGTAAATCGCCACTTCATTGCGGATGAATGCGCTGAACTCCGCGGGCGAGGACACCACCGGCTGGAAGAACATGGCGCCCAGGCGCGACGTCACGGCCGGGGCCTGCATCGCTGTTCGGATCTCGCCGTTGAGGCGATCGACCACCTCCTTGGGCGTGCCGGCGGGCGCCCAGAAGCCGTACCAGCTGGGCATGTCGAAGCCGGCGTAGCCGCTCTCGGCCACGGTCGGCAGATCGGGCAGTTCGGGCAGGCGCTTGGCCGTCGTGACGGCCAGCGCTTTCAAACGGCCGGCTTTCACGTGCGGGTAGCCCGAAGCCATCGGTTCGACCATGGCCGCCACGTGCATGCCGATCAGGTCCGTGAGCGCCGGGCCACCGCCCTTGTACGGAACGATGGGCATGTCCACCTTCGCGCGCATCTTGATCACCTCGGCCGCCAGGTGCCCCGCCGCGCCATAGGCGGCAGTGGCCCACTGCACGCGGCCCGGGCGCTGCTGGGCGTCGCCCAGCAGATCCTTCAGGCTGTTGTAGGGGCTCTGGGCGGACACCAGCACCAACTGGGGCAAGGCACCGAGGTAAGTGATCGGCGTGAAGTCCTTCTCGAGGTCGTAGGTCGGCGTGCCCATGATCATGGGGTTCACCACCTGCAGAGAGGCATTGAGCAGGATGGTGTAGCCGTCGGCGGGCGCGCGCATGGCCGCCTGTGCGCCCAGCACGCTGCTGGCGCCTGGCTTGTTCTCGATGATCACCGGCTGGCCGAGCTGTTGCTGCAAGGTCGGCTGCAGGGCGCGCGCCACGGTGTCCACCGAACCACCGGGCGGAAACGGCACCACGAGCTTGATGGTCTTGGCGGGATAGGCCTGAGCCCAGGCGCTGCCGATCGAGCAAGCCAGGGCGCCTGCCGCGCCCGCCAGGACAGAGCGGCGCCGAAGATTCGCTGATGGGGCGTAGTGATTCATGTCTGTCTCCTGTGTTGTCTCGTCCATTAGTTCTTGATCGCGAACGGATCGCGTTCGGCGTCGGAAAAATCGATCATCACGTTGCGCGTGGTGAGGTACTCGTGCAAGCCAGCCTCGCCGCGTTCGCGGCCGATGCCCGACTCCTTGAATCCGCCGAAGGGCGCCTGGGCCGCCAGCGCGCGGTAGGTGTTCACCCACACGCTGCCCGCCTGCATTTCCCGGCTCACGCGCATCACGCGTCCGATGTCGCGCGACCAGATGCCCGCGGCCAGGCCGTAGCGGCTGTCGTTGGCGAGCCGGATCGCCTCGGCCTCGGTGTCGAAGGGAATGATGGCCAGCACCGGGCCGAAGATCTCTTCCTGCGCCAGGTGGCTGTCGTTGCTCACGTCGGCGAACACCGTGGGCTGGATGAAGTAGCCGCTGTCCAGGCCGGGGCCGGTGGCGCGCGCGCCACCGGTGACGAGCCGCGCACCCGCAGCCTTGGCGTTCTCGATCGCGGCGAGGATGCGGCGAAACTGCGGCTCGTTGGCCACGGTGCCCATCTCGGTCGCCGAGTCCAGCGGGTTGCCGAGCTTGATCATCCCGGCCCGCTCGGCCACACGGCGCACCACTTCGTCGTACACCCCACGCTGCACCAGCAGCCGTGAGCCTGCAACACAGGTCTGCCCGGTGGCGCCGAAGATGCCCGCCAGGGCGCCGACGACGGCCTTGTTGAGGTCGGCGTCGTCAAAGATGATGTTCGGCGACTTGCCGCCCAGCTCCAGCGTGACCGGCACCAGGCGGCGGCCTGCGGCGGCCGCGATCTCGCGCCCCACGCCCGGGCTGCCCGTGAAACTCACACGCGCCACTTCGGGTGCATTGACCAGGGCGCGGCCAACCTCGGCGCCACCCGTGACCACGTTGAAGACGCCCGGCGGGAAGCCCGCCTCTTTGACCAGTTCGGCGAACTCCAGCGTCGACACCGAGGCGTGCTCCGAGGGTTTCACCACCACGCAATTGCCCGCCGCCAACGCGGGCGCCAGCTTGTTGGCCAGCAACGAGAGCGGCGAATTCCAGGCGGTGATCAGGGCCACCACGCCATAGGGCTCGTACACCATGTAGTCGAGGGTGTCGCGTTGGTCCAGGGGAATGTGCTGGCCATAGAGCTTGTCGGCGTAACCGGCGAAGAAGCGCAACTGGCGCCCAACCCATTTCATCTGCGAATGGGTTTCTCGCACGATCTTGCCGTTGTCCGTGGACTCGATGTCCGACATGCGCTTGGCCGATCCTTCGATCAACTCCGCGAGACGGATCATCAGCGCCGCGCGCTGCACGCCCGAGGTCTGGCGCCAGTGTTCGCGGTAGGCGCGGCTGGCCGCCCGGACCGCCGCCTGCACGTCGGCTTCACTGGCGTCGGGCACCTCGGCCCACACCGCACCGGTGTAGGGGTTGACGCTGGGCATCATGCGGCCGCTTCGCGGTGCGACGGATTGGCCGTCAATATGCAGGCTGTACTGCTTGGTCACTGGGTCTCCTTCTGAAATGTCTGCCTGAGGCAGTGGGCTGTTGGCCGCCCGGAATGCGCCCCACTCTAGGAGGCCGCGCCGGCACCGTCCAATATCGATTTCGTCCTTCTGCTATTCGGTTTTGATTGCCTGTACCGCCGCCACCGGTGAAGTGGTATGCCCCATGCGCGCAGACAGCCGCCGCGCGGCGCCCAGCAGGGCGCAGGGCACCTCGCCATACCAGTCCGAGCGCAACCGGTCGGCCTGGCAGGTGGTGGACAAGGCCATCACCATGCGTCCCTGGGCATCGAACACCGGCGCACTGAAGGCGTTCACGGTGACCTGGTGCCGCTGCGAGGGCGCCTTGCCAATGGCTCGGGCCAGACCATGCTGGCGCGCCTCAGCCACCCGGCGCTCGAAGTCGCCCGTATCGGCGTTGCTGGCCGCGCGGCGCAAACTCAACTCCTCTTCGATGCGCCGCTTCACCTCGGGCGAATCGGAGAACGTGGCGAACGCCAGGCCGGTGGCGGACTGCGTGAGGCTGACCACCACGCCGGTCTGCAGATAGGGGCTCACAGGGTTTTTCGAGGGCTCCCATCGCACCATCGTGGGCCCGTGAGAACCCCAGACGGCCAGGCCCAGGGTGCGCTGGCCGATCTCCTCGCACACCTGCGCCAGAGCGGCGCTGCCGAGCCGGACGGCTTCGATCGACGCAAGGTTGCAGACACCGTTGTCGACGCCGACAGTGCCGCCCAGGTCGTGCGCGAAGGTCACCATATATTTGCCCTGGGCAAACGCCAGCGAGCCACGGTCGGAGCGCTTGAAGCGCTCGATCAGCCCGATGAAGATGGTGTGGTCGCCTCCGGGGTAGGCCGCCACCTTCAGGCACTCCAGGCTGGCCGCGGTGCCATCGATCACCGGCACGCCGCCCAGGCCGGCGTGGGTGGTGATGTCCTTGAACTTGTCGATGCCTGACCTGGCGAACTGGTTGGCCACCCGCACCTGATCGTCCGCCATGATGTTGACCACGAAGCGCTCGGCGTCGCGAAACGCCGCGTGGCTGCTGGAGGTATTGGACTGGCTCCAGAGGATCAGCGGCGGATCCAGCGACACCGAGCTGAACGAATTGGCGGTGACGCCATAGGCCTGACCCGCGGCGTCGATGGTGGTCACCACGGTGACGCCAGTGGGGAAGGCGCCCAGCACCTGGCGCAGTTGCTTGCTGTCGAAGTTCATGCCATCAACCCCCGGAACGCCAGCCGCATGTCGCGTTCGTGGCGGCGAAGGCGCTCGGCCTCATCGGTCACCGGGGGCCGCGGCGCCCACGCATCGCGGGTCACGAGCGGATCCCCGCGGCGCCGGCGAGATACCGCCTTGCCGGCGACGGTGGATCGGAAATCCTCTGCTTGGGCCTCTGCTTCTGCACGCTGCACTTTGCACTCCTGGGTGACGACGGGGCGCAGTGTGGAACGCGCACTGGCCAGCAACAAATCGCGCGCATCAATGGAGCTATACGCGGCAGCAATGAATGCCTCGATCGGCCGCACTTATTTGCTCGGCCAATAGGTTCATCAGGGTCGAGAAATTGCCTTGGCTGGGCGGCCACCGAATACTTGCCCGCACCCGCCAACCGGCGAGTCAACACACCACGCAGGAAGACAAGCAATGTCGAAACCCTCTCGTCAGATGACGCTCATCGCGTTCATGCAGGCCCAGAACTGCACCAACTACGCCGGCTCCTGGCGTCACCCGTCGAGCATGACGGACTACCTGACACCCGAGTACTACCAGCGCGTCGCGCGCACGCTGGAAGAAGGCAAGTTCGACATGGCGTTCTTCGACGACCGCCTGGCCATCCCCGACATCTACGGCGGCAACCACCGCGACACCGTCAAGTACGGCGTGCGCGCCTTCAAGCTGGAGCCGACCTCGGTGCTGATGGCCATGGCCATGGCCACCTCGCGCCTGGGCCTGGGTGCCACCTACTCAACCAGCTATTACGAGCCCTTCCACATCGCCCGCCTGTACGCGACCCTGGACCTGATGACCAAGGGCCGCGTGGCCTGGAACGTGGTCACATCGATGAACGACTCGGAGGCATTCAACTTCGGCAAGGAAGACCACCTGGAACACGACCTGCGCTACGACCGCGCCGACGAATTCATGGAAGTGGTCATGGGGCACTGGGACACCTGGGAGGACGACGCGATCAACCCCGACAAGGAAGCGGGCACATTCGCCAATCCGGACAAAGTCCATCGCCTGGACCACGTCGGCCAGTACTTCAAGTCGCGCGGCCCCTTGCCCGTGCCGCGCTCGCCCCAGGGCCATCCGGTGATCCTGCAGGCCGGCCAGAGCGGCCGGGGCCTGGCCTTTGCCGCGCGCTGGGCGGAGGTGGTGTTTTCCAAGTACCCGACGCTGGACAACGGCAAGAAGCAGTACCAGGCGCTGAAAGACGGCGCGTCCAATGCGGGCCGCGACCCGGGCACGCTGAAGATCGCGCCGGAGTTGAAGATCATCGTGGGCGAGACGGAGAGCATCGCCAAGGAAAAGCGCGAGCTCATCGCCAGCCTCTCGCGCCCCATCGACGGCCTGACCATGATGGGCGAGACGCTCAACATCGACTTCTCGGGCCGGCCCTACGAGCAGCCGTTCACCGACGCCGAGCTGGCCGCCATGTCCTGGCAGAGCCTGCGCGACAAGGTGGTGCAGGTCAGCGGCAAGAAGAACCCCTCGGTGCGCGACTTCGTCGAGGCCTCCGGCCGTGGAACGCTCAATGACGGACCCGTGTTCTGCGGCACCGGCACCCAGGTGGCGGACCAAATGGAAGAGTGGTTCAAGACCGCCTGCGACGGCTTCGTGCTGTCGGGCACGACGGTGCCGGGCACCTACGAGGACATCGTGCGCCTGGTCGTGCCCGAGTTGCAAAAGCGTGGCCTGTTCCGCAAGGAATACGCCGGCAATACCTTGCGTGAAAACCTGGGCGTGCGCCGGCCGTACGCCGGCGACTGGAAGCGCAAGGCCTGATGGGATCCGACGCCATGAGCCAAGCCACCCCTGAAGTGCGCATGATGTCGGCCAGCGGCATCCTGGGCTACGGATTCCCCGAAGCCTCACTGGAAGCCGCGCTGGCCCGCGAGCCCCACATGATCGGCGTCGACGGCGGCAGCTCCGACCCCGGCCCCCACTACCTGGGCTCGGGCAAGACGCTGAACTCGCGCCTGGCGATGAAGCGCGACCTGTCCCTGCTGCTGCGCGGCGCCATCCGCAAGGGCATTCCCATGATGGTGGGCACCTGCGGCGGTGCCGGCGGCGAGCCCCACCTGCAGGTGTGCGCCGACATCATCCGCGAGGTGGCGCGCGAACACGGCCTGAGCTTCAAGATGGCACTGATCCACGCCGAGCAGGAGAAAGGCTTTCTGCTGGAGCAACTCGCGGCGGGCAAGATCCGCCCCCTGGGCGGCGCGCCCGCGCTGCAGGCCAGCGACATCGAAGGCGCCGAGCGCATCGTCGGCATGATGGGCCCGGAGCCCTACCGCCAGGCCCTGGCCGCGGGCGCGCAGGTCATCCTTGGCGGCCGGGGCACCGACCCGGCGCCCTGGGTGGCGCTGGCCATGCACCACGGCCTGCCGGCCGCGCCAGCCTGGTACGCCGGCAAGATGCTCGAATGCGCCTGCAACGCCGCCATCCCCAAGAAGCACGACTGTCTGCTGGTCACCGTGGGCGAGGACTTCGTGCAGGCCGAGCCGATGAACCCCGAGCTGCGTTGCACGCCGATGTCGGTGGCGGTGCAGGCGCTGCACGAGAACGCCAGCCCGGTGACCCGCTACGAGCCGGGCGGCATCGTCGACAGCCAGGACTGCGAGATCAGCGCGGTGAACGAGCGCGTGGTCCGCATCACGGGCATGGACTGGAAGCCCGCGCCCTACTCCATCAAGCTCGAGGGCGCGCGCCGCGTGGGCTTCAGCGCCTTCACCGTGGCAGCCACGCGCGACCCGGGCCTGATCGGCCAGATCCACAGCTTCCTGGAGTTCGTGCGCGAATCCACCGCCACCAAAGTGCGCGCACTGGGCATTGCGACCGAGGACTACCGCCTGGTGCTGCGCGTGTACGGGCAGGACGGCGTGATGGGCGAGTGGGAGCCGGTGAAGGACACCCAGGCCCTGGAGCTGTCCATCCTGGCCGAAGTGGTGGCCTCGACGCAGGAGGTGGCCAACGCCGTGCTCTCGCTGGCACGCGTGACCTTGTTGCACTCCGACTTTCCGGGCCGCATGTGCCGCGAGGGCAACATGGCCTTTCCCTTCTCGCCCTCGGACATCGAGCGCGGCGCGATCTATGAGTTCATGCTCCAGCACGTGCTGGACATCGACGACCCGCTGCGCATGTTCCCCATCGAATACGAAACCGTCGGAGCCACGCAATGACACGCCTGAAGGACATCGCCAAAGCCTGCAAGAGCAAGAACGCCGGGCCCTTTCACGTGACACTGGACATCATGTTCGACGACGCCACCCTGTTCGAGCGCGTGCGCCGCACCGGCACCATCCGTGCCGAACTGATCGCCTCGCTCTATGGGGTGCCGCTCGATCAGGTCCAATTCACCGAGTACCCGCCCGCCCTGGCCTGGAAGGCCACCATTCCCCGCCGCATCCCCTCGGGCGCCATCGGCGACACCGACATCTACGGCGCGCAGCAGCACGCCCCGTTGCTGGACATCGACGTCGCCATCTGAGCCCGCCCCAAGAGACCCGCATGTCCAAGCTCCCCGACACCCCCGTCACCTTCCCCAACATTGCCGAGCAACTGGCGCGCTTCGCCACCGACCTGCGTGGCGAGGAATTGCCCCCCGCCGTGTGGGCCAAGTCGGTGCACCACATCGTCGATGCCATCGGCCTGGGTTTTGCCTCGCACCACTTTCCCTTCGCAGCGCCCGGCCTGGCCGGCATCGCGGCGGCCGGCGCCACGGGCGAAGCCTGCGTCATCGGCAGCCCGCTGCGCCTGTCGGCGCGCGACGCCGCCATGGCCAACGGCTACCTCATGCACGGCCTGGATTTCGACGACACCCACCCGGCCAGCATCGTGCACCCCACGGTGGCCTGCCTGCCGGCCGCGCTGGCGCTGGCCGAGACGCGCGACCTGAGCTGGGGCGAACTGCTCGCAGCCTACGCGGGTGGCATGGAGACCTGCATCCGCCTGGGCCAGTCGGTCAACGGCGGCTTTCACCACGCGGGCTTTCACGCCACCGGACTGCTGTCGCATTTCAGCGCGGCGGTGGTGGCCAGCCGCCTGCTGGGCCTGTCCGCCGAGCAGTGCATCGGCGCGCAGGGCATCGCGGCCAGCACAGCCTCGGGCGTGCAGGTCTTTCTGGAGAACGGCGCATGGACCAAGCGTCTGCACCCCGGCTGGGGCGCCATGGCCGGCATCAGCGCCGCGCACCTGGTGCAGCAGGGCTTCAAGGCGCCGCTGCGTCCGTACGAAGGCAAGTTCGCCTTCTTCGAAACGCACATGCAGACGCACGTGGGAGAGGTCGACTTCGCGTCCATCGCCAAGGGCCTTGGCGAGCGCTGGACCCTGCTCGACACCGCCATCAAGCCCTACCCCGTGTGCCACTTCATCCACGGCTGCGCCGAGGCCGCCCTGCAACTGCACGCCGAACTGCTGACCCGAGGGCCGGTCGCACGCATCACCTGCGAGCTGCCCGAGGCCACGCTGCCCATCGTGGCCGAGCCGGCGGCCGCCAAGGCCGTGCCGCGCAGCGACTACGAAGCCAAGTTCAGCGCGCCCTTCGTGGTGGCGGCCTGCCTGCTCAAGGGGCGCTTCGGGCTCAAGGAGCTGGAAGACGACAGCCTGGTGGACGCCGAGACCCTGGCGCTCACGCAGCGCGTGCGCTGCATCAAGGAAGAAGGCTCGCCGTTTCCCAAGTATTTCTCCGGCGCGCTCACGGTCGAGTTCGAGACCGGCGAGGTGCTCACGCGCCGCGTGCCGGTCAACCTGGGCAGCGGCGAACGCGCGCTCACGCGCGAGGACATCGTCACCAAGTTCAAGGGAACGGCCGGCATCGTGCTGGCGCCCACGCGCCTGGACGCCGTGCTCGGCGCCCTGCTCGAGGCCAGGCCGGACACGCCGGTGCGCGCCATCACCCGCCTGCTGGGCCAATAGCCATTCACACCGTGGCGCGCGCCGCCCTGGTGTAAGCTCCGCCCGGCTTTGCAGCCCCCAACGCACGCCCTCCGGCGTGCGTTGTCGTCTGGGCTGAAGCGCCAGGCTCCCTTGAACAGACACCCGCAGCTGCGTTTCCATTTACCCGAACTCGAGACCTTCCTGGTCGTGCTCGAGGAGGGCAGCTTCAGCCGCGCCGCCGAACGGCTGTGCGTCTCCCAACCCTCGGTCTCCAGTCGCGTCAAGCGGCTGGAAGACGTGCTGCGGGTCAAGCTCATCGAGCGCGCCACACGCAGCGTGCAGGCCACCGAAGACGGCGAGCTGCTGCGCAACGCCGCGCACGAAGCACTGGCGGGCCTGTACGCCGTGCTGGGCCAGTTCCGCGACCGCTCCGAGGCAGCGCGCAATCGCGTGGTGATCGCAGCCACGCCCATGCTGGCGGCCACCTACCTGCCAACGATCATCCACTCGTACAGCGAGCGCTTCCCTGACGTGCAAGTGGTGCTTCGCGACATGCCCTTCGATGCGCTTCTCAAGGCAGTGGGCGACGGCTCGGCGGACATCGGCGTGACCGCCGTTGATGGCGACTACGACAACCTGCAGTTCCAGCCCTTGGCCGAAGAACCGGTGGTGCTGGTGGTGCCGGCGAATCACCCGCTGGCCGCGCAGCAGCGCGTCACGCTGGCGATGATCTCGCGCCACCGCATGATCTTCCTGGACCGCTACACCAACCTGCGCGAGCGCCTGGCTGGTGAATTCGCTCGCTTCGGCGCGGTCCTCGAGGCCTCGACCGCCTCCACCCTGCCCACGCTGATCGGCATGGTCGACGCGGGCCGTTGCATGGCCTTTTTGCCGCGCTCCATGGCGCAGATCAACGCGCGCGAAACTCGCACCCTGGTGGAGCTGGCCGACTTCAAGGCCGTGCGCAGCTACGGCAGCATCATCGCGCGACGCAGCGTGCCCACGGCGGCGGTGAAGAGCTTTCGCGACCACCTGCACCAGCACTTCGAACCGCAGGTCTAGCCAAGCGCCACACGACGCTTTCCGTTGAAGCCCGCGCCCGCTCAGGACCGCGGGCTTCGTTTATTTGCCAGCGCAATATATGCATACGGATTCTTGATTGTCCTTCTCGTGCCCTCGAAGACAAGAATGCGTCGCCGCCACAGGACCCCCTGCGCGGCGACATCACATTCCCAGGAGACACGATGAATCGCATCCGGAACGGCGCCTTGCTCGCCACCCTCGCCGCCACACTGGCCCTGCCCGTCGCGGCCCAGGAGACCCTCAAGATCGGCGCGCCCGTCACGCTGTCCGGTCCTGGCGCGGCCTGGGGCCAGGCCATGCGCAACGCTGCCGAGCTGGCGGCCGACAAGGTCAACGCCGCGGGTGGCCTGGAAGTGGCGGGCAAGAAGTACAAGGTGCAGATCGTTTCGTACGACGACAAGTACCAGGCCGGCGAGGCCGTCACCGTGTCCAACCGACTGGTGTTCGAGGACAAGGTCAAATTCTTCATCGGCCCGACCGGCTCCGCACCCACGCTGGCCGTTCAACCGATCACCGAGAAGAACGGGGTGCTCATCAGCACGCTGGGCTTCACGCCCAAAGCCCTGGGCCCAGACAAGCCGCTGAGCTTCCGCCCTGTGATCACAACGCTGGAGTTCGCCGAGGCGCAGATCCAGTGGCTGGTGAAGTCCCTGGGCGTGAAGAAGGCCGGCGGCCTGTTCCCCAACGACGAGTCCGGTCAGGTGATCGCACGCGATCTGGAGGCTGCTTACAAGAAGGCCGGTGGTGAGCTCTCGGCCAAGGAGTTCTTCGAACGCGACCGCGTGGACTTCGTGCCGCTGCTCACCCGCATGCTGGCGCGTGGCATCGACGCCATCGAGCTCGATGGCAATTCGCCTGGCACCGCGGGTCTGATCGCCAAGCAGGCGCGCGAACTCGGCTTCAAGGGCCGAATCGTGCGCACGGGTGGCCCGGCCACGGCCGAGATCATCGGCGTGGCCGGCAAGGCGGCCAGCGAGGGGATGATGGTGCACGCGGTGCTGGACCCCAACCTGCCCAGCACCAAGGCCTACCTGGACCTCTACAACGCCAAGTACAAGTCGGCCCCCAACGGCTTCAGTCCCGCCTACTACGACTTCACCGGCATGCTGTTCGAGGCCATGAAGCGCGCGGGCACCGTGACCGACGCGGCGCAAGTGGCCAAGGCCCTGGAATCCATGAAGGACTACGAGGGCGCGCTCGGCAAGCTCGGCTGGACCGGCAAGGCCAGCTACGGCATCGACCACCAGATGGCCGTGCCCTTCTACATCGCGGAGATCAAGGACGGCGTCGAAGTCATCCGCGCCCGCTGCACCGTGGCCGCTGGCTGCAACTGAGGCCGCGGTCTCCAGACAGGAAGAGCGAAGCGAGATTCGACATGGATTGGCATCTTCTCCTCGGGCAGGCAACGGTCAACGGACTGGTCGTCGGCCTGCTGTACCTGCTCATGGCGGTGGGGTTCACCCTGGTATTCGGCGTGATGCGCATGGTGAACTTCGCCCACGGCGAGTTCTACATGCTGGGCGCGTTCGCCGCCTACACGCTGGTGGTCCATCTCGCACTGCCCTTCCTGCTGGCGGTGGCGCTCAGCGTGGTACTGGCGATCGTCTTCGGCAGCCTGGTCGAGTGGCTCATCCTCAAGCCCTTCCGCAAGGACGAGCTGAACGGGATGATCGTGACCATCGGCATCGCGCTGATCCTGCAGAACCTGGCGCTCATGGTGTTCGGGCCGGACCCGGTGTCCATGCCCCCCATTGCCGAGGGCTCCTCCACCGTCCTGGGCGTGACGGTGGCGAACTCGCGCCTCACCGTGGTCGGCTTCGCCATCGTGGTGCTGTTGCTGCTCTACGCCTTCCTGCGCCATTCGGCCATGGGGCGTGGCCTGCGCGCCGTGGTGGAGGATGCCGACATCGCCGCCATCCAGGGCGTGCGATCGCGCCTGTACTACCCGCTGGGCTTCGGCATCGGCATCGGCCTGGCGGCCATCGCCGGCGCGCTGATGGCGCCCCTGTTCTCGGTCTCGCCCTTCATGGGCCAGACCCCACTGCTCAAGGCCTTCATGGTCGTGATCCTCGGCGGTCTGGGCAGCATACCGGGTGCCGCCATCGCCGGCCTGTGCCTGGGCCTTCTGGAGAGCTACTCCTCGCTGTTCCTGAGCAGCAGCACGGCCGACATGCTCATCTTCATTCTGGTGGTCGTCGGCATGCTGGTCTTCCCGCGCGGCCTGATCGGCAAAGGGGAAGCCTGAGATGACGACCCAACTAGCCCACCCGCCGGTTGCCCCGGCGGCCAACCCCATGCAACGTTTCAAGCCCTGGCAACTGCTGCTCGCATTGCCGCTTCTCGCACTGGCCATCTGGCCCTGGACCGCGGGGCAGTTCGTGCTGCACCTGGCCATCCTCACCTGCATCAACGTGGTCATCGTCAACGGCCTGTCCTTGATTGACCGCACCGGTCAGCTCTCATTCGGGCATTCGGCACCGGTCGCCCTGGGCGCCTATGCCTCGGTGCTGTTGGCCACGCAAGGCGGCCTGGGCATCCTCGGCGGCGCCGCGCTGGGCCTGGTGTTCGTGGCGGTGGTGGCCGCCGCGCTCGGCTGGGTCATCCTGCGACTGCGTGGCGTCTACTTCGTGCTGGTGACTTTTGCCTTCGCCGAACTCGTGCGCCTGATCGCGCTGGACGCCATTTCGCTGACGGGTGGCGCCAACGGCATCGCGGCCATCGCCCCGCTGCAGATCGGCGGCTTTGCCTTCGACACGCGTGCCCGCTTCTATGCCCTGGCGCTGGCGCTCGCCCTCGCCTCCCTGGGCTTCATGCTCTGGCTGTTCAAGCG
>QFCS01003792.1_pt1 | contig 13601 bp, 4 predicted proteins | sample 3576561 | NCBI WGS metagenome assembly QFCS01 | reverse complement strand
TTTCTGATTTCCAGGGGAGGACGACACATGAAGACCATCGCGATGAAAGCCACGCTGAAGGCAGCGTTCACGGGGGCTGCGCTGGGCATGATCCCGGTGGTTCAGGTCACGCACGCGCAGCAGCAGGTGGTGGACCCCGCCGCCGCCGCGGGCAAGCAGTCCACCATGGCGCAGTCGCTCAACGGCACGCCGGTGCAGAACATCGCCGCGCCCAACGCCAGCGGCCTGTCGCACAACCAGTTCAGCAGCTTCAACGTCGGCACGCCGGGCCTGGTCATCAACAACTCGGCCGTCAATGCCGTTTCGCAGATCGGCGGCGCGGTGGTGGCGAACCCCAACCTGGCCGGTGGCCAGGCGCGGCTCATCCTGAATGAGGTCACCAGCGGCAACCGCTCCCTCCTGCAGGGCGCGCAGGAACTGCTCGGCGGGCGCGCGGCCTATATCCTCGCCAACCCCAACGGCATCACCTGCGACGGCTGTGGCTTCATCAACTTCCCGCGCGCCACGCTCACCACGGGCGCGCCGCAGTTCAACAACGGCGCGCTCACCGGCTTCGGCGTCAGCGGCGGCGACGTGCTCGTGGGCCCTGGCGGCCTGAACGCCACTGGCGCGGATTTCTTCGACATCATCACGCGCTCGGCCGTGCTCAACGGCCAGGTCAACGCCAGGGATCTGTCATTCCGCCTGGGCAGCAACGACGTGGACTACGCCACCCTGGCCACCACCGCCCGCGCGGCGGGCGACGTGCCGGTCTTCTCGCTCGATTCCTCCGCGCTGGGCGGCATGTACGCGGGCCGCATCTCGCTCATCGGTACCGAAGCCGGCGTGGGCGTGCGTCTGCTGGGCAACGTGGCCGCGTCGGTGAGCGACATCGACCTGGACGTGAACGGCCAGATCACGTTGAAGGACAACGTGGTCGGCGCGCAGCGCAACCTCAACATCCGCTCGACGCAGGTGGCCTCGGTCGCCGGCAACGAGATCGAACTGCTCAATGCGCAGGTGAGCGCGGGCGGCCAGGTGAATGTGCAGGGCGGCGACGTGCGCCTTGACGGCGGCAAGACCGTCGCGGGAACCGACCTCGCCATCAGCGGGCGCACGCTTGAGAGCATCGGCGGCCAGCGCGAAGCGGGGCAGAACCTGAACCTCACCGGCTCCGGCGCGATCACCGTCACCGGCGGTACCGTGCAGGCCAACCGCGGCCTCGCGGTCAACGGCTCCAGCCTCACGCTGAACAACGCCACGCTCATGGGCGAGGCCGACGGGGTCGATCCCACCGCAGGCAGCACCAGCGTCACCGTGGGCGGCGCGCTCGACATCAACAATTCCAGTCTGTTCAGCGGCAACACCCTGAACGTGAGCGCCGCCTCGGTGGACGTGGACGCGGCCAGCCACGCCAACGGCACCAAGGGCCTGCGCGGCAAGGGCGCCGTGGGCATCACCACCGCCGCGCTCACCAACGCCGGCCTGGTGGCCAGCGACGCGGGCCTCACCATCAACGGCAGTGGCACCACGGTGACCAACACCGGCAAGCTCTTCGGCGCGACCGGCCTGAACATCACCGCGACGAATCTGACGAACCGCAGCGTGGTTGAGTCCGGCGCGGCCATGACACTCAACGTGGCGAGCATCAGCAACGACGCCGCCAACGCCCTGGCCGAGATCTACGCCATCGGCAACCTGAACATCACGGGCAACAACACCCTGAGCAACCAGTCATCGGCCGCGCACGTCGCCAAGATCGTGTCGCGCGACGGCAAGCTGGACATCGACTCCCGCAGCGGCGCGGTGGGCACGCAGTCCGTGCAGAACAACGGCGGCCTGCTGTTTGGTGGCAATGGGGTGGACGTGGAGGTGTCGCGCGAATTCGTCAACCGCAAGTCGGCCGGCCGCAAGGGCTACGTGTTCGCCAACAACGGCGACGTGCTGATCGGCGGCATCAACCAGGCCGCCGTGACGGCGGCCCCGCAGGACATCACCGTCAGCAACATCGACTCGGACATCGAAGCGCGCGTCGGCAACATCACCATCAACGCCAGCAGGCTCTACAACACCACCGACACCGCAGCCCCCACGGTGGCCGACGGCAACTGGACGCGCCACTACGGCTGGTTCGACCACGACGACAACCCCGCCACGCCCTCGATCGAGGCCTTTTCCAACTGCGGCACGTACGACGACCACTTCGACAAGGACGTGACGGGCAAGATCTGCGCCGTCTGGTACGACACGCGCTCGCAGTACCTCGTCAACCCCGACACCTCGCCGCGCAGCCGCATCATCGCGGGCAACAACTTCAACGCGTGGATCGAGAGCGAGGCGCTCAACTACATCAGCCTGATCTCGGCCGGCAACAACATCGACATCCAGGGCACCGGCAGCTTCGAGAACCGCGCGATCGAGCTGCGCCACGACCGCAACACCCTGATGTACCGCTACGAGAACGGCGGCACCAGCAGCAACCCGGCCGGCGAGTGCTACACCGACGGCGTGTTCAACCGCTGCTTCATGGAGGACGGCCTTCACAAGAAGAAGCGCTTCGCCAACATCTCGCCCTCCGTGCTCAGCACCTACACCGTGGGCATGGCCTCCACGGTGCAAGCGCGCGGAACGATCACCGTCAACCTGGCGCGCGTGGGCAACCACAACAGCGGCGACAACGGCGAGCGCACCGGTGGCGGCTTCGTGGCACCAGCGGGCACCGGCCAGACCTCGGGCAATCCCGGCGGCGCACCGGGTAGTGGCATCGGCTCGCTCACGGGCAGCCCTTTCTTCGTGCCCAGCCAGGACCCGAGCTCGGGCTTCCTGTTCGAGACCGATCCGCGCCTCATGAGCCTGGAAGGACTCTACGGCTCGGACCTGTTCCTCAAGAGCCTGGGTCTGGACCCAACCGATTACCTGCGTGTGGGTGACCCGTACTTCGAACAGCAACTGCTGCGCCAGCAACTGCTGGCCGAGGCCGGCCAGCTCTTCATCGCCGACGGCATGGCCGGCGAGAACGAGCAGTTCAAGCTGCTGATGGAAAACGCCACCGCCGCCAAGGACGACCTGCAACTGCGCGTGGGCGTGGCGCTCACCAAAGAGCAGATCGCCAACCTGCAGAAGGACATCGTCTGGATGGTGGAGACCGAGGTCAACGGCAAGAAGGCGCTGGTGCCCCAGCTCTACCTGTCGGACGCGACCAAAGCCAAGCTGGCCGAGGGCGCGCGCTTCGTTGCCAGCAACATCAACGTCAAGACCGAGGGCGCGATCAGCAACAGCGGCGCCTTCGTCGCGAGCAACAACATCGACCTCAAGGCCGGCACCACCTTCACCAACAGCCAGGGCACGCTGGTGGCGGCCAATGGCCTGAGCATCGAGGCCACCGGCGACATCCTCAACCAGAGCGGCACCATCAGCGGGGGCAACGTGACGCTGACCTCGACCGAGGGCTCCATCGTCAACGAGACCCTGAAGCGCGACGTGGCCTTCGGCGACGCGGGCGAGGTCACCTACCTCGGCAACACGGCCAGCATCCAGTCCACGGGCAAGCTGACCCTGGACGCGAAGCAGGACATCGTCTCGCGCGGCGGCGACATCACGGCCGGTGGCGACGCCACGCTGAAGGCCGGCAACGACATCACCCTGACCGCCATCGAGCGCAAGACCTTCACCAGCGAGTACAGCAGCTCCGGCGCGGACGGCCACAGCACCACGACGATCACCAACACCAACTCCACGCGCCAAGTGGGCTCCGGCCTGACCGTGGGCGGCAACCTCGACGCCACGGCCGCGCGCGACATCAACGTCGAGGCGAGTTCCGTGGACGTGGCGGGCAACGGCCGCCTCGACGCGGGCCGCGACATCAATGTCACCGCCCTGGCCGAACAGACCGACACCACGACCACCACCGCCACGCGCAGCTGGAACAGCAACTACGAGCAGGACACCGAGGTCAAGCGCACCACGGGCGCGGCCAGCTCACTCAACTTCGGCGGCGACCTGGCCATCTCGTCGGGGAACGACACCAACATCAAGGGCTCTCAGATCGCCGTTGGCGGTGACCTGAACGTGGAGAAAATTGGCGGCGACCTCAACGTCACGACCTTCGAAGAGAAGACCACCGTTTCCCAGACCACCAAGACCAGCAGCTTCTTCGGCGGTGAGGCCAAGGCCGAGGCCGGCAAGAACATCACCGAGAGCAAGGCCACGGCCAGCGCCACGCTGTACAGCTCGTCCAAGGAAACGGTCGACATCGACTCCACCACGCACCTGCGCTCGGGCATCGCGGTGGGCGGCAACCTCAACGCGGGCGGCGACGCGATCAAGGGCGACGTCAACATCACCGGCTCCAACATCGCCACCGGTGGCGACCTGAACCTGGCGGCCGGCGGCAACATCAACATCCTGGCCGCCGAGGACAAGACCACCATCACCCAGACCAGCGAGAGCTTCTCGCTCAACGTGAGCACCTCGGCCTCCATCGACGGTGCCGAGGCCGGCATCGGCGCGCAGTACGACGAGTCCAGCGGCTCGGCCACGCAGACCACGGCCCAGGTGTCCGGCCTGAGCGCGGGCGGCAACATCGACATCAACGCGGGCGGCAACTTCACCGAGCAGGGCACGCAGGTGGCCGCCGGTGGCGACATCAAAGTGGAGGCCGACAGCATCACCAGCCTGGCCGCGCAGAACACCTACACCGAAACCGGCGAGTCGCTCTCGGTGAGCGTGGGCATCGGCGTGAAGGCCGAGACCGGGCTGGGCGGCGTGGTGGGTGCCTTCATCGACGACAAGACCAACAAGGCCGGCTTCGACATGGCCGCCGCGAGCGAAAGCCTCAACGGCCTGGACGTGCCGGACGCCGGCTCGGTGAAGGCCGAGTTGAGCGTGTCGGTGAGCAAGACCAAGACCAGCGCCAGCGGCAACGACGCGGTGGCCTCCGGTTTCACCAGCGGCGGCAACACCAGCTTCAAGGCGCGCGAGGGCGATGCCACCTTCCACGGCACCAATGTGGAGGCGGGTGGCTCCATCGACGTGAGCGCCGACAAGGGCAGCGTGAAGATCCTCACCGCCGACAGCGCCAGCCAATCGAGCAAGAGCACGACGGATGCCAGCGTGACCATCGGTGTCTCGGCCGACGGCACCTTCTCGGGCTCCGGCTCGGGCAGCGAGAAGACCGAGTCGTCCAGCAGCACCACGCAGCAGGCCGCCAGCTTCAAGGCCGGCAAGGACATGAACATCACCGCCAAGGACGACGTGACCCTGGTGGGCACGAACCTCGAGGCCGGCGGCACCGCGAGCATCGAGGCCAAGGAGGGCAAGATCGACTTCCTTGCCGCGCGCGACACCAGCAGCGCCAGCAGCGACGAGATGAACGCCAACGCCAGCTTCTCGGCCAACGTCACGGGCAAGGAAGGCAGCGTGGGCGGTGGCGGCGGCGAGCTGTCCACGCGCGAGTCGAGTTCCACGGGCAAGGCCGGCTCGCTGAGCGCGGGCAACATCGTGCTCAAGTCCAAGGGCGACATCACCCTGGAAGGCACGAACGTGGCGGCGGCCGACAGCGCCACCATCCAGACCGAAGGCAAGCTCGACTTCAAGGCGGTGGAGAGCACCTACAGCCGCACCGCGCAAGGCCAGTCGGGCCAGGTGGACCTGGAGGCCGGCGCCACCGGTGGCGGCGCCAAGGTGGCCGGCTCGCGCACGGACGAGAACGAGCAAGGCACCACCCGTACCGGAGGCTCGCTGTCGGCGAAGAACCTCACCATCAACGCCGGCAACGGTGCGCGCCTGGAGGGCACGCAGGTCGACGTGACGGAGAACGCCAGCATCGACACCGGCAAAGGCTCGCTGGTGATCGAGTCGGCCGTGAGCACCTACACCAAGACCGTGGACAACACCGCGGTGGAGGTGGGTGCCAAGGGCAACGCCAAGCAAGGCAGCGGCCAGGGCAGCTTCAAGATGGAAGGCGCCTACGAAGACACCAACCAGGTGAAGAACCAGAACGCCACGCTCAACATCGGTGGCAAGGCCGACATCAAGGCTGCGGGCGGCATCCAGATCGCCGGCGCTAACATCGAGAACGTGGGCAGTGTCATCAAGGCCGGCGAGACCAACCTGAACGGCGCCAGCGTCGGCATCGAGCAGCGCCAGGACGTGGACCAATCCACCAAGTCCAACGTGGGCGTGAGCGTGGGTGTCATCGTGCCCGGCAAGAAGACCCGCAAGGAAGTGAGCGACACGGTGCAGAAGGTGCGCGACAGCGACGCCGCCAACACCCTGAAGAACAAGGTGGGCAACGCCACGATGGCGATCTCCAACGCGGCCGATTCGGCGAAGACGAAGCTGGCCAACGTGGGCAGCGACGCCGCCACCAAGGCCAAGGCCGACAGCGACCTGGCCCAGCGCGTGCAGGACCGCAAGGACACCAACACGGCCACCAAGCTGACGAACAACACCGCGCAGGCCGACCGCAACGCCACGCGCAAGAACGCCGACATCGACGCCGACCTGTCGAAGAAGAACCAGAAGGCCGATTTCGACCGGCAGAAGGCCGATGACCTGGCCGCGACCAACCGCGACAAGGAACTCGCCAAGCTGGGCCCGAACGCCACGCAGGCGCAGAAGGACCAGGTGCAGCGCACCTACGATGACGCGACACGCACCAATGCGCAGACGGCGTCCGACGCGAAGGTCACCAACGCCAATGCCGCGGCCGACCAGCGCGCCACGGTGCTGCAGCAGCAGGGCGACGGCAAGCTGGCGGCCGAGAACAAGGCGGCGGACTCGACCATCCGCCACCACGATCAGAACGACACGGTGCAGATCGCCCTGGCCGGCAAGGCCGACGACCCGGCCGCGCAGGACAAGCGCCGCGACGCGGAGATCCGCAAGACCGACGACCTGGGCCAACTGCAAGCCGACAAGGCCGCGCGCGAGGCGAGCGTGAAGGCCGACACCCAGAAGGCCCTGGACGACAACAAGGCCCAGAAGGCGCGCACCGAGGCGGACCTGAAGTCGCAGGGCGATGCGGACAAGGCGATCGCCGATGCGAAACGCGAGCAGGCGCGCAAGGACGCGGCCGTGGACGCCGACACCAGCAAGACGGAGGACCAGAAGGCAGCGCTGAAGGAGCGCAACGCCAAGGACGCGCAGACCAAGACCGATGCCGCGCAGCAAAAGCTGGCCGATGAGAAGCGCGCGCACGCGGAGAAGGCCGGCGACGAGCAACTGGCCGCGCGCCAGAAGCAGGACGAGGCGAAGATCGAAGGCGACAAAAAGAAGCAGGAACTGCTGGCCGACACGGCCATGAAGCGCGACTTGCTCACGCCCGACGACGGTGTGAAGAAGGCCATGGCCGACGCGGACAAGACACTCGCCGACGCCAGGGACAAGATCGCGGACGACCTGCAAAAGGCGAAGGACGACATCGCCAAGCAGCAGGGCGAGGCCGACAAGAAGGTCGAACAGGCGCGCACCGACGCGGACAAGAAGGCCGAGCAGGCGCGGAACGACGCCGACAAGAAGACCGAACAGGTGCGCGCCGACGCCGCCAAGAAGGCCGACGACGCACGCGCCGACGCGGGCAAACAGGCCGATCAGGTGCGCAGCGACGCCGACAAGCAGGCGCAGACCGCTTTCGACTCGAAGAAGAAGGAGGCCGAGACCTCGCGCGACAGGGCGCTGAAGGACCTGGATGCGCGCACCGACCTGGACGCCGCGCAGAAGGACAAGCGCCGCGACGCCATCAAGGCCGAGCACGACCAGCGCGTGGCGAAGGCGCAGACCCAGCTCGACGCGGCGAAGGCCGGCTCCGCCAAGGCCGCCGACAAGAGCAAGGCCGACGCCCAGAAAGTGGCGGACAAGGCCAAGGCCGACGCCCAGAAAGTGGCCGACAAGAGCAAGGCCGACGCCCAGAAGGTGGCCGACAAGGCCAAGGCCGACGCGTTGAAGACGGCCGAACAAGGCAAGGCGGACGCGAAGAAGACCGCCGACCAGGACGTGGCCAAGGCCGAGGCCAAGCGCGACACGGACGAAGCGAAGGCGAAGAAGGACCGCGAGGAGGATCAGGGCGTCGTCGACGCGAAGAACGATCAGAAGAAGGCCTTGGAGGACCGCAAGGCGATCGACATCGCCAAGGCGGCCGAGGACGCGGCGCACAAGAAAGCCATCGCCCAACTCGACGCCGATGAGCGCACCGCGAAGGAAAAGGCCGACCGTGACGCCGCCCGCGAACAGCAGGCCATCCAACGCGACGACAGCCTGAGTGGCACACAGAAGGCCGACAAGCTCAAGCAGGTGGCCGACCAGCAGGCCGCGGCGCGCGAGCAGGCCGCGAAGGACCATGCCGCCGCCGTCGAGGCCAAACAGAAGGCGCGCGACGACATCGAGAAACAGGCCGCCATCGACGCCATCGACCCGAGCGCGACGGACGCCGAGAAGACGGCGCAGCGCAAGGCCATCGACGACCGCTTCAAACAGCGCGAGACCGCTCGCGACGACGCGAAGAAGGCCATGGAAGCGAAGGCCGGCGAGGACAGGCAGGCGGCCCAGGCGGTGGCCAAGGCCGACCACGACCAGCGCAAGGCCCAGGCCGACGCCGACGCCAAGCTCCAGCAGGACAAGGACAACGTGGCGGCACAGCGCCAGACCGCCGACGACCAGGCGGACCGCGACTACCTGAAGAAGACGCGCGACATCCAGGACAAGCTCGCTCAGGACAGCGTGGGCAAGACCGACGCCGAGAAAGCCACGCTGCAGGAACAGGCCGACAAGGACAAGGCGCAGGCCAAGGCCGACATGGAGACGGCCAAGCGCGATAGCCAGCTCAAGGCCGACACCGACCTGGCGACGTTCCAGCGCGAGGCCGACGCCAAGCGGGTGAAAGCCGATGCCGAGCGCGCCAAGGCCGAGGCCGAGCGCACACACGACCAGGAGCTGGCCGATCTGAACAAGCTCAACCCGCGGCCCGCGGACTACACCGAGCGCGTGCAAGCCATTGACCAGCGCCTGACCGACGCAAAGGACAAGGCCGACAAGCGCGTGCTGGCGCAGGAGAAGGACTTCGCGGCGACCGAGGCCGAGCGCAAGGCCCAGGCCGAGCGCACCAAGCGCGACGCCGACATCGACGCCGATGCCACGCTCACCGCGAAGCAGAAGGAGCAGAAGAAGGCCGAGAGCGAGAAGACCTTCCTGGCCGAGCAGAAGACGGCGCAGGCGGAGCACGACACCGCGAAGAAGGACATGGCCGCGCTGTTGTCGCCCGCCGAGAAGGCCGCAGCCGACGCGGCGGCGGCCAAGGCCGAGAAGCAGGGCAATCGCGTGAAGAACCCGTACGCGCTCAGCGCGCGCCTCAAACCCCACCTGACGAAGGCGCGCCGCTGGAAAGAGGTGGTGACCTCCTTCGGCATGGACGTGGACCGCAGGGCGGCGCCGGTGGAAGAAGAAGAGGCCGAGGCCGCCACCACCGTGGACCTGCTGGCCCTGGCGCGCCAGTTCCAGGCCGGCGAACAACCGCTGGCAATGCAACTGCTGCGTGAGCCCGCGGTGCAGGACGCGGCCGCCGTCACGGCCGCCGTGGACTCGCTGCGCGAGGAAGCGCGCGACGGTTTGCTCAAGGCGCTTCAACTGGAGATGACGGGCAAGGAGTTGGGCGTGCTCACCGTGGCGCAGCAGCGCGAAGCCCTGGGCGACCTGGGCATCGAACTGCCCGCGAACCTGCCGTCGGCCGAGGTCACGAAGCGCTTCAACGCCTACCTGGACGACAGCGTGGCCGCCCTGCAGCCGGATGCGGCGCAGAAGGCGGAGATCCTGAAGGCCCTGGGCAAGGACGTGAAGCCCGAGAAGGTGGAGGAGGCCTATACCAAGCTGCTGTCCGACGGAGCGGAGAAGGCGCGAGAGCGCGCCGCGAAGATGGGGCTGTCCACTGCGCAGGCGGATGCCCTGGCACAGCAGTTCCAGCCGTGATGCACCAGCGGCTGGCGCAGGCCGGCCGTGAGCCCCCCGGCCTCACAGCCGGTCGGCCACCCGCGCCAGCGCCGCGCGCCGGTGCACGCCCAGCTTCTCGAACACGCGCTGCAGGTAGGTGCGCACGCTGGGCAGGCCAATGCCCAGTTCGCGCGCGATCTCCTTGTCGGTGAGGCCCTGGCCCACGCAGCGCGCCACGGCGGTTTCGCGCGGGCTCAGCAGGGCCAGCGCGGCCTCGCTCACGGCGGGGTCCGGCCGGCGTGCGTCGCGCGCGCGGCGCAGCGCGGCGGAGAAGGCGGGCTCAATGAACTGCAGCAGCTCGCGCTCGTGCGCGCCGAACTCGCGGCCCTGGCGGCCACGCCAGATGCGCAGGTCGCCCAGGGCGCGTTCGCCGTCGAAGGCGTGCAGGTTGATGCCCCAGTGCAGGCCGTCGCGCGCGAGGAAGTCGTTGAAGAACTCGCAGCGCAGCAGCTCGGCGCGCGGCATCACCTCGCTCACCAGCGTGGCCTGGCGGCGCTGCTGCAGGTGGAAGGTGATGGGGTCGCGGAACTGGTACCAGGCCTCGTAGCGGCCCAGGTTGGCCGGGTCCATGTTGATGGCCAGGCCGTGCTCGAAGCGGCCCGAGGCTTCGTCCCACACGTAGGAAGCGAAGTGGTCGGCGCGGAACAGGCGCAGCAACTGCTCGCCCAGGCGCGCGCGGATGTCGCGCTCGTTCAGGTCCTGCGCGAGCAGGGCGAAGCAGGCGGCGAGCTGGCCTTGTTCGGCGGGCGACAGGTGCATGGTGATGGGCGGTGGCGTGGCGCGAACGTAGCGCGTGGGGCAGGGCGGGTCAATCGGGGCAAGTGAGGGGGCGGCCACGGGTGCAGGCGCAAGCCCCGGTGGGGGGCGGTGCAAGTGCCATGCCGGGCGAGGGTGTGTCATCAATCCTCAGGACAGACGGCGGGGCCGCGCGGGCGCACAGTCGGCGGCCATGTCGTCCATTTCCGGAGCCTTTGCCATGCGCCGCTTTCCGCTCTTGTCCTCACTGCCCCTGGCCGCCGCGCTCGCCGGCTGTGCCAGCACCGGAGGCCCCGTGCCAGACCTCACCACGCTCACCGCCACCGAAGCCGCCGCCGCGGTGTGCAATGGCCGAGTGAGCAGCGAAACCCTGACCCGCGCCTACCTGAAGCGCGCGAAGGCGCGCACGGCGCTCAACGCCTTCGTCACGCTCGACGAGGCCGGCGCCCTGGCGGCGGCGCGCGCGGTCGATGCGCGCCGGGCGAGCGGCGCGCCTTGCCTGCCGTTGCAGGGTGTGCCCATCGTGGTGAAGGACAACATCGAGGCCGCCGGCCTGCCGACCACGGCGGGCACGCCGGCCTTGAAGAACTTCGTGCCCAAGGCCGACGCGCCCGTGCTGGCGAAGCTGCGCGAGGCCGGCGCCGTGGTGCTGGGCAAGACCAACATGCACGAACTGGCCTTCGGCATCTCGGGTTTCAACCCGGCGTACAACACCGGCCCTCAGCCGGGCGTGCGCAACGCCTACGACCCGTCGAAGATGGCGGGTGGCTCCTCGTCGGGCACGGCGGTGGCCATTGGCAGCCGCATGGCGCCGGCAGGCCTGGGCACTGACACCGGCGGCTCGGTGCGTTTGCCGTGCGCGCTCAATGGCTGTGCCTCGCTGCGTCCCACCATGGGGCGTTATGCGCAGACGGGCATCGCGCCGATCTCACACACGCGCGACACGGCTGGGCCGATGGCGGTGTCGATGAACGACGTGGAGCTGATGGACCGCGTGATCGCGGGCGGGCCGGCGGTGGGCGCGGCCGAGTTGCGCGGTGTGCGGCTCGGCCTGGCGCCCGAGTTCCTGGCCAACCTGGACGCGGACACCAAGGCGGCCTTCGACGCCGCGCTGGCGCGCCTGCGCAGCGCAGGCGTGACGGTGGTGGACGTGCCGATGCCCACGCTGATGCAACTGAACGGCATGGTGGGCTTCCCCGTGGCGATGTATGAGGCGCACGACGACATGGTGAAGTACCTGCGCGAGCGCGGCACGGGGGTGACGCTGCAGCAACTGGTGGCGGGCATTGCCAGCTCGGACGTGAAGGGCACGTATGAGGCCCTGGTGGTGCCGCGCAAGCTGCCCGCGCCCACGGGGCTGACCGACACCGAGCCGGTGTACCGCGCCGCCATGGCAACGCACCGGCCGGCGCTGGTCAAGCTGTACGCCGACACCTTCGCTCAGCACCGCATCGACGCGCTGGTCTTCCCCACGGTGCCGCGCGTGGCGGCCGACGCGGGGCCACAGAGCAGCAGTGTGGAGACCTTCGGCCTGTTCATCCAGAACACCGACCCGGGGAGCAACGCGGGGCTTCCTGGTGTCCAGGTGCCGGTTGGTCTGGGGGCTTCGTCGCGCTTGCCGGTGGGGTTGGAGCTGGATGGGCCGGCGGGGAGCGATCGGAGGCTGGTGGCTTTGGGGATGGCGATCGAGAAGCTGGTGGGGCGGGTGCCGGCGGGGCGGTGAGTTTCGTGGCCTGGTGCCTGCTTGGCGAGCCAACTCACCCCACCATCAAACGATGCACCAGATCCGGCGTGCTGTGCGCCTGGTACTTGCGCATCAACCTCGCCCGGTGCACCTCCACCGTCCGGTGGCTGATCGCCAGCAGTTTGCCGATCTGCTTGCTGGTGAGCCCGTCCATGATCAGCGCCGCCACCTCCCGCTCGCGCGCCGTGAGCGAGGCCCGCACCGGCCGGTGTGAACTCAAATCCTCGAAGCTCCAGATGCCCGCCGCGTGCGGCGCCCCACGGTCCACCGCGCGCCCCGTCACGTGGCACCAGAACGTCTCGCCCGCCTGGCGCCCGCCCACGCGCTTCATGACGCGGTTGTCCGCATACGTGCCGCTGCGCCCCAGCAGCGGCGCCATGCGCGCGCCCAGGCGCTCGTACTCGTCGGCGCTGGGGTAGAGGATCTGGAAGCTCTGGCCCACCAGCTGCTCGCGCGTGGCGCCGAACATCTCGCACAGGGCCTGGTTGCAGTCCACCATGGTGCGCTCGCGCGAGAGCGCCAGCCCCACGGGCGCCAGGTCGAACGCCAGCCGATAGTCGATGTCCATCGTGGTTGCCCTTTACGAAATACTACGTAAGCCGCTACGTAGTATCGTTGCGGTTTCCCGCATCCCCAGCAAGCAAGACCTTCCGGAGGCAATCCCCGTGAACAAGATCTACCCCAGCGCGGCCGCCGCGCTCCAGGGCGTGGTCGCCGATGGCCAGCTCATGGCCGTGGGCGGTTTCGGCCTGTGCGGCATCCCCGAAGCCCTCATCGACGCCCTGCGCGACAGCGGCGTCAAGAACCTCACCGTCATCTCCAACAACGCGGGTGTGGACGGCTTCGGCCTTGGCAAGCTGCTCGACACGCGCCAGATCAAAAAGATGATCAGCAGCTACGTGGGCGAGAACAAGGAGTTCGAGCGCCAGTACCTGGCCGGTGAACTCGAACTCGAATTCACGCCCCAGGGCACGCTGGCCGAGAAGCTGCGCGCCGGCGGCGCGGGCATTCCGGCCTTCTTCACCAAGACCGGCGTGGGCACCCTGGTGGCCGAGGGCAAGGAACTGCGCGAGTTCGACGGCGAGACCTACGTGATGGAGCGCTCGCTGGTGCCGGCCGTGTCGCTGGTGAAGGCGCACCG
>QFCS01003791.1_pt1 | contig 13617 bp, 19 predicted proteins | sample 3576561 | NCBI WGS metagenome assembly QFCS01 | reverse complement strand
CGAAGATGCTCAAGCCCTGAAGTCGCTCAACGACACCGTGAAATCAGCTGCCGAAGCCGCACTGGATGCCATGTGCGCGCCTCTGCAGGAGCACCTGGGAGTGGCGACCGGCGACTTTGCAGGCCTGTACTTCTCGGGCACGGAAAACACAAAGGAAGTGCTGCGCACAGCGATGGCCTATGCGGTCGCTCAGATCGAGTACGCCAAGACGGAGCTCGTGGACAGCGAAGAAGCGCGGAGGCAAGAATGATCAAAGCAGGCCTCACCCTTCGTACCAGCTGGCGCTACGCCTCCGGGTGGTCGCAACTGGATGCCAGTCGCTACCTGGGCCAGATGAAGCTCACCAAGCCACGCGTGCTCGTGCCTGGCAATGGCTACGACCGCGGACCAGTGTTCATCCAGCGCGCGCGCGTCGCACCCGGCCTGAATCGCAAGATCGTCCAACAAGCACTGGTTGACACACTCGGTGGCTCGAGATGCCGACATGAGTACGACTGCTGTGGATGCGCCACTCGCCACGTACAAGTCCGTGCTCTGGGCAATCGCGACTTCGCGGTGCGAACCAGTATGACTTTCAACTACTGAACCCATCACGCCCAATCGCGCCAGGATCCATGCCTGTGCAAACCGACTGGACACACAACCTCGAACGCCCTCGCGCTGACCTCGGTCAGCCGGGGGCTTTCTTCATGGGCGCCCGGGGCAAGCTCCCATTGGGCAATAGCCGCATTGAATCCACGCAGTGCGCACGGCCGTTCACCGCCTTGCTGCCCCGCCCAACGCCCCAAAACAGCGCCGTTGTCCACACCTGAGGCTGGCACCTGGCGGTCAACAATTCGAGACGCGCTTAAAGGCCGACATAGCGTGCCGGCCAGCCAGTACCCAAGGACAGTGAGCGGAAGGTTGAGATGACAGTATCTGAAGAACAGTTGACGTTGCGCGTGGAAGCGCCGGACGTTGTCCTCGAAGTCGTGGACGTCCAAGGGAGTCGGTTCGAGTGTGGGACTGCCAACAGCGCAAGGATCTGCAATGGCGCGCTCCTGATCCAGAAGGCCGGCGCCAATGTCGAGATGTTTGCCGCTGGGCAATGGAGCCACGTGCGATTGAGCCGCGCTGCAGGGGCGAAATGATGACGGCACCGACCAGATGTGAAGTCGCAATCGTCGGGGGCGGGCCCGCCGGCGTGTCCTGCGCCATATGGCTCAAGCAACTCGGCTTCAACCCGATCTTGATCGAGAAAAACGCCACGTGTGGAGGGTTGCAGCTGCTGAATGCATACACCAACACCTGGATCGCGACGTCGGCCAACGCCCACGGCAAAGATGTCGCTGCAGCGCTGCAGGCGAACATTGAACGCCACGAAGTGCAGACCCGGATGTCGACCACGGCCGCAGAAGCCACACTCAACCATGACGGCATCACCATCAGGACAGATGCCGACGAGGTGATCAAGGCATCCTTCCTCGTTCTGGCGGGCGGTGTGAAACCCAAAGGCGCGGGCTTTGCCGCCCGCATCGGACTCTTGGTGGGGCCTGGCCCTGCCGTCGCCAGTTCGGACTTCACGGGGCAAAGGGTTGCCATTCTCGGCGGTGGAGACAGTGCGCTTGAGAACTACCGCTTCATCAAGAATCGCGGGGCGTCGCTGGTGCATGTCTACGCAAGAAGCATCCGCGCGCGCGCCGAGATGCTGGAAGGCGCAAGCCCTGACGACATCCACGTTGGTTCGTACACCACCGATGCGGACCGCAATCTGGTCAATGGCGAGCACTACGATGTGGTCGTGGTGCTCTACGGCTATGAGGCGCACAAGTCTGCGCTGATGGGTCTGGAGCCACTCATGCGTTCTGACGGCTTCGTGTTCACCGATCAGGATTGCATGACCAGCATCGATCGTGTGTACGCCATTGGTGAGATTGCCCAGCGCGCTCACCCTTGCTGCGTCACCTCGATGGCTGACGGCGTGGTGGCGGCCAAGGCCATCCAGCGGCGCATGGAGGCCAGCAAAGCCTCCCAGTTTCTTGGTGCAGTCAAACGCCTGGGGCGAGCTGCCGCAATGGCTGCGACCTGAAACCCAGGTATGGCTCGAATGCGGGAAACCCAGTGAAACCGAGAGTGCTTGTGACCGGAGGTGCCCATCGCTTGGGTGCTCAGTTGGTGAGGTGTTTCGCAGAGGCTGGCTGGCAGGTGTGGTGTCACCACGGCAAGTCGGGCGCAGCTGCGAATGCGCTGGCCGAAGAACTCAATGGCAAGGAGTTCGACGTAGAAACTGTCCAGGCCGACCTCAGCAACCAGGCACAGGTCGTGGCCATGGTCTCTCGGATCGAAGCGCAGGCAGGGCCACTACGTGCCATCGTCAACAACGCATCGAGCTTTGAGCCCGATAGCGGCGTTGACTTCGATCCCGACTTGGCGCGCGCCCAGTTAGAGGTCAACCTCATCGCTCCCCTGTTGCTGGGGCGCGAACTCGCGCGGCACCGGCGGGAAAACCCGCTCCCAGACTCCTGCGTTCTGCACGTGCTGGACCAGAAGGTGCACAACCTCAATCCGGACTACTTCTCCTACACGGTGTCCAAGCTGGCTCTGGAGCGCTCGGTTGCCCTGCAGGCTCAGGCGCTGGCGCCCGCGGTGCGCGTCTGCGGCGTGTCGCCAGGGTTGATGTACCTCAGCGGCCCTCAGGAGCCTGGGAATTTTGAGCGCGCCGGGCGCGTGAACCTGCTGCGCCGCGTGACCGATCCACAAGACGTTGCGCGCACATGCCGATTCCTGGCGGAAACGACAGGAATCACCGGGACCGTCGTCAACGTCGACAACGGCCAGCATCTGGTGCCCCTGCCTCGCGATGTCATGTTCGTCGTCGATGAGTTGTTGCAAAGCAGATTGCCTGCATGAGCTACGTGTTACCCAACCCTCAACTGAGCGATTGCCGCCGCCTCTTTCTACGCCGCCATGAGGTGTTGGTCGATATTGGAATTCACGAGTTCGAGAAAGCAGCACCTCAGCGCATCTGGATCGATGTCGACCTGTACGTCCCCCTGGTGGCCTCCACTCCGAAGAATGACCAGATCACCGAAGTGGTGGACTACGACTTCGTGCGCGACGTGGTTGCTGCTCGGATCGCGCGCGGGCACATCGGCCTGCAGGAAACCCTGTGCGATGACATCGCCAGCAAGCTGCTCGCGAACGACGGCGTGCGTGCGGTGCGAGTGCAGACGAGCAAGCCAGACGTGTACCCTGACTGCGCCGAGGTCGGCGTGGAGGTGTTCCGTGTGAGGGAACACGTACAAGGGCCCACATAGGTCAAAAGGCACGCAAGCTCACCCGTAGCTGTCGCGGCCGGGCGGCATGCAGATTGCCGCGAAGGCCCGACCGAAACTGGACCGATTCACTCGCGAGCGGCGTCCACCCCCGGCAGAATCCCCTCAATAACGCCAACTGGCGCTATGTGCTGGGCCAACTTCGGCCTGCAGCACCTTCAACCACCCGGACGGGCCCAACAGCCCGCACGGGCCATGGGTTCGTCCACATCGGAGACACCCATGAACGAAACCGAACGCGCCAAGCGCGAGCCCCTGGTTTCAGCCAAGGACTCGGGCTTCACGCGCCACCCCTACATCCACACGGATCTGCACAGGGCGCCCATCACGTTCCTGTGGTGGGCGAGCACCCCAACAGGGCGCGAGTCGAAGTTCTTCCACACGAAGACCTTCTACCGCTTGCGCTCTTCGGGCAAGCTCGGGCGAGACGACCAGGGCAACCTGGTGCCGGTCTTCGTGCCCACCGAGTACTACGGCCGATCGGACCTGGAGTTGCGCGACCTGCTTGTGGAGCGCGGCCCCTTCAACCGTCGAAAGTTGCCCTCGGGCTACAACTGGCACGGCCCGTATCTTTGGAGCGTGCTGCGCCCGCCTCAGCGCCCCCAAGCGGGGTTCGCCTTCAAGGCGCCCGAGCAATCCGAAGGCATCGCCATCGGCTACCTCAGCCCGGCCCTGGACGCCGCGACGCGTCTGGCAAGAGCCGTCCTGGCCAACCGGGCAGTGACAGCATGAGCCAGGAACCTCGAGAGACCACTTCCGAAGAGGACTGGCTGGCAGAGCAGGGCTTTGACCTGGCCATCCTGAACGAGTCTGCGGCCACCGCGCCAGCGGAATTGCCGCGGGACGGCATCAGTGTCGATCCGAACGCCTACGACCGCCTGTGCATCGGGTTCTCCGGTGGCAAGGACTCGCTGGCACTGCTGCTGCATGTGCTCGAACTCGGCGTACCTCGCGAGAAGATCGAGTTGCATCACAACCTGGTCGACGGCCGAGAGGGCTCTACCCTCATGGACTGGCCGATCACAGAGAGCTACTGCGAGGCGATCGCACAGGCTTTCGGCGTGCCGCTGACATACAGCTGGCGCGAAGGAGGCATTGAGCGCGAAATGCTGCGTGAGCAGACGGCCACCGGCGCGGTATTCATCCCTGATGGGGAGGGACACCGTAGGCTCGGCGGCGACGGACCTCCAGGGACCAGGCGGAAGTTTCCGCAAGTGTCAGCCGATCTGAGCGTGCGCTGGTGCAGTGGCGTGGCCAAAATCGACTGCTTCAGCCGCTACCTGAACAACCACCCCAAGTTCACACAGGGAAGAACGCTGGTCCTGACGGGCGAGCGGGCGCAAGAGAGCAGCGCGCGATCACGCTACAAGGTGTTCGAGCCGCACCGCTGCGATCTGCGCAACGGCCGCAAGGTCAAACGTCACATCGACGTTTGGCGCGCGGTCCACGCGTGGGATGAGCAACAGGTGTGGGACATCATCGAACGCTGGCGCGTGAGCCCGCATCCTAGCTACTGGCTAGGCTGGAGCAGGGCGTCGTGTAGGGCCTGTGTGTTCTCAGGCAAGGACGAGTGGGCAACCATTCGCGAAATCGCCCCCGAGCAGTTCGCGCAGATCTACGCCTACGAACGCGAGTTCAAGGTCACGATTCACCGCAAGGAATCGGTGATGGAGCGCGCCCAGCAGGGCACGCCCTTCAACACCGACCCGTACTGGGTCGAGCTGGCCAACAGCACGCACTTCAACCGACCGGTGTTCATGGAGCCATGGACGCTGCCACCAGGTGCCTACGGCAACGGGTGCGGACCGACCTAACTCAAACACCTCAACCTGCCCCGAACCGTCTTCGCGACGCTTCGGGGCTTCCGACTCATAGAGCAAGGAATACCCAATGGCGAAAATCGTCAACGTTCAACTTCTGGTCAATTCGGACGACCAGGCCCAGATCGCAGATGGACTCAACAATGCGTTGCGCGAGGTCGTGCATCCCATGGGCAGCGGCGGTGCAGAAGGCTCATTCATCCTAGACTACCACTTCCCGGACCAGCTGAACCTGGCCAGCGTCACGGCCGAAATCGAGCAATCGATCAAGGCTCTGGACTACGTCGAAAGCTCGGCGTTCGCTGCAACATCTGCAAAGGACCACTACCTGCTGCAGATCGCGGGCGACGTCGATCCCATCATCCACGGCCCGTTTGCCAACGCGGACGAACTGCTCGAGGCAGCTCGCGCTGTGTACGCAGCACGGGATGAGGATGGCCTGCACCGATTGGCTGTGCCCAAGGGCGCGGAGATCGAGGTCGAAGCCTTCACCGACTACGAGTTGCAGCAGAACACGCCCGCAGCGTTGGTCTGCGAGGCGTTCTGCCGTGGCGAGACCCCGATCGAGAGGATCACCACTGGCAAGCACTTCACCGTCCTGATCGAGGGTGAGGAAGTCGTCATCAACCTAGAGCTGTTCGACGCGATAGAAGCCCACATGGGTGAAGATCTGGTCGTCATCCAAGAGGAGATCAACGAGGTGATGGTGCCGCTGTCGCGAGCACGCCAGCACATCGACAAGCAGCGGTGGCTCGATGCCGTCGCCGCCGGCGAGACCGAGAACAGCCTCGGGGACTATCAATACGAGCTCACGGCAGATCTGCCACGAGCGCGCGAGGTCCTCATCAACAACCGCAGCCAGGACTGACCTAGCGACGGAAAACGAAAAAGCCCCTCAGCGATTCACTGAGGGGCTTTTTTCATTGGGCCTGAGACACCGAAGACCCCAGAAACGACAAAAGGGGGTGCTCATTTGACTGAGCACCCCCTCCTGGGATGTGAAGACTGCACCTTACGCAACGGCAAGCTCTGCACTAGCGATCTGAACCTGACGCTGCAGGAAGGCCGAAACCTTCTTGCGGATCGCGACCAGGCGCGCATCGTCGGCACGAGCGGCCGAACCACCGACTGCACGCTGAGAGTACAGCCACTGGGCTTCGGAAAAGGTGACGCCAGCTTTCGCCAAGAGGGCAGGGCCCTTCAGCGCATTCACACAGTTGGCACTCATGGGACTCTCCATTCTGAAATCCGGGCACGTCGCCCCTTCTGCGTTCTCGTAGGAAAACACACAAGGAACGACGCGCACCGGCTCGCCTGGAGAGGCCATGGTGCACGGGCCAGAAAGCGCGGCAGGAGAGTCCCAGCCGAAGCCAAGAAGTTGAAGCGCTTTCTGACCACTGATCGCCAGCGCAGTGCGCATGCGATCTTTTGAAGGCTGTCAGCAGCACGCGAAGTTGCTACTGGCAGCTCACGACAGTGGATGCCGTGAAGTGGAGGGCAGTCACAAGAACTGCGAATGGTGCGAGCACCAAGGTAGGGCCAAGGATACCACGCCAGCATCGCAGACCGGACCGATTCGGTGGCGCCGGGGCGAGGCGTTCTTCACAATCGGGACGTTTTCGCGCTTTGCGATCTCGCGAGTGCCCGATCCCGGGCGACACGCATGACCAGCGGGCGGCCAGCCCGTCCTGAACATCCACCCTTGCGGGCTCACAACCCGCACAGGGAGTGGGCTCGCTCATTGCATCCAATCCATGAGCAAGTCCAAAGAACTCACCCTTGGAGGCGTCTACTGCGGTCGCAGGATCGCCCCGGGCGTCTACGCCGAGAAGATCGAGAGCGGACGCTACCTGATCCGTCGCGCAATCGGCTCCAGCCACGCTGAGCGGCGCGGCGAGGTCGTCGGCTCCAGTGGCACCTACCAGGCGCTGACCATGACCGGGGAGTGCGTCGCGCGCGAGCAGTCTCTGCGCGCAGCTGCCCTGGCCTTGAAGCCGGCATACAGCGACCGCGACTACGTCGTGAGCGCCTGGTTCGAACGGGATCGCAAGAGCCTGAGACTGAGCACACCAGCAGGATTCGAGGTCCTGGATCTGTGGGACGAAGACATCGATGACCTCATCACGAGCGGCTTCCTCACACACCCACGGCGTCCGCGCCCCACCGACGAAGACTGGCGACCGCACCTGATCGCCTACGCGCGCGAGAACGGGCTCATCAGCTGACGCTGCGTGCCCGCCCAAGCGATCTCAACCATCAACGAGCTGCCGGCCCACGCCGGCAAGCAAGACAAGGAATCACCATGACTGAAGAACAGTCGGTGCCTCAGGACACCGCGTCCGAGAGCGCCAACCAACCAGCCCTCGATATCGTCGCCGTCCACCACTGGGATTCGCCCATCTACAACGGCGAGGACACCGCAGGAACCGACCCCACGAACTTCCTCATGGAGGTCACCGACCAGCGCCATGGCAACGGCCAACTTTTCGTTGACGTGGCCTCGGAAGAAGGCGACGACGTGATGAGCGCGGCCTTCGAGATCGGCAACCTGCCGGAGAGCCGCACCCAGTGCCAGGTGGTCCACCTGCACTTTGGCAACGAAGAACTGGCCATCAGCCTCTACAAACAAGGCGATGCCTACATCCTGCGCCCCGAGCACGGCGTGAGCGTTCTGCCCACGACCCTTCCCAACGGGGAGCGCGCCTTCATCGTGAGGCAATGACATGAGCATCGCAACGACAAAGGTCACCGTGACCCGCACGGTCTGCCGCATGAGCTACAGCTTCGCGGATGTCAGTGTGCAGGTCGATGCCGGCGCCGATGAAGCAGCCATTGAAGCGGCCCTGCTCGATGTGGCTGGCGACCACAGCTACAGCGAGAAAGACGCCGAGTACTTGATTGAGGGAAAGGAGCCGGCAAACGATGCCGCGCACCTGGCCAAGACATTGGGGACCTTGCTCGGATCCATTGCGCAAGCTGGCTTCGACGCTGACGCCCCCATCAACGGAGGCGACGCCGTCGAGGCCGTTGCCGCGGCCTACAACCTCGCAATCGAGCAGCTCAAGGGCACCGACAGCGAGCCGTACGTGATTTATTCGGAGAGCGAGGAGGGCGGCTGGAGCAACGGAGGCGGATGGGGCGACTCACCGACCCATTTCTTCCACAAGCCACAGCGACTGCCGACGAGTGACGCAAACGACGCCAAGGTGATTCGCCTGAGTGAATGGCAAGCCATCGAAGCGGCCTGTGCAAGCGAAACCTGAGTGCCCACGCCCGCCCAAGCGGACTGGGCGACACACCATGTAGAAGAAGCCACCTGCTCACGCGGGTGGCTTTTTCGTTTTGCACGCTACCCAGGCGATTGGCGGCGCGGTGGCCAAAAACACGGGAAAAGAGGACCTCAAGGTGTGTGAGATGCCAGCGATTCGCTGGCTTCAATCGCAAGCGATTCTGGCCGCGATCTTCATCTGCGCTGGCGTTGCGCGACGCCATCCCTGCGCAGTCGGCTGCCAGACCTCACCCGACTCCATATCGATCGCCAGCCATTTTTGTGGGCATCGCGTGTGCAAACTCAGCTGCTGAAGCTCGTTGAGCTCGGGCACAAGCGATCCGTCGCGCAAGGTGCGGCCGCGCGCCGAGGCGACCCAGTGCTGATGCCCATCGCGGCGAATGCGCCCTTGGGCGGCTGCCTCCTTGATCAGCACCGTCGCAAGCGCGTCCGCTCGCGCCCGACTCCGAGGCGAGGTCAGCGCTAGCAAACGTTCCGAGAGATCGGATCGCCGAAACCGCATGTTGCCGACGTGATCAAGCAACTGGGACAGCGCGCCGCGTTGCTGCGATGAGGGGACCAGTTTCTGATTGGGCATGTGCTGGGCTCGTAGGGTGAAGGCACGATGGGCGATCGGCGACCGCAACGGTATCGTGCCAGATTCAGGACTTGGGATACGCGCGCGCGACCACCTCATCCAGGCGCTCAGCAGGAAACTCCAAGTAGGCGCGACGTTCAAGCCACGCCCTGATAGAGGCGGTGATCCGGTCATAGTCCACCGCGCCCAACCCCTCGTAGTCCCGTACGAAGCGCACGTCATCGTCTTCCACAAAGTCCTTGTACAGGCTGGACGAGGTCAAGTTCACCGTGTGGCGGCTGGTCTTCTCGTCGCGGTACACGGCAAGCCAGTACGCGACGCCCTCAATCGAGGCTACCGTACCTGGCGGGTGGTTCATTAGGACTCGCCGGACGTCCTCCATCGCATCGACGAACAGTGCGTGCGAAGCAACCTCCTCGTCGTGCGCCTTCTCCGCAAGCACTGGCGCGAGGTCCTCATGGCTCCAGCCCTTCGCCTTTGCCAGTTGAAACATGGTGGCGATGTGAGGGCGGGTTGCGTACTTGTTGGGCATCGGAGGGATTCCTTTCTGTGCTCTCAAGCTACAGGAGGAACCCCCTCAGTCAAGGTGCGTATTTCGGTCGCTGCTGGACACTCAGTTCGGTTTTTCGTGGACAGCGGGAACGGTAGGACCTGGACACCCGAATCGGCACTCTTGGACACGCGCAACTTGCTGCAGCTCGGCATAAATTCTGCGGCTCCCAGTTGCCATGCAGGTTGGTCGGGCGGGTGCGAGGCCGGCTAGACTTCGGCAATCGGCCACAACCCGTCACTCGCCAAGAACCGATTGAGGGGCAATCGATTCGCGGTAAGTTAACCGCATGGTCAGACCGACCGGCTACGCTACTGGGCAACCAGAGGGAGCCCAATGACGGAAGAGACGGCATGGGAGAAGGCAGCTTCGGCAGACGGAACGACGCCGTCAGAGCGGGCGCTCGACACCCTTGCGCGCAAAGCGTTTTTGAGCTTATGGAGCTACCCGAACGTCTTCACGGACGAGGGGCGGGCCAATGGCAAAGGAGACGGCAAGGAGCTCTGCGACCTGTTGGTTGTTTGCGGAAATGACGTCTCCTGTTCTCGGACAAAGACTGCGCCTACCAGAGCAACGTAGATGTGACGATAGCTTGGCCCCGGTGGTACCGAAGCGCAATTGACAAGTCGGCCCGCCAACTTGAGGGAGCCGAGAAGTTCATCAAGACATAGCTGCGTACGCTGTTCAGAGCAAAGCAGCGACCGTCGACATGCGCCGGCTCACGCGAGCGGTGCGCAAGCTGGCGGCGGGCGCTGCACGCCGCAAGGCAACGGCGACGCTCGTCAATCCAGGAAAGGCAGTCCATGTCGCGCACGCGGGTGGCGCTGTGCTGACCGTGCCGTACGCCTGACCAGAAGACAACGCGCTCCGGTAAGCGCAACTTTGCCTCGGCGGCATGCGGGTCAGAGCCTGTGAAGCTAGATCCAGCTGCCAGGCTATAAGCCAGCGCATTGCTAAATGCGTTGGCACGGATCGAGTGCGAACGATCTGTTCGCGGCGTGCCCAGGGGTCCAGTCATGTGGTCGGCAAGCGGCATGTGGGCAGGTCTTCACTGCTCATCTGAGGTCCTTGAATGCCCGCTTTTGGCCGCCACGCCCCACGCGAGGCCGGACAAAATAAGCTCAAGCTGGCCCCTTGTCATCGCTGCCGGGTTTGGACGTTTTTACCCACAGTTGATCCCTTTCATAGGCCAGGCGAAAAACCAATAATTCAACCATCGAGAAGTCTCGGCCATTCGACGCCAGAATATGTGCCTGAAGCCATGGGGTGTTGGCGCCGTCCGAAAACTGACCCCCTAGAAGTCGAAGTGCCGACTGAAAATTGACCAGGGTGTTTGGAGGTCCTTATGGCTAGCCGTCAAAAAATAGGGCCTGCTACTCAGAGGGTTGTCAGTGGAGTTGAACCCGACCAGCCAAGCGGCCACGCGTTCGACGCACATCACCAGCCAGTTGCCGGTGACGGCCTGGTATGCCTGGCTGGACGAGCCCACGCTGGCCGATGCCATCCTGGACCGCATCGTGCATGGCTCGCACAAGATAGCCCTTAAGGGCGAGTCGATGAGGAAACTCGACAAGGCCGCCTGAGCCGGCCGTGCCGACCGTCGTTTCACGCTGATGGCGGACCCTTAGGCTACGATTGCAGCGTCACTCAGGACACCCGCGCAACGTGCCCTCCACCGCTTGGAACGATGTCCGCGATGGGAATGGAATCATTGCCCGCCATCAGTGTAATGCGCACCTTGGCGGGTCAAACGCCGAGAAAGGATGGATTGACAGGAGATTTTTAGGCTTCAACTCCGGGTGACAGTTCACTCGGCAGCCAGGGCGAGATGGTGGCATTTTCTACAGATTCACATGGCATTGCAGGGATTGAAAATACATGAAGCTCATCGCATGCGTTTGTTTGTTTTTTGCATTTGGACTGCCAGTCCATGCTACAGGATTGGAAAATTCACTACTTTCTGGTTCAACTCAAAGATATACGGCCTTTCGCCAGTACGAGTACACAAAAGACTGGCGACTCATAAAGGTTTCGGAAATTCCAAACGGGACGCATTTATTGGATTTAAGCATCGCCACTGATGGGCCACTCAGCACCTTCGTTGACGTAAATGCGAACGCCAATTTCACGCTGGTGAAAAAGCCCGTGTATTCAGTAGAGGCGCTTCAAAAGGGTTTTGATTTTCAGTTCGACATCCAAGGATTGAACAGCGTTCTGCTTCTTAATACAAAGAGTAGCGTGCTGGCGTCTATTTACTATGACGACCAAAAAGAAAAGAATTTCGAGATTCATTTTGTGCAGTCTGTTGCATTATTATGCAAAACTCTCTCAGAGATAAAAAATCGCTCTCAAAACAAAATGGCAGCATCAATATTCAGAGAGGTTCTGGTTGCTGCCATTAGGAGTTATGCTGGGACGAGTTATAGCGGAGGAACATTTGCAGGAACGAGCGCAAGCGGCGCCGCATTTTCCGGAACGTATACGCGGTATGACAGTTCGTGGCTGGGTGAACACTATGCACGAGGACTCGATGCAGTGTTCGATGGCGTTGCATCCATCAGTCAAATCAACACGCAGATGGATAATTATCAATGTGATGAGGCACAGCAAATCCGATTAAATGCAAGTGAGCAACCGTCATCCGTCAATAATTTTGAAAAGGGAAAATATGAGCTTCCGAAATAATTTTTTTTCAATATGCTTGACCGCAATTTCTCTAAATTTCATCCCTCAGGCGCTGGCACAGTCAGATGGCACGGTCACCTTTATCACCGTGACGCAGACCATAGAGGAAGGTGGTTTAGTCCCTTTGTCGATTCAAGCGAAAGGATTTGATGTAGACCCGATTACCTCCCTTGAACTTTCAGTCGAAACGAATCCCGCAGAATTCCAGAAGGCATTGCTTGTCAAGTTTGTGAATCCTCAGGCGGCATTCTTGACTGGGACAAGCGTACGTGTCGCGACCCAAACCCCAGCTACGTTAGTGGCTAGATTTACTCGACGGTCGGGCGCCGAATTTAGCAAGAAGGTTACTACTGGTGCCGTACAAAAGCCCGTCGACTTCCAGAATCCAGCTACCCTGGATGTAGTGTTTAAAGGAAGCGTCAAGTTCCCCACCAATGAAATTGGTCAGCCAATAAAAGTAATTGGGCCTTCAAAGTGGTCGACAGGCATTACCTCAGTAAGAGGTATCCTTTACCATCCGATGATGCCGATGATTGGTGCAACAGAGGGTCACTACGTTCATACTGTTGAATTTTTGGCGGATGACGAGTTGTTCTCAACGTATTCTTTGAGTGGAGTAATTTCCAACAACCCATTCCTTCAATTAGATGCAGCGATTCCGGCAGATGACAAGAAAATCAAGATGATTTGGCGCGATACGAAGAGCTTCGAATTTTCGAAATGAGGGTCAATACTAGTCACCAAATGGAAGAATGAAAGGCGCTAAATCAAAAAATACACTCTCAACTCAGTGGCAGATTCATAAGGAGGGTCTGTGTGCCCCCTAGGGATGGTGTTCAAAACTCCGTGCCGTCCCCAATGGCGTGAAGGCTGGTGAAGCAGAACAATCAGGTCATGAAGAAACAAGCCGAACTGGGACTGAATCTGAGCACGAGGCGCACGCGCAAGGCCGTGTTCCTGGACGAGATGGAGCTGGTGGTGCCGTGGCGCGAACTCATCGCGTTGATCGCAGCGGCCTCGCCTGTAGCCAGCACGGGGCGTCCGCCCTTTGCGCACGAGACCATGCTGCGCATTCATTTTTTGCAACAGTGGTTCGGCCTGTCGGACCTGGCCATGGAAGAGGCTCTGTTCGAGACGCCGCTGTACCGCGACTTCGCGGGCCTCTCCAGCGCCCAGCGCATTCCGGATCGCGTGAGCATTCTGCGCTTTCGCCACCTGCTCGAAGAGCACCAGCTCAGCATGGGGTCTCCTCGTTTTCAGTGCAATAAGTGACGGTACGAAAAGCTAGCACTGGCGCGGAGGTGGTGTTGGTAGATCGTTGATTTCATTGACTTTCCTGTTCACTTTCAAATCTGCGATTCGTGGCGTCAAACCGTGGTCGG
>QFCS01002164.1_pt1 | contig 13646 bp, 9 predicted proteins | sample 3576561 | NCBI WGS metagenome assembly QFCS01 | reverse complement strand
TCCTCGCCGTCGCCGGCGGCGTCTGGAACCATGCGGATGGCCCGCAGGAGGCCGTACGGGCATTCAACGACATTTTCTCCACTTGATCACCGCACCGGCAGCCACAACACGTCCTCGATATGCGCGGCGCCGGTCATCAGCATCACCAGCCGGTCGAAACCCAGCGCCGCACCCGAGCAGTCGGGAAGTCCGTGATCGAGCGCGGCCAGGAAATCCTGGTCGACCGGCCAGCGTACGCCGTAGAGCCGCTCCTTCTCGTCCATGTCGGCCTGCAGCCGCGCACGCTGGATGTCCGGGTCGGTGAGCTCACCGAAAGCATTGGCGAGTTCGACGCCACAGACATAGAGCTCGAAGCGCTCGGCGACCCGGCCATCATTCGGCTTGGCGCGGGCCAGCGCCGCCATCGAGATCGGATATTCGCAAAGGATGGTCGGGCGCCCCGTACCGAGCCTGCCCTCGATCTTGTCGAACATGACGCGGAAGAAGACGTCATCCCACGAATCGCCAGCATGCATGGTGATGCCGGAAGCGCGGGCAAGCCTCTCGGCATTGCCGACCGTCGCAAGCAGATCGACCCCGGCATATCGCTGGAAGGCCTCGGCGACCGTCAGCCGTTCGGGCTCAGCCTGGGGGTCGCAGACATGCTCACCGCGCCGCAAAGGCTGATCGCCGGCAAGCGCCAGCAGCTTGGCGCAGTCCTGCATGACGGTCTCGTAGCTCGCACCGGCACGATACCATTCGAGCATGGTGAACTCGGGGTGATGCAGCGCCGATCCCTCGGCGTTGCGGAAGACACGGGCGAACTGAAACAGCCGCGGCACGCCGCCGGCCAGAAGCTTCTTCATGGCGAACTCAGGCGAGCTGTGCAGCCAACGCTCGCGCTCCTCGCCGTCCGGCAGCTCCCACTCGGTGACGAAGCCCGACAGGTGCACCTCCGCTCCAGGCGCGACCTGAAGGATCGGCGTCTCGACCTCGACGAACCCCTCGCCCGCGAACCACTGGCGGATCGCCGCCTGCAACCGGCCCCTCGCCTGCAGGTTGGGAAGGCGTCTGGCGAGCTTGTCGGGATGCCATTCGGTCATGCCGCACCATCGCATGCGCAACCTTGCGCGTGTAGGGTGACGGCATGACACCCAGGCAGATTGACACCTTCTGCAGCAGGCTGCCCGCCGCGACGCGGACGGTTCAATGGGAAGGCGTCGTCGTCTTCAAGGTCGGCGGCAAGATGTTCTGCCTCATTGCGCCGCCTGAACATTCGGTCGCCCGTATTTCCTTCAAGTGCGCTCCTGAGCATTACGACGCGCTCTCCCGTGCCGAGGGATTCCGCCCGGCTCCCTACCTCGCGCGCGCCAAGTGGGTGGCGCTCGACGATCCGTCCGTGCTGACGGCGGAGGAGACCAAGGCGTATCTCAAACGTGCCCACGCCGTGATCGCTGCGGCGTTGCCGCGCAAAAAGCGGGCAGAATTGAGGCTTTAGGCCCGGTTGCGGCTGTGGGCTGCCTTTGATACAAGCCGGCCGCCGGCCTCGCACCGCTCCCCGCGGGCGAGGCCGAATTCCATTCATCCGACCAGCGGTAAGCCCATGAAAGTGCCCGTCAATTCCATCCGTGCCGGCAACGTCATCGAATACAACGGCAAGCTCTGGGTCGCCTCCAAGGTCCAGCACATCAACCCGGGCAAAGGTGGCGCCTTCGTCGCCATCGAAGCCAAGGCACTGCGCGAAGGCAACAAGCTGCAGGAGCGCTTCCGCTCCGGCGAAACCATCGAGCGCGTTCATATCGACGAGCGCGACTGCACCTACCTGTTCAAGGATGAGACCGGCTACACCTTCATGGACAAGGAGTCGTTCGAGCAGCTCACTGTCCCGGGGGACGTGCTCGACGACGATCAGGCGCGTTTCCTGCAGGATGGCATGGAAGTCGTCGTCTCGCTCTACGAAGGCACGCCGGTGGGCGCCGAGCTGCCCAAGACCGTCACGCTGCCGGTCGTCGAGGCCGATGCCGTCGTCAAGGGGCAGACCGCCTCCTCGTCCTATAAGCCGGCCATCGTCGAGGGCGGCATTCGCGTAATGGTGCCGCCGCATATCGGCGTGGGCACCAAGCTCGTGATCAGCACCGAGGACGGCAGCTACCTCGAACGCGCCAAGGACTGAACCGTGGCTCGCGCGCCCGACCAACCCGTAGCCCGCATCGGCCGCGCCCCGCTCAGCACCGGCCGCGAGCGCTCGGGCCCGCCCGAACGGCGTTCGCTTGCCGCGCGCTCGGCCACCGTTACCGTAATGATCCGTGCGGCGTTCGCCGCCGCCAAGAGCCTCAAGCGCGACTTCGGCGAGGTGGAGCACCTGCAGATCTCCGAAAAGGGGCCTGGCGACTTCGTCAGCCACGCCGACCTCAAGGCCGAGCGCACCCTGCGCACGGAGCTGGCCCGCGTACGGCCGGAGTACGGCTTCCTGGGTGAGGAGGGCGGCGAGACGCGCGGCGATGGGCGCAACCGCTGGATCGTCGACCCGCTGGATGGTACGACCAATTTCCTGCACGGCGTGCCGCATTTCGCCATCTCGATCGGCCTCGAGCGCGAAGGCGAGATCGTCGCGGGCGTCGTCTACCAGCCGATCTCCGACGAGCTGTTCTGGGCGGAGAAGGGCAACGGCGCCTACGTCGACACCCCCAACGCCCGGTCACGACGCCTGCGCGTGTCGGGGCGCAAGGATCCGGCACGTGCCCTGGTCGCAACGGGCATCCCCAACATCGGCAAGGGCGGACACGACGAATACTTCCCAAAGCTGGAAGCGGTGACCAAGCGCACGGCGGGCATACGGCGTTGGGGCGCGGCCTCGCTCGACTTTGCCTTCGTTGCCGCCGGCCGCTACGATGCCTTCTTCGAGTTCGATTTGGCGCCCTGGGACGTGGCGGCCGGTCTACTATTGGTAAGAGAAGCCGGCGGAACGATTACCGACATCTCGGGCAATCCGTATGTTCTCGGCGGAAAATCCGTGCTGGCGAGCAATTTCGGTATGCGTGACCCGATGATCGAGATCCTGTCCGGCCGCTAGTCCGTGACAAGTGCGGCGGGATGCGCCCTCCGCGGAAAAGATCTCCACAGAATGGGCCACTTCAGACCCTTGCCGGTGGCGGCGCCGGTTGAGCAGCCATCGTGCATTGGCTATTGTCAGCGGCCAATTCCCATTGAAAGGCAATCGGTTATGCCATTGACTTCGGCCGCTGCACGCAGCCTCGCCTTTGCCGTCCTGGGCTTCGGCTCGGCATCGGCGCTGGCGCAGAGCCCGAACGTCATGGCGTTCAACCCGATTTCCGGTATAGGCCTGCCCGGGGGGCCGGAGCCGACCTACGGCACGCAGGCCGCCTATCCCATTGTCGACACGGTTGGTCCGACGAGCGGGCCCGCCTTCAATCCGCTGGTCGGCGGCCAGCCCGGCGGTTCCCAGCCGGCCTACAGTCCCCAGACGGCCTATCCGGTCGCGGCTGCCGCGGCGGCGCCGACAGGTGGCCTGGCGTTCAATCCCTGGCAGCAGGACGGCGCGGTACCGCAAGCCGGACTGGGCGCCGCCGCCTTCGATCCCGGCCAGATGCCGGCACTCGCCAGCGGCGGGCCCGTCTACACCTACAATCACGGAAGCGGCCTGCCGGCCCCGCCGCGCGGCCCCATCGAAAGCCGCATCGTGGCGATCCCGGAGCGCGGCACGGCCCGTATCCCCCGCGACCTGCTCTACGACGCGCCGCCGCCCGCGCCTGCCATGGCGCCGGTGGTCATCGCACCTGCGCCGGCCGCTGCCGCTGCCGTACCGACACCGCCGCCTGCGTCCGCCCCTACGCGGGCGATGCCGGCAGCACCGACACCAGTTGCTCGGCCAGCGCCACCACCTGTCGCCACGCCGGCCGCCGCGCCACCACGACCGGTCGCCTCAGCGCTGCAAGCCACACCACCGCAAGCCACGCCACCGCAAGCGGCGCCCGCGCAGCCGAACCGCCCGGTGGCCGTCACCACGCTTCCGCCAGACCTGTCCAGCAAGGCCTCCACGGTCGCATCGATCCCCTTCTCGGGTCAGTCGGCAGACCTCAGCGATACCGCCAAGGCGGAGCTCGAGCGCGTCGCCAAGAACATGGGCGACAAGGGCCTGCGCCAGATCGAGCTGCGCGCCTATGCATCATCCGCCGATCCTGACGGTCGCAAGATCGCTTTGGCCCGCGCCCTGGTCGTGCGCAGCTTCCTGATCGACCAGGGCGTGAAGTCGCGGATCGAGGTCGGAAGCTTTTCGGGTGACGGTGCCCGGGTAGATATTCTGGTACCCAACCCGTGATCCCGCCGGCCCGCCACAGCTCCCGTCGGGCCGCATGAGCAGCCCGCTCCCCTACCTCATCCGCATGCTGCTGTTCCTGGCAGCGGTCTGCGGCCTCGCCTACGTGCTGTATCACGACCTGCTGCGCGTGTTCCTGAACACGCCGATCCTCAACAGCGTGATCGTCGCTGTACTCGTGATCGGCATCTTCTTCGTCATGCGCCAGGTCCTCTCGCTATGGCCGGAGGTGAAGTGGCTGCGGCGATACCAGCACCGCGAGGAAGGCGCGCCGCCGCTCGACACGCAGTCCATCGACCTGCTGTCGCCGCTGGCAACCATGCTCGGCGAACGCCAGGACCGCCTCCGCCTGTCGGCGACCGCCACCCGTGCGGTGCTCGATGGCATCGCCACCCGCCTCGATGAGCGCCGCGAGCTCAGCCGCTATCTGACCGGCCTGCTGATCTTCCTCGGCCTGCTCGGCACCTTCTGGGGCCTGCTGGAGACGATCGGCGCCGTGGCCGATGCCATATCGAACCTCCAGGTAAACACCGGAGATCCCATCCAGATGTTCGCTGCACTCAAGGAGAGCATCGAGGGTCCGCTCAAGGGCATGGCGACGGCGTTCGGCGCCTCCCTTTTCGGCCTGTCCGGCTCCCTGGTGCTGGGCTTCCTCGAGCTGCAGGCGAGCCAAGCCCAAGGCCGCTTCCATACCGAACTGGAGGAATGGCTGGCCGGTGCGACCCGCCTGTCCAGCGGCATCCAGACCGACGGCGAGCAAGGCGTGTCGGCCTATGTCGAGGCACTGCTCGAGCGCACGGCCGATGGCCTGGACGATATGACGCGGACCCTGCGGCGCACCGAGGAGGGCCGAGAGGCCACAGCCGCCGCCAACGCCACCCTGGTCGAGCGGCTGGCGGCCCTGGCCGACGCGATGCGCGGACAGCAGACGCTGCTGGCCCGCGTCGGCGAGCAATCGGTCGAGCTGCGCGGCGCCATCAGCCGTCTCGGCGAGCGCTGGTCGGACAGCGACCGCGACGCGTTGATCGCCCATCAGCGAAGCGTCGAGGCCCACCTCGCCCGGCTCGTCGACGACAATGTGCGCAACCGTGCGGCACTCGCCGAGGATCTGCGTTCGTCCGTCGATCGCCTTCTCGAACGGCGTCCTGCCGACGACCGCGACACATTGCAGACCCATCAGCGCACGCTCGAGGCCCTGCTGGCGCGTCTGATCGAGGAGAACGTCCGCAGCCGGACCGCGCTCGCCGACGAGCTGCGCGGCGAGTTCCGGTTGCTCGCCCGCACCATCGCGTCGACGACTCGCGGGACTCCTCCGGCAGCCGAGGGATAGGCCGATGGCCGCCATCTCCGGCCGCCGCCGCGGCAGCGGTGCCGACTACACATGGCCGGGCTATGTCGATGCGCTGACAACGCTCCTGATGGTGCTGATCTTCCTGCTGTCGATCTTCAGCGTGGGACAGTTCACCCTCTCGAATGCGCTGAACAACCGAGAGAGCGCGATCGAGCAGCTCGGACGGCAGCTTAACGACCTCGCCAATCAGCTCTCGATGGAGAAGAAGGCCGGCCAGGACCTGCAGAAGGATCTCGAGCAGCTGACGCTGCAGCTCCGCCAGTCGCAGGCCGAGCGAGACCGCCTGGGCGGCGATCTCGCTGCCGAGCGCCGCTCGTCCGGCGCCCTGAAGATTGAGCGCGACCAGCTTACAGAGCGGCTGGCGTCGATGCTGACCGAACGCGACCGGCTGTCCGCGGCATTGGAGAGCCAGGCCAAGGAGGCCGCGGACAAGGCCGCGGCGCAGCAGAAGGAAACGGAAGCGCGGATCGCGGCCCTCCAGAGGGAATCCGAGATCAAGGCCGCCGACCTGCAGAAGGAGATCGAGCGACAGCGCCTGGAACTGACGCGGCTCGCCGCCTCCCTGGCCGCCGCCAACCAGGAGAAAGGCAAGCTGTTCAGCGACCTGACAGAGGAGGAGAAGCTCTCCGCGGAGCAGAAGGCGGCGCTGGTGCGTCTGACCGCGGAACTCGCGGGCGTCAGGGACGAGCTTGGCCGGCTGAATGCGGCGCTCGAGGCCTCGGAGGCGAAGAGCAAGGACCAGCAGGCCCAGATCGTCGACCTCGGCCAGAAGCTCAACCGCGCCCTGGCCAGCAAGGTCGAGGAGCTGGCGCGCTACCGTTCGGAGTTCTTCGGCAAGCTGCGCGCGGCGCTGGCGGGCCAGCGCGACGTCCAGATCGTCGGCGACCGGTTCGTGTTCCAGTCCGAAGTCCTGTTCCCCTCGGCCTCCGCGCAACTGCAGCCTGCCGGCGAGAAGCAGCTTGCCGAGGTTGCGCAGCGTCTGATCGACATCGCCTCGCATATCCCCAAGGACATCAACTGGGTGCTGCAGGTCGACGGCCACACTGACGACAGGCCGATCCGAAGCGTCGTCTACCCGTCGAACTGGGAGCTGTCGGCCGCGCGCGCGATCGCCGTGGTGAAATTCCTGCACAGCCAGGGCATCCCCAATGATCGCCTGGTCGCTGCTGGCTATGGCGAATACCAGCCGCTCTCGGCCATCGATACCGCGCGCAACCGCCGCATCGAACTCAAGCTGACGAACCGTTGAGCGACGACGGGAGCCTACAGCAAACCCAGCCTCTTCAGCTCGGCCGCCATCTCGGCAGGCATGTCCGCGGTGTCGCCCTTCGACAGGTCGGGCGGCGCCCGTTCGGACTCGAGATAGCGCCACCCCTGGAAGGCCTTGCAGGTCTGTGGCGCAGTCGACACCAAGGTGCGCCGGACCTTGATACGACAATATTTCCGCCCGTCCTCGGCATCGGCGTCCTCCTCGAAACCGACCAACTCCTGACGGCAGCGGATAACCCCCCGTACGACCCAGTAAAGTGAACCGCCATCGAGCAGTTCTCCTGCCCGTCGCGGCGTGTTGCGCGTGTAGACCCAGTACGGCGAGCGCGGAGACTGACGCCGCTGCTTGTGCCGCGCCGCCTGCAACTGCTTCATATGGGCCAGATCATCGACGCCTACCGCGAGCTTGATCAGATGCAACGCCATGGCCTGCGCTTAGTACGACGGCTGCCCGACACTCAAGGAATGGCTTTCCACAGGTATTGTAAAGACCGTGATATGCACGCCACAGTGCTGGAAGAATCGCGACGACCCGGCCAGACTCCCCCGAGTCTGCACATTTGGCGGAATACTGTCCGTCGCATCCTGCAAGGTGCCTCATGAATCGATCGACGCTGACTGCCCTGGTCCTGGCTCTGATGCTGGGATCAGGCATCGCTGGCTACCTGATCGGACAGCCCGGACTGAGCGTCGACGCCCCTCCCGGGCGCGTTGCCACGGCCTCGCCGACAGGACCGACCGGCCAGACTGCGCCTTCGGCACCGACGTCTCCCTCATCGTCCCCCGCCTCCAGTCCCGCTCCCAATCCGGCCACCGCGTCGCCTCCTACCGGTCAGGCCTCGGGATCCGCCGCACCAGCCGTTCTTCCCCAACCAGCTGCGGCGCCGGACGAGCCCTTCTCCTTCCGGCGGCTCTCCGTCGACAGCAGCCGCCCTGAAGGCGAGGTCTGCCTTTCCTTCAACAAGCCGCTCGCCGCCGATGCGGCCTATGCCGACTACCTGCGGATCACCCCCGAGCTGAAGCCGGCATTGCGCGTCGTCGACGATCGCCTGTGCCTAGGCGGACTTGCCTATGGACAGGACTACAAGGTCCGTCTCATGGCAGGCTTTCCGGGTCGCGACGGGGTCAAGCTCACCGAAGAGAAGTCCGTCGACGTCGAGCTGGGCGCCCGGCCGGCCGTTGTGAATCTGCCCGGCAAGGGCTTCATCCTTCCGCGCGGCAGCGCCGCCGGCCTGCCCATCACGACGGTCAACGTCTCCAAGGTCGGCATCGAAGTCTATCGCGTGAACGAACGCGCGATCGATCGTTTCGCCAGCGACCGCTATGACGCCACCTATCCTGGCAGCGAGCCGCTGAAGGATGCCTGGTCGCTGTTCGGCTGGCTCAACGGCTCCAACGGCGCCCTGCAATGGCGCGGCACCATGGAGGTTCGCAACGTCCTCAACCAGCCGGTGACCACCGCCTTCCCGATTCGTGAAACGGTCGCCGACTGGAAGCCTGGCGCCTATTTCGTGGTGGTCTGGGACGCCGCCCGGCCACCGGCCCGCAGCTTCGACGAGGAGGAGCAAGGTGCGGGTCCCGCCACCGGCATGTGGGTGATGGATACGGACATCGCCTTGACGAGCTTCACCGGCGGCGACGGCCTGTCCGTCTTCGCACGATCGCTTCAGACCGCACTGCCTCTGGCCGGTCTGGAGGTTGTCCTGCTGTCCCGTGGCAACGAGCCGGTGGCAAAGGCGATCAGCGACGCCGAGGGCCGTGTGAACTTCGCCGGCGGCCTGTTGAAAGGCCGTGGCGCCGCGCAGCCCGGCGCGGTGATGGCGTCCGATCCGGCCAAGCAGGAATTCAGCCGACTCGAGCTCACCAAGGCGGCGTTCGACCTGTCGGACCGCGGCGTCACCGGCCGAGCCCCGCCCGGCCCGGTCGATGCGTTCCTCTACACCGAGCGCGGCATCTACCGGCCGGGCGAGACGGTTCAATTGATGGCGATGCTGCGCAACGATGCCGCCGTGGCGCTTTCCAACCTTCCGGTGACGCTGATCGTCAAACGGCCCGACGGAACGGAGTTCACGCGCTACACGCATGCCCTGCAGGGCGAAGGCGCGATCCATCAGGAGATCGCCCTGCCAAAGTCGTCACGGCGCGGCCGCTGGTCCGTCGCGGCCCATATCGATCCGCGTGCGCCGGGGGTCGGCCGCGTCGAATTCTCGGTCGAGGACTTCGTGCCCGAGAAGCTCAAGGTCGAGCTGACGTCGGCACAGGCGATCCTGCATCCGGGCCAGGTCAATGCCTTCGACGTGCAGGCCGACTTCCTCTACGGAGCGCCGGCCAGCGGCCTCGGCGTAGAGGCCGATATGCGGGTGACGGTCGACCCGCAGCCCTTCCCCGGCTTCACCCGCTACAGTTTCGGATCCGAAAGCCAGCGCGAGAGCTTCGAGCCTGCCTTCGTCACCCTGCAGGCCCCGGAGACGGACGTGGCCGGCAAGACCAGACTCGAATGGTCGGGCGACGAGGTCAAGGAGACGAGCCTCCCCTTGCGCGCACAGGTCCAGGCCCGAGTCTTCGAGCCGGGCGGCGGACGCGCTACGCGTGCCGAGCTCGTCGCACCGATGCGCACCCGCAATATCTATATCGGCATCCGGCCGACCTTCGAGGGCCGCTATTCGCGGGAAGGGACGGAGACCGAATTCGACATCGTGGCGGTCGACGCCGGCGGGAAGCAGGTCGCCCGGCCATCCCTGCAATACCGCCTCGAACGTATCGAGTACGTGTACCAGTGGTATCAGGCAGGCGGCCGCTGGCGTTGGCAGTCCATCGCCAACGATCGCCTCGTGACGGCCGACTCCGTGGCGCTGAAGGTCGACGAGCCCCACCGCCTGTCGTTCAAGCTGAGCTGGGGCCAGCACCGGCTGACCGTCACCGACGCCGAGAACGACACGACCAGCGCCCTGGTATTCTATGTCGGCTGGTACGGCGGCACGGAGGGCGAAGAGACGCCCGACACGCTACGCGTGGCGAGCGACAAGCAGAGCTACGCCCCGGGTGAAACGGCACGCGTGCGCATCGAGGCACCGTTCGCAGGCGAGGCACTGCTGGCCATCGCCACAGACCGCATCGTCGCCACTCGCAACGTTCAGGTGCCGGCTGGCGGCACCACCGTGGAGGTGCCCGTGTCGGCCGACTGGGGTGCCGGCGCCTATGCCCTGGTCACGGCCTGGCGGCCGCTCGACAAGCCCGCCGAGCGCCTGCCGAGCCGGGCGATCGGCCTCGCCTGGCTCGGCCTCGACCCTGGCCTGCGCACGCTTGGCGTGGAGATCGGGACACCGGAGAAGGTGACGCCACGGCAGCGCCTGGAGGTGCCGATCAAGGTCGCGAACCTGCAAGGTGAAACGGCCTTCGTCACGCTGGCGGCGGTCGACGAAGGCATCCTGCAGCTGACCCGCTACAAAGCGCCGGATCCCGCCGGGTACTACTTCGGAAAACGCCGGCTCGGCGTCGCCATGCGCGACGACTATGGTCGCCTGCTGGACACGCGCGCCGACGATCTCGGCCGCATCCGCACTGGTGGCGATTCAGGCGACATCGGCGGCCTCGACATCGTGCCGACCCGCACGGTGTCGTTGTTCAGCGGGCCGGTGAAGCTCGACGACAAGGGCGAGGCGCGGATCACGATCGAGGTTCCGGACTTTCTCGGGCAACTTCGCCTCATGGCGGTGGCCTACGCAAAGAGCCGGGTCGGCGCCTCCGAGAAGCGGCTGTTCGTTCGCGACGCGGTGAGCGCCGACGTCGTCCTGCCGCGCTTCCTCGCCCCGGCCGACCGCAGCCGCCTCGCTCTCTCGCTCCACAACGTCGATGGCCAGGCCGGCGACTACCGCCTGGCGGTCCAGGCGACGGGTGCCGTCTCGCTGGAACGTCCGGTCGGCGAAACGCGTCGTCTGGCGGCGGGGCAACGCGAGCTGCTGATATTCCCGCTGATTGCTGGCAACGCGGCGGGATTCGGCAAGGTCGCCGTCGAGCTGCAGGGCCCGGGCAATTTCGCGGTCCGCCGCGAGTGGGACATCCAGGTGCGGCCGGCTCAGACGCCGAGCGCAGTCGATACGGTGGCTCAGCTCGCCGCCGGCCGGGAGCTGACGCTCGATCGCGATGTAACCGCGGGCTTCGCCCCCGGCACCTCGTCGGTTGCCGTGTCGCTGACGCGCGTGCCCGGCATCGACGTGGCGGCACTCCTGCGCGCGCTCGACAAATACCCCTTCGGGTGCATCGAGCAGACCACCAGCCGCGCCCTGCCGCTGCTCTACTACAACGATGTCGCCCTGCTGGGCTACGGCGCGACCGATCCCAGCATCTCCGATCGCGTTCAGGACGCGGTCTATCGCATCGTCGACATGCAGCTCCCCGACGGTTCGTTCGGCATGTGGGGACCCTACACGCCGGCGGCGGAATGGCTGCAGGCCTACGTCCTCGATTTCCTCGTGCGCGCCCGCGACCAGCAGATGGCCGTGCCTGCCGCATCGCTGCAGCGCGGATTGACATGGCTGAACCGCACGGCGGACCGGCTCTCACCTGATGCCCAGGCCTATGCCTGGTATGTGCTGGCGAAGGCAGGCATCGCCGATCCCGGCCGTGTCCGCTACTTCCAGGACAACGAGGGCGGCAAGATCGCCTCTGGTCTTGCCTGGGCCCAGCTCGCCGCGGCCCTCAATCATGTGGCCGAGCCCGGCCGCGCCCGGCTGGCTTTCACCAAGGCGCGCGCCATGGTCGATGCCTACGACAAGGACGACTACTACGGTTCGCGATTGCGCAACCGGGCGGCATTGCTGGCTCTGGCGTCGGAAGCAGGAGGTCGCGAGGGTGTCACCGAAGTCGCAAGCGTCGTCGGCGAGCGGCTTGCCTCGCGCATCGACGAGACCACCACGCAGGAACAAGCCTGGCTGGTGCTGGCTGCCCGTGCCCTGGGCGGCGGCGGCGAGCTGGCCTACTCCGTCGAAGGAGACCAGAAGAAGGCCAGCCGCGAGCCGGTCGTCGTCAATCCCGATTCGGCGTCGATCGCCCGCGGACTGCGTATCCGGAATGACGGCGACAGCACTGTGTGGATGCAGGTGACGGCGCGCGGTGTACCCAACGAGCCGTTGCCGTCGGAGACGAGGGGCCTGAGCATCCAGCGCGAGTACTTCACCCTGCAGGGACAGCCAGCAAACCTGCAGGCGCTGCGCCAGAACGACCGCCTCATCGTTTCGCTGCGCGGGCGCAACCTCGAGGGCGGCTACCACCAGGTGGCGCTGCTCGATCTGCTCCCTGCCGGCTTCGAGATCGAAGCGGTCCTGAACGACGAAACGGTGCAGCCCTTCGGTTTCATCGGCAAGCTCACCGATACGCGCATCGCCGAAGCGCGTGACGATCGCTTCTTCGCCTCGATTGATCTCGGCAGGCGGCCCTATCGCGTTTGGTGGGACACCGAGACGCCGGCCGGCGTGAACTCCTTCCACGTTGCCTATATCGTGCGCGCCGTGACACCCGGCAGCTTCGCCCTGCCGGCAGTGAACGTCTCCGACATGTATGCGCCAAGGATCTATGGCCGCACGGGCATGGGTCGCATAGAGATCGCGCCCCGCTAGGACGATGGGCGCGCGGGAGACACCTTTCATGCCCGCGGGACCGGCTTCCCGGGGCAGAACGGTTTCCGGCGTCCTCGTCGTGCTCTCGCTTGCCATCCTATCCCTGGCTACCGTCGCTCTTGCCGCGGACCGCATCTTCCCGCCGGATCTGTCGCGCTACCATGACCGGTCGACGGAGATCGTCGACGCCAACGGCCGGCTGCTGCGCGCCTTCACCACGGCCGACGGCAAATGGCGTCTCAAGACGACGATCGATGACGTCGACCCGGTCTATCTGGATCTCCTGAAGGCCTACGAAGATCGCCGCTTCGATGCGCATTGGGGCGTGGATCCCCTGGCGGCCACGCGCGCGGCGCAACAGTGGCTGTCCCGTGGCCGCATCGTCTCCGGTGCTTCCACCCTCTCGATGCAGGCGGCGCGCCTGCTGGAGCCTCGCCCGCGCAGCCTCCTCACCAAACTCATTCAATCGGCCCGCGCCCTGCAGCTCGAATGGCGCTATTCCAAGCGGGAGGTGCTGGCGATCTACCTGACGCTCGCTCCCATGGGCGGCAATCTGGAAGGCGTGCGCGCCGCTTCCCTGGCCTATTTCGGCAAGGAACCGAAGCATCTCAGCGCTGCGGAGGCCGCGCTGCTTGTCGCCGTTCCGCAGTCGCCGGAACGCCGGCGCCCCGACCGCTTCGCCGCTGCGGCACGCTCGGCGCGCGATCGTGTCCTCGCACGCGGTCTGGAGCACGGCATCATCGACGCGCCGCTCCATGCGCTTTCGGTCAGCCGCCCGGCGCCCGACCGGCGTCTCGCCATGCCGCTGCATGCCCCCCATCTGTCGGCCTGGCTCGCGCAGCAATCGCCGGGGGGCGTCGTGCCCACGACACTGCGCCTGGAACTGCAATCCGCCATCGCCCAGCTGGCGCAGGAGGAACGCGGCCGCCTGGCCGATCGACCGGCCATCGCCATCGTCGCGATCGACAACCGCACCGGTGCCATCGAGGCCTGGCAGGCCGGCTCCGACTATTTCGGCCCCGCCGGCCAGGTCGATCTGGTGCGCAGCCGTCGCTCGCCAGGCTCGACACTGAAGCCGCTCATCTATGCCATGGCC
>QFCS01001276.1_pt1 | contig 13661 bp, 12 predicted proteins | sample 3576561 | NCBI WGS metagenome assembly QFCS01 | reverse complement strand
GTCACGGCCGGGTCGGCGACCGCGGCCGCCGCCGACGGCAGCAGCTGCGGTGCCGCCACCGCCGCCAGCAGGGGGCTGGCGCCGGCGAGCACGGCGGAGGCGACGAGCGCCCCCACCGGCCGGCGCGTACGGCGCCGGAGGGAGTCGAGCATGGAACGTCCTCTCGGTACGACGCGAACGTCGGTGAGGTCGGGTTCGGAGGGGGAGTGGCGCGGGGTCATCGCTTGCTCACCACCGTCGTGGTGGCGCGCGCGGACGCGACGTTCGCCGTGCCGGCGTAGTCGACGCGGACCTTGTGCCGGCCCGGAGCCATCCGGGGCAGGCGGACCGTGACGCGGCCGTCGGCGCCGACCTTCTTGACCGCGACGATGCGGCCGTCGACGCGCACGGTCACGTTGGCGACCGGGGTGCCGATCGCGGGCACGCTGACGACCACGCGCACTTTGGCGCGGGCACGCGGCTTGACGCGCTTGGGCAGGCCCTTGATCTTCGCGGTCGCGGTGGCCTTGAGCACGCGCACCGTCGCCGAGGACGACGTGCCGCCCTCGAGACCGGCGCCGGTCGGGGTGAACTGGGCGGTCACGGCGTACGAGCCGGCCGCCAGCAGGCGCGGCATCGTGGCCGTGGCCCGGCCGTTGACGACCCGCACGTTCGCGGCGAGCACGCGGCTGCCGGAGCGGAAGGTCATGGTGCCCTGCGGGAGGGCGCCGTCGACGGCGCCGACGGTGGCGGTGAGCGTGACCGGGACGCGGGCGCCGTAGCGCTGCTGGGAGGCGTCGGCGCGAACGACCGGGACGACCTTCGTCGGGTCGGTCGGGTCGACCGGGTCCGTGGGGTCGGTCGGGTGCGTGGGGTCGGTCGGGTCGACCGGGCCGGGCACGGCGGCGTCGGGGACCTCCGGGCGGCCGATGTCACCGCGCGTGGAGCCGGGACCGGAGGCGCGGGGCTCGGTCTCGGTGGTGACGAGCTTCGTGCCCGCGTCGTCCTTGGCGATGGTGAACGCGTCGACCATCTCGCCGGAGACGTTCCAGCTCTCCACGTGCATCTCGCCGTCGGTCACGTCGACGAGCTGGTAGAGCTGGGTGTTGGCCAGCGAGGTGCGCAGGCGCGCGCCGTTGTTCGTCCAGTTGTTGTCGTCCTTCGGGTCGAGCACGTAGTACTTCGGGCCCGCCACGGACACCATGTAGACCGGGCCGGTGTGGCTGTCGGCCGCACTCGCGCCGGCCGGCAGGTCCGCCTCGTTGGCGATCACGTTGCCGCGCCCGTAGGCGTGGTCGTGGCCCTGGGCGACCAGGTCGACGTCGTACTCCTCGAAGAGCGGGAGCCACGCGTCGCGGATCGCGGCGTTGTTGCGGCCCGAGCTGACCGAGAAGACGGGGTGGTGGAAGGTCACGACCGTCCACTGGTTGGGGTTGTCCGCCAGGACCGACTCCAGCCACGCGGTCTGCGCCGCGAACGCCTCGGGGTCGCCGGGGAAGTTGGAGTTCAGGGCGATGAAGCGCACGCCCTGGAAGTCGGTGTAGTAGACGTTCTCGGCGTACAGCTCGGAGATCCGGCTCGTCGTGTCGGGGCCGTTGAGGGGGTACTCGAACTGGGCGCCCCAGTGCTCGGCGAGCTCCGGACCCGGGTAGTACTCGTGGTTGCCGGCGGCGGCGATGACGTTCATCGAGCCGTTCGACCAGCCGGCCGCCCCGAACCACTCGCCCCACTCCGCCTCGGAGTCGTCGGTGTCGATCAGGTCGCCCGCGTGCAGCACGGCCTTCGCGTAGGGGCGCGCCTCGTAGGCGGCGCGGAAGGTGCGCGAGACGTAGGACTTGATGTCGTTCTGGGCGTCGCCCTGGACGATGAACGAGAACGGCTCGTCCGCGGGACCGGCGGTCTCGAACTCCAGCCACTCGCTCCACGTCTGGCCGTCGCCGACGCGATAGACGTACGTCGTGCTCGGCTCCAGGCCGGTCAGCGTCGCGGAGTGCTGGCGCACGTCGTAGCCGAGGTCCGCGGTGAACTCGGTGGTCGTCGCCTCGATCGTGCTGCCGGCGGTGACGACACCGGGGCCGGCCTCCGCCAGCTGCACCTTGGGAGTCGTGACCGCGGTCGAGGTACGCCACGAGACGCTCTGCGAGGTCGACGGGTCCTGGGTCGGGGTCAGCACGATCCGGTCCGGTACGACGAGCGGCGCGTGCACCACCTTCGGGTCGGCCGTCGGCGGAGCCAGACCGCCGGCCGCGTAGACGAGCCCGGCGCCGGCGGCGAGGGCGAGCGTCAGGCCACCGACGACGACGGCCGGGCGCTTGGCCCGGCCGGGGCGCTTGGGGCGGGGTGAGGATGTCATGTGGGGGGATTCCTCCAGAGGTGCCGTCAGGGCATGACGGCGTACGGGCATGGACGTGCCTAGCTCCCCGAGACAGCACACGGACCCCGGGCACAGCAGTGCCGGGGTCCGCGAGACCGCCGGAAACTAGCAGCGCGAAGAGAACTCCTGGTGACCCCTCAGACGGCTCTCAGGCGTGCGTCCATCTGGCGTTCACGTGAGGCGGGAGGAGTGTTCAGGCGGGGATCGCCGAAGGTTCGCGGGCCGTGCGAGGCATGCCTCGCATCCAGGTGCCGCCTATCACGATGCATGGCTCGGTCGGTACCGTCGAGGCGAGGCCGAAGAGCCCCGCAGGGCTCCCTCTCCCCCTCTTGCCCACCACGGGAAGGACCCCGAGTGCTGTCCGCCGACCAGGTCGCGCCCCTGCCCGACGGCGCCGGCCTGCTTCACATCGGCCCGCCGAAGACCGGGACGACCGCGCTGCAGGCCGCCCTGCACGCCGCCCGCGCCGATCTCCTCGCGCACGGCGTCGCGTACGTCAGCCGGACCAGCAATCCGTTCGACACCGCCCGCTGGGTGGCCGGCTGGGACGGGGCGGGGGAGGCGGCGACGTACCGAAGGCGTTGGGAGCGGATCGCGAGGGACTTCCGTTCCTCCGATGCTCGGCATGCGGTGCTGTCGAGCGAGGGCTTCGCCAACGCCGGGCCGGACCGGGTTCCGGACGTGCACGAGGCCCTGGGGCCCGACACGTTCGTGCTGGTGACGCTGCGGCCCACGACGGCGCTGCTGCCGTCGGCCTGGCAGCAGGACACCCGCCAGGGCAACCCGCTCGGCCTGGAGGACTGGGTCCGGGCGGCGTTCGACCCGGACGCCGAGCCGCGGTACCTGCGGCCCCTCGACCCCGCCCACCTGCTGCGGACCTGGGGCCCGGTGTTCGGCGAGGACCGGATGATATTCCTCGCTCCCGACCCGCACGAGCGCACCAGCGTGCTGCGTGCGGTCGAGGCCCTGCTAGGGCTGCCCGAGATGCTGACCCTGCAGCCGGAGCGCAACGCCTCCCTCGGGTACGCCGAGGTCGAGATGCTGCGCCACCTGTACGCCGCCGTCGCCGAGCACGACGACGCCGCGCGCTGGTGGAAGGCCATGCGGCGCACGAGCCGCAACCTCGACCGGACCCCGCTCCCCGCCGCCGGGCGACAGCGCATCGTCCTGCCTCGCTGGGCCGCCGACGCGGCCCGCCGTCACGACGAGCAGGCGTACGCCGCCATCGAGGCCTCCGGAGCACGGATCGTCGGCGACCTCCGTCGCCTCGTCGAGACCGGAGGGGAGGAGCCGGAGACCGTCGAGGAGCCGGGGCAGATCGACGTCGCCACGGCAGGCGTCATCGCCGAGGTGGTGGCGCGCACCGCGGTCGAGGTGCTCGGTCCCGAGGCGGGCGGCGGGCGTCGTACCGGTCTGGACGAGCATTCCGCGCGCGAGCTCCTGCGGGCGTTGGCGGGGCGGGTACGACGGCGGCGGGGCTGAGCGTCGGGACCCTGGGGGACCCGCGCACCCCGATGCCGGCCTCGCCGCTCACTTGAAGCACCCGGTCGACCCGAGCACCGATGCTCTTCCGATGTCCTCGTAGACGAAGGCGATCATGGCGGCGTGGCCCCGCTGCAGCTGGATGCCGTTGGACAGTTGTTCGACGGCCCATCCTTCCTTCTCCCATTCCTCGGCGACGTCGGTCTTGACGCGGTCGAGGGTGCCGGGGTCGATCTTCACGTGCAGGATGTAGGAGAGGGAGAGGCCGGAGCTCTCGATGAAGAGTTCGCAGAACTGCAGGGTGTCCTGTTGCGTCTCCGGGGCGGTGCCGATGGCGCGAGCGAAGGCGTCGACCTCGGCTCGCATGATGACGGCCCCCTGCTCGGCGCGCTTCTGTCTTTCTGCGATGTCCTCCGGCGAGTCTCCGCACCCGGACGCCAGGAGGCCGACGACCAGCAGGGCCGAGATGAGCAAACGGTGTGGCGTCATCGGATGTCGATCCTCTCGCTCTTCACGAGGGGCGCGATTCCGTCGGGAACGGGGTAGGAGCCTGGGCCGAAGGGCGAACTCACGCGATCGATCTCCCTCGAATGGTAGGTCGTGGCTTCCTCGCCAGTCAGCACCGCGAGCATGTTGCGCCAAGCGTCCGACTTTCCCTCGAACACCCCGCTGTGCGACGCCCCCAGCCCGTCGATCGGCGTCCCGTCGGCATAGTCGCCGGTCTCCAATCGGATCAGTCCGGGGAAGGTCGCGGGGTCGGCGCCGTGGCCGCCGGGTGCACCCTGCACGAGGTTGATGAAGTCGTCGGGTGCCGTCATGGCGTAGCGGTCGACCTTCGCCTGGGAGGCGGGAAGGTCGCCGGGTGTCTGGACGCCGTCGCCCATGCCGGCGGAGGCGACGTGCAGGACGCGGTCCGCGTCGAGGCCGTGGAGCTCGGCGGTGCCGACGACGGCCCCGCCGTAGGAGTGCCCGAGGTAGGTGGTGCGTACGTCGCCGGATGCGCCGGAGTGCTCGATCTGCTGGCGCACATCGTGGGAGAAGGCGGCGAGGTCGGGGGCGAGGACGTCGGCGTAGCTGGAGTCGGCGGCTTGACCGAAGCCGGGTGGGAACTCGCCGACCTGCCACGAGATCATCGCGAGCGACCTGTCGCCGGCCACGACGAACGACTCGGCGCGGTCCGCCACCTCCTGGAACCTCTCGATCGCGGCGAAGGTGCCGGGCACGATCACCCCGACGTTGCGGGTCTCCGGCCCGATGCTCCCGTGGAGCTCGGCGATGCCGAGCGTGGTCGAGTCGTAGGCGACGACCTGACGATCCTCGGCCAGGATCGACTCATAGAGCGCGATCTCCCTCGCGACGGCCTCCTGGAAGGTGTCGTCGCCCCGGTCGGGCGGTACCTCGCGCAGGATCGCGAGCTGGTCGACGATGCTGATCGCGTTCGCCTCGGCCCGTACGTCGAAGGGTGCTCCGCTGAGGTTGCCGACCTCCCGTGGGTACATCAGAGCGAGCAGGCCGGCCTCCCGGGCGCGAAGTGCGTCGAACAGCGCCCGGGCGGCGTCGCGGCCGGTGCTCGCGTCGCGCAGCAACGCCTCGACGCGCTCGGCGCCCGCAGCCGAGGAGCGCCGGACGAGACGGCCGGCGACGTCGGGGTGGTCCCGCAGGTACTCCCGCAACCGGTCCGGCGACATCGTCAGGGCCGCCGCGGGCAGCACGCCGCCGGCGACCAGCGCGCCGAGCGCGCGTCGTACGGCGCCGCCGGTGGCTTCCTGCGCTGCCACCCGGTCCACGGAGCCGGCACCTTCGCCGACGGTGTCGACGGCGGCCAGCGCCTCGACGAACGCCCGCTCCACGACGGCGATCTCGGCGGTCCAGGTGGCGATGCGGTCACGCAGGACGGCCGCGCGTATCGCCAGGCCGTTCACCTCGGCCTGTGCCTGCGCCACGTCGAAGCCGCCGGGCGGGGGGAGCGCGACCGCGGCGACAGCGAGGGCAACGGCGATGTCGTCGTTCAACTCGACCCGGTCGGCCTCCAGCCGGACCCGGTCGCGGGCCAGGGTGGTGAGGTCGTCCTCGAAGGCGTCGCACGCGGACGCCGCGGCCAGCAGCGCCGCCTCCGGTCCGGCGAGTCGGCGCGCGAAGCGGGTGGAGGCGTGCGCCGAGGCCTCTGCGGCGTCTCCGCTCCAGTCGGCGCCGTCGGCGGAACGTCCCTGTGCCCATGCCTGCACAGCGGCCACGTCGTGGGCGATCGTGCGGAGCCTGCGGGCGGTGCGACCGACCTTCGCCGGTTCGGACTCCATCTCCGGGATCGGTCCGAGGGGCGCGGGAGCGTCGAGACTCACGGCCTCATCCGGCGATGATCGGCGCGTTGCGGTGGTCCCATGACAGCAGGCCCCGTACGAGCCGCGCCTGGGACCGGTCGGTGACGGTGAGGTCGGCGCCGGTGTCGTCGATGGCCTCCACGAAACCCTCCGCGCGCCGGTGTGTGGCCTTCAGCTCGTCGACCCAGACCTCGCGAAAGGCCTCCAGCGCCGAGGCGACGGCCGGAGCCAGTCGACCGGTGCCGACGCGGTGCAGGCGGCGCCACTGGTGGTCGAGGTCCTCGGACGCATCACTCCACCCGCTGCGGGCGGCCTGCAGTGCACCTGACGGAACGTCCAAGGTCACGGTCATCGTCGTCCCCTTCGGCCGACTCGGTGGAACCAAGCGAAGATGACCATATCAGCATGGTTCTCATCGAGGGACCTCCGAAAGCGCCGGCATCATCGCGAGCGCGCTGGCGCGCTCCTGTCCACAGCCGCGGATCGCCGTCCTTCCCTCGCCGCGTTTCCTGGCCTACGGTGCTGCCCAGCCAGGCGCTCGATCTCGGGGGGGAATTGCGATGGCCTTGCTTCAGCCACCGGTGGTGGCGTCGGCGTCCGACGAGTTGGTGGCGCGGTTGGATGCCGACCTGCGTGCCGTCGTACGGCGTGACGGGTTGGATCCGCAGCGCGAGGTCGAGGCCGTACGACGCCTGGCCGGTGCGCTGGTGCGGGCGCACGACGAGCGCAGCCTGACCGGCGCGGTCGCCTCGGTGGACGACGTGGAGGGCCTGGTCGCGGAGCTGGTGGCGCGGGTCGCGGGGTTCGGGGCGTTGCAGCCGTTCCTCGACGACCCGACGGTCGAGGAGGTGTGGATCAACGCGCCGGACCGGGTGTTCGTGGCGCGTCAGGGGCGGCACGAGCTGACGAATGTGGTGCTCGACGAGGCGCAGGTGGCCGAGCTGGTCGAGCGGATGCTGAAGTCGACGGGTCGCCGGGTGGACGTGAGTCGCCCGTTCGTGGACGCGATGCTGCCGGAGGGGCATCGGCTGCACGTGGTGCTGCAGGGGGTCTCGCGCGGGTTCACCGCGGTGAACATCCGCAAGTTCGTGGTGCGGGCGACCCGCTTGGCCGAGCTGGTCGAGCTCGGGTCGCTGCCCGCGTCGGCCGCCCGCTTCCTGGAGTCGTCGGTGCGGGCGGGGTTGAACGTGCTCGTCACCGGCGGCACCCAGGCGGGCAAGACGACGATGTTGAACTGTCTCGCGGCCGCGATCCCCGGCGGGGAGCGGGTGGTCTCCGCGGAGGAGGTCTACGAGATCCGGTTCCCGCACCCGGACTGGGTGGCGCTGCAGACCCGCCAGGAGGGCCTGGAGGGCACCGGCGAGATCCGGCTGCGGGACCTGGTGAAGGAGTCCCTGCGGATGCGGCCCAGTCGTCTGATCGTGGGGGAGGTGCGCTCCGAGGAGTGCCTCGACCTGCTGCTCGCGCTCAACTCAGGGCTGCCCGGCATGTGCACCCTGCACGCCAACAGCGCCCGGGAGGCGCTGACCAAGATGTGCACCCTGCCGCTCCTGGCCGGCGAGAACATCTCCGCGCGCTTCGTGGTGCCGACGGTCGCGGCCTCGGTCGACCTCGTGGTGCATCTCGCCCTCGACCCCCACGGGGTACGACGCGTCGCGGAGGTCGTGGCCGTCCCGGGCCGTGTGGAGGGTGATGTCATCGAGACCGAGCCGGTCTTCGAGTGGCGCGACGGCGCGCTGCGCCGGGGGATCGGGCTGCCGCCGCGGCTCGATCGGTTCGCGCGCATCGGTGTCGACGTGGTCGGCCTGCTCAACGAGGCGGGCTGAGGGCGTGGGCGCGCTCGTCGGACTCGCGTTCGGCGTCGGGGCACTGCTGCTGTGGGCGGCGTGGGCTCGCCCGCAGGCGGTCGCGTCCTCGCCGCGAGCCGCGGGGTGGGCGGCCCGGCTGGTCGCGGAGGCCGGCGTCGCGCGGTGGAGTCCGTCGCTGCTGGTGACGGCCTGCGCGGCGGTGGGACTGCTCGGGGCGGTCTTCGGCGCCGGCATCACCGGCGTGCCGACGATCGGGCTCGCGCTGGGCGCGGTGGCGTCGTACCTGCCGGTGGCGGGGCTGTCGGCCCGTGCGCGGCGGCGCCGCCGGCGGTTCGCCGAGGCGTGGCCCGAGGCGGTCGACGACCTCGCGAGCGCCGTACGTGCGGGCATGTCGCTGCCGGACGCCGTGGCCGCGCTGGCGGTGCGCGGCCCGGAGGCGTTGCGGCCCTCGTTCGACGCGTTCGCCCTCGACTATCAGGCGTCGGGTCGGTTCGGGGACTGCCTGGACCGGCTCGCGGTGCGGCTGGCCGACCCGGTCGGCGACCGGGTGCTGGAGGGGCTGCGGATCGCGCGCGAGGTCGGCGGCGGCGAGCTGGGCCGGCTGCTGCGCAACCTGTCGGGCTACCTGCGCGAGGACCTGCGCATCCGCGCGGAGCTCGAGGCGCGGCAGTCGTGGACGGTCAACGGCGCACGGGTCGCGGTCGCCGCTCCGTGGCTGGTGCTGGTGGTGATGTCGGCGCAGCCGAGCGTCGTGGAGCGCTACCGGTCGGCCGGCGGCGCGCTCGTCCTCGCCGTCGGCGCCGGCCTGTGCCTGCTGGCCTACCGGCTGATGGTGCGCATCGGCCGTCTCCCGGAGGAGCGGAGGATCCTGCGATGAGTTTCGGGCTCGCGGGGGCGATGCTCGGTCTGGCCGCGGCGCTCGGACTGCTCCTCCTGGCCGCCGCGGTGCTCGCCGCGCGGCGTCCGTCGCTGGCGTCGCGGGTGCTGCCGTACGTGCGCGACCGGCCGGGCGCCACCACCCGGACCGGTCGGGTGGACCCCGCCGCCGGCGGCCCGCTGGTCGGTTGGGTGCTGCGCTCCGCGGCGACCGGTCTCGAGCGACTGCTCGGCGGTGCGCCGGTGATCCGGCGCCGGCTCGACCGCGCGGGGCTCGACCTCGACGTCGTCGACTTCCGCGTGCAGCAGGTGCGGTGGGGCCTGGCCGGCCTCGGGTGCGCGGCCGCCTTCGGGATTGTGCGCTCGTGGACCTCCGCCGCGGCGCCGCTGCCGCTCCTGCTGCTGTGCGTCGGCGGCTTCGTGTCCGGCTTCCTGCTGCGAGACCAGCGACTCGGCGCCCAGGTCCGCCGCCGCGAGCAGGACATGCTCGCCGAGCTGCCGACCCTGGCGGAGCTGCTCGCGCTCAGCGTCGCCGCGGGCGAGGGCCCGGTCGCCGCCCTGGACCGCGTCGTACGGCGCAGCGCGGGCGAGCTGTCCCGCGAGCTCGCCGGCGTGCTCGCCCGGATCCGCACCGGCGAGTCCGTCACCGACGCCTTCGACCGTCTCGCCGCCACCACCGGCCTCGGCGTCGTCGCCCGCTTCGCCCACGGGATCGCCGTCGCCGTGGAGCGCGGCACGCCGTTGGCCGACGTGCTGCACGCCCAGGCCGGCGACGTCCGCGACGCCGGCCGCCGCGCCCTCGTCGAGAAGGCCGCCCGGAAGGAGATCGCGATGATGGTCCCGGTCGTCTTCCTGGTCCTTCCGACGACGGTGCTCTTCGCGTTCTGGCCCGGCTTCGTCGGGCTGTCCCTCAGCTGATCCGCGCTCGCACTCTCGGGAAGGAAACGCCGTGCGCCTCACCACCCTCATCCATCGACCACCCCGATCACCCCGATCACCCCGCTCACTCCGGCCGCTCCGGTCGATCCGGCTGCCTCGAGCACGAGGGCGTCGATGCGACCAGCGCGGCGACGTACCGGGCTGGGTGCTCGTGACGATCATGACGGTCTCGATCGGCGTCGCCCTGTGGGGAATCGCGGAGCCGCGGCTGACCCAGATCCTCAGCGCGGCGCTGGACTCCGTGCGGTGAGGACGCGGGGCCGTCGTGACCAGCGGGGCTCCGCCCTCGTCGACGTCACGCTGGTCGCGGTCCTGCTGGTGCCGCTGGTCCTGGGGATCGTGCAGGTCGCCCTCGTCCTGCACGTCCGTACGACGCTCGCCGCCGCCGCGTCCGAGGGCGCCCGGCTCGCGGCGACCGCCGACCGCGGGCCCTCCGACGGCGTCGCCCGCACCCGCGCGCAGATCGCGCAGGCGGTGGGCGGAGGGTTCGCGGAGGATGTCGTGGTCCGCCGGGTGCTCGTCGCCGGGGCGCCGGGCGTCGAGATCACCGTCCGCGCGCGGGTGCCTGCACTCGGGATCGGCGGTCCGGCGGTCGACATCTCCGTGTCGGGCCGCGCCGTCGAGGAGGACCCGTGACCCGGCGCGTGCGCCGATCGCCCGACCAGCGCGGCAGCGGCATGATCGACGTGGCGTGGCTGAGCATCGTGCTGCTCCTGCCGCTGCTGTGGATCGTCCTGTCGGTGGCGGAGGTGCAGCGCGGGTCGTTCGGCGTCAGCGGTGCCGCCCGTGCCGCGGCGCGCGCCTACGCGCTGGCGCCCAACGACCTCGCGGGCGAGCAGCGGGCGGAGGCGGTCGCCCGGCAGGCGCTGGCCGACCAGGGGTTGGACGACCTCCCGGTGACGGTGGCCGTCTCGTGCACGCCGTACCCGCGGCGCTGTCACAGCGGGACCTCCGTCATCACGGTGCGGGTGGCGACGGCGGTGCGCCTGCCGCTGCTGCCCGACGTGCTGGGCGCGGGGCGGGCGACGTTCCGGCTGGACGCCTCCCACACGGTGCCGATCGGGCGCTACCAGGAGATCTCCGGGCGGGGCTCGTGAGCCGGGCCTCCGGCCAGCGAGGCTCGTCGGCCCCGCTGGTGCTGGGGTTCGCGGCGGTCGTGCTGCTGCTCGTCGCCGTGGTGGTGGACGCGAATGTCGCCTACCTCGCCCGCCAGCGTCTCGACGCGCTCGCCGACGGTGCTGCTCTGCACGCCGCCGACGGGGGCGCCGAGGGGCGCGACGTGTACGACGGCGGCCTCGGCGACGGCCGCCTCGCGTTGACCCGCGCCGAGGCGGAGCGTGCTGTCCGCTCGTACCTGCGCGCTGTCGGGGCGTCCGCCGACCATCCCGGACTGCGCGCCGGCGTGCGGATCGAGGGGGAGCGGGTGGTGGTCGAGCTGACCGCCGGGGTCGACCTGCCGCTGTCGGTGCCCGGCGTTCCGGCGCGGGCGGGCGTGCGGTCGGTGGGCTCCGCGGCCGTCGACCTGACGGTTCCCGCGCGATGAGTGCCTCGGACGGCGACGACACGGGGCGGCCGCCGAGGTCGTCGGCGGACACCGTGCGGGCAGGGGGGATCGCGGAGAGGACGTGACGTCCCCGCGACCTGCCTCGTTCGCCGGACAGGGCCGTCGTACGCGAGGGAGCATCGAGGGACGGCCGGTTCGATCCGACGACGTCCGGGAGCGGGGATGCGACACCTGGTGAGCGCGCTGGCGCTGGCACTGCTGATCGCCCTGTCCGTGGCGGGCGGGGTGGCGCCCGCGTCCGCGGCGGGGACCGCGACGCTGGAGGTGACCGTCCAGCTCGCCGGCGCGCCGGTCCCCGACGTCGTGGTCGACGCGGGACCGGTCGCTGCGACCACCGACGTCAACGGCGTCGCCACCTTCACGGGACTCGACGCGGGCACCTACCGGCTCGTGGTCGACCACGCCGCCGAGGACGGCCGCAGCAAGCTGTACGGCGTGCTCCAGGTCGCCGTGGTGGCAGGCCAGACGCGGACCGTGACGATGAGCGTCCTCTCGGTGCCGATCCAGTCCGGGATCGGCGTGCAGGTCACCGACCAGACCTTCGGCGGCGCGGTGCCGGGGGCGCTCGTGGTGCTGCGCACCACCGGCGGCTCGCTCGCCGACCAGAAGTACACCGACGAGGAGGGCTTCGCGCAGTTCGACGACCCCGCGCGGGGCAGCTACGTCGCGACGGCGACCGCGCCCGGCTACCGCGCGGGGACGCCGTCGGGCGTGATCGCCTACGAGCCGGGCGGCTACGAGTTCGCCAACCTCCCGCTGGTGCCGGAGCTGGACTGTGCCCCGCCGGCCGCGAACCCGGCCTTCGTCAACGGCGGCTTCGAGAGCGGCCTGAGCGGCTGGACGACGGGCCGGACCACCGGCGGCGGCGTCCAGGTCGTCGGCGCCGACGCCCACACCGGGCCCTGGGAGGGCACCCGGATGCTGCGCCTCGGGGTGCCGACCCCCGACCAGGGCGACGAGCAGGAGCCGGGGCCGAACGTGGTCTGCCAGGACTTCACCGTCACCCGTGCGACGGAGTCGTTCGCGTTCAACGCCTTCGGCTGGGACTACACCGGCCAGGACCTGCTGCGCGTCGACGTCGCGGCGACCGACGCCGCGTCCGGCGAGGTGCTGGCGACGTACTCGGAGATGCCGACCGGCGAGCGCGCCGAGCTGAAGACGACCGGCTGGCGCGGCGTACGCCTCGACCTCGCCGACAGCATCGGCAAGGTCGTGCGGCTGACCGTGCGTGCCGCGGGCACCAGGGACGCCCTCTACGGCTTCTGGGCCTATCTCGACTCCGCCGCCACCGCGCCCCCGACCGCGGCGAGCATGCTGCGCACCGTGTCGCCCACCACGAGCGTGACGACGGACCCGGCGACCGGTCAGGTCGTCGTGGCGGTGCCGCGGACCGAGACCGACGACTTCGCGCTGACGTTCGCGCCGCGCTGTGCCCGCACCGGTACGCCGACGGCGGTGGCGCTCACCCTGCCGGGCTCGGCCCGCGCCGCCACCAGCGTCGGAGGCGGGCTGTGGCGGGTGACCCTGCCCGCGAGTGCCGCCGGCGACGAGCCGAGCCGGATGACCCTGCAGTCGACCTGCGCGGGACAGCCGGTGCTCGCCGTACCGCTGGGCAGGCTGGTGCGTTCCGCCGCCGGTGGCACCGTGCGGGACGCCGCGACCGGTGCGCCGATCGCGGGCGCGCAGGTGCGCCTGCACCGGGTGCCTGGGTGGACCGCCCGCGGACCCGAGGGCCCGTACGACGCCACCTCGTGCGAGTCCGTGCTCTCGAAGGAGCCGGGCGCCGACTGGTCGCAGGCGGCGCCGACCGGGAGCGGCGTCCCGGTGCGGGCGGGCGACCTCGACGTCCTCCCGCAGGTGCAGCCGATGTCGACCAGTGCCCGCGGCGGCTTCGGGTGGACGGTCCTGGACGGCTGCTGGTATGTCGTGGTCTCCGCGCCGGGCTACGTGTCGCGGACGGGCCCGGTCGTGGGCGTCGTGACCGACGCCGGGCCGGACGGGAACCTGGTGGGGCTCGACATCGCGTTGGTGCGCGACGGTCCGGGCGCGGCCTGCACGGCGGCCCGGGCGGCGCTGGGGAGCGCGCAGGCGGCGGTGACGCGGGCCGTGGCGGCGGTGAAGGCCGCCACCGCGAAGCTCGCGAAGGCGAAGGCGAAGCTGACGAGGGCGAAGCGGTCCGGCGCGAAGGCGAGGATCGCGAACGCCAAGGCGGCGCAGAGGAAGGCGAAGGCCGGGCTCGCGTCGCCCAACGCCGGTCTGAGCAGGGCCCGCTCGGCTGTCCCGAGCGCGCCGGCGACGGTGACGGCCGCGTGCCGCTGACC
>QFCS01000582.1_pt1 | contig 13666 bp, 11 predicted proteins | sample 3576561 | NCBI WGS metagenome assembly QFCS01 | reverse complement strand
CCTGCGCATCTCCAGCGGTCTCGCGTTGATCGGGGCCGTGGTCGCGGAGTTCGTGGCGGGTACCGGAGGCAGCAGCACGGGCCTCGCTTACCAGATCCTCTTCGCCGGCTACCAGCTGAACATCCCGCGCATGTTCGCCGCGCTGCTGCTGATCTCGCTGGCCGGCGTCTTCCTGTTCGTGCTCATGGCCTGGCTCACCAAGCTCTCGCTGGGCTCCTGGCACGCCAGCGAAATCGCACAAGACTGACACGGAAAACATCCACATGACCTCTCCGATTGAATCCCTGCAGCAAGAATTGCCCGACCTGGACTGGATCACCGATCCGCTCAAGATCGGCCGCCTTTCGCAGGACTTCTCCTGGTTCAGCCCCGTGCTCAAGCGGCAACTGCTGGGCAAGCGTGGTGACATCGTCGTCAAGCCGCGCACAGAGGAAGAAGTCCGCCAGGTCGCCTCGGCCTGCGCGCGCCATCGCATTCCGCTCACCCTGCGGGGCAGCGGCACCGGCAACTATGGCCAGTCGACCCCGCTGCACGGCGGGGTGATTCTGGACATGAGCGGCTACAACCAGTTTCTGTGGTCACGCCCTGGCGTGGGCCGTGCGCAGGCCGGCATCCGACTGGCCGAGTTCGACAACGCATCGCGCCCGATGGGCTGGGAACTGCGCTGCATCCCGTCCACCTTCCGCAGCGCCTCGCTCGGCGGCCTGTTCAGCGGCGGTTTCGGCGGTGCGGGCTCGATCAACTATGGCCCCATTGGGGCAGCAGGCAACATCCTCGGCATCCGAGCCATGAGCGTCGAAGCCGACCCCCAGGTGGTTGAGCTGCGGGGCCCCGAAGCTCTCTTGCTGCACCACCTCTGGGGCACCAACGGCATCGTGCTGGAGGTGGAGATGGCGCTCGCGCCGGCGCACCCCTGGCTGGAGATGATCGTCACCTTCGGCGATGCCGACCGCGCGCTCGACTTCGGCAACGCGCTGGCCCACGCCCCCGGCATTGTGAAGAAGAACATCGCCCTGCTGGTCGACCCGGTTCCGGCCTACATGACCTCCCTCGCCGAGCACCTGCCCAAGGGCTGTCATGCGGCGCTGGTGCTGGTGGCCGAGTTCTCGGAAGCCGCGGCCTTGCAGGTCGTCGCGGCACACGGCGGTCAGGTCACCTACCGCCGCACAGCGGTCGAGGCGAAGGCCGGGCACCACACCCTGATCGAGTATTGCTGGAACCACACGACGCTCAATGCGCTCAAGGTGGACAAGGGCCTGACCTATTTGCAGACCACCTTCACCCCGGGCAAGCACCTGGACCAGGTGCGCCGCATCCGCGAGCTGTTCGGCGACGAGGTGCTGATGCACGTGGAATTCCTGCGCAGCATGGACGGGTTCACCACCTGCACCTCGCTGCCACTCGTGCGTTTCACGACCGAGGAACGGCTCAACGAGATCATCCAGATCTTCCGCGACAACGGCATTCGCGTGAACAACCCGCACACCTTCATCATCGAAGAAGGCAAGGTCGGTGGCGATCTCCCGCAGAACGTCATCGACATGAAGAAGCGCTTCGATCCGGCCGGTCTGCTGAACCCCGGAAAGATGCGCGCCTGGGGCCTGCCCGGCTGAACGCACACATTCCCATCCATCCCTTCACCGCGGAGAACCATCCATGAGCACCGGCACACCCATGGCTCACTACGCCGCCGCCAGGCGCGTTGGCGATTTCGTGTTCATGAGCGGCGTCGTGGCCGTCGATCCGGGCGCGCGCCGGACCGTCACCAGCTACGAGGACATTCCCACCAAGGCGCTGGCCCCTCTGCGCAAGCTGGGCTACGTCACGGGCCAGATGTCGGTGGACGTGTTTGAAGCCCCGATCGTGGCGCAGAGCTGGTTCGTGCTGGACCGCATCCGGCAGCTTGCCAAGGAACACGGCGGCGAGATGTCCGACGTGGTCAAGCTGGTGCAGTACTTCCGACAGCTGTCGCACTACACGCAGTACAACCGCGTGCGCGGCCTGTTCTTTCCCGGCGAGCCGCCGGTGAGCACGGTGGTCGAGGTCTCGCGCTTCCTGCCCGGCGACGATGTGCTCGTCGAGGTGGAAGCGACGATGTACTTGAGGAAGTGAACACCCCCCTGCGCCGCTGACGCGGCTTCCCCCCTCCGTGGCGCGCCTTCGGCGCTTCGAGGGGGGACGGGATCTCGGGCCGGCAGAGCCGGACCCTGGATGCCTCTGGTCGAGGCGGCTCCATTCGTTGCGGGTCGCGCTCCGGCGGGGTGGGGACTCGATGCCTAACGTCTGCTCAGCAGGCGTGGCACGTTCACCACCACGCGCACATCGCCGGGCGACAGGCTGGCGCGGATTTCGTGCGCAGGGTCTTGCGGGTCGCGCAGGGTGGGCTCACCCAGCGGCATGCCCTGTTTGCCCACGATGGCGAACACCTGCGGCGCGTTGGCCTTGGCGCCGCGCCGCGTGACCACCGCCACCTCCCCGCTGGCCAGACGCACATAGCTCCCTGGCGGATAGAAGCCGATGTGCTTCACGAACAGGGCACCCAGTGCATCGGGTTGCTGGTCGGGCCCCAGGTAGAGTTCGCGCGCCACCTGCTGCGACAGCAGGCCACCCCGGCCCTGGCGCGGGCTGATGCAGGCCGCGTACACGTCGGCCATCTGGAGAAGACGCTGTGGCAGGTCCGTCACGCGCTTGCCGGTGGGGTAGCCACTGCCATCCGGTTTTTCGTGCTGCTCTTCCACCAGCTGCAGCCACAACGCGTTCTGCACACCGAGCTCGCGCAGCACAGCAGCACTGCGCAGGGGATGCTCGCGCACCGTCTGGCGCTGCATGTCGGTCAATGCACTGGACTGGCGGGCCATGATGTCGTGCGTGCGCGTCATGCCGATGTTCATCGTCAGTGCAGCGCGGAACAAGGCGGCCTGTTCCGAGGGCGACAGGCCGGTCGACGGTGCCACCAGTGCGCACAGGCCGGCCGCCAGCAGCGCGTGCGACGCGCTGTAACCCATGCGGACATCGAACAGCAGCTGCACCAGCACCAGCAGGCTGTCGTCGGGCGCGTCGCGCCACAGCCGCAGCGCGCGCGTGCTCAGGCGCTCGATCCGATCGTTGAAATGCGTGGCGGCCCGGCCTTGCTGCAAGAGGCTGTTGAGCGCGGCGTGCAGGTCGGCCCAGGCGTCCACCAGGCTGTCTTCCTCGCGGACCTCCACGTTCGGCAGCTCCACGGCGTGGCTCAGGCCCGCGATCCGGCTGAGCGTCTCATTGCCGCGCACCATGCGATCGAGTTCGGCGGTGTAACCATACGACCAGGCGCGCCAGTCGGCCTCCAGGACCACGGGCGAATGCAGCATGAGCAGGCCACGGTGCTGCTCGGACGTGATCGCTTCGCCCTTGCGCAGCAACAGCACACCCTTCGGGTCCCACACATTCACGGGAACCGGCTGCTGCAGAGCGAGTGCATCCAGAGGAAGCGACTTGTACATTCCTGCGAATCTACGCCTCGCAGCGGCGCCCAAAGCCGGGAATAAACGCGGAAAAGCCTGCAATTCTTGCAGCTGTCGGCCTTTCCGGGGCGGCTCAAGCCAGTCCGGTGCGCGGTGTGGCGAGACAGGTTGCCCACACGATGGGCCGCAATTGCACCGCCAACGCGTCGGAGACGCGGGCGCCCGCCCCGGCATCGGCGGGCAAGGTGTCCGGATGACGCCGGTAGATGACCGCGAGCGCGGTGGCGATCTGCAGCCACCGGCCGATGGGCGTGGCGCAATGCACGTCGTCCGCGAACAGATCCGCCATCGCGATGCCCGTCACCTCCCCCGACTGGATGGCGTCGTACACCGCGTTGAACATCTGCAGCCAGGGCACCAGCCGCATTTCAGGCGTGCCCACGCTGCGGTGCATGTTGACGTGGTCGATGATGTCGTCCCACAGTGGCGCTTCAAGATCCTGCGCGGCGCGCCACGACGGACCGAACGATCGCGGCGGGTCGTTGCACCAGACGTTGGCGTAGAACGTGCGCGCGCCGGTACGGGCGGCGAGGTCGTGCCACAGCGTGGCGTAGCTGTGCGCGTCGGACCACGCGATGTGCTCCTGCACCGAACAACGCGGAGGGCTGCCATAGCCGCCGCCCTGCGCCTCGACGCCCAGGAACGCGTCATAGCGGGCCCCCGGCGCCTGCAGCAGCCCGCGCACATCGGCATCGCGGCATTCGTTCCAGCGCCATTGGGCGGTGGAAGAGGCGCCCGGGCTCCTGGTGATGTTCGCCAATCCCCCCATGGCGGCGATGGCACCCTGAAGTTCGCCATTCATGATCACGTCGGGAATGGAATGTCCAGTGACGATCAGCTTGAGCGACAGCGGCAAGGGTTCGATGTCAGCCCGCGCGGTGGGCAGCGCGCCGGCGTTGTAGTCCCTCACCGCCTTGTAGCGCTGCGGGTTGAAATCGTTGATGTAGAGCTGCGCGCCGAAGGTGCCTGCCGGCTCGAACCTTCGTGTGGAACTGAACTGGTTGAAGGCACCATCCCCGAACCCGCTCCACACGCGCATCATCTTGTTGTAGACGCCGTAGATCGCCGGACCGTGGTTGAAATCGTTGGCGAGCCGGTTGGCGAGCGCCGCATCCGACAGCCCCCCCGGGTTGGTGGTGTGCGTGCCACCCTCGTACATCACGAGTGACTTGCCGAGCCGGTCCGCCACACGCCGGAAGTACGGGTAGTGTTTCGTGCGGTGCGCCTCCACGTCCTCTTCCACCCGCCTGACCAGCAAGGCCATGCCCTTTTCGTAGTTGGCCTTCGCCGCGCCGATCACTTCCGGCCAGTTCGAGCCCGGGCTGAAATACCCGGTGACGGCTATCGCATCGTGCAGCGTGTGAGGCACGGGACGCCCCGGCGCCTCTGCGACCCAGCCCGGTGCGTTCAGAAAGGCTTCTTCGAGTCCGTGCCAGTGTGTGTGAACGTTGGCCACGCGCACCGTGCGCTGCATCTGGCCGGCAAAGACAGCGGACCAGACGGCCATGGTCTCGGCGGACCGACCACCGGCCTGCTCCGCGAAGTTGTAGGACTTGCCCGCCCGAAGGGACTCCACATAAGGATGCGCAGAGAACCCCGGCGCGGAATTCCACCACTCGTTCGACCACTCCACGTAGGCCTTGAGGGCGGGGTTGAGGTGATCGCGGACCACCCTGGCCGCCTGTGTCACGTAGTCGGCGGTCGCACGCATGGGCAGGTTGAACCAACCGTGGCACCCCAACTCGTTGCACACCTCCACGATTTCCCGGTACGAGAGCCCCCGGCAGATGGACGTGGGCTGCGGCGCCTCGGCCCAGTGCTGGTGCTGCGCTTCATTGGTGGACAGGGGCAGCATGAAGCGCAACAGGCCGACGCCGCCCCATGCCGCCTTGAAGGCCGGATGCACGCGCTGGCCGGCGGCCAGGAGGTCGGCGTGCTTCAGCATGTAGCAGCGCATGCCCCGAACGTGGTTGCCCGCCGTGGTCGCGGAGATGCGCACGTCCACACTGTTCGAACCATCGGGGGTGTAGTCGAATTCGATCCAGCCCGCGCCGCGCGTCTGGTTGGCGCCGGACACCAGCACCGTGCCCGCGCCCTGGTACTCCATGCGGTAGCGCCCGCCCAGCACCGGTGCCGACTCGGGCGCCTGCTCCATCAACACGAACGTGCCGGCCCATTTCACGCCGGGCGGGATCTGGGTGGGATAGCCGTCGGCGTCCGCCGTGGCCATCATCGCGGCACGGGCCCTAGCGTCGTCGAACTGGGCGGCGGTCTCCGCGCGCCACGGCCTCGCCGTCCTCATCACGTCGATGAGCAGGCTGTCCCGTCCCCAGTCGGCGGCGTAATCGAGGTTGAGCCACAACCTGCCAGTGGAGACGGGTGGGTAGGCCCTGCCACGCGTGGCCTGGGGTCGTGGACTGGCCACGGGAGGCGACGGATTCGGGTTGCCGGAAACGCGATGGGAGCTCATGGTGCCGATCTCACAAGCCGGAGCGCTCAAGTGTAGACGGCGCCTCGGCACACGCGTGACAGCAGCAGAGGCGAGCGGGCAAGAAAAAAGCCCCGGCGAAGTCTCGCAAGGGCTTGTTCTCAAGGTTGAACCTTGGTGGGCGGTGCAGGGTTCGAACCTGCGACCCCTGCCGTGTGAAGGCGGCGCCTGCAGCAAACTGGCTGCAACCATAGCACAACATCCCCTCGGTCGATCGACCACGATGCGCCGCAAGCGAGCGTTCTCGTCCTCACGCTGCCTGAGCTTACTAAGCTCGCTCACGCCCAGTTCGCCGTACTTCTTTCTCCATCTATAAAAACGTGGCCTCGGAGATACCGATCTGTCGGCACAAATCCACCACCGATGTGCCGGCTCCAGAGCTTCTCGACCAGCGTAAAAGGGTGTGACGACGACGTCATCGGCTCTCGCTTTCCGCGCCGGCCAGGCACTGTTGCGACGCGCGCTCGCGAACGCCATCCGGCACGGGATATCGGCGCGTGGAGGAACCGGCCTTCATCACCTGTCCTGGCACCTGGTGGCCGACGATGGACGGCAAGCTCCTGGCCAAGCCGAGCAGCGCTTCGAGATCCACACCGGTTTCGTAGCCCATGGCATCGAGCATGTGCACGAGATCCTCGGTACAGACATTGCCACTGGCGCCCGGTGCGAACGGGCATCCCCCCAGGCCGCCGAGCGAGGCATCGAAGCGATCGACACCCGCCTCCAGCGCAGCCAGCGCGTTGGCCAAGCCCATGGAGCGGGTGTCGTGGAAGTGCGCTGTCAGCGTCAAGTGAGGCCACCCCGCATGCACGGCCCGGAACAGCCGTTCGACCTGCCATGGGTTGGCCATGCCCGTCGTATCACACAGCGTGAGGCGATCAATACCCATTCCCGCGATGCGCTCGACCAGCGCCAAAACGGTGCCCTGCGGGACGTCACCGTCGAACGGACAGCCGAAGGCCGTGGAAAGCGATGCGTTGATGTGCGCGCGCCCTGCAGTCGCCGTGACAATCTCGGTGAACTGCGCGAGGGATTGCTCCGATGCCATGCGCAGGTTAGCGAGGTTGTGTGTCTCGCTGACCGACATCACCAGGTTCAGCTCATTGATGCCGCTTACCAGCGCGCGTTGGGCGCCTCGCAGATTGGGCACCAGCGCTGCGTACTCGACGCCGGGCACGCGGTCAATTCGTTGCATGACGGCTTCAGCATCGGCCAACGCCGGGATCGCCTTGGGTGAAGTAAACGAGGTCACCTCGATCTTCGCCAGCCCGGTACGGCTCAGGCCATTGATCAACTCAACCTTCCGATCGGTCGGAACGAAGATGGGCTCGATCTGGAATCCATCCCGGACCGAGACTTCCTGGATGTAAAGCCGCTTGCGTTGAGGGTTTTGCATGCTGTGCGCCTTAGATCACGCCGGCGCTGCGCAATTTCTGAACGGCTTCGTCGTCGATGCCCAACGAGGCCAGCACTTCCTCGGTATGGGCGCCCAGCTCGGGTCCGACCCACAGGGTTCGGCCCGGGGTTTCGCTGAGCTTGGGTATTACGCCAGGCACGTCGATCGGTGCACCATCCGGCAGATCGTGACGTTCGATCATCTGGCGCGCGCGGTAGTGCTCGTCCTGCACAATGTCAGCCGCGGTGTAGACCCGCCCGCTTGGCACCTCAAACCGCTCCAGGATAGCCAGGGCCTCGTCGAGCGTGTTCCTAGAGGTCCATGCCGAAATGGCTGCGTCGAGTTCGTCGTTGCGGGCGACTCGGCCATCGTTGCGCGCAAGCCCCTCGTCCACAGCCAGGTCGTCGCGCCCTATCGCCTTCATAAGGCGCTTGAATATGGCATCGCCGTTGCCCGCGATCACCACGTAGCGGCCGTCGCCGCACAGATAGGTGTTGGACGGTGAAATGCCCGGCAGGCTGGCTCCCGAGCGTTCGCGAATGAAGCCGAACTCCTGGTACTCAGGCACCAAGCTCTCCATCACGGAGAACACCGCTTCGTACAGGGCTACGTCGACGAACTGGCCGGTGCCGTGATTGACCTTTACGTGGTGCATCGCCAGCAGCGCACCGATCACGCCGTACAACGATGCCAGTGTATCGCCGAGGCTGACTCCGACTCGCACCGGCGGACGGTCGGGGAAACCCGTTACGTGGCGCAGTCCGCCCATGCATTCGGCGATCGCAGCGAAACCCGGACGCTGGCTGTAGGGACCGGTCTGCCCGTAACCAGAGACGCGCACCATCACCAAATTGGGATTGATGGCCGAAAGGTCGGGCCATCCAAGCCCCCACTTCTCCAGAGTGCCGGGGCGGAAGTTCTCGATCACGATGTCCACTTCTCCAGCGAGACGCCGGACGATGTCGCGCGCCTCGTCACGCTTGAGATCCAGCGTCAGGGACTTTTTGTTGCGGCTCTGCACGTACCACCAAAGCGACGTGCCGTCATGAAGCTTGCGCCACTTACGCAAAGGATCGCCGTGGGCGGGAGGTTCAATCTTGATAACCTCCGCACCGAACTGCGCTAGGAGCGAACTGGCATATGGTCCAGCGATCAGGGAGCCGAGTTCGAGTACTCTGATGCTCTGCAATGGCATGGGTTTTTCTGCAGCCGAAGGAGTGGTTTTCATCGTTGGTCGTCAGTGCTGGCGCCCCATCGCAAGGGGTCGATGCTTGGCAGTCAGTTCCATGACAGAGGCGCCTGACATCGATCGATCCGCAGCCCAACCCCGTCGATGCGCTTGCGCCGCCGCAAGGCTCGCTGAAGAGTGTGCTGCTTCCACAACGGTGCGCAACCTGCGGAAACTGTCGACGTAGAGCTTATGGGGCGGCAACGCGCACATTCAATCGCCCTAAACCGGCGACGCTGGCGCTGATCAGGTCACCCGATGACACAGGCCCCACACCGGCTGGCGTTCCGGTCATGATCACGTCGCCCGGTTGCAAGGTGTACATGGCGGAGGCGTACTCGATCAAATGTTGAACGTTGAAAATCAAGTGGCGCGTGTTGGAATGCTGGCGCATTTCACCGTTAACCGAAAGTTCCAGGTCAAGCGCGTTCGGATCGGCGATCTCGTCGGCAGTTGTGATCCAAGGGCCGATGACTGCAAAGGTGTCCGCCGATTTTCGAAAGCCCGGGAACTCAGGGCCACGCACCGTCATATCGAGAGCCACGCAATACCCAAAGACATACTCCAGTGCTTGCTCACGAGTCACACGCTTGGCACGCCGGCCCATCACCACCCCCAGTTCGACCTCGTGGTCGGTACGACGATCCGCAAAGGGGATATCGACATCGCCCTCGGGACCGTTCAACGCCGTTTGCGCCTTGAGGAAAAGTCCATACTGATCGAGCGTGGTGAACTTCTTACCGAAGGCGATGTTCTGGTCGGCATTGGCCTCGGCAATGTGGTCACGGTAATTGATGGGTGCTCCGATGATCTTGCCCGGATTGGCCACGGGCGCGTGCAGCGTTACGTGCTCGAGTTGCCTATGTGCGGCCTGGCCGAGAAAGCCGGCAATACGATCTTGCACACTGGCGAAATTGCCAATGATCCAATCGTGGGGTGGGTAAGGCCAGCCTGGTGTGCCAAGAGCGTCAAACAGGGGTGTGATGTCGTAGACCAACTGGTCAACGATGACACCGATGCGGTTGTTGTCAAAACGGCAAATTTTCATGGCTGTTCGAATCGTTGAAGAAAAATCAACCGCGTTTCTCGCGGTACAGACCCAGTTTTTCGTACACCGGTCGATCGGAATAGGTGAACAAAACGGCATCCTCACTGGAGCCAGCGCTCATGCGCCAGCGGCACCATCCCGGCACTGAAAACACGTCGTTCACGCCGATAGCAAACTGTCCCGCTCCTTCGATCTCAACGCACGAATGGCCTTCCATGCCGACAAGGACGGCGCCATCCACGGACTGAAAAAATTCAGTCACATAGCCCTTGGGGATCAGGCGCATTGACGCAGCGATGGTCGGCATGGCCCAGCCACCGGTCAGCGGGTTCGCGTAGCGCACGTTGACACCATGGCAGACATCCATGTCCGCTTGGCGAGCCAGCCGATCGAGTACTTCCCTGGTGCGGTCATAGGCATAGCTAAAGATGGGAGAGGTCTCACCCTTATGCCGGTGCTCCAGGGGCAGCAAAGCATGGGCAAAGCGGTCAAATACCTCGCTGGCGTCACCTTTATGCGGGAACTGGTTGGAGCCTTCGTACTCCTCCCGGAAGCCAGCGCGCAGAAAGCCCACCAGGGGCAAATCCAGACCGTCGAGCCACATGACGGGGTCGCTTCCCTCATTGCCGTGGTCATGCCAGGTCCAGGGCGGCGTCACTATGAAATCACCGCGCAGCATCTTGGTGCGCACGCCATCAACAGAGGTATAGCCACCTTCGCCTTCGAGCACAAAGCGCAGCGCAGACTGGGTATGACGGTGCGCACGAGCCACTTCGCCAGGCAGGATCAATTGCAGACCGGCGTACAGCGTGTCAGTGGCATGGGGCAAGCCCTGCAAGCCCGGATTGCCCAGCATCAACACCCTGCGCTCAGCCTCCTCAGCACTCACGACGGCACCCGACTCGATCAACCGGGGGCGCATCACGGACCACTCCCATGTGTAAGGCACGGCCTTCGCGCGCGGCTCGCTCGGAACCAACCCTTTGAGGACGTCCCACAAGGGGGCCACGTTCAACGTCGCCAATCTCTGGCGGTAGTGGTTGTCGTCTCTAAGCTGAGTAGATGGGATATCGTTTTTCAATGCGGTGCTCATCGCTGGCTTCCCCTGGTCGGGCGTATTGGGTTGGCAGGAATGGTTTGTCACGCAGTTGTCGAGGCGCCACTCCAGATCCAACTGAGGCAGTTGTAATAGTCGTCTTCGACCCGCTCCTGCAATTCGGCATTGCGAACTTCGCGAGCAATACCCTCCGCGTGATAGAAATCCCAAAGTTGGCGAGATCCGAGCTGGACGCGCGCGCTGCGCAGGAGGCGACGCTTCGGATACTCCTTGAACGCACGTTCGTAGTCGTAGTCCAGGTGGCGAAGTACGTCCGCCAGGCAGGCTGCGTCCTCAATGGCCATGCCGGCCCCTTGCGCGTAGGACTGGAAGGTAGGGTGCGCTGCGTCGCCCAGTATCGTCACACGCCCTTGCGTCCACTGGCGGATGGGATCGCGATCGGCGAGCACCCAACGGCGCTCCAAGTCCATCATCGACAGCAACGACCGAAGCGCGGGGTGCGCCCGGGCGTAGACCTTTCTGAGCTCCTCCTCGTACATGGCCCGCTGATCGCCAGATCCTGGCGCAGGGTCCTTGAAAACCGCCACGATGTTGAAGATGGTGCCGTGACGCAGCGGGTAGTGCACGACGTGATAGCCCGGGCCGGCCCACAGCACGACATCCCGCTGATGCGGCAGGTCGGCCGGCACGTTCTTCATCTCGATGATGGTGCGGTGTGCCACATAACCGTTCGGACGTGGCGGCTCCTCGCCAACCAGTTGGCCGCGCACTCGGCTATTGAGGCCGTCAGCCCCAATCAGGGCCGCTCCATCGAACTGGCGGCCATCCGTGCAATGGACACGCACGCCGTCGTTTCCAGAATCCTCGAAACCCGTGACCGTTGCGTTGACGATCAATTCCACGCCCGAGGTGCTGCGGCAGGCATCGAGCAAGATGTTGTGGATGTCGGCACGGTGGATCACAATGTACGGATGCACGAAGCGCTGGCGGTAGCGTTCGGAGGTCACCGAGAGCCGCAGCAGCGTTTCACCGCTGTCGGCATCCGGCATCACCAGCGATGGCGGAAAGTCCGACGCCGCCTTCACGGCGCCGGACAGCCCGAGCCGGTCGAACACCTTGAAGACGTTGGGGCCGATTTGTATGCCGTAACCGATCGGCGAGATCTCGGGCGCTTGCTCCAGCACCTGCACTTGCCGTCCATCCTGGCTCAATGCCAGCGCGACACTGAGACCACCAAGTCCACCGCCAGCCACGATCACGGGCTTGTCTTGCTCGCTCATCACGTCTCCTCTGCCATTGACGCATCATGGATACGCCATCACTATTCGTCAATCACATGATTTCTATATCAAAGATCTAAAAAATGGATTTTGCAAAACTGGACTTGAATCTGCTCGTTGTGTTCGATGCAATGGTTCGCCACGGTAGCGTGACAGCCACCGGCCGGGAACTGGGGTTGAGCCAACCCGCGGTCAGCTACGCCTTGCAGAACATGCGAAAAACTTTTGGCGACCCGCTGTTCGTGCGCGCCAGATCCAGCATGCAGCCAACCGCGCGAGCACTAGCCATGGCCGATACGGTGCGCGATGTGTTGCAACGGGTGCGCTTGGATCTGCTGAATCCACCGGTCTTCGATCCAGCGCAATCGGACAGGGAGTTTCGAATTGCCACCAGCGATGTCGGCGAGAGCTTCTTCGTGCCTCACATCGTTCGTGCGCTGCGCACCCACGGCACACGCATGAGCCTGCGCGTGCATTCCCTGACGCCGTCTGCATTGGAACAGGGCTTGGCGTCCGGTGACATCGACCTCGCAGTGGGACATTACCCGGATCTCACCAGCACCGACTTCATGCAGCAGGCATTGTTCACGAGCCACTTCGTCGCCATCGCCCAACGAGGCAACCCACACATAAAGGGCCGGCTTACGATGACCCGCTTCCTTCAAGCGCCTCATGTCGATGTGTCGACGCCGGGGCGCAGCCAGGAAATCATTCTGCGCTATATGGCCGAGAAGAAAATGACACGCAACACGCCACTGCAAGTATCACGCTTTCTCAGCTTGCTCGAAATCGTTTCGCAATCGGATCTGATCGCCATCGTTCCCCGCGAGGTAGGGGAGTCATTCAAGAAGGCTCGCGGCATCGTCGTCCACCCTTTGCCGTTCACCTCGCCAACTTTTCGTCTGCGACAGCACTGGCACAAGCGTTTCCACGACGATTCATCCGTCCGTTGGCTGCGCGGATTGATACACGGCCTCTACAGAAACGCTTAATGGCGATCGGCTGGTCAAGACCTGGCCGATCGAGGTGGACCGGCCGCGCAAGAGAGCTGCTTTTCGGCCTTGTGCTACCGCCAGTTGGGCAAGCGCTTTTCGATGAACGCCTGCACACCCTCGGTAACCTCGTCACTCGCCAGGCGGCGCAGTTCAGCCTCCGAGGTTTCCTGCCACGCACGCTCTTCGCCGGCCTCCAGGCTCAGGCGGGCAATGCTCAGGCTATCTCGCACCGCACCCGGCGCGTGGCCGGCTATGGTTTGGGCTGTTGCCAATGCCAGCTCCATCAACTTGCTGGAAGGCGCCATGCGAGACACCAAGCCGAGCTGCCAGGCCCTCAAGCCATCGATGGGCTCACCTGTCAGGATCATGTCCATCGCCACGGCTGCCATCGGCTCTGATGCCACCGACGTCTGAGCGGCTATGCCTCCAAAAATGGTGTTCATGATGAGCGCAGTGGATTCATCGGGATTGATCTCTCCCACGCCGAACAACATGCCCGACATGTGGTGTTCAATGCCACCGAACACCATATCCCTAAGGATGCTCTTCACGAATGCCGCCCCCTTGTGCTTGCCCTGATGGCGCGGGGCTTGCAAGATCGTCGGTCATGAAACAAGACAGCCTGGCCTTCTCGCAAACCACGCGGCGCACGCGCAAGCGGGAGTTTCTGGATT
>QFCS01005820.1_pt1 | contig 13772 bp, 14 predicted proteins | sample 3576561 | NCBI WGS metagenome assembly QFCS01 | reverse complement strand
CTCACCTTCGTGCCGGCGATGATTGCGATCTGGCTGTCGAAGAAGGTCGAGGAGAAGGACGGCCGCATCATCACGTGGCTGAAGAAGCGCTACGAACCCGGTCTCGACCGGGCCATGAAGCGCCCGACGCTGACGATCGGGGCGGGTGTCGCGAGCCTTGTGGTGGCGGCGCTTGCCTTCACCACGCTCGGCTCGGTGTTCCTGCCGCAGCTCGATGAAGGCAATCTGCTCATCCAGTCGCTCCGCATCCCGGCAACGTCGGTCCAGCAGAGTCAGGCGATGCAGGTGCCGATCGAGCAGATGATGTCGAAGCAGCCGGAGGTGGCGTTCGTCTATTCCAAGACGGGCACCGCCGAGCTGGCGGCCGACCCGATGCCGCCGAACGCGACCGACATGTTCGTCATCCTGAAGCCGCGGAAGGACTGGCCGAACCCCGACCTTCCCAAGGAGGAGCTGGTAAGTCGGATAGAGGGTAATCTCGCGAAGTTCCCGGGCAATGCCTATGAGATCACCCAGCCCATCCAGATGCGCTTCAACGAGCTGATCGCCGGCGTTCGCGGCGACATCGCGGTGAAGGTGTTCGGCGATGACTTCACACAAATGAACCGGACGGCCGAGCAGGTTGCTGCGGTGCTGCGCAAGACGCAGGGCGCAGCGGACGTGAAGGTCGAGCAAACGACGGGCCTGCCCATGCTCGACATTCGCGTCAATCGCGACGCAATGGCACGTTTGGGGGTCACTGCCCAAGATGTGCAGGACATTGTCACCGCGACAATCGGCGGGCGCACCTCGGGCCAGATCTTCGAGGGCGATCGGCGCTTTCCGGTCGTGATACGGCTCTCTGAAGCGCAACGGGCGGACATCGGCCTTCTCGAACAGGTGCAGGTGCCGTTGGCGGGGGGTGGCTATGTGCCGCTTTCCAGCGTCGCCGACATCAAGGTCATCGATGGCCCCAACCAGATCAGCCGCGAGAACGGGAAGCGGCGTGTGGTGGTGCAAGCCAACGTGCGTGGCCGCGACGTTGGATCGGTGGTTGCGGATGCGCAGGCAACGATCGCCAGCCAGGTTCGGCTGCCTGCCGGCACCTATCTCGAATGGGGCGGCCAATTTGAAAACCTGCAATCGGCGAGCGAACGGCTTAAGCTAGTCATTCCGGCCTGCTTCATCCTGATCCTGTTCCTGCTCTATGGCGCATTGGAATCGGTCCGCGATGCCGCGATCGTCTTCACCGGCGTGCCCTTCGCGCTGGTGGGCGGCGTCCTGCTGCTCTTCTTGCGAGGCATGGACTTTTCAATCTCGGCAGCGGTGGGCTTCATCGCCTTGTCGGGTATCGCGGTCCTCAACGGCCTCGTGATGGTCAGCTCGATCCAGGATTTGATCCGGTCGGGGTTATCGCGCGAAGAGGCGGCCCATGTCGGCGCAATGCAGCGCCTGCGGCCCGTCGTCATGACCGCGCTCGTCGCAAGCCTCGGCTTCGTGCCGATGGCGCTTGGCGAGGGCGCGGGTGCGGAGGTACAGAAGCCCTTGGCGACCGTCGTCATCGGCGGCCTGGTCTCGGCGACGCTGCTGACGCTGTTCGTGCTGCCGACGCTTTATGCCCGGTTCGGGCAGAAAATGATCAAGAAGCTCGATCACGACAATGAGAAGCATGAAGGGGATGACCACGGTCAGACCTTCGTGAGCAACTTGGCCTAATGGATGAGCGGGGCGATCCGCGATCGCCCCGCTCATCTCTGGGAGATGGGGATATGCCTCGCACCATAACCAGCTCAATGCTTCACGGCGGGCCACTGTGGATCTGGTCGGCGATCACCGATCCGGATCATCGTCGGGCTTGGAGTCCGCTCGTATTACTCGACGACCCGTGCCAGCTTAGCACGACGGAATGTACCTTCGCGATCCAGGGCATCGCCGGGCCAATTCGGACGCCGGCCCGGGTCGATCAATTCGATAAGCCGCACGCCTTCGCTTGGTCCTGCGGCATCCCTTATCTGTTCACGCTCGAAGAGCGGTACGAGCTGGCCGGGAACGATGGTGGCACCAGGCTAACACATAACTGCACGCTGCGCGGGGCCATGTCTCTGCCGTTCGCGGCGATGATGTTGCGTCGCCTGCGGTCCCTGATGATCGAGGCTGACGATCGCCTCGCAACCTATCTGCGCTGGCGGGTGGGTCAGCCTGCCCGTGGGATTAATCGTCAGCGCGACCCCTCCCGCTACAGGAGGAAGGCGCGATGATGCCGTTGAAGCGGGTACTGCCCGACCACGGAGCAGCAAATCCATTCGTCCGACAGCGCCGTGGCGGCCGGGGAAATGGGGCGCGATCCATATCGCTGTTCCGACGGGGAACCGCTGTTCGTCGACTACAAGGACAATGGCCTGCAGATCGATTTGCGGCGCTTCAGCAGCGCCGTGCCCATGACGCTGACCGCGCCAGCGCAAGGCCTTCAATACGTCGGCAAGACAGCCACCGCGACCTTCAAGGGGTCGCAGCTCACCGTCGTGGAAGGCGAGGGCGGCACCCGGACCTGCGAATGGGAGGGCACCCGATGAACCGTCCTGTCTTCCGACATGTCGCACTGCAACGGGAGAGAAACGATGTCTGACACGTCGATCTCCAATGTGATGGCCATTCGTGCCGAAGTAATTGCGCGAAGCCGCGCTTTGCGTGAGGCGTAGCCGACGGCACCGCCCGGCGTGACGCCGACCGCTCCGGCGTCGAACTTCGCGGACACACTCAATGCCGTGGTCGCGAAGGTCTACGAGACCCAGGATTAAGAGGATGTCGTCACCGAAGCATATGAGCGTGGCGGAACCACCGGCACTGCAACCGCCGCGATCATCCAGAGCAGCGCATCCATCACTTTTGAGGCGCCCATGCAAGTCCGTAACAAGATGCAGCCCACTTATCGGGGCATCATGAACATACCGATCGAATAACGATCGCGAAGAGATTTAGAGAGTAATTGATATGATAATCGGCGCGAGGCCACGTTTTAGGCAGATTATTATCGAGGCTTGGAAGCCTCTCACGATCCTGTTTGTGTGGGACGTGGCGGTGACGGCATTCCACATGATGACCCCGATCAAGGAACCGCCTTTGCCGACGGCGCTGTTCGGTACGGCCATCGCGCTCTTCATGGGGTTTCGCACCAACGCTGCTTATGCTCGCTGGTGGGAAGCACGAACTCTTTGGGGTGCGCTCATCAATGCGTCGCGCAGCCTGGCCCGGATCACACGCAGCCTGACCAAGGGGGAACCCGAGGACAGTGAGATGCGGTACAACATCATCCTGCGGCAGATCGCCTTTGCGCACTCAATGCGCTGCCAGCTTCGCCGACAGTCGCCCTATGAAGAGATTGCCCGTGTGGCCGGAACGGAGGTCGCCGATATGGCGGTCGCTCGCCTGAACCCTGCCAACGCGCTCTTGGAGGACATTTCGGGCATTTACGCCGACGCGTTCGTGGAAGGTCGGATCACCGAAATCCAGCAGGCAACTGTGGAGCGCGTCCTGATCGACATCGCCAATGCGCAGGGCGGCATGGAGCGGATCAAGAACACGCCGCTGCCCAATGGCTTCCGGTTCTTCCCGAACCTCTTCACGCGCGTGTTCTGCGTGCTGCTCCCGATCGCGCTGGTCGAATCCCTGGGCCTAGCCACGCCGATCGGATCGACGCTGATCGGACTCGTCTTCCTCGCGGTGCTGAGCATCGGCGAGGATCTGACCGATCCGTTCGCCAATAGCGTCCACGATGTCCCGCTCACGGCCATATGCCGCACGATCGAGATCGACCTTCTTCAGACGGCGGGACTGCCAGCCCCTGAGCCGCTGACGCCCGATCAAGGCGTGTTGTGGTGAGGGCGGTGCGCGCCTTGCGGCACCTACCTGGCCTGACAGCCGCGCGCATCGGCGCCGTTCTGTTCGCGGGTATGGTCGTAGGGGCGTGCAATCCCGCGCCGAGCGAACCGGTCGAGCCGGCGCATGAAAAGCATCTAACGCCTCGATTGATCGCGCAGCGCATCATGTATTGCGACGATGGATCGCGCGCCGATGTCGACTTCATCGACGACGGCCTGAAGATGGCTGTCACCTGGCTGCCCAAGGGCAGAACCGAGATCCTGCACGCGCAACGGACCGGCGAAGAATTTCGCGGCGACCAGTCGCGGGCAGTCGTAGCGGGCGGGTCGATCGCCTTCACGCAGCGCGGGAATATCCGCGTCTGTCACCGAACCCCGGAGGAATCATAGGATATGCAGGCATTGCTCTACACGCTTGCGCCTGTGCTGGCGGTCGTGCTCGGCGCGATCATCGCGAGCGGCACCAAGTTGAATCCTGGCCTCGTGGCGGGCCTGCAGCATCTCGCGGCCGGCGTCGTGTTCGCGGCGGCAGCGACTGAGATCCTGCCGCAGGTCAAGCATGAGGCTTCGCCCAGCGCAACGTTGATCGGCGGGGCCGCGGGCGTCGCGACGATGCTGGGGCTCAAGGCTTTCGAAGCCCGCTTCAAGGGGCCGATGGCGCTGCTCGCCGCGATCGGCATCGACATTCTGGTCGATGGCTTGGTGCTCGGCCTCGCGTTCGTCGCGGGTGAGAAGGCGGGTTTCCTGCTGACGATCGCGCTGACGCTCGAAGTGCTCTTCCTGGGTCTGACGCTGACCGACGAACTGGCGGAAACCTATCGCTCGCGCCTGCGCATCATCGTGATCGTCTCGGCATTGGCGCTGCTGCTGCCGATCGGCGCGCTGGCGGCCGTTCCTGTCGCCGCGCTCTCGCCGGTAATGGTCGCCGGCTTCCTCAGTTTCGGGCTGATGGCGCTGCTTTACCTCGTCACGGAAGAACTGCTGGTCGAGGCGCACGAGAAGTCTGACACCCCGCTCATCAGCTCGATGTTCTTCGTGGGATTCCTCGCCCTGCTGACACTCGAGGAGATCATGGGATGATCGCGGGCAACGACAACAATGACGGGCAAGAGCGTCGCACCCTCTGGATGGTCCTGCTTCTGAACGCGGCGATCGCGGCGGCCTTTTTCGTCTCGGGCCTTTTCGCGGACTCGAGCGCGCTGACCGCCAACGGCGTCGATAACCTGTCCGATACGGCCGTCTACGCGCTGAGCCTCGTGGCGCTTACCCGGGGACAGACATGGAAGACGCGCGCCGCGGTCGCATCGGGCGTCATGCTGCTGATCTTCGCAGGCGGCATCCTGATCGACGTTGGCCGGCGCTACGTTCAGGGCAGCGAGCCGATCGGACCTACCATGATGGTCATGTCGGCGACCGCCGGCGTCGTGAACTATCTCTGCCTGCGGCTGCTCCAGCGGCTCAAGGAGCCGGACGTCAACCTTCGGGCCGCAACCACCTTCAGCTTCAATGACTTTATTTCCAATGGCGGCATCCTGATCGCCGGCGTGCTGGTGCTGTGGCTGGGCACCAACTGGCCGGACCTGTTGGTCGGCTTCGCCACCGCCATCATCGCCATCAAGGGCGGTGTCGAAATTTTGCGCGACGCGCGCGCCGAAACCAAGAAAAGCGAAAGGAGGTCGTCATGAACGACAAGCTCGAACTCGATATTCCAGTGTTGCTGCCGGACCTGCCTGACGCGGCCGACGCTTGCCTGGACCGTCTCGTATCCACCCTGTCGAAACGGGAAGGCGTCGAGCGGGCGCATGTGATCTGCCTCGACGGCGACACGCCGGCGGCGCTATGCATCCATTTCGACGCTGCCAAGCTGCCGCTGCCGCGATTGCGGGAAATGGTGCGGGCCGCAGGTGCCGAAATCACCGAACGCTACGGCCATGCGATCTGGCAGGTGACGGGGATCAGTCACGAACGTCGGGCGCGCACGGTGAGCGATGCGCTGTGTGCCTTGCCTGGCGTCGTGCAGGCGAGCGCCAGCTCCAGCGGGTCTGTCCGGGTCGAATATGATCGCCGCGAGACCACTGAAGAAGAGGTGCGGGCTGCGCTTCGCAAGCTGAAGGTCGGTGTCGGCAAGCGGGTCGCTGCCGACGAACATGCCGGTCATGGCCATGGCCCCGATGGGCATGGTGCGGGCGAGGAAAAGCACGACCCCGGCGATGGCCACGACCATAGCCATGCCGAGTTTCTTGGTCCCAATACCGAGCTGATCTTCGCACTCGCCTGCGGCGCGCTGCTGGGGATCGGCTACGCGATCGAGAGGCTGGTTGCCAGCGCACCAGACTGGCTGCCGACCGCCTGCTATATCGCGGCCTATTTCTTCGGCGGGTTCTTCACGCTGCGTGAGGCGATCGACAATCTCCGGCTGAAGAAGTTCGAGATCGACACGTTGATGCTGGTCGCAGCCGCCGGTGCGGCTGCGCTGGGCACATGGGCCGAAGGTGCGCTGCTGCTGTTCCTGTTCAGCCTCGGCCATGCGCTTGAGCATTATGCGATGGGCCGCGCCAAGAAGGCGATCGAGGCACTGGCGAAGCTCGCGCCCGAAACCGCGACCGTACGGCGCGACGGGCAGACCAGCGAAATCCCGGTCGAACAGATGGTCGTTGGTGACATTGCCATCGTCCGCCCGAACGAGCGCCTGCCTGCCGACGGCTTCGTCATCAAGGGCACCAGCGCGATCAACCAGGCCCCGGTGACAGGCGAAAGCATCCCGGTCGACAAAATGCCGGTCGCTGACACCGCGGCGGCGCGCGCCAAGCCCGACGCGATCGATGCGGAGAGCCGAGTCTTCGCTGGGACGATCAACGGCGGTGGCGCGATCGAGATCGAGGTGACGCGCCGTTCCAATGAAAGCGCGCTCGCCAAGGTCGTGAAGATGGTGAGCGAGGCGGAGACGCAAAAGTCGCCGACGCAGCGCTTCACCGACCGGTTCGAACGGATCTTCGTGCCCGCTGTCCTGATCCTGTCGGTGTTGCTGCTGTTCGCGTGGGTGGTTGTCGATGAGCCGTTCCGCGACAGCTTCTACCGTGCGATGGCGGTGCTTGTGGCAGCAAGCCCGTGTGCGCTCGCGATCGCAACGCCGAGCGCAGTCCTGTCGGGCGTTGCCCGTGCAGCGCGGGGCGGCGTGCTGGTGAAGGGCGGTGCGCCGCTCGAAAACCTCGGATCGCTGAAGGCGATCGCCTTTGACAAGACGGGCACGCTGACCGAGGGGCGTCCGCGTATCACTGATGTCGTGCCCGTCGATGGCACCGACGAGGGTGAGTTGCTGGCGCTGGCCGTCGCCGTCGAGGCGCTGAGCGACCATCCGCTGGCCCAGGCGATCGTCAAGGACGGCCGCGAACGTCTGAACGATCGTGCCGTGCCGACTGCCGGCGACCTCAAGAGCCTGACCGGTCGGGGCGTCATCGCGCGCGTGGATGGCGAGACGGTGTGGATCGGCAAGGCCGAGATGTTTGGACGTGAGGGCATTCCGGCGCTGGGGCAGGTGGCGCAGGACGCGATCGCGAAACTGCGCGAGAACGGCCGCACGACGATGGTGGTCCGCAAGGGGGACCGCGACTTTGGCGCGATCGGCCTGATGGACACGCCGCGAGAAGCCGCCAAGACTGCGCTGCGCCGGTTGCACGAGATGGGCGTGTCGCGGATGATCATGATTTCCGGCGATCACCAGAAGGTCGCCGAAGCGATCGCCAACGATGTCGGGATCGACGAGGCGTGGGGCGATCTCATGCCGGACGACAAGGTTGCCGCGATCAAGAAACTCGCCGGCGAGGACAAGGTCGCGATGGTGGGCGACGGCGTGAACGATGCCCCGGCGATGGCAAGCGCTACGGTCGGCATCGCGATGGGCGCGGCGGGGTCGGACGTGGCGCTGGAGACGGCCGACGTCGCGCTTATGGCCGACGATCTGACCCACCTGCCGTTCGCGGTCGGCCTCAGCCGGCATACGCGCGGCATCATCCGGCAGAACGTCTTCGTCAGCCTCGGTGTGGTCGTCTTCCTCGTGCCTGCCACCATCCTCGGCCTCGGCATTGGGCCAGCGGTGGCGGTCCATGAGGGGTCGACGCTGCTCGTCGTCATCAATGCGCTCAGGCTGCTCGCCTACCGCGACCCGGTGGGGAAAACGGCATGACCTTGCTCACCATCGACCTCTATGGCGCGCTTCCCGAAAGCGAGCGACCGGCATCGGTGGATAAGACTGTAACCCTCATGTCCGTCGACCCGAATATCCCCTTCAGCCTCCAATCTGGATCAGGCGCGTAGAATAGGCAGGCGGCATGTTTGAAAGCTCATTCTAGGAGATGATGCCCCATATCGTCAGTCTCGCCGTTGCGTACGCGCTAGCCCTGCCGGTTGGTTGGGATCACGAAAGGGACGTTCGCAGCATAAGCATCCGAACGTTCTCGCTGGTTGCCATCGCCAGTTGCGGCTTCGTGCTGGTGGGCATCGCGATCCTCAGCCGCACGTCTCCGGCGCAAGCCAGGTTTCTCGAAGGGCCGATTACGGGTGTCGGTTTCATTGGCGGTGGCGCGATCCTGAAGAACGGCAGCAAGGCCGTCGGGCACGGCGACTGCGGCCAGCCTGTGCGCGACCGGCGCGCTCGGCGCGGCCGTCGGCTGCGGCCTGTATGATATCGCCGCCATCTTGAGCGCTATCACGTTCCTCACGCTACGGTGTTCTCGTCCGCTCACCTCTCGAAACTCAGCCTCGCCTTCTCGCGTGATCAGGGCTGGTTTATGGCGGTCTTCGTGGCCAAGATCGGTCTGGGCCTTGTCGTGTTCGCCTGGAAGCCGTGGCTGGGCCTCGCCTTCCTTGCCGCCTATGCGCTCTATGTACGGCAGGAAATGGCCGCGCCCGGCGACACCGAGGACGAGGCGCTTGAACCGCTCAAGTTCCAGCCCGGCCGCGCGGTGCCCACTACCGGCATGGCGCTGGCCCAGACGCTAGCCGCGCTGCTGGTGATCTTTGTCGCCTCGCGGGTGTTTTTTTCACAGCTGGAAAATCTTGGCCCCGCGCTGGGGCTTCAGCCGCAATTGCTGGCGCTGCTGCTCAGCCCCATCGCCACCGAGCTTCCCGAAACGATGAACGCGATCATCTGGGTGCGGCAGGGCAAGTATCCGCTGGCGCTGGCCAATATCTCGGGCGCGATGATGATCCAGGCGACGATCCCCACCGCTTTCGGCATTTTCTTCACCCCTTGGCATCTGAGCACGCCGCTGCTGGTGGCCGCCGGGGCCACCATGCTGGCCATTGGCGTGATGTATCTGGCGTTTCGGCGCGGCTATGTCGCGCGCTGGCTGCTGGCGAGCATGGCCGGGCTTCATGCGGGTTTTGCCGGGCTGCTGATCGCGCTTCACATCACCTGAATATGCTTGTGGGCGGTATCGTCGCGCTTGCCACATCCCCCCCTGGGGGATATGCGGGGACCATGACTGATCTTACCGCCCTGCTTGCCCAGAATACCGCTAATGGCTGGCTGTTCATCCCCAGCGCCATCGTTCTGGGTGCACTCCACGGGTTGGAGCCAGGCCATTCCAAAACGATGATGGCCGCCTTCATCATCGCGGTGAAGGGCACGGTGCGTCAGGCAGTGCTGCTGGGACTGGCAGCCACGCTGTCGCACACGCTGGTGGTATGGCTGGTAGCGATGGGGGGCATGTGGGCTTTCGGATCCTTCCGTGCCGAAGACACAGAGCCTTATTTCCAGTTGGCCTCGGGCGTGGTGATCGTCGGCATGGCCCTGTGGATGCTATGGCGCGCGCGGGCCGATTTGCATGCCGCCCATGCGCATGGGCACCATCATCATGACCATGACCATGGCCACGATCACCACCACAACCATGAAGCCAGCGAAGAGACCGTCCACGAATTGGAACTCGCCACGGGCGGATATGTCGATGCTCACGAAGCGGCGCATGCAGAGGATATCCGCCAACGCTTCGCCGGGCGTGCGGTTACCACCGGGCAGATCGTGATCTTCGGCCTGACCGGTGGCCTTGTCCCGTGCCCGGGGGCGATCACCGTGTTGATGCTGTGCCTGCAACTCCATCAGGTGGCGCTGGGGGCGGTGCTGGTCACCGGCTTTTCGGTGGGGCTGGCGCTGACCATGGTCACGTCGGGCGTGCTGGCGGCGCTGTCCCTGCGTCATCTGGAAAAGCGCTGGAGCGGCTTTGGTGAGGCGGTGCGCAAGGCACCGCTGATCTCTGGCGCAGTGATCCTCGTCATCGGATGCATCGTCGCGCTTGACGGGGCGCGCCATCTGGTCTGACTGGTGCCATGAGCCACGCCACCGACAAGGATCTCGTCAACCGCCTCAAGCGTGCCAATGGTCACCTTGCCAGCATCGTTACCATGATCGAGGAAAACCGCAGCGCGCTTGATGTCGCGCAGCAATTGCAGGCGGTGATCGCCGCGCTCGACAAGGCCAAGAGCAAGCTGGTGGCCCATCATATCGAGCATCACTTGACCGAGACGCTGGGCGATCTCTCGCCGGACATGCGCGACAAGCTCGCGCAATTGTCGGAGCTGGCCAAATACCTCTAAGGTCTACCAGCGCGAGCGCAAATCCTGTCCTTGATAACCGCGCCAGCCTCGTTCGCGTTCTGGGCCATGGGCTGCACCGCCCATTCATTGGGCAATATGATCGTAGCTCCAATCTGCCAATTGCGTAGGCAGACGAACGCCAGATCATCAGCGGTCAGGCGGCCTTTTCTGCCGCCTCACTGGCCTGGGCCTCGGCACACACCATCGCCACCAATGCCGACCAGCGCTTTACCGGATCGGTTGTTGTTGCGTGGCGCGCTGGCCTTGGCGGCAGTCAGTTGCAATGGAGCGCAAAGCGCAGCATGTTCATCGGGCTGGAGCAGGCGCTCTAACCGTGAAAGCAACCATTTGGCGCCGCCGAAAACGACTGAATGCGCCTGATACAATCATTCCCCGACCGGGCTTTGGCCATATTTACGCAGCACATCATCGAAAGCCTCGGCCATCAGTTCTTGAAGGCTAAGTCCATGTCTGCGGGCGCAGACATGCATGGATAGCGACATTTCGCGCGAGAAGTAGGCAGCTATGGCCTTGCGACCTGTGCGGCTGTTAGATTTGGCTGGGGTGTTGGTCGGTATGGATGTAGCGCCAGCCCCTCCAATGCCAAGCACATCGACCTTAGATTCCGGCTCTGGACTGGCTTTTGGCTTGTCGGCAAGATTCGCAAAGCGGCTCATTTGCTCACACTCCCTCATGTGCGGCGGTGGACATTGTCACATGTGTGATGGTCCACAAGTGTAGAGCGGTGATCTCGGCAGCAGCCTTGCCATTGGGTTCGAACTCAATCACCGAAGCGCCCGCTGCACTGGCATGGCGATAAACAGCCCGGTCCGGCAGGATGTACAGGCAAGCCTTGATGCCGAAACCCTGCACCAGTTCAACCGCCTCCTCATACATGCGCGGTGCATGAGGCGGACCAGCGGTAAAGACCACATAGGCAGGCTTGTCGAACAATCGCACCAGGCTCACCGTGGTCTTGATTGCTGCCAGATCAAAGGCGCTGGGACGGCAAGGGACTAGCACCAGATCGGCCACCTCGACCGCTCTGCTGGCTGCGCTATCGGCATGGGGCGGCGTGTCGATCACGATAAAGGTCGCGCCTTGGCGCTGGGCGGCCTCGGCCTTAGCCTGGATACGTGGCGGGGCGCTGTCGATCACCTCAGGCGCCTTGTCGGCGCGCCATGCGCCCCATTGGCTGGCAGTGGCCTGCGGATCGGTGTCAATAATGAGGGCAACGGCGCCAGCGGCTTCAGCGGCGGCGGCTAGGTTCACGGAAAGGGTGGTCTTACCCGAACCGCCCTTCTGGCTGACGATGGCTATAATGGTCATGGGGATTTCCTTGCCCGTTCACATGTGGACGTTTGGACAGGTGAGAGGCTGGACAGCATCACCCGTCAGGTGTGACGCGCCGCTCCACGCTGGCCATCAGCCTCGCGGTCAGATGGGCCATTGGGCCAGCCTGCGGCTCGGTAGTCTGCTTAGGCGCAGGGGATTGTGATGGCGCCTGCTGGGCGCTGCGCTCGGTGACACGGAACAGACCAGCGAGATTCACGCCTGCCGAGCCCGCCCGCCGCACCATGCCCGCCAAGCAGCGCGCTGGAGAGCCCACGCGATAGCGATGGCCCGGCGGCAGTTCGGCATTCCGGTCGATCAGCAACACACTAAGTGCTGCCCGTTCCCGGCCGAACTGCTGGCAAGCCCGGCCCCAGGTGCTCTGGGCGATGCCAAGCCGACCACAACTGCGCCACGACGCCTCGACGAGGTTGGGCCAGGTCGGCCTGCCCAGCGCCTCGACGATGCCACGATAGCTCTCGGTGGCCACCACCAGCGCGGTCACGGGCCGGATGCGCTCGAGTGGATCGCGTGCTGGCGCGGTACGCTTTCGTGGTGAGTTTTGGTTCTGTATATTGGGTGCGCAATTTTCTTCCGGCGCGTCGGAAGTTTTCAGTGCACGGGGATCGGGTTCCGGCCCAGAATCCGAACGATGTTCGATGGCTGCGAGCATGGCGGACAAGGCCTCTCGGATGGCGATTAGGCGGTCGATGTTGCTGATCCGCGCCGTGCGGCCGTCTGGCAGGATGGTCTCGGCCCGCTCACGCAGATCATCGTCACCCGCCTCGCGGATGCGCTGGCCCAACTGGCGGATCTCGGCACGACATTGTTGAATGGAGCGTGCTTGCAATTCCTGCGCCTTGGCCTTGGCTTGCATCTCGGCAAAGCGTTCGACCAGCGGGGCCAGATTGATGCCCGCAGCCCAGACCACGATCCCGTCCTGCCGGTCGCCAGCGCGCTCGCCGTTGATGCCGGCATTGCGGACGATGAAGCCTACCTTCTCCAACTCCCGCTCGGCGGAATTGATCGACCGTGGCGTCAGCCCCAAGGCTTCGGCAAAGCGGCAGGCTTGCGTCCAGACCGCGCAGATGCGGCCCGACAAGTAGTCGCCATCCATCGTCTTGAGGACGTAGTGCCGAACCAAAGCTACGGCTGTCGAAGAGAGCCCAAAGCCTGGCCTCGCCACCTGCTCAAACAGACGCAGCAGATCGAACCTGCCAACGCCTGATGGCAGGCCCCTATGGGAAAGGGTGGTACTCATAGCGCCCCTCCCCCACCAATGGCGCTTGCCACCGAGTCACGGGAGCGATAGGATTCCGCCATAACCGAACAGCTATTCCAACAGCCGCTGCGAAAGGTTGCCGCCCTTTCAGCGGTTTTTTGCTGACCTGACGGCGGCCCCTCACCCGGATCATGTTTGGGCAAGACACGGAGCGTAATGTTTGCCAGGGCCCTTGCACAGAGAGCCTCCGCGTACGCAGGTAGAGCGTACAAGAGAGACCCTCGTACAAAGCTCGTACACGGCAATTTTGGAGCCCCGATTTTATCGCGTAATTTCAAGATACTTACGCGAAATCGCAATTCCCCTTCACACGGGTGGGGTCGCAGGTTCAATCCCTGCCGCGCCCACCATAAAATCCCAAAATAACAGGATTTTATGGCTGGATTGAGAAAAATCTCTCCAACGTTTCAATGCAGAAACTTACGACAATTTACGGGGTCAGAGTTCTAGCAGATCTCCGGGAAATTTAGGATTTCCGCCGCTCAGATTCGTGGAGTGACGGCAGCTTCGTACGAACTTCGTACGTAAGCAAATCTGCCCTGGACACCCAGGATTTGCCAAACACCGCGGTCGCGTCCGTCAATGTGGTGTAAATTCGGGTGTGGCCATCGGGCTGCATTTTCAGGCGACCTTGGGTGTAATCTGTAGCGGCTGAACCTCCTCAATGATTGGTGTGGCGAGGGCTGCCATGCCCTCAATCTGCATGT
>QFCS01002163.1_pt1 | contig 13772 bp, 11 predicted proteins | sample 3576561 | NCBI WGS metagenome assembly QFCS01 | reverse complement strand
GCCTGTCGCCGCTCGCCGGACTCACGGCGTTCACGGTGCTGGCAGGCATCGGCGCAGGGCTGCTCGGCGACCGCGCACAGGGTCGCGATGTGGCCATCGGCATCGTGCTGTCGCTGGCCTTGGGCCTGGGGCTTCTGTTCCTGACCTTCTACACCTCGTTCGCCGGTCAGGCGACGGCGCTGCTTTTCGGCAATGTGCTCGGCGTGCGACGCGAGACGCTCTGGGTCATGCTCGGCATGGCCGTGGTCGCCCTTGCCGTACTGGCCGTCGTGGCGCGGCCGCTCGCCCTGGTCAGTCTGCAGCCCGAGATCGCCGAGGCGCGAGGCATATCGCCGAGGTTGCTCGGCACTGTCTTCATGGTCCTGGTCGGGCTGGCGGTGGCCGAAAGCGTGCAGGTCGTCGGCATCCTGCTCGTCTTCAGCCTGATGGTGGCGCCGCCGGCCACCGCGATGCGCCTGTCCCGGAGCATCTCCTCGGGCGTGCCGCTTGCCATGGCGATCGCACTCGCCGAGGCGTGGCTCGGACTGGTATTGGCGTTCTATACCGACTGGCCGACGAGCTTCTGGATCACGCTGCTCGGCGGGGCAGGATATCTGGCGACGAGCGCTGTCCGCCTGGCCCGAAGTCCGGCCAGTTGATCCGCGCCTAACCGAGGATCAGCAGCAGCCGGCGATAGGTCGTCGGCTCCGCCGGCAGTTCCTCGACCGGGCGGGCAAGGGGTAGCGGCTGCCCCGTCATGATCATCTCATGCAGGCACTGGCGCGCCCGCGCTGACAGGCCGTGCAGGGCATCGTCCTCGGTGCGGCCCGAAGCCACGATACCCGGAAGGTCGGGGATCCAGCCGACGAAGCCTCCGTCATCCTCGCGTTCGATCAATGCGTAGTAGCAGGCGTCCGGCATGGTCCCATCCCTTTGCGCCGATGCTCTGGACGTGCGCCCAGCCCGTCATTGATTTGGATCAAGGCGTGGCGTCGTGCTCAGGGTTGACGTGCTCCCGGCGCCGTGTCGCGCAGATAGGCGAGGGCTGCCTGCACGCCGCCTGCCTTGTGCGGTACCTTGGCGAGGCCCAGCGCCATCTCGACACCGGAGAGCGTGCCCATCAGCATCAGGTCGTTGAAATCGCCGAGATGGCCAATGCGGAAGACCTTGCCCGCGACCTTCGACAGGCCCTGGCCGAGAGACAGGTTGAAGTTCTCCAGTGCCGTCTTGCGGAAGGCGTCGGCATCATGACCTTCCGGCATGACGATGGCGGTGAGTGCACTCGAACAGGCCTTCTCGTCGCTGCACAGGATCTCGAGGTCCCAGGCGCGGACGGCGGTGCGAGTCGCCTCGGCGTGGCGGGCATGGCGCGCGAATACGGCGTCGAGGCCTTCTTCGAGCAGCATATCGCACGCCTCGTTGAGGCCGTAGAGCAGGTTGGTGGCCGGTGTATAGGGGAACCAGCCGTTGGCGTTGGCCGCCAGCATCTCGTCCCAGCTCCAGAACGCCTTGGGCAGCGTCGATGACTTCGAGGCGGCGACGGCTTTCTCGCTGAGGGCGTTGAAGGAGAGGCCGGGCGGCAGCATCAGGCCTTTCTGCGAGCCCGCCACCGTGACGTCGACGCCCCAGGCATCGTGGCGATAGTCGATCGAGCCAAGCGAGGAGATCGTGTCGACCAGCAGAAGCGCCGGATGCTTCGCCGCGTCGATGGCACGTCTGATCGCCGAGATATCGCTGGTCACGCCCGTCGACGTCTCGTTGTGCACGATGCACACCGCCTTGATGGCGTGCGCCTTGTCCTCGGTCAGGCGCTTTCCGATCGCCGCCGGATCGGCCGGCCTGCGCCAGTCGCCGCCCATGAACTCCGACTTGATGCCGAGCTTGTCGGCCATCTTCTTCCAGAGCGCGGCGAAGTGGCCGGTTTCCCACATCAGCACGAGGTCGCCCGGCGAGAGCGTGTTCACCAGCGCGGCTTCCCATGCGCCGGTGCCGGAGGCCGGGTAGACGATCACGGGCTGCCGGGTCTGGAAGACCTGGCGAAGGCTGCGCAGGACCTTCTTGGCCAGCGCGTTGAATTCCGGGCCGCGATGATCGATCGTCGGATAGTCCATCGCCCGCAGGATTCGGTCGGGCACGTTGGTCGGCCCAGGGATCTGAAGGAAATGACGGCCGCTGGGATGTGAGTTCAGGCGCATGTCGGTGGTCCTTCTGGGCGGCGAGCGCGACGCTCATCTGCTGACGCTTGCATTTTGTATACAATATGCAAGACTGCGTCCAGAGCATGGACGGTCTGAACATCGCAATCGCCCGGTCGACCCTGCCGCAAGTGGCGGCGGAGCGTCTGCGCACGCTCATCATCGAGGGCGCGCTTGCCCCGGGTGTGAGGTTGAACGAAAGGGAGCTCAGCGAGCAGCTCGGCGTATCGCGCACGCCGCTGCGCGAGGCCTTCCGGTTGCTGGCGGCCGAGGGGCTTGTGGTCCAGCTGCCCAACCGTGGCGTCCAGGTCGTGGCATTGTCGCCGGACGATGTCCGCGATGCCTTCGAGGTCATGGCGTCGTTGGAGGGCCTAGCCGGTGAGCTTGCCGCCCGGCGCGTGACCGACGCCGACATCGCCGATCTGGAAAGGCTTCAGGGCGAACTCGAGAAAGCCCATGTCGCGCGCGATCTGCCCGGCTATTACCGTACCAACCGGGCGATCCACGACCGCATCGGCACGATCGCCGGCAATCCCCTGCTGGTCCAGACCTGTCGCACGCTGAATGCGCGCCTCCATGCGCTGCGCTTCCGCTCCAATCTCAACAGCGCCAAGTGGGCGCGTGCGGTCGAGGAACATCGTACGATGATCGTAGCTCTTGCCGCGCGCGACGGCGCTGCGCTACGTGACCTGCTCGTCCGCCACCTGCGCGCCAAGCTCGAGGCCGTGCTGGAAGAGATGGGCGGCCAAGATAACGAACAAGACAATGAATGAATCCAAGGGAGGAGAAACCATGACGATTGCCCATCCCGCCTTGCGCCGCCGGGTGCTCAAGCTCGGCCTTGCCGCCACGCTGGCGGCGCCGGCCACGCTGCGCGCGCAGCAGGGCTGGCCGCCGGCCACCATCACCTGGGTGAACCCGTTTCCGGCCGGCGGCGGTACCGACGTGTTCGCCCGGCCGCTGGCGGCCCAGGTCGGCGAGCAACTCGGCTGCCAGATCATCGTCGATAACAAAGGCGGTGCGGGTGGCACGGTCGGCGCCTCGCAGGCGGCCAAGATGAAGCCCGACGGCTCGGTGTTCTTCGTCGGCGCCATCCACCACACCATCGCGCCGTCGATCTACAAGAGCCTCGATTACGACATCGAGAAGGATTTCGTGCCGATCACCATGATCGCGCTGGTGCCGCAGGTGATCTCGATCAATCCCAACCGCGTTCCGGTCAAGACCGCCGCCGAATTCATCGAGTACGTGAAGAAGAACCCGGGCAAGGTGAATTATGCCTCTCCGGGCGCCGGTACAGCCCACCACCTGGCCGGCGAGCTGTTCAAGCTCGAGACCAAGACCGAGATCACGCACGTGCCCTATCGCGGCGCCGGCCCGGCGATGCAGGACCTGCTCGCCGGCAACGTCGACATGATGTTCGACGGTATGGGCACCTCGGCCTCGCAGATCCGCACCAACAAGCTGCTGGGGCTGGCCGTCGCGACTCCGGGGCGCAATCCCGAATTTCCCAACATCCCGACTTCGGCCGAGATCGGCGTGCCGAACTGGATCGTCTCCACATGGTACGGGCTGTGGGCCATCAAGGGCACGCCGCAGCCGATCATCGACCGCATGCACGCGGAGATCGTGAAGGCGCTCAACACGCCCAAGCTGCAGCAGATCTGGAAGGACCAGACGGCGCAGACGGGCGGCGAGAGCCCGGCCGACTTCGCCAAGCGCATCCGCACCGAAATAGAGAAATGGCAGAAGGTCGTGGCCGCTGCCGGAGTGAAGCTGGACTGAATACGCTCGAACAGACCCTGCGCCGCACGATCAGGGGTGACGTCCTCTTCGACGTCGCCTCCCGCGGTCGCTATTCGACTGACGCCTCGATCTACCAGGTCGAGCCGATCGGCGTGGTATTGCCGCGCGACGAGACCGACCTCTCGCTGGTGGTCGACGTTGCACGCGACGCGAAGGCGGCGATCCTGCCGCGCGGCGCGGGCACATCCCAGTGCGGGCAGACGGTGGGGCAGGCGCTGGTCATCGACATGTCGAAGTACCTGCGCGAGGTCGTCGGCTTCGACAAGAACCGCGCCGAGGTCACGGTGCAGCCCGGCGTGGTGCTTGACCAGCTCAACGCCTGGCTGAGGCCGCACGGGCTCTGGTATCCGGTCGACGTCTCGACCTCGGCGCAGTGTACGCTGGGCGGCATGGCGGGCAACAATTCGTGCGGCAGCCGTTCCATCCGCTATGGCAACATGGTGCACAACGTCGTGTCCATCGATGCCCTGCTGGCGAGCGGGGAGCGTGCGCGATTTGGCTCCACCCGTCCCGAGGACATGCCGCGCGCGATCCGCCAGATCGCCGACCGGGTCGCGTCATTGGCCTTCGCCGAGCGTGACGAGATCGAGCGTATGTATCCAAAGGTGCTGCGGCGGGTCGGCGGCTACAACCTCGACATCTTCTTTCCGCAGTCGGAGCGGCCCTACACGCTCGATAATTCCGTGAACCTCGCGCACCTGCTGGTGGGCAGCGAGGGCACGCTGGCCGTCACCGAACGCCTGACGCTCAAGCTGGCGCCTCTTCCGAAGCACAAGACCCTGGGCGTCGTGAACTTCCCGAGCTTCTACAAGGCGATGGACAGTGCGCAGCACATCGTCAAGCTGAAGCCCACGGCCGTCGAACTGGTCGATCGCACCATGATCGAGCTGGCGCGCGCCAACCCGGCATTCCGGCCCGTCATCGAGCGCGCGCTGATCGGCCAGCCCGAAGCCATCCTGCTGGTCGAGTTTGCAGGCGAGGAGCGCGAGCAGCAACTGCGCGACCTGGCACGCCTGGTCGAGCTGATGGGCGATCTCGGCCTGCCCGGTAGCGTCGTCGAGATGCCGGAGCCGCGGCCGCAGGCTGAACTGTGGGAGGTCCGCAAAGCCGGCCTCAACATCATGATGTCCATGAAAGGCGACGGTAAGCCGGTCTCCTTCATCGAGGACTGCGCCGTGCCGCTCGAGCACCTGGCGGACTATACGCAGCGGCTCACCGAGGTCTTCGCCCGCCACGGCACGCGCGGCACCTGGTATGCCCATGCATCGGTCGGCACGCTGCATGTGCGTCCCATCCTCGACATGCGCCGTGACGGAGCGGCCAAGATGCGAGCCATCGCCGAAGAGGCATCGGCACTCGTGCGCGAATACAAGGGTGCCTATTCGGGCGAGCATGGCGACGGGCTGGTGCGCTCCGAATGGGTGTCCTGGCAGTTCGGGCCGCGGCTCACCAAGGCGTTCGAGACCGTCAAGGATCTGTTCGACCCGCAAGGCCTGCTCAACCCCGGCAAGATCGTGCGGCCGCGGCGCATGGACGAGGCCGACCTGTTTCGCTTCAAGCCAGGATACCGGAATGTCGCCTACAAGCCGGCGCTCGACTGGTCGGCCTGGAATGTCCAGAACGATCCTGTCTCAGAGAGGCTGAGCGCGCCGGGGAGCGGTGGCGACGCGACGGGCGGCTTCGCGAAGGCCGCGGAGATGTGCAACAACAACGGGCACTGCCGGAAGTTCGATGCCGGAACGATGTGCCCGTCGTTCCGCGTCACGCGCGACGAAAAGCACCTGACCCGCGGCCGGGCCAACACGCTACGTCTCGCGCTGTCCGGCCAGCTGGGCACCGATGCGCTCAGCTCGGACGCCGTCGCGGCGGCTATGGATCTCTGCGTCAGCTGCAAGGGTTGCAAGCGCGACTGCCCGACCGGCGTGGACATGGCGCGCATGAAGATCGAGGTGCGTTCGGCGCGCCGCATGGCCAAGGGCCTGCGCCGTCGCGACCAGCTAATCGGTGGTCTTCCGGCGATCGCGCCATGGGCACGTCGAGTACCGTGGCTGTTCAACCTCGCCTGGTTCGTTCAGCCCTATCTTGGGTTTGCCAAGCAACGGCGCCTGCCACGCTGGCGCCGTGATACCTTCCTGGCGACGACGGACGTCGACGAGCGCGACGCCACGGTCGTCATCTTCGCCGACACCTTCGCAAACAATTTCGAGCCGCATGTGCTGCATGCCGCGCGGCGGGTGCTCTCGGCGGCCGGCCATCGCGTCGCCGTGGCGTGGCCCGACATCGGCTCGCCGGCGCTCTGCTGCGGCCGGACGTACCTCGCCACGGGTCAGGTAGAGAGGGCGAAGGCCGAGGCCACACGGCTGTTGCGCGCCCTGCTGCCGTTCGTCGCCAGGGGGGTGCCGGTCATCGGGCTGGAGCCGTCGTGTCTGTTTACGCTACGCGACGAGATTCTGGCGATGGGGCTGGGCGATGAGGCACAGGCGGTCGCCGACAATGCCCTCCTGTTCGAGGAATTCCTGGTCCGCGAGAAGGCGGCTGGACGGCTGTCGCTGGACCTGCAGCCGTTGCCGGAGAAGACGGCGCTGCTTCACGGCCATTGCCATCAAAAGGCGTTCGGCGCCATGAGCGCAGTCCAGGAGGTGCTGTCGCTCGTGCCTGGACTCCAGGTGACGCCGATCGAATCGAGCTGCTGCGGCATGGCGGGTAGCTTCGGCTACGAGGCCGAGCATTATGAGACGTCGATGGCAATGGCCGAGCTGTCGCTTCTGCCGGCCATTCGCAATGCCGACACCGACGCGCTGATCGTCGCTGACGGCACGTCCTGTCGCCACCAGATCGCTGACGGCGCCAGCCGCCAGGCGATCCACGTCGCCGAGGTTCTGGCGAGAGCGTTGGCGGTCTCATAGCCTCCCCCGTTGCGCGGAAGACGCTGTGAGCTGCACATTGCGGCCGTCCGCCCGCTATGGCACCGTCCGCGCCCTATGGAACGATTGAGAAATCCCTATTCCAGCGCCGAGATCGACCGCGCCAGCCACGAGCGCGAGAGTGACGAGCGCATGATCGAGCTGGTGTCGTCGGGCGAGGCTCGCATCGTCCCGATCGACACCGAGAAGAACCTGGTGAAGACCGGCGGCCAGCCGGAGGCGGTCTTCCTGCATGGCATGATGGGCCGGGCGATCGCCAATGCCTCCGAAACCCATGTCTTCCTGGGCTATGTCGAGGGCACGCCATACTTCGCGGTCGACGTCACCGGCAAGGACGTGCCACTGCAGGAGCTCGGCGAGTTCGTCGACCTGCGTCAGGTAGGCGGCCTGCTGTTCGCCCGCGAGGGCTCGATCCTGGCCTATGCCCGCGGCATGACCTACTGGCACCGACGCCATCGCTATTGCGGTGTCTGCGGCGCCACAACCAAGGCGATCCGCGGCGGCCATGTCCGGCAGTGCACCAACGAGAACTGCAAGGCCGAGCACTTCCCGCGCACCGACCCGGCCGTGATCATGCTGGTTCACCATGGCGACAAGTGCCTGCTGGGACGTGGCAAGCACTTTCCCCGCGGCATGCATTCGACCCTGGCGGGCTTCGTCGAGCCGGGCGAGAGCTTCGAGGACGCGGTGGCCCGGGAGGTCTACGAGGAGGTGAGGGTGCGCGTGAAGAACGTCATCTACCGTTCCTCGCAACCCTGGCCGTTCCCGGCTTCGGTCATGATCGGCTTCCATGCCGAGGCCGAATCGCTGGAATTCGAGGCCAATCTTTCGGAGCTCGAGAGCGCCCGCTGGATGAGCCGCGATGAACTGCGGCCGGAGAATCTGCCGAAAGACGGCTCCTTCTTCATGCCACGCCGTGATTCCATTGCCCGCCGACTGATCGAGGAATGGCTGGGCCACGAGGCCGGCCCGTCGGTTGGCGGCTAGGCTTCCGGACAAGGATTGTCATGACCGTCCAGCTCTTCACGCCGATCGTGTTCCGCGGCGTCACCATATCCAATCGCATTGTCGTCTCGCCGATGTGTCAGTACTCGGCGATCGACGGCAGCGCCCAGCCCTGGCATCAGGTGCACTACGGCATGCTGGCCATGTCGGGCGCCGGCCTGCTCTGTTTCGAGGCCACCCATGTCGAGCGCGACGGCCGCATCACGCAGGGCTGTCTCGGGCTCTACAGCGACGACAATGAAGCCGCCCTGCGGCCGGTCGTCGAATGGGCGCGGGCCTGGATGCCGGGCGTCAGGCTGGGCATCCAACTCGCCCATGCCGGCCGCAAGGCCTCGGCGCAGCGTCCGTGGAAGGGAGGAGGCGCGCTCACCCAGTCCGACGCGCCCGACCTGCCCTGGACAACCGTGTCAGCGTCGGCAATCCCGTACGACACCAAGTGGCATACGCCGGTCGAACTCGACGCTGTCGGCCTGAAGCGGGTCAAGCAGGCCTTCGTCGACGCCACCCTTCGCAGCGCGCGGCTGGGCTTGGACCTTGTCGAGATGCACGGTGCCCATGGCTATCTGCTGCACCAGTTCCTCTCACCGCTCAGCAACACCCGAAGCGACGAGTATGGCGGCTCCGCCGAGAAGCGGCGGCGTTTCCCTCTGGAGGTGTTCGAGGCCTGCCGGCGCATCTGGCCGCACGACAAGCCGATGGGCATGCGGCTGTCCTGTGTCGAATGGGTCGAGGGCGGGATCACGATCGAGGAGTCGATCGAGACCTCCCGCCAGCTCAAGGCGCTGGGCTGCGATTTCATCGACGCCAGCACCGGAGGCAACTCGCCGGCGCAGAGGATCGCGCTCGCACCAGGCTATCAGGTTGCGTTCTCCGCGCGCATCCGCAAGGAGGCGGACATCAGGACCTGGGCGGTCGGACTGATCACCGAGCCGCAGCAGGCGGAGCACATCGTCGCCTCGGGCGAGGCTGACTGCACGGCGCATGCGCGTTCGTTCCTGCTCGATCCGCGCTGGGCGTGGAACGCCGCGCGCACGCTCGGTGTCGAAACGCCCCCCTTGCCGCTGCCCGCGGCTCGCGCCACAACTGTCCTGCCGTTCAAGCCTCAGCCCAACCTGGTCCGGGCGGCAGAATAGGGGAGCTGCATGTCGCGCGTGCTGCTGGCTGAGGACGAATTTCTGATCCGTGCCGTGATGGTCGACGCGCTCGACGAGGTCGGCCTGCGTTGTATCGAGGCGGCCACCGGACAAGCTGCGCTCGATGTCGTGACGGGTAGCGACGAACTGGCGGCGATCATCGTCGACATCGGCCTGCCCGACATGTCAGGCGAGAAGGTCATCGAGGCGGCGCGCCAACACCGTCCGGACGTGCCCATCATCCGATGCTCAGGGGCCAGCATGCCTCAGGATGGCGGCGGATCCGGCATCCATGTCTTCCCGAAGCCCTACAGCCCGACCGATCTCTCGCGGTTCGTGGCATCGCTGATCGGTACTGCCTCGAAGCAACCGTCCTGAAGAATCGAAAATCGGCTATCCTGTCAGTCGATGAGTGACACTGCGACTCCACCGGCGTCGCCGCCCACCGCGTTGCAGCGGCCGGCGTCCTCAGAGCCCAAGCCGCCACCGCCCGAATGCCAGGCGGATAGCGTGCCGCCGCCCATAGCGCAGCCTGTACCACCGCCGACCACCGCGGCTCCTTCCGCCGCCGTCTCTGCGACCGCGGCGGCCGACGAGTCGGCGCGGTCCGTCAGCCGGCTACGCCGTGTAGTCTCCGTCGGTGGCGCGATCCTGATCCTGTTCATCCTTTGGGAGGTGCTGACCTACTACGTGGTCTACACCGACGACGCCTATGTCCGCTCGGACCTCGTGGGTGTGGCGCCGGAGGTGACCGGACCAATCATCGCGCTCCATGTGGTCGACAACCAACCGGTGAAGAAAGGTGACAAACTCTACAAGATCGATCCCGTGCCTTTCCAGCTCGAGGTCAACACGCGACAGGCCCAGATCGAGGAGCAGACGGCTCTGGTCAAGGTGGCGGAGGAGGAACTGACGACCGCCAAGGCTGCCTTCGATGCAGCCAAGTCGAGCCACACCTATGCCGTCGAGGAGCAGGCACGCTATGCGGTGCTGGCCGCGTCCAACGACGCGCCGATCGCGCAGCTGGATCGGGCCAACGACGAGCTGCGCCGCGCCACGGCCGAGATGACCATCGCCGAGATCGCCATCGCCAAGGCACAGACCAGTGTCAACGTGCACCAGGCAGCGCTCGACGTGGCCAGGGCCGAGAAGGCGACTGCGGACTGGAAGCTCAGTCGTACCGACGTCGTGGCGCCGGCCGATGGCTGGATCAACAACCTGACCATCCGTGTCGGCGACACGGCGACGGTCAGCATCCCGAACATCGGAATCGTCGACGCTCACGCCTGGCGCATCATGGCGAACTACAAGGAGTACTACGTCCGTCCATTGAAGATTGGCGGCACCGCCTGGGTATGGCTGGACAGCGATCCCTGGAGATTCCATCGCGCCCGCATCACGGGCATCGCGCGCGGCATCAGCCGCAGCCCGGATATGCCCATGCTGCTGCCCTACGTCGCGCCGACGACCGACTGGATCCGCCTGCAACGGCGCATCCCGGTGACGATCGTGCTCGACGAGATGCCGGCGGACGGCAAGCTCTACATGGGGGCGGACGCCAGGACCGTTATCTTCCCCAGATGAAGCTGTCGTTTGCCCGCGAGATCATCGACGACCTGGTCGAACTCGGCGATCTCGTCTGGAACACGATCGTCGGCTATGGCCGCGAGCTGCTCGAGCTCGGCGAGGATAGCGCCCGCACGCGGCAGGGACTGGTCGCGGCATTTTCGGTGATGCTGGCGACATTTCTTGCCCTGCTTCTCGAGGTCGAGGCGCCATGGTGGGCCGCCATCAGCGCCTTCATGTCGCTGATGTCGACGGGAGCGGCCTCGGTCCGTCGAGGGCTGCTCCGCCTATCCGGCACGATTGCCGGCGCCCTGCTCGGTTTCATCATGGCCCGCTGGCTGCCGTACGATCATGTAGCACTGACGCTTTTCCTGGTGGTCGTCACCATGACAGGTGTGATCGCCATGCAGGTGAGTCCGCACGGGCTAGCCTGGCTTTTCCTCGCGATCACGTCGATCATGGTGCTGTTGGCCAGTCTCGGCAATCCCGAGCAGGCCGTCACGGTCGCGTACTACCGCGTGTTCGAAGTCGGCATCGGCGTCGGCTCGGCGATCTTCTTCGCCAAGCTGATGCAGGACTGGCATGCCGACCCGCCGCCGCAGCCGCCGGGCTGGCGCCATCTGCTGGGCGCGCAGTGGCCCGTCGTGCTGCATGGCGTGCGCTCGGGAATCGCCGTCGTCGTGGTCTTGTGGGTCTGGATCATGATCGACCTGCCCGAGATCGCGCAGATGGCGATCACCGTTACGGCCGTGATGTCGGCACCGGTCATCGCCGACGGAGGGCTCGGCACGCGGCATGCCGTCGCCGTGCGCTCCATGCATCGCTTCCTGGGATGTCTGATAGGCGGTGTTGCCGCGCTTGGCTGCCTCGCCTTGCAGGTCGAGTCGTTCGTCTGGTGGTTGGCCATGATCGGCGCGGCCGCCTGGATCGGCATGTACATCCAGACAGGCAAGCACGGCGTCGGCTACGCTGGGACGCAGTCCGGCTTCGTCTTCATCGTCACGATGCTGCAGGGAGCGTCACCACCCGCCAGCATCCTGCCGGGAGTCGACCGTTTCGCCGGCATTACCGGCGGACTCGGCATCCTGCTCGTGATCTCGCTTCTGCTATGGCCGAGCGACAAGGAGCTCAAACAGGCCTCGGCCCCGCAATGAGTCCGATCCTGCGGGCCATCCTGGCCATCATCTTCTCGGTCACGTGCTTCTCGGTCCTCAACGCCATGTCGAAGACGTTGAGCCAGTATTATCCCGTCATCGAAGTCATCTGGGCACGCTATGTCTTCGCCTTCGTCCTGATGCTGGTGATGTTCCTGCCGCGTGCCGGCATGAAGCTCTTTCGATGGAACAACGTCGGCAGCCAGCTCGTGCGCGGCCTGTTGCTGTTCTTCTCCTCGCTGCTCTACTTCCACGGCATCGTCTATCTGCCGCTGGCTACCGCGGCATCCATCTCGCTGACCAGCCCTCTGGTGGTGACGGCGCTGTCGGCGCGTTTCCTCGGCGAACCCGTGGGCGGGCGGCGCTGGGCGGCCGTGGTCGTCGGCTTCCTCGGTGCACTGATCGTGGTGCGTCCGGGGCAGGCTCATTTCGACTGGCATGCGTTGCTGATCGTCGCGAGCATGCTGTGCAGCGCCTTCTATCAGCTCTATTCTCGACGCTACGGTCCGACCGAGCGGGCCGATGCCTCGGCAACGATGGCGACGATCGTCGGCACCGTGGCCGCCGCACCCTTCGTGCCGCTCGAATGGGTCACGCCGACGCTCGGCTGGCACTGGCTGCTGTTCGTCGGCATGGGCGTGATGGCGGGAGTGGGGCACTACTTCCTCACCATCGCCTACAGCCAGGCGCCGGCCGCCGTGATCGCGCCGTTCAACTACGTGCAGCTCCTCGGCGCGGCTCTGCTCGGCTATCTCGTGTTCGGCGATGTGCCCGATCTGTGGACGTGGATAGGGGCAGGCGTGATCGTCAGCTCCGGCCTCTATGTCGGCCATCGCGAACGCCTTCGGTACCGCGCGGTGCAGCGTCAGGCGTCGAACAAGAATTGATCACCTGAACAAGATTTGGGCGCCTGCATAAAGGCGAGCGCGGGCGAGCCTCGGGCGTCCGTGCGTTTCGCCGAGTGGCATGGGACTTGCACGACTTTTCGCAGCGCAGGCCGCATCAGCGGTTCTTCCCGGTTGGCGTGCCGACAATTCGATGACGGTTGCTGTTAGCGGCAGCCGGCAGGGAGTCGTCAGGGACCGAATACCGATGTCGCAGGTTTCTCGAACTTTCAACGCTCCCCGGACGAGGAGGCCACGTCATGTGTGATCGCATTGGCTGCATGCATTTCCCCGAGCTCTCCGAAATGAACTTCGCCGCCACGCCCGTGCCGTCGCGTCGTCGCTTCCTCTCGGGCGCGGCCGCCGCCGGCACTATTGCCATGGCGATGGGGCCGGGCATGTTCAGCAGCACCGCTCATGCTGGGGCGCCGGTCAAGTCGACCCATGGCTCAGGGTTCTGCAACCTCAATATCTTCCTCGCGCACTCCCGGCAGTACGCCAAGAGTGCGGGTACCGAGTTGGTGTTCATCAACACGCCGACCTCGGCCGAAATGGTGACGTTCCTCGGCATGGGGCAGGTCGATATCGGTCTGATGCCCTATACGAGCTTCATGGCGCTCTACGACAAGGGCGCGCCTGTCAAGATCGTCGCCGGCGGCGGCGTCGAAGGCTGTGCCATCGTCGCCCGTCCCGGCCTCGACACGCCCGAGAAGCTCAAGGGCAAAACCCTCGGTACCTTCCAGATGGATACGCTGGAAGTCATGCCCTACGATTATCTGAAGAAGCACAAGATCTCCTTCAAGGACGTCAAGGTCCGCTACATGGGCAATACGCCAGAGGCGGTCGAAGCCTTCAAGGCCGGTGCCATCGACTGGATCTGCACCATCGAACCCTATGCTTCGGCGCTGGTGAACGACGTCAAGGGGGCAGTCATGCTGACCAACGGCGTCGACCTCTACGGCAAGGGTTACACCGATTGCGTCCTGGCCGCCCGTGCCAGCCTGGTGAAGGACAATCCGGAGGGGCTGAAGGCCGTCATCAAAGGCATGATGCAGGCGCAGCTCGATGCCGAAACGCAGACCGAGGCCGTGCTCAAGGAACTGGTTGGCAAGTACTACAAGACGTC
>QFCS01001275.1_pt1 | contig 13786 bp, 11 predicted proteins | sample 3576561 | NCBI WGS metagenome assembly QFCS01 | reverse complement strand
TTTTTCGGCGGCAGCGTCAGAGTGCGATAAGAGACAGCGCCTGCGGCACCGGCGACGTGGGCGGCGCGACCGCCGGCAGGGCCTGGGCCAGCGAGCGCAGCTCCGCCGCGGCCCGGGCGGCACTCGCCGGGCGGTCCGCCGGGTCCTTGGCCATCGCGCGGCGCAGGAACTCGTTGACCCGCGGCAGACCGTCGGGCAGCTGCGGGACCGGCGCCTGCTCGTGCTGCTGGGCGAGCTGCAGCAGCCCGCCGTCGTACGGCGCCCGCCCGGTGAGCAGGAACCACACCAGGCAGCCGAGGGCGTAGACGTCGCTGGCCGCCGTCGCGGGCTCGCCGCGGAAGCGTTCGGGGGCGAGATAGGCGTAGGTGCCGGCGACCACCCCGGCGCTGGTGAGGGCGGACTCGTCGTCGCGGGCGATCCCGAAGTCGCACAGGTAGGCGTGCACCTGGCCCTGACCGGGGCGCAGCAGCACGTTGTGCGGCTTCACGTCGCGGTGCACGACGCCGACCGCGTGCGCGTCGGCGAGCGCCGCGGCCACCTGCGCCGCCACGTCGAGCGCGACCGCCGGCTCCGGTACGCCGTCCTCCGCGACCCGTGCGGCGAGGTCGCCGCCGGGGACGTACTGGGTGGCCAGGTAGAGGCAGCCGTCCTGCTCGCCGTGGCTGTAGACCTGGATGATGTGCGGGCTGTCGCTGCGCGCCAGCACGGTCGCCTCGCGGGCGAAGCGAGCGCGGAACTCCGGCTCCTCGGCGAGCTGGATCGACAAGACCTTGAGCGCGACCCGGCGGCCGAGGCCGTCCTCCAGCGCCTCGTAGACGACGCCCATGCCGCCCGCACCGAGCTGGCGCGTGATCCGGTAGGGACCGAGCTGGTCGCCCACCCCGGGGATTCGAGGCACGGCGGGGCCTTTCGACGAGTCACGGGAACGCCTCAGCGTAGACCCCGGCGCCGGTCCGCGGGTCGCTTCGGCCTACGGCGCGACCTACCGGGTGCGCGGGCGCACGGACGGCGTGCGGGGCGGCCGACGGGGGGCGGTGATCAGGCGAGGCTCTCGCGCAGGAACCGCTCGGTGCGCTCCATCGAGCGCTCGAACTGCGGCCCGAAGGCGTGCTGCTCGCCGTCGTACACCTCGAGGGTGACGTCGACCCCGGCCTGGCGCATCGCCCGGGTCGTCTCCCGGCTCCACCGGATCGGGCAGGTGTCGTCGGCGGTGCCGTGGTGGATGAGCACCGGCTCGGTGATCTGGTCGAAGGAGGCGTCGGCGCTGATCCCCTCCCAGAACCCGGGGTTCTCGTCGGGCTCGCCGTAGGCGTCGAGGATCCTGCGGGCGACGGCTCCCCGCGAGGGGTCGGGGCGGATCCAGCGCTCGAAGTTGTCGACCGCGTTCGAGCTGACCGGCGCGAAGACCACGCCTGCGTCGACGAGGCCGGGCTTGGCGACGAGTGCGTTGTAGACGACGCCGCCGCCCATCGACCGGCCGACCAGCGCGACCCGGTCGTCGTCGACCGGCCCGTCCCACTCGCGCAGCGCCAGCACGGCGTTGAGCGTGTCCTCGGTGTAGCCCATCCGCATGTCCAGACCGCCGCTCGGGTCCTCGTCGGAGGCGGCGTGCCCGCGGTAGTCGACGTGGAGGGCGACGTACCCGCGCTCGGCGAACCAGGCCCGTTCGCGGGTCATGCCCTGGCCGTTGGCGTAGATCGCGGGGTCGATGTAGCCGTGGGCCAGGACCACGGTGGGGAACGGGCCCTTCCCGCGGGGCACGGCCAGGCGACCCGACACGGTCAGGCCGCCGCTGCGGTACGTGACGGCGTACTGGGTGTGCCGCTCGGTGCCTCCGACCTCGGCGCCGACGCGCAACCGGCCGCCGTCGAGGTCCGTCGCGGCGAGCGCGGCGAGGGAGACCGGGTGCGGCGGATCCGCCGGCTCGCTCTCCGCGGCGGCATCGGCCGACGGGTCCGGCCCGCCGGCGGCGGCGTCGGCGCTCGGCGTGCTGTCGCGCTCGGCCTCCGGCTCCTCGTCGGTGGCGGTGCAGGCGGTGGCCAGCAGGACGAGGAGGGCGATCGGGGCGAGCCGCTTCACCCTGCCAGTGTGCAGGATCACTCCAGGGCGCCGGGCCCCCGCTCCAGCAACAGGGTGAACTGCTCCTCGGTGAGCACCGGTACGCCGAGCTGCTCGGCCTTGTCCGCCTTCGAGCCGGCGTTCTCCCCGACGACGACGTAGTCGGTCTTCTTCGACACCGACCCGGCGGCCTTGCCGCCGCGCGCGAGGATCGCCTCCTTCGCGGAGTCGCGGGAGTAGTCGACGAGCGAGCCGGTGACCACGACGGTGAGCCCCTCGAGGGTGCGCGCGACGGACGCGTCGCGCTCGTCGGCCATGCGCACGCCCGCGGCGGTCCACTTGTCGACGATGGCGACATGCCAGTCGACCTCGAACCATTCGATGACGGCCCGCGCGATGGTGGGCCCGACGCCCTCGGCTGCGGCGAGCTGCTCCTCGGTGGCCGCCCGGATCGCCTCCATCGAGCCGAACTCCTGGGCGAGGGCGCGCGAGGCGCTGGGGCCGGTGTGCCGGATGGAGAGCGCGACGATGACCCGCCACAGGGCGACGTCCTTGCGGGCGTCGAGGTTGGCGAGGAGCTTCTCGCCGTTCGCGGAGAGCTGCGGCCCGTCCTCGTCCTTCTTCGGCGCGCGGGTGAACAGATCGGTGGCGCGCAGCCGCTCGGCACTGAGGTCGAACACGTCGCCCTCGTTGGTGATCACGCCCGCCTCGAGGAGCGCGGCCGCGGCCTCGTAGCCGAGGCCCTCGATGTCGAAGGCGCTGCGGCCGGCGACGAAGAAGACGCGCTCGCGCACCTGGCCCGGGCAGCGCTCGTGGTTGGGGCAGCGGCGGTCCTTGTCGCCCTCCTTCTGCTCGACGAGCTCGGTCCCGCAGGCCGGGCACGACGTGGGCGCCACCCAGGGCGCGAGCCCCTCGGGCCGCAGCGCCAGGACCGGTCCGACGATCTCGGGGATCACGTCGCCGGCCTTGCGCAGGATCACGGTGTCTCCGGGGCGCACGTCCTTGCGCTCGACCTCGTGGAAGTTGTGGAGCGTGGCGTTCTCGACGGTGGAGCCGGCGACCTTGGTGGGCTCCATGACGCCGTACGGCGTGACCCGGCCGGTGCGGCCGACGTTCACCGCGATGTCGTGGAGCAGCGTGGTGACCTCCTCGGGCGGGTACTTGAACGCGATCGCCCAGCGGGGCGCGCGGCTGGTGGACCCCAGCCGGCGCTGCAGCGCGACGTCGTCGACCTTCACCACGACGCCGTCGATCTCGTAGGGCACGATCGTGTGGCGGTTCTCCCCCGCGTTCTCGATGTAGCCCTCGACCTCGGCGAGGGTGGACAGCACGCGGACCTGCTCGGAGACCGGCAGGCCCCAGGCGGCCAGCGCCTCATAGGCCTGCGACTGGGCGCGCGGCTCGAAACCCTGCCGGGCGCCGATGCCGTGGCAGACCATGCCGAGCGCCCGGGTCGCGGTGACGCGGGGATCCTTCTGGCGCAGGGAGCCGGCGGCCGCGTTGCGCGGGTTCGCGAAGGCGGGCCGGCCGGCCTCGGTCATCGCGACGTTGAGCGCCTCGAAGGCAGCGACGGGCAGGAACACCTCGCCGCGCACCTCGACCTGGTCGGGAACCGGGAACGCGTCGGTGCCGGTGAGGCGGTGGGGCACGGAGGCGATGGTCTTGACGTTGGGGGTGACGTCCTCGCCGGTGCGCCCGTCGCCGCGGGTCAGGGCCCGGACCAGGCGCCCCTTCTCGTAGAGCAGGTTGATGGCCAGGCCGTCGACCTTGAGCTCGCACAGCAGGGGCGGCTCGCCCACGCCGTCGCGGCCCAGCCGCGCGTACCAGGACCCGAGCTCCTCGAAGGAGAAGGCGTTGTCCAGGCTCTCCATCCGCTGCAGGTGGTCGACGGCGGTGAAGTCCGTGGACACGGCGCCGCCGACCTTCTGCGTCGGCGAGTCGGGGGTGCGGAGCTCCGCATGCTGCTCCTCGAGCTCCTCCAGGCGCCGCATCCGGGTGTCGAAGTCGGCGTCGGAGAGCGTCGGGTCGTCGAGGACGTAGTAGCGCCAGCGAGCCTCGTCGACCTCGTCGGAGATCCGGGCGTGCTCCTCGCGGGCCTCGGCGGGGACGTCGGTGCGCACGGCTTCGGGGAGGTCGGCGTCGCTCATGGCCGCATTCTCCCGCGTGCCGCCGACACATCGCCCCCACCCCGGTGCGGGCGCGCCGCGCGATCTGTCGCGCAGATCACAGGGGCATCCCGCTTGCCGTGGACGAAACGAAACCGTACCGTTTCATCCATGGTCCCCCGTCGCAGCCGCCGTGAGGCGCCGACCCGTCCCCGCGTCGAAGGAGACCGTGAGCAGGAGATCCTCGACGCCACGATCGCGGTGCTCGTCGACGTGGGCTACGACCGCCTGACCATGGACGCCGTCGCCACGCGCGCGAAGGCCTCCAAGGCCACCCTCTACCGGCGCTGGGAGGGCAAGGCGGCCCTCGTCATCGACGCGCTCATCTCCCAGAAGACCCCGCTCCAGGCCGCCCCCGACACCGGCAGCCTGCGCGGCGACCTCCTCGCCGTCTTCTGCGGCGACGGCGGTCTCACCGACGACCACCAGACCGCGCTGCTCGGCAGCCTGATGACCGCGATCGGTCGGGACGCCGCGTTCGCGGCCGCCTTCCGCGAGCGCTTCATCGCCCCCAAGGCCGCCGTCGGCCGTGACATCTACGAGCGTGCCCTCGAGCGCGGCGAGCTGCGCGACGACGTCGACCTCGACCTCCTCACCGCCGCCCTTCCCGGGATCGTCCTGCACCGGATGTTCCTGCTGGGCGACTCCGCGACCCCCGACCTGATCGCCCGTGTCGTCGATCAGGTGATCATCCCCGCCGCCACCCGCGGCTGAACTCCTCCACACCCGAAGGAAGCACCATGACCAACACCGAGCCCTCGGACGTGCCCGAAGGGACGATGACCTCGTCCCCCGAGCCGTCGGCGAAGAGCAGCGGCGCCACCCACCTCGGGTGGGCACTCGTCGTCATCTCCGTGGCACAGCTGATGGTCGTGCTCGACGGCACGATCACCAACATCGCCCTGCCCTTCATCGGCCAGGACCTGCACATCTCCCAGGCGAACCTGACCTGGATCGTCACCGGCTACGCGCTCGCCTTCGGTGGCCTGCTGCTGCTCGGCGGCCGCCTCGGCGACCTCTACGGCCGCCGCCGCGTGTTCATGATCGGCCTCGTCGTCTTCGCGGTGGCCTCCCTGCTCGGCGGCTTCGCCACCAACGAGGCGATGCTGCTGTCCTCGCGGGCCCTGCAGGGTCTCGGCGCCGCGCTCGCCTCCCCGGCCGCGCTCGCCCTCATCACCACGACCTTCCCGGCCGGGCCGCAGCGCAACCGCGCCTTCGCCGTCTACGCCGCGATGTCGGGGGCCGGCGCCGCCGTCGGCCTGATCCTCGGCGGCTGGCTCACGGGCTTCGACTCCTTCCTCGGGCTCGACGTCGAGGGCTGGCGCCTGACCTTCCTCATCAACGTCCCGATCGGCATCTTCGCCGCCGCCCTCGCCCCGCGCTTCCTGGCCGAGTCCGAGTCGCACCCCGGCGAGATGGACATCCCCGGCGCCATCACCGGCACCCTGGGCCTCCTGGGCCTGGTCTTCGGTCTGTCCCGCGCCGGCGAGGAGGCCTACGGCTGGGGCCACGCCCAGACGATCGGCTCGCTGGTCGCCGGCGTCGCGCTGCTCGTCGTCTTCGCCGTGATCGAGTCGCGCGTCGAGCACCCGCTGCTCCCGGTGCGCATCTTCACCAACCGCACCCGGGCCACCAGCTTCGCGGCCATGATGGTCGCCCCGGCGGCGATGTTCGCGATGTTCTTCTACCTCAGCCTGGTCATCCAGCAGATCATCGGCTACAGCTCGCTGCACGCCGGCTTCGCGTTCCTGCCGTTCTCCTTCGGCATCGTGATCGGCGCGGGCCTGTCGTCGAACCTCATCAACCGGGTCGACCCCCGCTACCTGTCCGGCACCGGCACCCTGCTGGCCGCGCTGGCGCTGTTCATGTTCTCCCGCATCGACGTCGACGACTCCCCGGCCCAGGTCCTCAAGGCCCTGGCCGAGGGCGGCACCGCCGGCGCCGACCTCAACTACTGGACCGCGATCTTCCCGTGGGTCGTCCTCATGTCGGTCGGCATGGGCCTGACCTTCGTGCCGATGACGCTGACCGCCGTCCACCACGTCGAGGCGCGCGACTCCGGCATCGGCTCCGGCGTGCTCAACACGATGCAGCAGGTCGGCGGCGCGCTCGGCCTCGCCGCCCTGAGCACCGTGGCGCTGCACTTCACCACGAACCGCGCCGAGGAGATCGCCAAGCCCCTGGCTGACGGCATCGTCGGCAGCGGCGGAGACCCGACGGCGAAGGTCCCCGGCAGCGACCTGAGCCTGCTCGACGCCGCGATCTTCCAGGGCAGCTTCACCGAGGGCGCCACCCACGCGTTCCTCGTCGGCGCCGTCATGATGCTCGCCGCGTCCGTCATCATCTGGGCCTTCCTCAACGTCAAGCACACCGAGCTGGCGACCGACGGTCCCGAGGGCGGCGCCCACCTGGGCTGACCTCCCCGTACGACGCGACGGCCGCCCTCCCCACCGGGAGGGCGGCCGTCGCCGTCCCGGGCGTCGGCGGGGTCAGTCCTCGGAGAACCAGGAGGGGCCGGCGCCCTGCGCGTACGCCCGCGTCGTCACCAGGTTGCAGGCACACCAGCCGCGCTGCAGCGCCTCGACGTCGCGACCGGCGTCGCCGAAGCGCCACGGGGGCCGCGGGTAGGCGGTCAGCGACTCCGCCCGCACGGTCGCGACCAGGACGGCGTCCCCGGTGGGCCGCAGGACCAGCACCTCCCCCTCGCGCCAGCCGGTCGTCACCCCGCGCCGCTTCCGGCACGACCACTCCGACCCGCACGCCGGGACCCGCCCGCCGGCCTTCGGCACCAGCACCACGGTGACCGTGCGATCACGCGAGCGGAGCTCGACGCCGACCGCCGCGTCGCCGTACGACGAGGCGTCGACCGGTCCGGCCTCGTCGGGCTCGGCCAGGCCGTCCTCCTCCAGCCAGCCGGCGAGCACCGTCGGCGTCGTCGGCGCCGGGTCGCCGGCGTCCTCGTCGTCCGGCCACTTCGCCAGGTCCGTATCGACCATCTCCTGCGTGGTCGTCGCCGAGAACCGGTCGTCGGAGACCAGCCGGGCGAGGTCGGACTCCACGTCCAGCGGCAGCTCCTGATCCCGCGGGTCCCCCGTGATCGCCTCTCCGGCATAGGTCACGGAGCGCTGCTCGGTTCCCGTGTCCAGCGCGAGGGTGAGGATGCCCGGGTCCTCCTCGGGCTGCTCCTCCTGCCAGGACAGGTAGTAGGTCCCCTCGGCGCCGTCCCACTGCGCGCAGTCGTAGTACTCGTTGCAGCCCGCGAGATCACGCGTGCCGGACTCGTCCACCGCGACGTGGAGATAGTCGCTGTCGCCGCCCCCGTCGGGCTTGAAGCGGATCTCCACGCCGAGCGCCTCCGGCACGTCCCAGCGCGGGTTCACGTCGTACGACGTCGGCCGGATGTCCAGCACGTCCACGGTGACGGCGGCGAGGGCCCGCTTGGTCGCGGGCACCGGCGAGGTGTCCGGGCCGCGGAGCAGCGCCACCGCGCCGCCGGCCCCGGCCACGAGTGCGACGGCGACGCCCGCGGCGACCACCCCGGTCTTCCTGCGCATCGTCGCCTCCTGTCGGTGCGCGCTACCCCTGCGCGGCCTCGGCGAGCGCACGCGCGGCCCGCACCGCCAACCGTACGGCGCGGTCGGCGCCCGCCGCATCGCTGCCGGCCAGTCCGCAGGCCGGGCTCAGCACGAGCCGTCCGGCGTGGAGGGACGGATCGAGCCCGACCCGGTCCAGCCAGCGCAGCGCCGACTCGACCACGGCGGTGTCCGTCACGCCGGCGGCCGTCGGCACCACCCCCAGGACGACGGTGCCGCCCGCCTCGAGGGTCGCCGCGAGGTCGTCGTGGCCGGCGTCGGCGACCATCGCGAGGTCGACGGCCAGGCCCTCGGCGCCCGCGCCGCGCAGGAGCGCCAGCGGCGCGTCCGGCGCGCAGCAGTGCACCCACGGCACCGCGCCGGCCGCGGTCACGGCCCCGAAGACCCACTCCAACGCCTCGCTGGCCTCGGGCGGGTGGACCGTGCGGTGCTTGCCGAAGCCGGACGCCGTCGGCACCCGGCCCGCGAGCACGCCCGGCAGGGACGGCTCGTCGATCTGCACCACGAGCCCCGTCGCGGCCGGGAGCCGGCGCCGCAGGTCCGCGACGTGCTCGCCGATCGCGACCGCCAGGGCCTGGGCGAGCTCGCGTCGCGCGCCGTGATCGGCAAGGACCTTATCGCCGCGCGGGCGCTCCACCGTCGCCGCCAGGGTCCACGGCCCCGCCAGCTGGGTCTTGAAGGCACCGACGTAGCCGTCGGCCCGCTCCTCCAGCGTGTCCAGGTCCTGCGCCAGCAGGCTGCGGGCGCGGCGCTGGTCGAGCGCCGGCGAGCCCGACGTCCCGGTCAGCCGCCAGCCCGCCGGTTGCAGGTCGGCGTCCAGCTCGCCCACCAGTCCCAGCGTGCGGCCCACCATCGCGGCGCTCGCCCCGCGCCCGGGCACCTCCGGCACGAACGGCAGCCCCTCCGGGCCGCCCAGCTCGCCCAGCACGAGCGCCACCGCCTCGTCGAGGTCGGCCTGCCGCTCCCCCGGGAACGAGCCGATGCCCGTCGCGCGGACGACCGGGGCGCTCACGCGGCGACCCGCCGCGTCGCGGTGATCGTCGCCGATCCCACGACCCGCGTGCCGTCGTACACGACGACGGCCTGGCCGGGCGCGATGCCGGACGCAGGGTCGAGCAGGTCGACCTCGAGGCGGTCCGCGCCGACGCGTACGACGGCACGGTGCTCCTGCCCGTGGGCGCGCAGCTGCACGGTGACGCCGTCGCCGGACAGCACGGTGCCCTCCGGCAGGGGCGCGCCGCACCAGCGCAGCCGGTCGCCGGCCAGGTGCTCGACCGCGAGCCGCTCGCGCGGGCCGACCGTGACGGTGCCGGAGACCGGCTCGATGTCGAGGACGAACCGCGGGCGGCCGTCGGGGGCGGGGCGTCCCAGCCGCAGGCCCCGGCGCTGGCCGATGGTGAACGCGAAGGTCCCGTCGTGGCGTCCCAGCACCTCGCCGGTCGCCTCGTCGCGGATGTCGCCGCCGTGGTTGGGGGCGCGGTCGCCGAGCTTCTCGCGCAGCCAGCCGGCGTTGTCGCCGTCGGCGACGAAGCAGATGTCGTGGCTGTCGGGCTTGTCGGCCACCAGGAGGCCCCGGTCGGCCGCCTCGCGACGCACCAGGCCTTTCGGGGTGTCGCCCAGCGGGAAGAGCGAGTGCCGCAGCTGCTGCTCGTCGAGCACGCCCAGCACGTAGGACTGGTCCTTCGCGCCGTCGACGGCGCGGTGCAGCTCGATCTCGCCGCCGGGGGCGGTGCGGACGGTGGCGTAGTGGCCGGTCGCGACGGCGTCGAACCCGAGGGCGAGCGCGCGGTCGAGCACGGCGGCGAACTTGATCTTCTCGTTGCAGCGCAGGCAGGGGTTGGGCGTCTGCCCGGCCGCGTAGGTGTCCAGGAAGTCCTCGACCACGTCGGTGTGGAAGCGGTCGGCGAGGTACCAGACGTAGAACGGGATGCCGATGACGTCGGCGGCGCGGCGGGCGGCGTTCGCGTCCTCGATCGTGCCGCAGCCGCGTGCCCCGGTGCGGTAGGACTTCGGGTTGCGCGAGGGCGCCAGGTGGATGCCGGTCACCTCGTGGCCGGCCTCGGCGGCGCGCGCGGCGGCCACGGCGGAGTCCACCCCGCCGGACATGGCGGCGACGACCTTCATGCCCGTCCCCTCGCTGCCCGGATCACGCGTGGGCCGCGCGGGCACGCTCGACGCAGGCGCCGATGGCGGCGACCACGGCGTCGACGTCGTCGGCGGTGCTGGTGTGACCCAGGCTGAAGCGCAGGGAGCTGCGGGCCTCGGCGTCGTCGCGGCCCAGGGCCAGCAGCACGTGGGAGGGCTGCGGGACGCCGGCCGAGCAGGCCGACCCCGTCGAGCACTCGATGCCCCGGGCGTCGAGCAGCATCAGCAGCGAGTCGCCCTCGCAGCCGGGGAAGCTCAGGTGGGCGTTGCCGGGCAGCCGCCCCGTCCCGCCCCCTCCGGTCGGGACCCCGTTGAGGACGACGTCGGCGACCTCCGCGCGGATCCCGGCGACCAGCCGGTCACGCAGGTCCGCGACCCGGGCCGCGTGCTCGGCCTGCTGCTTGACGGCCAGCTCGACCGCGGCCGCGAAGCCCGCCACCGCGGGGACGTCGAGCGTCCCGCTGCGCACGTCGCGCTCCTGGCCGCCGCCGTGCAGCAGCGGCGCCAGGTCCACCTCGCGCCGTACGACGAGGGCGCCGACGCCCAGCGGGCCGCCGACCTTGTGCCCGGACACGGCCAGCGCGTCGACGCCGGAGGCGGCGAAGTCGAGCGGGACGGCGCCGAGCGCCTGCACCGCGTCGGTGTGCACGGGGATGTCGTGACGCGCGGCGAGCGCGACGACCTCGTCGACCGGCTGCAGCGTGCCGATCTCGTTGTTGGCCCACATCACCGTCACCAGGGCGACCGAGGCGGGGTCCCGCTCGATCGCGTCGCGCAGCGCGTCGACCCGGAGCCGGCCCTCGCCGTCGACGGGGAGCAGCTCGACCTCGGCGTCCTCGTGCTCGGCGAGCCAGGCCAGCGGGTCCAGCACGGCGTGGTGCTCGACGGCCGTCGAGAGGATCCGGGTTCGCCGCGGGTCGGCGTCGCGCCGCGACCAGAACAGTCCCTTGACCGCGAGGTTGTCGGCCTCGGTGCCGCCGGAGGTGAACACGACCTCGCCGGGCCGGCATCCCAGCGCCTGCGCGACGGTCTCGCGCGACTCCTCCACGACGCGGCGGGCGCGGCGGCCGGAGGCGTGCAGGGAGCTGGCGTTGCCGACCTCGCGCAGGTGCGTGGTCATCGCCTCGATCGCGACGTCGGTCATCGGCGTCGTCGCGGCGTGGTCGAGGTAGACCGTCCGGGGGTCGTTCATGGCAGCTCCCAGCCTACGACGGCGGCCGCGGCGCTCACGAGTCGCGCAGGACGACGAGATCGTCGCGGTGGATGACCTCGCGCTCGTACGCCGCGCCGAGCTCGCGCTTGAGCTCCTTGGAGGAGCGGCCGAGCAGCGCGGGCACCTCGCCGGCGTCGAAGTTCACCAGGCCGCGACCGACGACCGCGCCGTCGGGGTCGAGCAGGTCGACCGGGTCGCCGGCGGCGAAGTCGCCCTGGACGCCGGTGATCCCCGCGGCGAGCAGCGAGGCGCGGCGCTCGACGACGGCACGTACGGCGCCCGCGTCGAGGACGAGGCCGCCCTTGGCCTCCGTGGCGTGGCGCAGCCACAGCAGCCGCGTGGGCCGGCGCTTGCCGGTGGCGTGGAAGAGCGTGCCGACGGGCTTGCCCGCCAGCGCCTCGCCCGCGCGGTCGGCGCTGGTGAGGACGACCGGGATCCCGGCGCCGGTGGCGATCGCGGCGGCGTCGACCTTCGTCACCATCCCGCCGGTGCCCACCCCGGCGGCACCGACCGAGCCCACCACGACCTCGCTGAGGTCGCCGGACCCGCGCACGTCGGTGATCAGCCGTGCGCCGGGCCGGCTCGGCGGGCCGTCGTACAGCCCGTCGACGTCGGAGAGCAGCACCAGCAGGTCGGCGTGCACCAGGTGGGCGACCAGGGCCGCCAGGCGGTCGTTGTCGCCGAAGCGGATCTCGGTGGTGGCGACGGTGTCGTTCTCGTTGACGATCGGGATGACGCCGAGCTCGAGGAGCTTGGAGAAGGTCTGGTGGGCGTTGCGGTAGTGCGAGCGCCGGGTGACGTCGTCGAGGGTGAGCAGCACCTGGCCGGCGGTCAGCCCGTGGCGCGCCAGCTCCTCGGTGTAGCGGTGCACCAGCAGCCCCTGGCCCACGGAGGCCGCGGCCTGCGGCGCCGCCAGGCCGCGGGGGCGCCCGCCCAGGCCGCGGGGCGCGAGGCCCGCGGCGATGGCACCGGAGGACACGAGCACGACCTCGGCGCCGCGGGCCCGGACGGCGGCGACGACGTCGACGAGGGCGCTGACCCGTTCGGGGTCGATGCCTCCGGAGGCCGTCGTCAGCGACGAGGACCCGATCTTGACGACGACCCGCCGGGCGGCGGTGACGACGTCGCGCTCACTCACCGGGGTCGTCCTCGAGCCAGTCGTCCTCGTGCGTCGCGGGCTTGGTGTCCGGGTCCTCGTCGGAGCCGATCTCGTACGAGGTGGGGCCGTAGATCTCCGGCTGGTCGATGCGGCGGGCGACGTCGGCGCGCGTCTCGGTGTCGCCGCGGTCGGGCATCTGCTCCTGGATCTCGCGACGGCGCGCGGCGGCGGGCCGCTGCTCGTGGAAGCGGTCGTCCTCGCCGCGGCGCGACAGGTTCTCCGCTCCCGCGTCGATGCCGGGCTTGAAGTCGAAGACGACCGAGTTGTCGGTGGGCCCGATGAGGACGGCGTCGCCCTCCTCCGCCCCCAGGGCCACCAGCTTGGCCTCGACACCGAGGCGGTTGAGCCGGTCGGCGAGATAGCCGACCGCCTCGTCGTTGCTGAAGTCGGTCTGGCGCACCCAGCGCTCGGGCTTGACGCCGCGCACCCGCCACCCGGCCCCGGTGCGCTTGACGGTGAACCCGTCGTCGTCCACCGCCTTGGGCCGTACGACGATCCGCGCCGGGATCTCGACCGCCTTCGCGCGCCGCGCCTCCAGCACGATCTCGGCCATCGCGTAGACCAGCTCGCGGGTCCCCTCCCCGGAGACCGCGGAGATCTCGAACACGCGCAGGCCGCGCTCGGCGAGCTCCTCGACGACCATCTCGGCGATGCCGCGGCCGTCGGGCACGTCGACCTTGTTCAGCGCCACGAGGCGCGGACGGTCCTCGAGGCCGCCGTAGCGGCGCAGCTCGTCCTCGATGACGTCGAGGTCGTCGACCGGGTTGCGGCCCGGCTCCAGGGTCGCGGTGTCCAGCACGTGCACGAGGGCGGCGCAGCGCTCGATGTGACGCAGGAAGTCGTGGCCGAGACCGCGACCCTCGGCGGCGCCCTCGATCAGGCCGGGCACGTCGGCCACGGTGAAGACCGTCTCGCCGGCCGTCACGACCCCGAGGTTCGGGACCAGCGTGGTGAAGGGGTAGTCGGCGATCTTCGGCCGGGCCCGCGAGATCGCGGCGATCAGGCTCGACTTGCCGGCGCTGGGGAAGCCGACGAGGCCGACGTCGGCGACGACCTTGAGCTCGAGGACGACCTCGAGCTCCTCCCCGGGCTCACCGAGCAGCGCGAAGCCGGGCGCCTTGCGCGACTTCGAGGCCAGCGCGGCGTTGCCGAGGCCGCCGCGACCGCCCTGGGCGACCACGAGCTCGGCACCGGGCGCGACGAGGTCCGCGATCACCTCGCCGTTGCGGTGCTTGACCACCGTGCCGGCGGGGACCGCCAGCAGCAGGTCGGCTCCGTGGGCGCCGTTGCGCCGGTCGCCGGCACCGTGACCGCCGTGCTCGGCGCGGCGCCGCGGGCAGCAACTCAGCCTCGCCTTCTGTTGGTCCCATGTCCGGCGCAAATTCTATGACCTTGCCGCCAGTTCCCCGGTCGCGACCGAGATCCTGCGCCGGATCGCCATGCTGTATGCCGT
>QFCS01001274.1_pt1 | contig 13790 bp, 11 predicted proteins | sample 3576561 | NCBI WGS metagenome assembly QFCS01 | reverse complement strand
GGCACGGCGTGGCCGTCGCCGTACGCCACTTCACCGCCTCCCGCGCGGACGGGGGCGCGCGATGACCGAACCGAACGACGACGCGAGGATGACGACGTGACCACACAGACCGAGCCCGCCACGACCGCCCCGGCCCGGCCGCTGCGCGTCGGCATGTCGCTCTCGGCCCACTTCGAGCCGGGCGCCGACCCGCGCACGGGCCTGCGCGACGTGCTGGAGCAGGTCGACCTGGCCGAGGAGGTCGGTCTCGACACGATCCTGATCGGCCACCACTACCTGACCCGCTCGCAGTTCCTGCAGCCGATCTCCCTGGTCGGCCACCTCGCCGCCCGTACGACGCGGGTGCGTCTCGGCTTCGGCGTCTACCTGCTGCCGCTGGCCCACCCGGTGGCCCTGGCGGAGGAGCTGGCCACCCTCGACGTGCTGAGCGGTGGACGGCTGGTGGCGGGCTTCGGCACCGGCTACCGCAGCGTGGAGTACCGCGCGATGGGCGTGCCCTACGAGGAGCGGTTCAAGCGCTTCGAGGAGGCGGTGGGCATCGTGCGCGCCCTGTGGCGCGGGGAGTCGGTGACGGCGTCGGGCCACTTCGGCGAGCTCGAGGAGGCATCCACGCTGCTGCGTCCGGCTCAGCCGGGCGGCCCGCCGGTGTGGCTGGGCGCGTTCGGGCCGATCGGGATGAAGCGGGTGGCCCGCCTCGACGCGTCGTGGGCGGTGGCGCCGAACGGCGACCTCGACGAGGTGGCGGACCGGATGCGGCTGTTCACCGACCAGCTCGTGGCGCACGACCGCGGCCTGGACCGCGACTACCCGCTGCTGCGGGAGGGGTGCGTCGCGCCGACCCGTGAGCAGGCGCTGGCCTCGGCCCGTCCGTACCTGGCCGAGCAGTACGCGAGCTACCGCGGCTGGGACCACGGGGCGAGCGTCGAGGACCTGTTGGACGGGCAGGCCGTGGTCGGCGACCCGCAGGCGGTCGCGTCCCGGTTGCTGGACTATGCGGCACTCGGCTACACCGACGTGGTGCTGCGCCTGCAGTGGACGGGGATGCCGCAGGCCGACGTCCTGCGCTCCATCCGGCTGCTGGGCACCGAGGTCATGCCCGCGGTGCGGGCGGCCCAGGACGCGGCGCGGACGGCGACGCGGGCGAACGACGGACGAGAGGCGGGACAGCGGTGAGCAGCGTCAACTTCGGCGGGATGGTCGACGTCCAGGTGACCCGGCGGCCCGACAAGGCCGCCATCGTCACCGTGGACGGGGAGTGGACCTACCGGCAGCTGCACGACGCCGTCCACGCGGTGGCGGCGCATCTGCAGGACCGGGGGGTCGGTGCGGGGGACCGGGTCGCCCTGCTCGGCTACAACTCCGCGGAGTACGTCGTGGCACTGCTGGCGGTCTACCGCCTCGGCGCCGTGGCCGTGCCGATGAACTACCGCCTCCAGCGCGACGAGCTCGCGCACCTGGTGGCCGACTCCGGTGCGGTGGCGGCCTTCGCCGACGCCGAGCTGGTGCCGGACCTGGTCGCCGCCGCCGGCGACCGCGCGTCGCACCTGCGGGCGCTGGTGAGCCTGGACGCGCCCCCGCGGGAGACGGGATGGACGACGCTGGCCGACGTGGTGGCGGCGGGCGAGGGGCGGCGCGTCCCGCTCGCCGCTGTCGAGCACGCCACGGTGCAGCGGATCATGTACACCTCGGGCACCACGAGCCGCCCCAAGGGCGCGATGGTCACCCACGGCATGACCCTGCTCAACATCGCGGTGTCGGCGACCGAGCTGCAGCTGTGCGAGAGCGACCGGATCCTCGTCGGCTCCCCGCTCTACCACGTCGCCGCGATGGACGCCCCCGGCCTGTGCACCCTGTTCCAGGGCGGCACGCTGGTCCTACTGCGCAAGTTCGACCCGGTGCTGGCGCTGGAGATGATGACCCGCCACGGAGTCACGGGTGGGATCTTCGTCCAGTCGATGCTGCACGCGCTGCGCGACGCCGACGACGGAGCGGACCTCTCGGCGCTGCGCTGGATGATGTTCGGCGCGGCGTCCGGCGAGCTGTACGCCGACATCCGCCGGCGCTTCCCCGGGACGCGCCTCGTGCAGTCCTACGGGATGACCGAGGCCTGCAGCATGATCGCGACGATCCCGGAGTCCATGGCGCAGGAGAAGTACGGCACCGTCGGAACGGCCGTGCCGTTCGTGGAGATCCGCGTCGTCGATGCGCTGGACCAGGAGCTGCCGTCCGGTGCGGCGGGGGAGATCGTGCTGCGCGGGCCGAAGGTGACGCCCGGCTACTGGGCCGACGAGGAGCGCACGGCCGAGGCGTGGCGCGGGGGATGGTTCCACACCGGCGACGTGGGGACGTTCGACGCCGACGGCTTCCTGACCATCACTGACCGGCTCAAGGACATGATCCGCAGCGGCGGTGAGAACGTCGCGAGCTCGGAGGTGGAGCGCGTGATCTACCAGCACGCCGACGTGCAGGAGGTCGCCGTGATCGGCGTACCGGACCCGCGCTGGCAGGAGGTCCCCAAGGCGTACGTCGTGGCCAAGCCCGGCTGCAGCCTGTCGGAGGACGAGGTGATCGCGTACTGCCGCGAGCGGCTGGCGTCCTTCAAGACCCCCAAGTACGTCGAGTTCCTCGACGAGCTGCCGCGCAACCCCTCGGGGAAGGTTCTGAAAACCACGCTGCGCAGCAGGCCGATGGGCGCGGTATCGGTGTGAGCAGGCGTTAGTGTTCGTTAGCAGTCCAGGCAACAACAGGTGGTGTTGATGAGCTCCAGAAGCCAGGGAGTCGGTTCTCGCGGTGGCGCGTACGCGCCCGAGGAGACGCGGCGCGTCCTCCTGGAGGCGGCGACCACGCTCTTCGACGAGCGGGGCTACCACGCCACCTCCGTGGAGTCGATCGTGTCCGCGGCCGGGGTGACGAAGGGGGCGTTCTACCACCACTTCGGTGGCAAGGAGGACATCCTCATGCAGATCCAGGACGACTACATCGACAACCGGCTGCGCAACTGCGAGAAGATCATGGCCTCGACGCAGGACCCGCGCGAGCGGCTGCGGGAGCTGATCCACGAGGCGCTCGTCGGCATCGAGAAGTACCGCGCGCAGGTGTCGATCTTCATGCAGGAGCGGCGCTTCCTGACCGGTCCGGAGTTCGCCCCGATCAAGGCCAAGCGCGACCAGGTCGACGCGTTCTACGTCTCGGTGGTCCAGCAGGGGATCGACGAGGGGGTCTTCGACCCCGAGCTCGACCCGCGGATCGTGAGCTTCTCGATCCTCGGCATGTGCGCGTGGGCGCTGACCTGGTACCGCCCGACGGGGCGGATGTCGGTGCGCGACGTCGCGGACCAGATGGCCTCGCTCGTGCTGAGCGGCGCCGTCCTGCCCGGCAGCTGAAAGTCGGCCGGCCCCTTGCGGGGCCTGTCGCATGTGTCTAACATACCAACTGGTCGGAACGATAAGGAGAGACTCGTGAAGTTCGGCGTGATGCACCTCTTCCCCGCGGACGGGGACGAGCGACGGGTACTGCTCGACACGGTCGACGACATCGCCTACGCGGACGAGCTCGGCTTCGACTCGGCCTGGCTGCCGAGCACCACTTCTCGCGCTACGGGATCCTCGGGAACCCGCTCATGCTCGGGACGATGCTCGCCGAGCGGACGCAGCGGATCACCCTCGGTACGGCGGTCCTGGTGCTGCCCTTCCACGATCCGGTGCGGCTCGCCGAGGACGGCGCCCTGCTCGACCACCTCAGCGGCGGCCGGCTGCGACTCGGCATCGGCCGGGGCTACCAGCCCAAGGAGTTCCGCGGGTTCCGCCGCCGGGCCGAGGACAACAAGGAGCTCTACCAGGAGACCGTCGACATCCTGCGGCTCGCCTGGACCGAGGAGAACTGGAGCTACCAGGGCAAGCACTACCAGCTGGAGGACATGACGGTCTTCCCGCGGCCCTTCACCCCGGGCGGCCCGCCGCTGATCCACGCCTGCTCCTCGCGCGACTCCTTCCGGATGCGCGGCCTGCGCGGCGACCCGGTCATCGTCTCGCCGCAGTTCACCCCGCTGAGCCTGATGCAGAAGAACTACGACAACTACCGCTCGGCCCTCGCCGAGAGCGGGCACGACCTCGCGGCGTACGACCTGCCCTACATGCAGCAGGTCTGGTGCGGCCAGGAGCCGCGCGGACTCCAGGCGGCCAGCGAGGCCGCGCTCGCCTACTACAAGTCCGTCGGCCAGGTGATCCCCGGCTCCGAGGAGGCGGTCGCCTCCGAGCAGGCCTACTACGAGGCGGTGCAGCGCAACATCGAGCTGCTCGACCTCGAGCGGACGCTGACCCACGGCGGCAACTTCGGCTCCACCGACCAGATCGTCGACGCGATCGGCAGGCTCGGCGAGCAGCTCGGGATCAACCACTACATCGGCTGGTTCCGCATCCCCGCGCTGGACGCGCGCATCGCCCGCGACTCCATGGAGCGCTTCGCCTCCGAGGTGATCCCGCAGCTGCGCGACGAGACGCCGCTGGTCGGCTCCTCCGCCGTCTGAGCCGCGTCACCGCGCCCCACCCGCCCCACCGAAAGGACCCAGCTGTGAAGAAGACCGTCGTCGAGCTGCTCGAGAACGTCTGGAACGCCGAGGGGATGAAGACCGACCCGGAGCTGATCGACAAGATCGTGCTCTACGAGAAGGATCCCGAGATCGCCGCGGCGTTCATCACCTTCAACGCCCCCGAGCTGCTCAACGCCGTGCCGATCGCGGCGCTGGAGCGCGTCGGGGACCTGGTCCGCGAGGCCGACTACGACGACGAGGTGAAGACCATCGTCTTCCGCGGCAACGGCAAGGCCTTCGGCACCGGCGCCGACGCCTCCGAGCTGGGCCACTACATCGGCTACAAGAAGCAGGCGCCCGGCGAGCGGCGCCGCGCCCCCTCGCAGCGCCAGCGCATCCTGCCCGACAAGCAGCTGCTCTCCGGCGCCTTCGCCGAGGCGATCAGCAACTCCATGAAGGCGACGATCTGCGCCGTGCAGGGCTACTGCTACGGCGGTCACGTCAAGATCGCCCTCAACGCCGACATCGTGCTGGCCACGCCCGACGCCCAGTTCACCCACCCCGCGTTCCGCTACCTCGGCGCCGCGCCGCAGGACATGTACGTGTGGATGGAGAACCTGGGCGTGAAGAAGATGAAGGAGATCATGCTGACCATGCGCCCCCTGGGCGCGGAGGAGGCCGAGCAGGCCGGCCTCGTCAACAAGATCGTCCCGCACGAGGACCTCGACGAGTGGGTGCGCGACTACTGCCGCGCGATCAGCTACATGCCGATGGACGGGCTGATGATCGGCAAGGCCATGATGAGGATGGTCCAGGAGGCGCGCGGCAAGGGGGTCGGCGAGATGACGGCATGGGTCGGTCACGGCTGGGCCTCCAACCTCCGCCTCGAGGAGGGCGAGTTCAACTTCGTCAAGGAGCGCCGCGACAAGGGCCTCTCGCAGGCGCTCCGCGAGCGCGACGAGGCCGTGGCGCCGTTCTTCCGCCTCGGCGGTCGGCTCGGCGAGGAGTGAGCGAACGATGAAGTTCGGCATCCTGGCCTCCGCCCAGTACCCGTTCGAGGAGGACCTGCAAAAGCGCCTCGGCGAGCTGTGGGACCTCACCGAGCGGGCCGCGGAGCTGGACTACGACTCGGTCTTCATGATCAGCCACTTCATGGGCAACCTGCAGACGCCGCAGAGCATCTCGACGGTCGCCAAGCTGATCCAGCACTCGGGGAACATGACCGTCGGCACGGGCATCCTCCTGCTCCCGCTGTTCCACCCGGTGCACATCGCCGAGGAGTTCGCGACCCTGGACCACCTGTCCCAGGGACGGCTCGTCCTCGGCGTGGGCGCGGGCTACCGCGACAACGAGTACCGCGCGTTCGGCCTCGACAAGAAGAAGCGGATCGGCCGCCTGATCGAGAGCATCGACCTGATCCGGCAGCTGTGGACCGGAGAGAAGGTCGACTTCCACGGCAAGCACTTCACCCTCGAGGGCGAGCACATCGGCATCCGCCCCTACCAGCAGGGCGGACCGCCGGTCTGGATCGGCGCCGGCGCCGAGAAGTCCGTGCAGCGGGCGGCGACCATCGGCGACGCCTGGTTCGCCCCCGGCAACTCGCCCAAGGCGGGCTGGCTCGACACCGCGATGGGCTGGCACGACGAGGCCCTCGCGGGCGCCGGGAAGTCCCGCGAGGGGCGGGAGTACCCGATCGTGCTGCAGCTGTTCTGCGCGGAGACCACCGAGGAGGCCCAGCGCCTCGTACGGCCCTACGTGCAGGACTCCTACTTCGCCTACTCGGAGTACTCGCAGCTGTCGTGGCAGAAGACCGCCTTCGAGTACCTGTGGGACAACGTCTTCCTGATCGGCAGCCCCGACCACATCACCGAGAAGGTGCGCACGCTGGAGGCGCAGGGCTTCAACCACATCGTCTTCCGCCCCTTCTGGACCCGGATGCCCGCCGACCTCGCGCACCGCTCCCTCGACCTCCTCGCCGCCGAGGTGCTGCCGCGCTTCCGCGGCGGGGACGGCCGATGAGCAGCGCCGAGCAGCTCGACGCCCTCACCGCCCCGGAGGACCCCGACCCCTGGATCGACCCGGCGGGCTTCCGTGCGCTCATGGCCCGCGTGCCGACCAGCGTCGCGGTGGTGGCCGGGCTCGACGACGGCGTACCGGTGGGGCTGACGGTGGGCACCTTCGTGTCGGTCTCGCTCGACCCGCCGCTGGTGTCCTTCTGCGCCGGTCGTACGTCGCAGAGCTGGCCGCGGATCCGCGGTGGCGCCGAGTTCGGCGTCAGCGTCCTCGCCGCCGACCAGCACGACGTCTGCGCCGCCTTCGCCTCGAAGGCACCCGACAAGTTCGCGAGCATCGCCTGGTCGACGGGGGAGCGGGGCCAGCCTCTGGTGGACGGGGCCGTCGCCCACCTCGAGTGCCGCGTCGAGACGGAGGTCGCCGCCGGCGACCACACCGTCGTCATCGGACGGGTGCTGGACCTGCGTGCCGGGGACCACGACGCCGCGATGGTTTTCCACGCGCGCCGGCTGGGCGGCGTGGGTGGCGCCTGAGGCCGGTGTGCCGGGGGTCAGCCTGCTCCCGGTGACGATCCCGATCCCGGCGCTGCGGCAGGTCAACGTCTACGCCCTCGAGCTCGCCGACGGCTCCGTGGGACTGGTCGACACCGGCTGGGACGACGAGGAGTCCTGGACCAGCCTCGTCGCGGGCCTGCGCTCGATCGGTCGCCGGCCCGAGGACGTCTCCCGGATCGCCGTCACCCACGCTCACCCCGACCACCTCGGGCTCGCGCGACGCGTCCAGGAGATCTCGGGCGCCCGCGTGCACCTGCACGAGGAGGAGCACGCGCGCCTCGGCCGCGGTGCCCCGGGCCCGCACCGCTTCGTGCGCGCCGCCCGCGCGGCCTTCCCGCGCTGGGGCGTGGGCGAGGACGACGTCGACGAGCTGCTCGGCCAGCGGGCCGGCCTGCTGTCCCGCTCCTGGGACGTCGAGGTGGACCCGGTCGCCGACGGCGACCTGCTGCCGTTCCCGGGCTGGCGGCTGCGCGTCGTCTGGACGCCCGGCCACTCGCCGGGCCACCAGTGCCTCCACGACCTCGACTCCGGCGCCCTGTTCACCGGCGACCACGTCCTCCCGCGGATCACCCCCGGTGTCGGCGTCCACCCCGAGGACGACGGCGACCCCCTCGCCGCCTTCCTCGCCTCGCTGGACCTCGTGGCCCGGCTCGACGCCGGACGCGTGCTGCCCGGGCACGAGGCCCCGTTCGAGGGCCTCGGTGACCGCGTCGCCGCGCTCGTCGCCCACCACGACCGGCGGCTCGCCGAGATCGTCGACTGCGTCGCCGCCGCCGAGCGGCCCACCGCATGGCAGGTCGCCTCCCGGCTGACCTGGTCCCGCCCGCTCGAGCAGATCGCGCCCGCCGGGCGCCGCCTCGCCCTGAGCGAGACCCAGGCCCACCTGGTGCACCTGCACCGGCGCCGGGCCCTCGACCGCACGTTCGACCCGGGCGCCGTCGAGCGCTGGAGCGTCGCCGCTCCCGCCTGAGCCGCCCGCCCGGGAGAAGAGGAGAAACACCGTGAATCCCAGTCTCGCCGCGGACTTCGAGCACCGCGCCGCATCCGACCCCGGCGCGGTGGCGCTCACCTACGAGGACGGTCGCTGGTGGACCTGGTCCTCGCTCGACGCCGCCGCCGCCGAGCTCGCCACGCTCTTCCGCGCGCACGCGGCCCCGGGGCGCCGCGTCGCCCTGCACGTCGCGAACTCACCCGAGCTCGTCGCCTCGCTCCTCGGCTGCTGGAAGGCCGGGCTGGTGCCCGTCGCCGTCAGCGGCCTGTACGGCGCGGCCGAGCTCGCCAAGTGCGTGGCCGAGGTGGCGCCGGCGCTCGTGGTGTCGGCGCTCGAGGTCCCGGACGAGCGCGCGACCGGCGGGGCGTCGTACCTGGAGGCGGGGGCGGTGACGGCGGTGCTGGAGCGGCACCGGGCGCAGTCCTACCCGGACCACGTCGTGACGCGTACGCCGGAGCCCGCCGAGGACGACGAGGGGATCGTGCTGTTCACCGGCGGTACGACGGGCTCTCCGAAGCCGGTGTCGCTGACGCACGTCGGCACCTACCGGTCGATGGGCAACCTGGTGCGGGCGCAGAAGGGCCGGCCCGGGCCGCTGCCGACGTGTCCGTCCACCGTCCCGCCGAACCTGCTGGCGCTGCCGCTCTTCCACAGCGGCGGCCTGCAGTCGATGCTCGTCGCCGTGCACCTGGGGCGCGCGATGCTCCTGCTCGAGCGCTTCTCCGCGGCTCGCGTCGCGGACCTGGTCCCGCGCCACGGCGTGGACAACCTCTTCCTGCTGCCGACGATGATCTACGACCTGACCCGGGCCGATCCCGCGCCGGACCTGACCACGGTGCGCCGGGTCCTCGTCGCGGGACAGCGCCTCGATCCCTCGTTGCAGGCCGAGTTCGAGCAGCGCTTCGGTGTCATGGTGCTGTCCAACTACGGATCCACCGAGCTGGGCCATGTCGCGGGCTGGACCGGGCCGGACCTCAAGGCCGGCCGCTGGCGGCCCGGCGCCGTCGGCCGTGTGTACGACGGCGTCACGGTCGAGGTCCGGGACGAGGAGGGCGTCGCCGTCCCGGCCGGCGAGGTCGGCGAGCTGTGGGTGCGCTCGCGGCGCACCCGCGGCTATGTCGCGGCCGACGAGACCGCCGCGGGCGACCTGCTGGTCGACGGTTGGATCCGGTCCGGGGACATGGCGCGCCTCGAGGAGGACGGCACGCTCTACCTCGCGGGGCGGCGTCGGGAGCTGATCAAGACGGGCGGGTTCCAGGTCTGGCCGGCCGAGCTGGAGCAGGTGGTCCGCGCCGATCCCGGGGTCGACGACGCGGTGGTGCTCGGCCGTCCGGACCTGCGGCTGGGGGAGGTGCCCGTCGCGGTCGTCGTACCGGCGGCGGGTGCCGGGGACCTCGCCGCCCTCGGCGCGGGGCTGATCGAACGCTGCCGTGAGCAGCTGGCCCATTTCAAGGCGGTGCGGGCGGTGTACGTCGTCGACGCGCTCCCGCGCAGCGAGGCCGGCAAGGTCCAGCGAGAGCACGTGGAGACGGCTCTTGGTGACCTCACTCCGGTCGCCGAGCGTCGCTGAACGCTCAGAACCCCCTAGAAATAACGCGAAACGACGAAATACCCCTGGTGTGACGGTTGACACAGTGCCGTCCTCGGGGCAACATTCAAACCGGTTGGTATCTATCGAAGGAGAGCTATGCGACCTCGAAACCGAGGCACACAGGTGGCGGCCATCTCGGGTGCGCTCGCTCTGTTGATGACCAGCGCGTGCGGCATCGGATCCGAGACCGACGAGGCGACGTCCGACACGTTGCGCGTCGTCCTCCAGAACGAGCCCACGAGCCTGAATCCCACGTTCAGCCCGTTCAGCGACTCCCGCGCCTGGGGCGGGATGTTCGACAGCCTGGTCGGCTACGACCGGCAGTCCCTGCAGGTCGACGACCAGGGGCTCCTGCCCACCTGGGAGCAGACCGGCCCCACCGAGTGGGTCTTCGACGTCCGTGACGGCGTGACCTTCCACGACGGCGAGGAGTTCGACGCGGAGGCCGCGGCCTTCACGATCACCGAGCTGCGCGACAACCCCGCCAGCATCCTGCGCAGCTACTACGACATCGTCGCCGACGTCGCCGCGGACGGCGAGCAGCTGCGGATCACCACCACGCAGCCCTACGCCGCGCTGCCGCAGATGCTGACGACGGCGTACGCACTGCCGCCCGAGGACTACGCCGCGAAGGGCGCCGAGAAGTTCGCCCAGGAGCCGGTCGGCACCGGGCCGTTCCAGCTCGACACCTACCGCAGCGGCCAGGAGCTCTCGGTCACGCGGTACGACGACTACTGGCGCGGCGAGGCCCCGCTGGAGGGCATCACCTACACCTGGAGCGGCGAGGCGTCCTCCCGCTACGCGCTGCTCGCCAGCGGGGACGTCGACTTCGCCATCGACATGCAGCCGCAGGACGTGAAGAGCATCGAGTCCTCCGACGACCTCCAGGTCACGTCGGGGCAGACGACCTACGGCCTCACGCTCTTCCTCAACACCACCAAGGGCGCGCTCGCCGACGTGAGGCTGCGCGAGGCGATCGCCAAGGCCGTCGACCGCGACGGCATCGTCGACTCGATCTTCCAGGGCACCGGCGCGGTCTCGTCCCACTACTTCATCGGCGACCTGCTCGCCGACCCGTTCGAGGTCGACGTCCCCACCGACATGGCGGCGGCCAAGAGCCTGGTGTCCGAGGCCGGCAGTGCGTCGCTCACCTACGGCTACACGTCGGGCAAGTACCCCAACGACACGGTCGTCGGCGACGCGATCTCCGGCATGCTCAAGGAGGCAGGCCTCAGCGTGAAGCAGCGTTCCGAGGAGTACGGCTCCTACCGCGAGCTGCGCGACCAGGGTGCGTTCGACGTCTACATGCAGGAGATCACGCCGACCTTCCCGCACCCCGACACCTACGTCAGCTACTTCCTCGGCGAGAGCGCGTCGCTGAAGTCGTGCACCAACGGTGCCGACTACGACACGTTCAACAACGACGCGCTTAGCGCGGCGTCCGTCGAGGCGGGCGACGAGGTCTACCAGCAGCTGGAGACCCAGGTGATCAGCGAGGACTACTGCTACGTCCCGCTGACCAAGTCCGTCTACTCCTACGGGATGTCGGCCGACGTGAAGGGCTTCGAGGCGCCGCGCAACGCGTCGCCCGACTACTTCGCGATCAGCCTCGGCTGAGTCGGCTGGGCGCCGCGGCGTCCGGGGTGCGGTGCCCGCGAGGGCGCCGCACCCCGGGCCTGCGAGGCTGTGCCCGCCACCGGTTCGGCGTGTTCCCCGAGCACGCCGAGCACCCCTCGCACCACGAGCACGTCGTACCGGAGCACAAAGGAGTGTCATGGGTCTTCGAGACCGGAGAAGGGTCGTCGCCGCGAGCTGCGGCGCCGTCGTCCTGCTGATGACGGGAGCCTGCGGTATCGGCTCCGACAGCGAGCGGACGTCGTCCGACACCCTGCGGGTGGTGCTGCCCGCCGAGCCGACCAGCCTCAGCCCGACGTTCAGCTTCTTCGGCGACGCCCGCGCCTGGGGCGGCATCTTCGACACTCTCGTCGGCTACGACCGGCAGTCGCTGCAGGTCGACGACACCGGACTGCTGCCGCGCTGGGAGCAGACCGGCGAGAAGGAGTGGGTCTTCGACGTCCGTGACGGCGTGACCTTCCACGACGGCGAGGAGTTCGACGCGGAGGCGGCGGCCTTCACCATCGCCGAGCTGCGCGACAATCCCGCCAGCATCCTGCGGACCTACTACGACGTGGTCGCCGACGTGGCCGCGGACGGCGAGCAGCTGCGGATCACCACGACAGAGCCCTACGCCGCGCTGCCGCAGATGCTGACGACGGCCTTCGCCCTGCCGCCGGAGTACTACACCGAGATCGGCGCCGAGGGATTCGCCCAGAAGCCCGTCGGCACGGGGCCCTTCGAGCTCGAGTCCTACGCGAGCGGGCAGGGCCTCGAGGTCGTCCGGTACGACGACTACTGGCGCGGAGCCGCCGCGCTGGACCGGATCAGCTACACCTGGGCGAACGAGGCGTCGTCCCGCTACGCGCTGCTCGCCAGCGGCGAGGCCGACTTCGCGATGGGCATCCAGCCCCAGGACATCGAGAGCATCGAGAGGTCCGCGGACCTGGAGGTCGTGTCGGGGGAGAGCACGATGGGCCTCACGGTGTTCCTCGACACCACCGACGGCCCGCTCGCGGACGTGCGCCTGCGGGAGGCGGTGGCGAAGGCGATCGACCGCGACGGCATCGTGGCGTCGATCTTCCAGGGCGAGGGGGCGGTGGCGTCGAGCACGTTCATCGGCGACCTGCTGGAGGAGCCCTTCGCCGCCGACCTCGTGACCGACCCCGACCGCGCGGCGGAGCTGGTCTCCGAGGCAGGCGGCGGGAAGCTCACGTTCGGCTACACCTCGGGCCGCTACCAGTACGACACCATCGTCGGCGGCGCGATCTCGGGCATGCTGAAGGAGGCCGGCTTCGAGGTCGAGCAGCGCGCCGAGGAGCTCGGGGCCTACCGCGAGCTGCGCTCGAAGGGGGCCTTCGACGTCTTCATGCAGGAGATCACGCCGACCTTCACGCACCCCGACACCTACGTCGGCTACTTCCTCGGCTCGAAGTCGGCGCTGAAGTCCTGCACGAACGACGCGGACTACGACCGCTTCAACCAGGACGCGCTGCGCGCGGACTCCGACGAGGAGAGCGAGCGCCTCTACCGCGAGCTCGAGACCCAGGTGCTGACCGAGGACTACTGCTACGTCCCGGTCACCCGGACCGTCTTCTCCTACGGCATGTCCGACCGGCTCCAGGGATTCGAGGTGCCGCGGACCGCGGTGCCCGACTACTTCGCCCTGTCGCTGGACTGAGGAGCGCCGTGATGAGTGTGGACGCGAAGGCGGCTCCCGCGGGACAGGCCGCGGCGCACGCGGTGGCCGCGGCGGTCGACGCCCTGCTGCCGCGGTTCGCGGCGCTGAGCGACGCCATCTGGGCCGAGCCGGAGCTGCGGTGGGAGGAGCATGCGGCCGTCCGCCGGCCGGTGGCGGTCGCCCGGGAGCACGGCTTCACGGTGACCGAGGGCATCGGCGGCATCCCGACGGCGTTCGTCGCGGAGCGAGGCAGCGGCGGTCCCGTCGTCGCCCTGCTCGGCGAGTACGACGCCCTCGCCGGCCTCGAGCAGGACGCCGGCGTCGCGCGGCGCAGCCCCGCGGAGGGCGCCGGCGCCGGGCACGGCTGCGGGCACCACCTGCTGGGGTCCGGGTCGCTGCTCGCCGCGACGGTGCTGGCCGACCTGCTGGCCGAGCGCGGCCTGCCGGGCCGGGTGCGCTACTACGGCTGCCCGGCGGAGGAGGCCGCCGCCGGGAAGTCCTTCCTGGTGCGGGAGGGGGTCTTCGACGACGTCGACGTCGCGCTGAGCTGGCACCCGCACCCGGTGACCACGACCCGGCAGATCCTCAGCCTGGCCTACGCCCAGACCCGCTTCCGCTTCCACGGAGTCCCGGCCCACGCCGGCGTCTCGCCGGAGCGGGGGAGGAGCGCGCTCGACGCGGTCGAGCTGATGAACGTCGGTGTGAACTTCCTGCGCGAGCACATGCCGTCGACGGCCCGCGTGCACTACGCGATCACCGATGCCGGCGGCGTCTCGCCCAATGTCGTGCAGTCGCAGGCCGAGGCCTACTACCTGGTC
>QFCS01002429.1_pt1 | contig 13876 bp, 8 predicted proteins | sample 3576561 | NCBI WGS metagenome assembly QFCS01 | reverse complement strand
GAATAGCGCCTGATCCCGCTAGGTATCTCCCACAGGCACTCATGCGGACCGCGGAGTTTCGTTTGATCCTCCCCACGCTGGACCCGTCCGCCATCGCGTTAGTCATCGAGGTCGATACAGGGCGCGCGCCCACACGCGAGATGGACCCGGAGCTCGCCCGATTGATCGACGTCGACGATCTCCCATTGGCATTCCGCTTCGGCCGCGCGGGAAACGATTGTCTCAACGCGATCGAAGAGGTCGTCAGAAAGAAGGGGGAGTATCTGATTGAGGGCCCGTCACTGCATGACTTGGCAGGGTACGGAGCGGCCAAGGAATGGGGCCTCCAACTGGCGGACGATCTGACCGACTTCAAAAGCGGGAGGCTTAGCTGGGCTGACCTCGACCACAAGGGCCTTCTACTCTCCGGCGCCCCCGGCGTCGGTAAAACGCAATTTGCGCGCGCGCTCGCAAAATCCGCCCGGGTTCCGATTGTTTCGACCTCGGTCGCTCAGTGGAATGCTGCGTCCTACCTTTCAGGCACTTTACAGGCCATTCGCGACGCCTTCTGGCAGGCCCGCAGACAAGCGCCTTGCATCCTCTTCATCGACGAGCTGGACGGCATCTCCGACAGATCGAAGCTCCGCGGCGACCATGTTGAGTACTGGACGCAAATCGTGAATCTGTTGCTCGAACAGCTCGCGGGCATTGAGGAGCGGCCAGGTGTCGTCGTCATTGCCGCGACGAACCATCCCGATAGGATTGATCCGGCAATCAAGCGGGGAGGAAGGCTCGATCGAGAAATCCAGATCGAGAAGCCAGACACGTCAGCGCTCGTGAAGATCTTCCGATTTTACATCGGGCCCGACCTCCTGCCTAGCGCCGACCTCACGCCCTTGGCCTTGGCCTCGCGCGGCGCAACCGGGGCCGACGTCGAGGCGCTGGTTCGTCGTGCAAAAGGCGCTGCCCGGCGCGCCAGGCGCGATCTCGCGCTTGAGGATCTGTTGACGGCGATAGCTGCGAACGCACCGGTCCTCTCGCCGCAATCCCGTTGGCGGATCGCCCTGCACGAGAGTGGCCATGCCTTGGCTACCCACGAACTGGATGTCGGGTCGGTCTGTGGAGTTTCGCTTCATTCACGCGGAGGGTTCTTCGAGTTCGAAAGCAACCTGACGGGATCAGCTACCTACGATCGCCTTCAGAGAGAGATGACAGTGCTCATGGCGGGACGGGCCGCGGAGCGCTTGATCCTGGGGGACGCGAGTGCAGGAGCCGGGATGAGCTTATCATCCGATCTGGCAAGGGCGACTGGCTTCGCCATGCTGGTCGAAACGCAATGCGGGTTGGGGCGCTCGGGCAGTGCTTACCTTGCCGAGATCAAGAATCTCGCCCAGCATCCTGAGCTGCACCTAGCGGTCAACGAGCACCTGAGCGAAGCGGAGGCCAAGGCTCGGCTTCTCCTAGATCGAAAGAGAGGCAGATTGCTCGCGCTCGCCACGGCACTTGATCGCCAAGGCTATCTGTCCGGCGACGACATCAGATCGATCGTCGAGGTCGGCCCCGTCGAACTCAACGAGGCTCAGGACGAATTTGGGAGGTGCGCGTGACCCATCTCGATGACGTGCTGAAAAAGGATCGATTGGCCAAAATCCTGCCCGAGGTCGAAACCCGCCTCTTGAAGGCGACCCATGATCTAGCATCGACCCTTCGAGTGGAGCCTAAACAGGTTTTCCAGGCCCTAGCCACCGTCGTGCAACGGCGCGCTGACTTCGAGCGGCTCAAGGGCGTGGAAAAACCGATCAGAACTCGCTCGCGCTGAGCTCAGCCCGCTTTCACATCACTGCAACGCGGTCGCAGCCGGCGAACGCCAGTTGCTCGTTTGCGACGCATTGGGAGAATGATCCATGCGCGAATTCGTGCAGAAGATTACGGCGGCCGCTGCGGATCTCCGGCGGCTCGAAGAAGGCTGGATGCCGTCAGAAGCTGATCTGCGTGACGCTGTGATCCTGGAGGAATGGACGATAGGCGGAGATCCGCTGACCGGACAAACGGTGTTTTGGGGGCGCTCAATCGGGCATCCGATCCTCGGGGATCGGCTCATAACGACGAGCCCTCTCATCTGGATCAGCGAAGACCGAACCATCGCTCGTACGCTCAGCCGCTGGTATCGCCTTGGGCGGGCAGCTAACCTTTCGCTCGATCTCTTAGGTGAGGAAGCCGAGCCAGATAGCCGTGGACTAGCATCCTGAGCCCGGAAAGCAGCGGCGGCAATAACGCGAAACTTAGACTCGTGGTACTAAAGTCTACTCCGGAGAAAATGGCCAGACGATGCTTCTCAAGGCGCGTGGAAGGAAGCCTTAAGGATAGCGCTTCGAGTCCTTACAAACAACGCCTGACTCTTCGGTAGATTAAGGATTGGGATACGTTCGGCATCGTACGCCTCGATTCGCAAGCTGCATACGCATAATCAGATTGCCTAAGGTAATGTGGTTTTGCGGGGCGGCTTAGAGGGGCAAACCTCGCACATATTTCCTGCAATTTTGCGATTGCGGCCACCAGAAATCTGCGCGCGCTCACCGCGTAGCAGGTCGAAAACTCATGGGTTTTCGGGGGGTAAACATGGAAGTTGTTACCAGGGCGACGGCTGTCGACCCGTCGAAAGCAAGCCGGAACGTCGTCACCGGCTCCCGTGATAACTTCACGGGCTACTTTCCGTCCCGAAAGAACGGGCGCCTGATCCAGTACGAGAGCCTGCTGGAGCAGCGAATGATCCGCCTTATGGAGGCGGACAAGCATATCGTCAAATACACCGACCAGCCCAAGGCCAAGGAATGGTGTGACGGTTCCTCCCGCACGCGGTGTTCCACCTTTGACTTCGAGTACGTCGCTGACGACGGGGCGGTCACGATCGTCGAGGTGAAGCCGTGGTCGCGTGTCCAAAAGAAGGGCTTGCTGGAGGAATTCGCGTTCGCGCGCTTCGAGCTGGGGAAGCAGGGATATAATTTCGAGCTTTGGACTGACCGGGAGCTCTATGCCGGCGTCCGGTTGGCGAATGCCGAGATCCTGTCGTCTTCCGACACCGCATTCTCTTCCGACGAGCTCCTGATCCGTCTTCGGAGTGCGATCTTCAAGTTCGGTGATCGGGCGACTGTCGCTCAACTCCGATACGCGCTTGATGGGGAAGCGGGCACCAACTTCGCCTGGTGGGGTATCGCCCGGCTCATCGCACGCGGCGAATTCATCCTGCGCACGCCCGACGCACCGCTCGATGACAACGCCATCGTTGCCGCCTTCCGCGTAAGCGACTCCCGGAAAGGAGCTGCCGCATGAACGCGCCCTCTTTCACTTTGCACACTGGCGACGCCGTCCGCGTTGGCTCCGATTGGTGGGAAGTCCTTCATCGGTCCCGCAACGAGGTCGCTCTTCGCCTAAGCGGGACGTTCACGACGCGCACCTTTTCCAACGGCGAACTCGTCGACGCCTACTTCAAGCACGAGATCGAGATCCTGCGAAAGGCGCTGGGAGCTGGGCTCCCCAAGGGCGTCGACGACATGATCGCCCGCACCTTCGAGACCATCCCGCGCCAGTGGCAGGAGGAAGCTCTAAGGCGTCTGGATTTCGTCGAGATCACCCATCGGCTTTTCAAGCGATTCCGGGGAAAGCCTGGGTGGGCCATGCGCCCGGGAAAAGGCGAAGGCTACGAGAAGGCCGCACTTGTTGCTGCCCACATGAGGCAGAAGCGCCAGGCTGATCGTCTTGGTGTCCGCCGCTCCGAGGTCGGGAAGGAGACGGTGGGCGCGTCCACCCTCCGAGCCTGGTACACGCGTTGGCGCAGGGCTGGTTACGCCTTGGGAGCTCTTGTGCCCCTGCATGAGAAAAAGGGCGTCAGCGCTCCGCGGATGGATGAGATCGTCGTGCGGATCATCGCCGACGTCGTGCGCAGCCGCTACATGACCCTGGAACGTCTGCCGCTGCGCATGGTCTATCAGCTCATCTGCGCGGAGCTGATCAAGAAGAACATTGAGCTCAAGCAAGCCGATCCATCCTTCGAGGTCCTGCCGCGCCCCAGCGAAATGGCGGTAAGACGCTGGATCAAGGAGTATCTCACGCCATACGAGATCACGCTCGCTCGCGAGGGCAAGCGCGTTGCCGATCACCGCTTCAAGCTAGCAAAGCCAGGCCCGACAGCGATTCGGCCACTCGAAGTCGTGGAAATCGACTCGACGCTTATCGATGTCCTGGTGATTTCGCCGGGAGAGGCTAACCGGAACGCGCCTCTGAAAGAGCGCCGGACCGAGCGGGTATGGCTCACCCTCGGCATTTGCCGGGCGACGCGGATGGTCTTCGGTTGGGCCTTCTCGCGAGACAAGCCCGACTGGTCTGCGATCATGGACATGCTCCGGATGGGTGTGCAGCCCAAGGAGTTGGACGGCTCGGAACTTAAGACCGAGTGGCCCGTCCTCGGCGTGCCTGAAGTCCTCGTGCTCGACAACGCAAAGGAATTCCATTCGCATTCGATGCGGGCCGCCGCCGGCCAGTTGCTGATGGAGCTGCGATATACGCCCCGTCGCAAGCCTTGGCTGAAGGGGCGGGTTGAGAGGTTCTTCCGGGAGGTCAGCTCCGATTTCGTCGCTCCGATGCCCGGCCGCACTTTCAACAACGTCGTGAAAAAGGGCGACTACGATTCCAAGGGGCTGGCGATCATGTCCCAGGCGAAGCTCGAAGAGCTCTTCAAGATCTGGGTCGTGGACATCTACCACAACCGTCCGCATGCGGGATTGCTCGGAAAAACCCCGCTCCAGGCGTGGGAAGACCTGTCGGGCTTCGGGGTGCGTGTCCCGCCCAAGGCATCGGATCTCGATTCTCTAATCGGGCTCGTCGTCCCAAGGACGATCCAGCGCCGCGGTATCGAGTTCATGGGGCTGATCTGCAGCTCCGCGGACCTCGTCCAGCTAAAGCGCCGCGGCGGACATCTCGGTCGGCAGTACCTAGTCAAATTCGATCCTCTGGATCTGACCGTGGTCCTGCTGCTCAACGAGACTGGCAAGGAGTGGGTGCCCATCCCCTGCGTCAAGGCTGCCGAGGTTCAGCACATTAACCTGGCGGTCTGGAAAGAGGTCGTTGCGATCGCTCGCGCGAAAACAGCAGCCGGCCAGCGCGTCGCCTGGGAGACTCTGCACGAGACCCGAGTTCGTATCGAGGAAGAGCTCACTGCCTTGGCAGGCACGATGACGGCGGAGGACCGTCAACGTCACAAGCTTCTCCGCCGGCAATCGAAGAAGGACTACGAAGCGATCCTTGCAGACGCCGAGATCGTGAACTTCTCGGTCGCCGTCGTGCCCGGCGCCCCCGTGCAATTTGACGATATTCCGGAGGACCTCGCGGTCATCACGATGGTCCCTCAGAAGCCGGTCAGCGAGGCCGGGGGCGTCCCCTTGGAAGAGCGCGATCCCGAGGCTCATCGCGAGGAGACGCTGCGGGAGACCGCGGCGATCAGCGATGACATCAAACGCCGCGAGCGCGAAATGCGCGAAGCCGTGGCGTTGACCGAAGAGCATCTGAACTCGGCTGGAAAGCTGCCGCCTCCTGCAGCGGCGCTGATCGCAAAGCCGGCAGACAGGACCGCGCCACCCAAAACCGTGGTGGCGGATTACGACGATGTCTCAAATTTCATGATGTCTGACGACGATTGAGGGGGAAGGTCCGATGAACGTAGCTGTCAAAATCAATCCAGACGACGCTTACTCCAAGGCTCCGGATTTCGAGGAGCGCGCCAGGAAGGACGGTCGTCACGCTCAGATCGCAGCGCTGGTCAGAGGAAGGCATGTTTCGAGCGCTCGCGAAAGAGCGACCGAGTGGTTTCGGCGTATGCGCATGATCGAGGTTCCAACAGGGACTTGGGCGCAAGCGCGTGACTGCTTCGACCAGATGATTGCAGGGCTTGGCGCGAGCGATGAGGGCAAGGCGTTCGCCGTCGACGGTCCCACGGGAGCTGGCAAGACTCACATATTGAGGCGCCTCAGCCGGCATAAGAGCCTCGAACAGATCGAGACCGTGGATGGGCCGGTGAGACCCCTGCTGAAGGTGGAAATCCCGGCGGGCTGCGATTCGAAAAAGCTGGGCGTGCGGATCCTGCGTCGCATGGGTGTTGGAGTGGCGCTCGGCGAAAACACTGGCGAGGGAGAGACCAGAATCACGAAAGGGCTTCGCCTCGACTCCGAGGACGTTTGGGATGTCGTCCGATCTCAGATCATGGCGCAGGGCGTCATGGTCGTGATCATTGACGAGATCAATAACGTGTTCACGAACCCCAAGAGCTCCGAGCGGCTAGAAATCGCGATGAAGTTCAAAGAGTTGTTGGTCGACAAAGAGTGGCCCGTCTCGCTGGTTTTTGCAGGGGTTAAAGCGGGGAAGTTCATTGAGGAGCATTCCGAACTGCGTCGCCGCACTCCGATCATCGAGGTTCGCCGCCTCGATAACGCTCGCCGCCAGCACATGGCAATCTTGCTGCAGAACTTCGAAAAGAAGGTAGGCTTCGCAGAAAAGCTCAATCTCCACCTCGACGACTATCCAGACAGGATGATTCACGCGACCGACGGTGAAGTCGGCCGCGTTGCCGATCTCTTCAAGCTTGCCGGGGTCGGTCCTTGGATGGCAGGTCGGTCAATGACCATGCAGGACTTGGCTGCCGCCGCGGAGGCGATTGGGCTTTGCGACGTGAAGTCCAATCCTTTCCGCGTGGCCGATCTCTCGAAGCTGAAAAAGAAGAAAAAGTCGCTTGAGAGCTATGATCGCACGCTTCTGCGAGGGAATCAGCGTCCTTCGGTCGAGGATGGCGAGTGAGGCTCGCGAGCCTTCCGCTTCGCCCGATGCGTCATGCTGGCGAACCGGCCTACGCGTATTGCGCGAGGATAGGGGCGACGAATGGACTGAAGACCCTGACCGACTGCGGCTACGTATTTGGCTTCCGGTCATTCGAGATCATACAAGGGAGAGAACTGGCCTTCGTAGCAGAACTGTCAGGGGAGGATGTCGCCACCCTGTCGTTCGACACGGCGAAAACCGCTCCCGACAGTGTCGAGCTGTGCGGCGAGCGACTGTTCCGACGGCAATGGACCATCGCCTCTCAGTGCAAGGTTTGCCCGGCCTGCGTTCGTCAGGACGGTGCCTCCCGCGAACAGTTCCGCCGGCGCTTTCCTAGGGCATGGCGACGGACCTACTGGGATATTCGGGCTGTCGATGTCTGCGTGCAGCATTCAGCGCGGTTAACCGACGTCTGCGACGCGTGCGGGGAAGCGCTGTCCTATGAGAACGCCTCGGTTGGCCGATGCCCGCAGGGCCACGACATAGCGCAGTTCGTCTGTGAAGCGGTACCCGAAGGCGAGACCCTTGGAGCTCGGTATATCCTGGGGCGGCTCGGCTTCGCGGACCGCGTCGCTGCAGCATTCCTCGACGAATTGGAGCTGGGTCGTGCGATCGCGACGATGGAGGCCGTCGGACGAGCCGCCATGGGGATAGAGCGGTTTGCCGAGGAGGCTTCCAACGCTTCCTCCGGTGCGATCCTCTCTGCGGGCTTCGAAGCTATTCAGAAACTGTCCGAGCGACTGCCGGTCATTTTGGACGGGCTAGTTGGCCTGTCCAGCAAGCGCCCTTGGCGATGGGGGCTGCTGAAGGCCTATGGCGAATTCTACGAGTGGCTCATGGATGAGCCGTCCTCCGCGGTCGTGGATGCGCTGCGGACGGGTGTTGTGACGCACGCGCAGAATTCGGACCTGGTCACCTTCAAGGCTAATACAAATGTCGCCGGCGTTGTGATGGCGAGCGCGAAGCACGTCCCGCTGACCGAAGCCGCTGCTGAATGCGGTATGGGCACGGAACGCTTTCGACGCTTTTGCGAGGCGCAGGGCGTTCTGCCGACCACGCGACTTCGACAAGGGGAGAGCGCGAAAATTTCCCGCGCGTTCGTGGATCATTTCAAGGAGATGATCTCCGAGTGCTTCAACGCGACCGAGTTGGAAATCGCGCTGGGCGTATCGTCTGCCGCCGCGCGGGCCATTGCCGAAGCTGGCCTGGTCGATCCGATCGTCCCGGCTGAGCAGCGCCGTGAGCTCAAGTTCAACATCGCGCTCTTTTCCGTCCAATCGGTTCGCAGGCTGATCGACGACCTCGCCACGAGGATCCAACTCGGTGGTGAGAATCTCGCCGCTCTGCCGAAAGCGGCTGCGACGTTGCGATTTGCTACGAGCAAAGCCGTCGAGCTCGTCCTGTCGGGGCGGCTGCCCATCAGAGGCTACGACGGCAGCGCGCCAGGACTGCAGGCTTTTCTGGTCGACCGGTCTGAACTTTCGAAGGCGATCGGTCAGCAGCTTTCCGATGAATATGTGCCGATCACGGTGGCGGCGGACCAAATTGGCATCAAGGGCGAGACCGCTCGGGCTTTGCGAGATCACAATCTGCTCGATGCAACTCGTCATCGAAACAGCCTTCTGGTTCGGAGGGACACCCTTCGGAAGTTCGTCGACGATCATGTGACGTCGCAAAGCCTCGCAGCCAAGGGCGGATTTGGCTCGCCAAGCGCGGCGACGAAGCAGCTCAAAAAGGTCGGCCTCACTCCGATCTTGCCTGTCGAGCTGGCCCGGCAAGCCATTTTCCGTCGCTCTGATGCCGAGGCGGCTTTGGATCGATGGCACCGACTCGAATCTGGCGCACCACTACCGAACACTGACTGGCCCATAGGAGCGTGAGCATGAGGATCAACTACGTTGCCGTTTATCCCGCTCGTCAGAACGGGGAGCCGGCCTACGCCCATTTGATGCGTGTGGCTCAAGCCAACGGCGTAAAGCGCGTTGCAACCTTGGCTACCAACCTTGGCCTGGAATCATATCGCCTGCATATGCGGTCATCCCTGGAGACGATCGGGAGCGTCGGTCGCTCAGATTCGGTTAGGCTCGCGCACGACACGGCCACTGATGATCGCGATATCGTCACCCTTCGAGGCGAGACGCTCAAACGTAGTACGCGGTGGTCTTCGCTGCGTGTCCGGCGCGCTTGTCGTGCCTGCTATGCCGAGGATAAGCAGGCAGCCGAACCCTATAGGCGCCGGCTGCCGCGGGCGTGGCACCGGACTTGGTGGGACGTGGCCGCGGTAACCGCCTGTCCAATCCACCACTGCCGCCTCATTTCGCGCTGCCCGCAATGCTCGGAGCCGTTCGATCCAGGTCGCGGAACGATTGATCGTTGTCCCAACAACCACGAGATCAGCCGTTTTGAGTGTGTTCCCGCTGATGCCCAAGAGGTGCGGTCCTCCGCGTACGTCGTAGGGCGCCTGGGAGGCGGCCCGCGCATCAGCGTACCCGCCCTCGATGACATGCCTTTGCATTGGGCGATCGAGGCCATGGAAGTGCTGGGCTACGCCGCGATCGAGCGGAGCTTCGTCAAACAGTATGGCGATAGCCGAGGTGCATCCAGCCAGGCGTGCGGCATCGGCTTATCTGTGGTCGAAGATATTGCGACCGCCGCCCCTGGACTGGTTTCTGGTCTGCATGAGGGCGCCCATTCCGTTCGAGGCACGGGGAAGGAAAAGGCCTATGGTGGCTTCGACAAGTGGGCTTTCGGGCTTCCTGATGGCGTTCTCAAGGGCCACCTGACCAAGGCGATCGAGCGGGATATGGCGTCCGCCGGTATCGGCAGAGCGATACGCATCGCGCCGGTCGAGGGCTCAGGGATCAGCCTGTCAAAAGCTGCGCAGATGATCGGCACCAACGTCGAGTGGGTCCGACGCGTGGCGATCGAGAAAGGCTTCATTGAGCCGCGGAAGCGATGGAAGGGAGCCCCGATAACGCTTTCCGAGCAGACCGTCGAAATTATCCGCGAGCAGAAGGACAAATGGCTCAACCTCGAGGAGACGGCGTCTCGTCTCGGCGTCGAAGTGACCAGCATGAAGCGATTACTGGATGCAGGCCATCTGGACGGCATCACCTCGGATAACCCGAGGGTCGAGGGTAGTGCCGGGTCCGCACTGTGGCGCATTTCGCCAGATACCGTTGACGGCTTCGTTGAAAAGCTCGCGCGGACGCTGGTGCCGAACCAGAGTCCATCATTGTCGTTAATCGAGGCCAGCTTCGCCGCGTCAAAGAGTCTGACTTCTGTGGTGGGGCTGATTCTCCGGGGGCATCTTTCGGTCTGCGCTATTGATGAAGGCGCTAAGGGCCTGGCCCGCCTGAAGGTTCGCATCCTCGACATAAAAGCGGCCCTGCAAAAGGACCGTGGGGATATGCGCACCTTCCTCGAGGCCAGCGCTGAGATCGGGCTCACACCGGCGGCCGCCAAAGAGGTTCGCGATGCTGGCTACCTCCCATTCACGAAGACCGGACGCCGATACGCCGTGTCGAAGCAGGACATCGATAAGTTCAACGACCTCTACACGACCTCCAGCAAGCTGGCAGAGACGTTTGGTCTGCCGGGCTGGCAATCGGCCGATCAATTGATCAGGACCATAGGCATCAAGGCCGTTGGCGATCGGGATTTCGATAAGCGCTTCATCTATCACCGCGCGGAAGCTGAAGAAGCGATCCGCCGTTGGTCGGCGTCAGAGACGAAGGCCGAGTCATACTCCGGCGGCGGATGGCTGACACCCGAGCTGGCTCTGAGCAAGCTGCAGTTGCCTTATAGTTTTGGTATGGAGCTGATAGCGGCCGGCGTTCTGCCCAGTGAACTCAACGGACGCGTGCGGCGCCTTAGCGAAGAGGCCGTCAGCGAATTCCGAGACAGCTACCTCTCTACCGTCGAAGCGGGAAAGCTCCTCGGCTGTACCGCCCAAAAGGCAATCAACCTGCTCCGCGAGCAGAAGCTCGTTGCTGGTCCTCCCGACTACTCCGGGCATCTTTACGACCGGAAATCCGCGATGGAGGCGATCGGATACCTGAACTCCGTGGTTGTCGAGGAAACTCCACGCTTCGAGTTCGATCCCGACGAGCATGTCACCGCAACCCAGATCACTGAGCTCGTAGGCATCAACCGCGACACGATCACGTTTCTCGAAAAGAAGGGCTTCCTCAGCTCTGTGCGCGACGGCCTTCAGCACTACTTCTCGGCAACCCAGCTCGCGGCCTTCCGCGAGCGATATCTGGGCGGAAAGGACGTCGCTGAGGCGCTGGAGGCGAACACCAAAGATCCTGGGATGAACCCAGTTTGGTTCTCGAAGCGTCTCGGGCTAAAGCCCGCCTTCGGCCCTCCGGATATCAAGGCCTACATTTTCGACCGGGTCGAGTTCGTGGAGGCGGTCCGGCAGTACGAGGTCGAGCGCCAAGCGGAAGAGGAAAGGCAGGCCAAGATCGCGGAGATTCCGGTGCTGGCTTCTCTTGAAGCGGCCGCGAGGCTGAGACTCGTGCCTACGTTCCTATCCCGCGTTGTCAAAGCCGGCCTTCTGAGCGGCGAGGAAAGGAAGCGGTGCTTCGTTTTTACAATCGACGAGATCGAGCGGTTCGAACGAACTTATATTCTGGCGACCGAGGCGTCGGAATTCATCGGGAAGAAGGGCGCAATGACCGCGGTAGCCGCTCTGGCGCGTTTAGGCATCGCACCGGTGGTCCCGTACAAAGTGGTTGGCGGCTACATCTACGATCGAGAACAGGCGCTGAGAGCGCTCGGCGGCCTTAACAGGCACGCTGGTCTGCAGTCTAAAAATCCAATCCAAGGCGTATAATAGGGAAGTCGGGTGCTAGAGCGGTAATGGTGCTCTTCTTGGGGCACCGTATCAGGGGAATTGCTCGTGCCTCAGTTCTCAGTCCAGGAAGCGAAAATCCAGCTGTCCAACCTGATCACGAAGGCGCTGGCTGGAGAGGACGTGGTCATCACTCTCCGAAAAACGCCCGTGGTGCGTCTGGAGCCTATAGCGCCACAGGGCAAGCGACGCTTTGGCGCGCTCAAGGGGAAGATCGCCATCGACGAGCGCTTCCAGGACCCGCTGCCGGAGAGTGAGCGCGGTAGTTGGGACCTCGCAGGAAACTCGCCGCGATCGCACCAAGGATGACTATACCGAGCCTTTCACAGCGCCTTCTTGACGCGCTTCTGTTCGCGCATCAGCGCTCGTAGTTCGCGCACTCTCTGTTTGCTGGCGTCGGCGAGTTCAGCCTGGCTGCGTTCACCTTCCTGCGTGAGCGCAACCGAAGCCGACCCTTTCAAGGTCGGTTTCGTCTCTTCCGGCGATTTTGGCGACCGATCAGCCAATTCCAATTCCAACAATCAGGTTGCTTCGAGCCGGCACTACCGGGGTTATATGTCAGTCGCACCACGTCGCCGATCGTGTTGGCAATGAGGTCCGGGCGTTATGTCGGCGCTACCGCGTCCATTGGTTGGTTGGCGCTGCGGGTAGTGCCGGCAGCACTACTCTCGCGAGCTCCATGCCACAAGTCGGCGCTCGGGCATCTCAGCGCCGAACGAGGCGATACCCAGACCAGCCAAAGCTTGTCGCGCATTCGCCCGCCCGCACGCCCGCAGCCAACGCAGCATCGACCCGAGTCGAAGATCTACGTCATTTGAGTCTGACTACCCGGCCACAGAGTCAGGCTTTAGGGTGCCCCTACACGCTGCCGCGGCTCAGGTATCGACGTTGGCGTTCAGGGCGTTGGTCTGGATGAACTCGCGGCGCGGCTCGACCACGTCGCCCATCAGCTTGACGAAGAGATCGTCGGCCTCGTCGTTCTGGTCGTTCTTGACGCGCAGCAGCGGGCGGACGTCGCGGTCGAGGGTCGTCTCCCAGAGCTGGTCCGGGTTCATCTCGCCGAGACCTTTGTAGCGCTGCAGCGAAACGCCCTTGCGACCGATGGCGTTGACCGCGTCGAACAGGTCGCTCGGACCGTTGACGATGTGGTCGGCGCCCTTGCGGCTGAGAACGCCCGGCTTGGCATAGGCCTCCTGCAGAGAGGCGCCGGCGGCATCGAGCCGGCGCGCCTCGGCGCTGGCGAGCAGGCCGGCATCGAGCGTCGCGACCTGCTTAACGCCGCGCACCAGCCGCGAGAAGACGAAGCCGCCATCGGCAACCTTGCCTTCCCAGCCACGCTCGATCTCGTCCGAGACCGCGTCGAGACGGCGTGCGACATAGGCTGCGGCCTCCGCCAGCTGCTCCTCGCTCTGGCCGTCCTGCGGGCGCAGCACGCCGGCGATCGCGGTCTGCTCGACAACGCGCCGGTCATAGCGCGAATGCAGCTGCGACAGGGTGTGGCGTACGCTGCGCGCTTCCTCGATCAGGGCGCGCAGGTCCGGGCCGGCGCGTTCGCTGCCGTCGCCGATGCGGAAGACGGCGCCGTCGAGCGCGGAGTCGACGAGATAGTCCTCGAGCGCCCGCTCGTCCTTGAGATAGGTCTGCGACTTGCCGCGGGCCGCCTTGTAGAGCGGCGGCTGGGCGATGAAGAGATGGCCGCGCTCGATCACCTCCGGCATCTGCCGGTAGAAGAAGGTCAGCAGCAGCGTGCGGATATGGGCGCCGTCGACGTCGGCGTCCGTCATGATGATGATCTTGTGGTAGCGCAGCTTCTCGATGTTGAACTCCTCGCGCCCGATGCCGGCGCCGAGCGCGGTGATCAGCGTGCCGACCTGGTCGGAGGAGAGCATCTTGTCGAAGCGCGCCCGCTCGACGTTGAGGATCTTGCCGCGCAGCGGCAGGACCGCCTGGTACTCGCGGGCGCGGCCTTGCTTGGCCGAGCCGCCGGCCGAGTCACCCTCGACGATGAAGAGTTCGGACTTGGCGGGGTCCCTCTCTTGGCAATCAGCCAGCTTGCCTGGGAGAGACGCGATATCGAGCGCGCCCTTGCGGCGGGTGAGGTCGCGGGCCTTGCGGGCGGCTTCGCGCGCCGCAGCGGCTTCCGCCACCTTGCCGACGATCGTCTTGGCCTCGTTC
>QFCS01002162.1_pt1 | contig 13891 bp, 13 predicted proteins | sample 3576561 | NCBI WGS metagenome assembly QFCS01 | reverse complement strand
TCTCATTGTCGATCATGCCGCGACTGTAGAAGGTTGTGCGACGATCGGGAAACGAGACGGGAGGAAGCGATGCGATCTGTCGGTGGCGAGTCGACGGCCTCGGCGGCCTCCGCCGGTGTCGTGTTCACGGGCTGCGACATGGCGGCGGCCATGGCGCCGGCCATCGTGACGGCATCGTCCGGCGCTCACGCGCCGTTGCCGGGCCATGACCATCATCGGCGACGCGAAGTCGTGGTCAGCGGCCGGCGGATCAGGACCGTCGACGTGCACGCCCATTGCGCGGTGCCAGCCGCCATGGCGCTGGTGGGTCAGCCGCTCGAAGCGGCCGGCCTGCTGATGGACGATACCGGCGTGCGCGTCGCGGCGATGGACGCCCAGGGCATCGACGTCGAGGCGCTCAGCATCAATCCTTACTGGTACCAGGTCGAACGCGACGTCGCCGCCGAGCTGATCCGGATCCAGAACGAGACGCTGGTCGAGTTCTGTGCCGCCAACCCCGAGCGCTTCGTGGCCTTCGCGACGGCGGCGCTCCAGCATCCCGACCTTGCCGCCGAGCAGGTCGAGCATGCCGTCAGGAAGCTCGGGCTTCGCGGTGTCAGCGTCGGCGGCAGCGTGGCTGGCCGCGAGCTGGCGGATCCGGCATTCCATCCCTTCTGGGCGAAGTGCGAGGAACTGGGCGTGCTGGTCTTCATGCATCCGACCGGCACGCGCGAGCTCGAGCCGAGTGGCCGGCTGGCAGGCAATGGCCTGCTGACCAACACCATCGGCAATCCGCTCGAGACCACCATCGCGCTGTCGCATCTCATCTTCGAGGGCACGCTCGACCGCTTTCCCGGGCTGAAGATCTGTGCCGCGCACGGCGGCGGCTTCCTGCCGTCCTATGCCAATCGCTCGGACGCGGTGCTCCGTACCTTCCCGCACCCCGCAGGGCCGTCACCCAGGAAGAAGCCGACAGCGTATCTGCGCGACGGCCAGCTCTTCTTCGATACCATCGTGTTCACGCCGGAGGCCCTGCGTCACCTGATTGCGGAGACTGGACCCGGCCAGATCATGATCGGAACCGACTACCCCTTTCCATGGACCAGCACCGAAGTCGACCTCGTGCTCGCGACGCCGGGTCTCAGCGACGACGACCGCATCGCCATCCTGGGCGGTACGGCCGCCCGGCTGCTGGGCATCGATTCCTGACGGCGGCTCACCAGCCCCAGAGCAGTCGACGGGCGACCCAGCCTCTCAGGCCGCCTTCGCGCTGGACCTTGACCCAGTCGCTCTTTCGCTCGAGCGTGCGCAGGATGTCGCCGTAGGAGAGCTTGGCAAGGACGCGGCTGCGCGTCGTGGGCTGGCTGCGCATGTTCGCCGTGTCGACTTTCACGATGTGATAGGCCGTCGTGCTGGTCAGCGGACGATAGATCCAGCCCCGATCGTTCTCGAAGTCCATCACCTGAAGCCAGCTGCCGCGGCGGGCGAGGACCTTGAGCGGATACCCTTTACCCAGGGTCCACTCCGATGCGTGCTGGGTGCCGGGGCCCTTCCGCAGATTGACCTCCGGGCCGGACACGCTGACCATCTGCTGCGCGTTCACCTGCGAAGCCACAAGCAGAAGAGCAACGACGAGAACGTGAATCGATCCGCGGAACAGCCAGGTCATTCGCTCGAATCCTTTCCCCGATGGAGTCGTGAACCTCGAATCTTGGCGCTTAGTGCGGCGCCGGCGACAGCATGCCGATGCCGGAAATGACGATGACGACGACGTCGTCGATGCACGATGTCACCGATGCACGATGTCACCCACGCATGGCGAAGCTGCCCGGCTGCATCCGATCGTCGTCGATGGCTGTCATCGGCTTTACGTCGAGACGGCCGGGATGCCAAGTGGAAGAAACGACGATTGTCGCGCGACACGCGGCTGCCCGACATGTGGCCGTCGTGTCAGGTGAGTCCGGCGACCGGTGTCGAAGGATGCCTGTCGATGCGCTGCTCCAGCAGCCTGCGCGCGTCGTCCGCCCGGCCTGCCTTGAGATAGGAAGCGATCAAGGTGTTCTCGACGAGGTCGCGTTGGGCGCGGCTGCCGCCGATGCGAACCGTCTCGCTCAGGGCCGCCTCGAGGGTATCGATGGCACCTTGCCAGTCGCCATCGCCATACGCCGCCAATCCGGCCGCGAGTCGCGGCACGACCGGGCCTGCGGGCGAGCGACCCGATGCCGCGCGCTCCTCCAGTTCGGCGACGATGGCCGCAATGCCCTCGCGATCGCCGGCCGCCACGTGGGCGAGCGCGCGATGGACGTCGACGAAGGGAAGCCCGGCCTTGGGGAAGGACTGCCGCGCATAGTCGCGCACCTGCTGCCAGAGCGCCGGTCGCCGCGCTTCCCCGGCAAGTTCGGCGCGCCACAGGAAGGCCGGGGCGTCCGTCACGACGTTGAGCGCCGGCCCCCAGGCGCCGCCCGGGTGCACCTGCTGTTCATAGATCTGCCACGCCCGCGGGGTGTCGCCCATGATCAGTGCGAGCAGAGCCTGATGCCACGAGATGTGGCAGTGCATCATGCCGTCGCGCGGGTAGGTCGGCAGCCACGTATCGACATAGTCGAGCGCCCGTCGGTCCTCGCCGCGCTCGTACAGCACATGCGCCTTGATATGCGCGCCGTGCGCGTTGCGGGGATTCGTCGCCATGCTGCGTTCGATCTGGTCGAGCGCTTCGTCGAGGCGGCCGACTTCGCACAGCGCGAAGGCCAGCACCGACTGGAACCACCAGTCGTCGGCAAGCTGGCCGCGCAGCGGTTCGAGGAACGCCACCTGCTCGGGCTCGCGGTCCTGCCGGCCGCTGAATCCGATGAGGCCGAAGACACCGGTTGCCGGCGCGGCGACCATGGCATCGCGCGGAAAGAGAGCGAGGTGCGCGCAGGTCGCCGGCAGGGCATCGACGGGCTTGCCCTCGATGGCGAGGCACAGCGCATCGACATGGCCCTGTTCGCGCTCCGTCGCCGTCCTCGCCAGCTCGCGGGCGCGGGCGGCTGCCTTGCGTGCTGCCGCGACGTCGGCCATCAGGAAGCGCGACCGCGCCAGGGCGGCGTGTCCCAGAGCGAAATCGGGATCGGCCTCCACCGCGCGGACGAGATGCTCGGTATCGCCAGGCGCCGCCGACAGGATGCAATCCACGCCGGCGACGTAGGCATCGCGTGCGCTGGTGGACGGCGTCGTGAGCGGCAGGCCGTAACGATCTTCGAGCATGATCGCGGGTTCCTCAGGCTGAAGGCGGATGTTATCTGTCTCGCCCCAAGTCATCCCGTCCAGGAGGTCCCGTGTCCAGCGAATTGAAGGGAAAGGTGGCTCTGGTCACCGGCGCGAGCCGAGGGTTGGGCGAGGGCGCGGCCCGCGCGCTGGCCGCGGCCGGCGCGGCGGTGATGCTGGTGGCCCGCGACGGCGGGCTGGTGGCCAGCGTGGCCGGCGACATCGGCGCCGCGGGCGGACGCGCGGAAGCCATGCCCTGCGACGTCGCCGACTATGGCTCCGTCGACAGGCTCGTCACCGAGACCACCCGACGGCTGGGCGGTGTCGATCTGCTCGTCAACAACGCCGGCATCATCGAGCCGATCGCCGAGATCGCTACGTCCGATCCGGAGATCTGGGCCCGGAACATCTCGATCAACCTGGTCGGCGCCTACAATGTCGTTCGCGCCGTGCTGCCGGGCATGATCGCGAAAGGCGGTGGCTCGATCGTGAACATCTCGTCGGGCGCCGCCCACCGGCCGCTCGAAGGGTGGAGCGCCTACTGCTCGGGCAAGGCCGGTCTGGCCATGTTCACGCGGGCGGTCGCGCTGGAGACCGCGGGGAAGGGCATCCGCGTCTTCGGATTCTCTCCCGGCACCATCGATACCGACATGCAGGTCAAGATCCGGGCCTCCGGCATGAACGCGATCAGCCAGATACCGCGCGCCGAGCTGTCGCCCGTCGAACATGCCGTGCGCGGTCTGATGTATCTCTGCGGCGAGGCCGGCGACGATCTCATCGGCCAGGATGCGTCGATGCGCGACGACGCCTTCCGGCAGAGGATCGGGCTGGGTTGATCGCGGCCGGGCCGGCCGGAGCTGTTCTCGGAACGGGCGCGCGCTTGCATGTTCTGAGCGTTCGGGGCAGGGGTGATCCATGCGCAAGCGAATCCTCATCGCGGAGGACGACGAGATCGTGGCCGGTCCTCTGCCGTCGCCGTCCCGTCAGCAGCCGCCCCGCCAACAGCCAGTCTGCGAGCAGCAGGCCGTGAATTCGTCACCGCGGAGAAGCTGATTGGTCGCTGCTGGTCGAACGTCGCGGGTACCGGACGGGCTTTTCTACTGCATAGCGGGAGGGTGCGGCTTCGCGACGGGCGTGGTCGGCGCCGGCTTCCATCTTGCCGTCGACGCGCTCTCGCGCTGGCCGACGTGGCTGGCCGGATACCTGGACGGCAGCCCGTACACCCTTGTCGCAGCCGCCGCCATTGCGGCCGTGGGCGTGACGCTGGCCTTCCTGCTGACCCGTTACCTCGCGCCCGAGACGGCCGGCAGCGGCGTGCCGGAGGTCGAGGGCGCGCTGGAGGGCATTCGTGAGGTGCGCTGGCGTCGGGTCCTGCCGGTCAAGTTCGTGGGCGGCGTGCTCGGATTGTCGTCCGGCCTCGTCGGCGGCAGGGAAGGGCCGACCATCCATATGGGGGCCTCGATCGGCGCGGCCCTGGCGGAGTGGCTGCGGCTCGACAAGGAGGATCTCCACACGCTCCTCGCGGCCGGTGCGGCGGCAGGACTGTCGGCCGCCTTCAATGCGCCCCTCGCGGCCGTGCTGTTCGTCATCGAGGAGACGCGCAAGCAGTTCCGCTACACCTTCCGCTCCTATGTCGGGGTGATCGTCGCCTCCGCCGGCAGTGCGTTCGGCATGGAGATCGTCGGAGGAACGGCGCCGCCGCTGCTGATCCGGACGGACGCCGTACCGCTGCTGCTGCTGCCGACCTTCATGGTGCTCGGGGCGCTGCTGGGCGTGCTGGGCGTCATGTTCAACGTATGCCTCGTCACGGCGCTCGATTGGCGCGCCAGGATCTTCCGGCGCGTCCCGGTCCTCTATGCCATGATCGTCGGGGCGGCGATCGGTGTTCTGGCAGTCGTTCTGCCGCTGGCCGTGAATGGCGGCGAGACGCTCATTCCCCACCTCGTTGGCGCCAACCTGCCGCTCTCCACCCTGCTGCTCATCGCGCTGGTGCGGTTCTTCGGCACCATGGCCAGCTATCCTGCCGGCGTGCCAGCCGGCATATTCGCGCCCCTGCTGACCTACGCCACGACCGTCGGGCTGGCCGCGGCCCTCCTGCTGCAGATGGGCCTGGCATACACGCCGGTCGCCGTGCCGCCGCTGCTCGGCGCGGCCTTTGCCGTGGCGGCGATGGGCGGACTCTTCTCCGCCACCGTGCGCGCGCCGCTGGTCGGCGTCGTGCTGGTGGTCGAGCTGACGGGCGCCTTCGAGCTGACCTTGCCGCTCATCGTGACCTGCGTCACCGCTCACGTCGTCGCGCAATGGCTCGGCGGGCGGCCGATCTACGAGGTCCTGCTCGAGCGCGGCCTGCGGCTGGCGGGTCAGGCGGTTCCCGAGTCCACGGGCGGAGTGTCGTCACCGGTCGGCATCGACGAAGCGCGGCGCGGCAATGCAGGGTGAGTGGCGCCGATGAGCAAGACGTCCCGGGTGGTCGCCGCCGGCGCCATCGGCAATGTGCTGGAGTGGTACGACTTCGCCGTCTACGGCTATTTCGCTGCAGCGATCGGCCGGGCCTTCTTTCCGAGCGCCGACCCGGTGGCGCAGATTCTGGCCGCCTTCGGCGTCTTTGCCGTCGGCTTTCTGATGCGGCCGGTCGGCGGCGCCGTGATCGGCCATATCGGCGACCGCCTGGGCCGCCGCGCCGCTCTCAGCTTTTCCGTCGCTGCGATGGCGGTCCCGACATTTCTCGTCGGCGTGCTGCCCGGCTACGAGACCCTGGGCGTCTTCGCGCCGATCCTGCTCACCTTGCTGCGCATGGTCCAGGGCCTGTCGGTCGGCGGCGAATTCACGACCTCGATCGTCTTCATGGTCGAGCGGGCCGAACCGGCGCATCGTGGCCTGATCGGCGCGATGGCCTCCTGCGGCGCCGTGGCCGGCATCCTGCTGGGATCGGCGACCGGCGCGGCGCTGGCAGCGCTGATGCCGCCCGAAAGCCTCGAGAGCTGGGGCTGGCGCATTCCCTTCCTGCTCGGACTCGTGGTCGGCCTCGCCGGTGTCCTGCTGAGGCGGACCATCAGCGAGACGCCGCCGAGCGTGCAGCCGTCGGAAGGCTCGCCGCTCACGCATACCGTGCGCCACCACGGTCCGCTTCTGCTGCGTCTGGCCGGCCTGTCGGTTTTCAATGCGATGGGCTTCTATCTGGTCTTCGTCTACCTGGTGAGCTGGCTGCAGCTCGTCGATGGCGTCGCGCCGGCGTCAGCGCTGGCCGTCAACACGCTCAGCATGGTCGTGCTGATCGCGGTGATGCTGCTGACGGGGCGACTGTCCGACAGGATCGGCAGGCGGCCGGTGCTGGTCGCCGCCACCGCCCTGGCGTTCGTCGGGGCCGTGCCCTTCCTCTGGCTGATGCATCATCCCGATCCGCTGTTCATGCAGGCCGGTCAGCTCTGCTTCGCGATCGCGGTCGGCACGTTCCTCGGCACGCAGCCGGCGGCGATGGTCGAGGCGACGCCGGCCTCGGTCCGCTGCACGGCGATCGCCCTCGGCTACAACGTCACGCTGGGCGTGATCGGCGGGCTCAGTCCGCTCGCCGCGACGTGGCTCGTCGAGCGGACCGCCAACGACTACAGCCCGGCCTTCATGATCATGGCGGCGTCGGCCGTCTCCTTCCTTGCCGTGCGGGCCTTCGTCGACAACCGCCGGATCGCGCTCGACCGCATCTGAGCGTCACGCGGTTTCGAGCAGCTCCGGAACGACCCACAGTGCCGGCTCGCCGCGCGCCACCCTCTGGACATTGTCGAAGCCGTTGCGCAGCCGCGTGATGTTGCTCTCGTAGGTCGGTCCCGCGAGGTGCGCGGTCAGCACGACATTGTCGAGCTTGAGCAGCGGATTGTCGGGCGGCGTGGGCTCCTCGTCGAACACGTCGAGGCCGGCGCCGAACAGCCGGCCGGCCGACAGCGCCTCGGTCATCGCCTTCTCGTCGATCACGGGACCGCGCGAGGTGTTGACGATGATGGCCGACGGCTTCATGACCGCGAGCTCCTGGGCGCCGATCAGGCCCTGGGTCGAGGCGTTGAGCGGCACGTGCAGCGAGACGATGTCGGCGTGGCGCAGGATCTCGGGCAGCAGGCGGAAGCGGACGCCGAGCGCGTCCTCTTCCTCTTCCTTGAGCCGGACGATGTCGTAGTAGTGTACGACCATGCCGAAGGCGAGGGCGAGGCGGGCCACCTTCTTGCCGATCGTGCCCAGTCCGACGATGCCCAGCACCTTGTTGCGCACCTCGTGGACGGTCGGCGGCGCATTGCCGTGCCAGCGGCCGGCCGTGACGTTGCCGTGCTGGGTGATCAGGCGGCGCGACACGGCCAGCATCAGCAGCAGCGCGTGCTCGGAAACCGCGACCGAGTTGGCGCCGCCGTTGTTGCACAGGGGCACGCCGCTCTTTCGCGCAGCGGCGAGGTCGGCCTTGTCGTAGCCGGCGCTCAGCATCTGGATCAGCTTGAGGTGGGGCGCATCCTTGAAGAGCTGCGGCGTCACATACTGCTGGATGAAGCCGACGAAGTAGTGCGTCCCGGGCAGGGCGGCCTTCATTTCTGGCGAATTGTGCGGCGCCTTCACGATCTCGAATCCCTTGGGGGCGAGATCGTCGACCATGGACAGCGTGTCCTTCGGTCCGACCACGAGGACGCGTTCAACCATCACAATACCTCCGCAACGACATCACTGTCCGACCGGCGGAAGATGCCGGTCAGGCAACCTTCTCGAGTTTCTGCAACGACCGCAGATGGGATGGCATCGGCACGCCGGGATGGGTGCTGGGCCAGTTGGTGTAGCTCACCTCGCCGACATATATATCGCCCCGGCTGTCGACGGCGAGACCGTGCGGCGACAGGAACCGGCCGGGTTCCTCGCCCGGCCCGTGCTCGCCGCCGAGACGGGCGATGACTCCGCCCTTTGCGTCGACAATGGCGAGGCGCGGGCCGAGGTTGGTATGCTTGCTGTTGACCGGCATGCCGGGGCCGAGCTCGCCGATGATGAAGCGGGGCGCCTTGCCGCCGGCGCAGCAATACAGCGCACAGGGCCGATGCATGTTGTTCCACTGCATCTCGTACCGCCCGTCGCCGTCGAACACCTGGACGCGATGGTTCTCGCGATCGGCGACATAGACCCAGCCGTCGTCGTCGGTGGCGATGTTGTGCGGGATATTGAACTGGCCCGGATCCGTGCCGGTGGTGCCCCAGCACATCAGATGACGGCCGTCCGGCGCGTATTTGTGGATGCAGGAGTTGCCGTAGCCGTCGGAAACGTAGATCTCGCCCCGGGGCGACAGCGCGGTATGGGTGCAGCGGTTGAACGGCTTGCCGCTCAGGAACGGCGCCGGCCGGTTGGGCACGCCGATGGTGAGCAGCACCTTGCCGTCCGTCGTCATCTTGCGGACGGTGTGGTCGCCGTCGTCGGTGCAGTAGAGATTGTCGTCCTCGTCGATGTCGATGCCATGGGCGCGGCTGAACAGGTCTTCGCCCCACGACCGGAGGAAGTTGCCGTTGCGGTCGAAGACGATCATCGGATGCTTGCCGCGGTTGAAGACATAGACGCGGTCCCTGCTGTCGACCGCCACGGCGGCGACGTCGCGGAACGCCCAGCCGTCGGGCAGCCGGGCCCAGTTCTCGACGACGCGATAGCGATGCTCGCCGCTTCCGAGGATCACCGACATGTTTCGCCCCCCTCGCGTCGCTCAGGATGACATCGAATGTGCGATCTTCTCGGCCGTCATCAGCGTCGGGAAGTTCGTGTTGGCGCAGGGCACGACCGGGAAGACCGATGCATCCACCACGCGCAGGCCCTGCACGCCCTTGACGCGTCCCTGGGTGTCGACGACCGACATCGGATCCTCCGGCCGGCCCATGCGGCAGGTACAGGAAGCATGCCAGACGCCGATCGCGGCCTTGCGCACGAAGGCTTCCAGCGCATCGTCGTCGGTCATCACCTGCTCGAAGGTGAAGCCTTCGACCACGAACGTCTCGATCATGTAGCGCCGCAGCGCGGCCGGCCCGTCGAGCAGCTGGGCGACCAGCCGGGTGACGATCCTGTTGCGCGCGTTCACGACGCCGATCGCGCGGACCTTGTCGCTGTAGGCGGCGGGGAAGGGCGTATCGGTGACCTGCCGGACGGCGTCGGTCATCTGGACCGCCGCCATCAGCTTGAAGCCGCTCATCAGCCGGTCGAGATCGCGCTTGTCGGACAGCAGGTTGAACTCGACGATCGGCTCGCGCTGCCAGTCGCGCGAGGCCAGCTTCACCTGTCCGGTCTCCGAGTACGTCTTGTTGATGAAGGTGAGCAGGGAGGCGATCTGCTCGCCGACCGCGTGCCAGGCGGACTTGCTGATGACCGCGACGAACATGTCGCCCCTGGGCACGCCGGGCAGGTTCGAGGAGTACCGCAGCCCCATGTGGATGTGCCGGCGCGTATGGTCGTTCATGCGGGCGCCGCGTCGGATGAAGGAGGACAGCGCGATCGAGGGATGGTCCATCAGCCGCTGGCCGACCCCCGGCAGGGCGGCGATCACCGGGATGCCCAGCTCGGCGAGATGGCCGACCGGGCCGATCCCGGCGCGCATGAGATGGGCCGGCGTATGGATCGCGCCGGACGACAGGATCACCTCCCGCGCGTGGAACTGTTTTTCCTGGCCGGCCACCATGGCGGTTACGCCGATGCAGCGCGTGCCGTCGAACAGCAGCGACTTCACGGGCGTATTCGTCGAGATGGTGAGGTTGGGCCGCTTGCGCGTCTCCGCGTCGAGATAGCCCATCGCCGCCGAAACCCGCCGCTCCGAGGCATTGGAGTGGGTGACCGGAAAGTAGCCGTCGACGAATTCGCCGTTCTGATCGGGCAGGAATTGGAACCCCTTGGCCTCGAACCCCTTGGCCACGGCTTTGGCATGTCCCGTCCAGTGCTCGGGCGGGATGCGGCGCACCGGAATGCGGCCTTCCTTGCCGTGCCACGGACCGTCGAAATCGAGATCGCGCTCGACCTTCTTGAAGAAGGGAAGAACCTCGTTCCAGCCCCAGCCCTCGGCGCCGCGGCTCGCCCACTCGTCATAGTCCGTCGGGGCGCCGCGATTGGCCATCTGGCCGTTGATCGACGAACCGCCGCCCAGGACCCGCGCCTGCTCGTATTTCCGCAGCGGCGGCCGGTTCTCGTCGGGGTTGTTGTGCGACACGACCTGCGTGTGGACCTTCAGCTCGGTCCAGTGGAAGCGCGGGTCGAAGTAGGCCGTGCCGGAATAGCTGTCGGCGATCTCGGGCGGCTCGTTGCCCGGCGGCGTGTCCTGGCCGGCTTCGCACAGCAGCACCTGGTTGGCGCTTCTCGCCGAGAGGCGATGCGCCATCACGGAACCGGCGGAGCCGCCGCCAACGATGATGTAGTCGTACACGGGCGTTTCCTCAGTTTGTTGCCCTGACGCTAGCCCCTCGCGCCCTGACGCGAAACCGGGATATTTCGCCGGGCAGCGCCTTGCGGCGCCTCGACCGGCCTGCAATCGTGCCTTAGGTATGATCAGGGAGGTTCCGTATGCCGGACGCTGCAACCGCCAATCCCGATGTCGCCACCCCCGAGCTCATGAAAGCGATCTCCGACGCCTTCAACAGCCGCGACGTCGATCGCATCGTTTCTCACTTTACCGACGACGCCACCTTCTGGCTGGCGCGCGGGCCCGAACCCGTTGGGCGGACGCTCAAGGGCAAGGAGACGATCCGCAAGGCGCTGGCCGATCGCTTCAAGGTGATCCCCGACATGCGCTGGGACCACAAGGAGTACATCTTCGCGGGCGACCGCGCGATCTCGGTATGGACCGTGAAGGGCAAGGGCGCCGACGGCGAGGACCTGAACTACCAGGGCTGCGATATCTACACCTTCCGCGGCGGCAGGATCGCCGCCAAGGACACCTACTGGAAGCTCGTCGAGCACAAGGACCGGCTCTGATGCCCTCCGCCCGGGCGGGCACCCCTGCCGCATCCTGGGCCGCATCCCGGGCCGCATCCTGGGCCGCCGCCGCGATGGTCTGCGCCGTCTTCGCCCTGTTCGCCTGCATGGTCGTCTGTCCTGGCGGAGCGGCCATCGCCCAGACCAAGCCGCCAACCACGCAGCCGATCACGCCACCCGTCACACCATCGGCGACGCCGGGCAGTGCCAGCGTGGCGACGCAGTTGCGTGCCCTGCATTACGGCAACGTCCGCGACCTGCGACGCGGCCCCGACGGTCAGTGGACCGGCACGGCGACCCGGAATGGAATCGACCGGACTGTGACGGTCAGCCCCAAGGGCGTCGTCACGGCGCGGTGATATCCCAAGAGCGTCCCCGCTTGTCGTTGCGGAGGAACCTTCTCTCCACGACCAGCCGCTCGACCGCGGAGACGAGCCTCTCGACGGCACGGACTTGATCGCGTCGCGATCGTCCGATAAGGCCGCAGGCGTTCAGTCCCAAGGCGGCGTCCCGGGGACACGTCGCGTCGGGGGAGCTTTCATGACGGGCAATCTGCAGATCTGGATCGGCCGCATCCTGAGCGGCCTGGTCGTCCTCGCGCTCGTCGCCGATGCGGCGGTGAATCTCTTCTGGCCCGGCGTGCTGCGCGCGACCATGGAGGCCGAGGGCTTTCCGCCCGAGCGCGCGCCGATCGTGGGCGTCCTGCTGCTCCTCTGCGCGATCGTCTACGCCTATCCGCGCACCGCCGTGCTGGGCGCGATCCTCATCACCGGCTTCTTCGGCGGCGCGATCTGCGTCCATTTCCGCACCGGCGGCTTCGTCAGCCCGCCGCAGATCATCTGCCTGCTGATCGCCGTCCTGGCGTGGGGCGGGCTGTTCCTGCGGGACCCGCTGGTCAGGGTGATGCTGCTGCCGCTGCGGCGGTAGGGCGGAAGGGCGGAAGGGCGGAAGGGCGCCTGCGGCTCGTGCCGCCGCCGATCACGTCGGCTCGCGCCTCCGCCGGATCAGCGCCTTGACCTGCCGCCACAGCGGCGACAGCACGCGGCTGGTCAGCGGGATGGCCAGCAGCCCGATGCCGAACCCGACCACGCCGGCGCCCGCGGCTTCCACGAGCCAGGCCATGAAGGCCGCACCAAAGGCACCGGCAGCGGGCACCGCGCGCGCGACGGCGGCGCCCGCGTCCTGCAGCGCATGGGCGGGCCCGCCCAGGCCGAACGCTTCCAGGCCATGGAGGATGATGCCACCGCCGACCCAGATCATCGCGGCCGTGCCGAGGGTGCTGAGCCCGCCGAGCAGCCAGGGCATGCCGCGCACGAGGGCGCGGCCGGTCAGGCGCAGCGGCGCGGCGAAGGCGGAGGCCGGCGACAGGCCGGCCATCGCCAGGCCGAGATCGTCGGCTTTGACGATCAGGGCGACGACGCCGTAGACCGCCGCCGTGATGCCCACGCCGACGACGGCGAGGATCGCCCCCTGGGTCACGATGTTGCCGGCGGGGATGGCGGCCAGCGTGATCGCCATGATCTCGGCCGACAGGATGAAATCGGTCTTGATGGCGCTGGCGACCTTCTCGTCCTCGAAGGTGCTGGCGTCGATGGCCACCGTCTCCAGCGTCGCCTCGTGGAAGTGCGCGCCGTGCGGAAACAGGACGGCGTAGACCTTCTCCGCGCCTTCGTAGCAGAGATAGGCGCCGCCCAGCATCAGCAGCGGCGTGATCGCCTGCGGCAGCAGGAAGCTGAAGGCAAGGGCGGCCGGCAGCAGGATGAGGAGCTTGTTCTTCAGCGAGCCCAGCGCGATCTTGCCGATGATCGGCAGTTCCCGCGCCGCGCTGAAGCCGACGAGGTAGCGCGGCGTGACGGCCGTATCGTCGATGACCACGCCCGCGGCCTTGGTGCCCGCCTTGGCCGCCTGCCCGGCGACGTCGTCGATCGAGGCGGCGGCGGCTTTCGCCAGCGTCGCGACGTCGTCGAAGAGAGCCATCAAACCAACGCTCATGGAAACTCCGTTCGAGGACCGGGCGACACTGCCGGCGCCGGCACTGTAGAGCCGGACGAGTCCGACGGGAATGAGCCGGCCTCATCGCCTTGCCACCGTCGTAGCGGGACGGGCATCCTGAGGCGGGGAGTCCGCCGGTGTCAGGGGGAATGGAGATGATCGGAAGAGTCGTTGGGGGGCTGAGCGTGGCCGCGCTCGCCATAGCGGGGCTCGCGCATCGTGCGGAGGCGCAGTGCGTGTCGGGTGGGCTGACATCGAGCTGCAGCAGCCTCGACGTCCTCGGCCAGCCGTTCAGCGTGCCGGCCGGGGGCTCCCTCACGGTCGGCGGTACGCTGCAGGTCGCGTACCTATCCCAGCTGTCGCTCGGAAGCGGTGCGTCCCTTTCGGCCGGCGCACTGACCTTGGGAATCGGCGGGACCTCTTCCGGCGGCTGGCTGCTGGCCCAGGGCAACAATACGATCGATGTGGGAACGGTCACGCTCTGGTCGGGAAGCGAGGTTCAGGTCGGCATACCTCAGGCGACTGGTCCCAGCTCCATCATGACCGGCCAGACCCTGACCCTGAACGCCACCTCATCGCTTCCTTCGTACTTCATGATCAATCGCGCCACGGTCCAGATGAACCAGGTCACCGTCGGCGGGGGAACCTACCTCACGGTGAGCGACGGCCTTCTGCAGAGCCCCCAGATCACCAATGCCGGCCCGATCACCAACAACGG